>Ga0315279_10011779_pt1 | contig 10063 bp, 7 predicted proteins | sample YL17G06_20_MG_FD_203694 | JGI IMG/M metagenome (GOLD analysis project Ga0315279, IMG submission 203694) | Sediment microbial communities from Yellowstone Lake, YNP, Wyoming, USA - YL17G06_20 | ecosystem: Environmental > Aquatic > Freshwater > Lake > Sediment | place: USA: Wyoming | collected...
ACGCCAGCGCTCCATAAACGGCCGCCTATGGAGCGCTGGCGTCTCGCCGGCCCCCGTCTTGCACTCGGGGCTCTGTTGGTTCCGGCTATGCTGGTCCGGGTTTATCTGTGTCCCGTGAAATCCGCGGATTACTTGACCAACGGGGTCAGGGTGATCTTGCGGAACTCAACCGGGCCGTGGTCGCCCTGCAGGATGATGCCGCCCGGCCGGCCTTCGTCGGCGTCGGTGGCGACGGCGGTCAGCCCCTCGATGACGCCGCGGTCGATCACCTTGGCGCCGTTCAGCACCACCGTCACTTCTCGCCCCACCAGCCGGATGTCATAGGCCTGCCACTCGCCCGCCGGCTTGCTGGCGTTCTGGCTGGGGGCGATGCGGCTGTAGAGGGCCCCGTTGCTGTGGGCGTCCGGCGGACGGCCGTAGTCTTCCAAAATCTGCACCTCGTACCGCGCGCGCAGCCCGACGCCGCTGTTGCTGTGCGCTCCGACCCGGTATTCCACGTGCAGCTTGAAGTTCCAGAACTTCCTTTCGGAAACGATGTTGTTGGCGCCGCCGGTGCTGGTCAGCAGCCCGTCCTTCACCGACCAGCCCAGCTCCTTGCCCGCCACCAGCGGCAGCCAGCCGGAGAGGTCCTTGCCGTTGAACAGCTCCACCGGCCCGCCTTCCTTCCAGGTGCCGTCGTCTTTTTCGTTGATGACGGGCGCGCGCGCTCCGGTCCACTTGATGGGCGGGCGCTGCTGGCCTTCCACTTCAAACGTCCCCTCCAGCTTGCCGTCCACCAGGCGCGCCGTGTAAACCAAATGCCGGGTGGCGGCCGGCGCGCCGGGCTTGGGCCGTTCCTTGGGGAAGAAACCGAATTTCAGCACCCCGTCGCGGATGGAGATCTCGTCGATGGTGTTCATGTCGCCGGCATAGGCGCTGACGAATTTTCCCTTGGCATTGGGCGTTCCGGCGCCCTCGATTTCCAGCCACCACGCCCGGCCTCTTGGTTCGCCGAAGGTCTTGATGTCCCATCGTCCGTTGAATTGTTCGTCGCCGGCAAACCCGCAGCAGGCAGCCAGCACAAGCACCGCAAGAAGTGTCCGCATGATGCGCCTCGCCCGCGTACTGTATCACAACGCGGCGAAGCGGCAACCAAACCGGAGCATGTAGGGGCGCGTCGGTCTGTTTGGTTGCGGCGACAGCGGCGTTATGTTGCGGGGCGATTTACGGCAGGTGCGCTCCGGTGCGATCGACCACGCGCAAAACGCGCCGCGAGGCGTCCTTGAGCGTCAGCACCATGTCGCCGGCGCCCCAGGGGCCCGAGTCCCGGTGGCCGATGAGCCGCATCTTGACGGTTTGCGCTTCGGGGATGTAGAAGGCGCCGAATGCCACGCTGTTGGGCGCCAGGTACCCGGCGCCGCTGGCGCTGGCCAGGGACGCAGCGGTCAGCGTGAGCTGATAGGAGCCGGCGGGCGATCTGTCGAGGGTGCGGATCTCAGCCGTGTAGGCGCCGGCATTGAGGTCCTGCGTCAGTTGCGCGGTGGAAGAACCGCCGGCCGGATTTCCGACCTGCTTCCCGGTTGAATCAAGAATGCGGAGACTGAAGCCGAATGCGGAACGATCGCTGCCGGCCCCGGCGGCAGCGGTCATCACGGCCGACACTCGCATGCGCGAGGGCAGGGTGAAGGTAAGCGTGGCAGCATCTTCGCCGCTGCCCCAGATGGCTCCGCCCTGGATGAAGCCGCCGTCCATCCTGGCCTTGGCGACACTGGCCTCTATGCCAAACCAGCCGGCCTGCGCGCCGGCGTCCAGCGTGGCCTCGACGATGTAGAAGCCCGGGTTCAGGAAGAGGCTGAGAAACGGCTCGAACCCTTCCCGCACTTCCAGGTAGACGTACAAAGTGCGCGGGCTGTTGGAGGCGCCGGGCGCTTCGAACACAATCTCACCCGCGTACTTTCCCGGCGGCAGATCGTGGCTGCTCACCTGAATGACGGCCGAGCCGGGCGCCCAGCCATAGGCGGTAACCAGCAACCACGGCTGCGAGCTGGCGGCGCTCCAGGCCACCGGCGTGCCCGTCGCGTTCGAGATCAGCACGGTGACGGGATCGGGGTCCCATCCGGGCAGCGCGACGATGTCCAAAAAGGAACGCGCCAACCCGATCTGGGGTGCGCGCAGGATGCGGACCGTGACGCTCACGCTTTGCGGGCCATTGACCGCTTCCGGGCTGGCAAACGTCACCGTCGCCTGGTAGATACCATACTGCATCCCCACCGTATTCAGGTTGAGGATGGCAGCGCCGGGAGCGGAGCCGCTGGGTGGATCCAGCGTCAGCCACTTGGCGTCGCACACCGCCGTCCAGGTCAATGTCCCAGCGCCGCTGTTGGTCACCTGCACGACCTGCGCCTGCGGGTTGGTTCCGGCCAGCGCATCGACCGCGATGGTCTGCGCCGACAGGGTCAGCACCGCGGGCGCGCGGATGGAGAGGGTAACCGGAATCAGGAGGGGCGAGTTGACGGCGTCCGGCGACACCACGCGCACGTTGGCCTGGTAGGCGCCCGGCGCCAGCCCGGCCAGGTTAACCTTCACCGAGATGGCGGCGGGACTGGTGCCCAGCGTCGGGTCCAACGAAACCCAAGGCTGATCGACGGACGCCGTCCAGCCCAGCGTGCCCGTGCCGGCATTCGAAATGGTGACGGTCTGAGTGAGCGCTCCCGACATAGCCGCGAAACTCAAGGAAGCGGGAGCGGCGGCCAGGCTTCCGCTGACTGTGGTCTGCAGCGCCTCGATGGAGATCAGGTCGGCGGAGAACAGGCGCGGTGAGCCGGCGGCCATCAGCCCGCCCGCATTCAAAATTTGCCCGCTGGGAAGCAACGCGGCGGCCTGCAGGACCCGCGCGCTTGTGGAACCGGCGATCAGGACCGAGCCGCCGGGCTCGCCGCTGGCCGGGTGATACACCTCGACCTGGGCATTGGCGCTGGTGCTGTCACCCTGCCAGCCGCCTACGAAGGCCACCACGCCGGCCGGAAGCAGGAAGGCGTAGTGATCGTAGCGGGCCGCGCTCAGGGCCGCTCCGGCTGTCCAGGTGTTGGTGGCCGGGTCATAAACTTCGGTGGAGGCCAGCGCCCGGCCATCCCAGCCACCCGCCACCAGCAACTGCCCTTTGGGCAACGCGGTGGCCGTGTGTTGCCGGCGGGCCGCGGCCATCGACGCGACCGGCCGCCAGGAGCCTGCTGCCGGATCGAAGATTTCCGCGGTGGCCGTTGGGCTGCCGTCGCTGGTAACGCCGCCGGTGATGAGCACTCGCCCATCGGCCAGTAGCGACAGAACGGCCCGGGCGCGCGGCGCATTCAGGGCTGGCCCGGCCTGCCAAGCGCCGGAAGCCGGGTCGTAAAGCTCGGTTGAGGCCAGGACCTCGTTGCTGAAGCCGTACCCGCCGGCCACCAGCACCCGCGTGTCGGGCAGGCGAACCGCCGCATGAAAGTAGCGGTTCTCGATCATCGGGCTGGCCGTCTGGAACACGTTGCCGGAGGAGGGTCGGAATAGTTCCACCGCCGATTGAGCAACCCCGGTCCTAATGCCGCCGGCCACCAGCACTTCGTCGCTCGCCAGCAAGGTGGCCGTGTGCCGACGCCGCGGTCCGCTCATCTGGATGATCGTTCCGAACCCACCGCCGGAGTACAACTCCGCCGACTGCAGATCGCCGGAATCGCCGGCACCGCCGGTCATCAGCACGCGACCGTCGGCCAGCGTTGTCGTTTGGGCTTCGGTGCGCGCCTCGATCAGTTGGGAAAAAAGCGGCGACGAAAGGAAATTGATGGTAACGGGACCGCTGACCGGCGCCAAAGCGTCGAGCTGAAGCCGGACAGCGATCACTACCACCGGCGCCGTGGAGCCCGGGAAATTAAACCGCACACTGCCGGAGTGGACGCCGGCCTCCAGGGAGCCGGGATTCGCCTGTACATTGATGCTGGTATTGCCGGGACTGGCCGTTCCGCTGGAAACCGGCAGTTTCAGCCACGGTGCGTCGGGCGACGCTTCCCAACTCAGCGCGTCGGTCCCTGAATTGCTGAGGGTGAGGTTATAGTTGAGCGGGCTGAACTGCCCGGCCGCGGCGCGAAGGACAATTGACTTGGGAAGAACGGAGATTGAGCCCTGCGCCCAAAGCGCTTGTGCGCCTGCCAACAAGCCGAGAATAAGGACCCCGCAACTGACCCGACCAGTTTGGGACATAGAATCCCGCTAATCAGAACACATTCCAGGCCCGTTAGTTACGGTTTTTTGGCGTGGGAGTTTGCCGGCGAATGTCGACCGGGGCGTCGGCATGCAGTTTCAACAGCGTCCAGTTGTATTTGATTCCTTTGTGCGTTTCAAGGGCCGGCGCGGAAGTTGCCGATGGCCTCCGAGGTGCGCAGCGCGCGCCCGTAGAGCCGCAGGTGCAGGATTTCCCCGGCCAGTCCCGGACCGATCCGCAGCGTGGGGTCCCCGTTCGCCGACTGCAAACTCGGACTGAACCGGCCCCATCCGAATTGGCGGGCATCGCCGCCATCGCAGAGCTGGCCATCGACAATGAACGAGATTATCTTCGGGCCGCCGTCGATGACGACGGCGAGGTGGTGGATCTTGCCCGCCTCCAGCATTCCCGGATCGGAGTCCCAGCGGTTCTCGGTGCGGCCGTCATGGAGCACGATCTCCACCGCGTCGCCAGGCGCGGTCCGAAGGACGAAGCCCCTCCCCTCCGGCGTTCGGTTATCGAGAAGCGTCTGGCCGGGCGCCAGCGAGCGGAGCCGCATCCGCAAGTCAATCGAGAAGCCGGACCGCAGGTCTTCGGCGCCGTAATCGGCGCGCGCCGATCGCCTCACAAAGAGAGGAAGTTGGGGAGCGGCAACCGTGGCAGGCATGGTCCGGCCGGCGCCCGGAAGATTGAGCAACAGGCCCCGTGCGGCGGCACTCTTGGCGTCAAGCTGGCTCCAAAGACCCTCCAGCAGCGTCCCATCGATTTCATGAACGCGGGCCACGGCCTTCTGCGTTTCAGTCAAGAAGTACTTCCCGCCGTCCTCAAGCAGATCGGGGTAGCTCATGCGGATCATAGGGTCGTCGTCGTATAGAACGATTTCCGGCTGCGACCAGCGGATCACTTTGCCGTTCGGGGAATCGGCTTCCACGCCCCCGCAGAGCCAGACGGGATTGCGGTCCTCGTAGCTGATCGAGCGGCGCCGGGGATGCTCGCCAATGAAGCGCCCGCCGTGGTTATGGAACCAGTAAAGGTATTTGCCGTTTTGGCAGCGCCAGGCGAAGTTGGCGGCGCGCGGATGCTTCATCAGGCGGCCGTCGGCGTAGCGCATGTATTGCGGAGTCTCCCACGACCGGCCGCCGGTTCGGCTGTAAGTGAACGCGGCGCGGCCGTCAATGGTGCGGAACACGCAGAACAGCGATCCATCGCTCAGCACCGAGAAGCTGTGCTCTTCGGCGACGGGCCCGCCGCCGGGAGGCGTGCGGATGCCGATCTCGCCCTCCGGCAGCGTCTCCCAGCGGATCTTTTCCGGGTCACGTTCCGCGAGGATATTGTCGCTGCGCAGCAGAACGCCTTCCGTGGAGGTAAACCCGCCCTCACCGAAACCGCCGATTTTGTGCAGAGCTACGTAACCGGCATTGGAGTGAACGAAGCCCTTGCCCACGTTCCAGAAGTACTTCAGCTTGCCGCCGTACGGGTTGCGGCGGTCGATCTCGAAATCGCGCATGGGGATGTCGTAGCGTTGCGCAGACCAGGACCGGCCGTGGTCATCGCTGTACTTGAAGACGAAGTGACCCAGGCTGTCCACCCGGCTGAAGTTGCCGTCCTTGAAGGGCGGGTTGTCGGCAATGGCTTTCCGGACGTTGTCGGTGTTGTGGTTATAGAAAATGTAGACGCGGCCGGAGGGGACCTTGAGCATCACCGCGTACGAGGCCTCGGGACCGGCGGCGGGCTCCACGTCGACCGGTGCCGACCAGCTCTTCCCCTGGTCGGTGCTGCGCATGGTCACCACATGTTGCCCGGGCTGGCCCTCACGCTTCGCTCCGGTGGTCACGCAGACCAGCCAGGCGCCGTCGTCGGTCTTGACGATGTAGGGTTGGTCCGCATAGTAGTCGGTGGGGATCTCGCGTCCCTGGCGGATGTCACGCCAGTCCGCGAATGTAGCAGTGCCAACCGAAAGGACAGCCAGCAGGGCCGCGAGACAGATACCGGCGCTCCTCATATCAGGTGCTCCTCACATCACAACAATAGTCCCATGATTCTATCCCTAGTTCGGGACGCGCTCCCTGACGGTCGCGCCTCTGATGCGCCGCTGGTTATGGGGATGAGACTCCGGGGCGTTCAGTCAACGGGATGGGGGCTAATGCGGCAGCTTCCCGAACGGGATGCGCCGGACAAACATCTGGTAAAGGTGATTGGCCTCATGATGGATCAGGAACTCGACTTTACGCCCAAAAAAGAGGGGAAATCGCAGTCCGGAAGATCAGCGTTCAATCGGGAGGTCGGCGCGGCCGCCCCACTCGTCCCAGGCCGCGTCGTAGTTCCGCACCCTGGTGAAGCCGAGCGTTCGCAGGACCAGGTACAGGTAGGAGGCGCGCACTCCTATGCCGCAGTAAACGACCGCCTCCCGGCTGCTGTCCACTCCGGCGGCCTGCATGATGCTCTTCAACTCCTCAGGGCTTTTCATCCGCCCGCCACCCTGGCCGGTGACGGTGGTCTGCCAGTCGATATGGATGGCGCCCGGAATATGCCCTGCCCGGGCGCCTGGAGGAAGGCCCTTTCCCGAGTACTCGTCCGCCGTTCGAACATCGATAATGACCGGCTTGCCGGCCCCGGCGCCCAGACGCGCCTGGATCCATTCGGCGGTGGCAATGCGCTCGGGATGGGGCCGAGGCTGGAACTGGCCGGGCGGCACGGTTCGCGTTTCAGTTTCCTGGGGGCCTCCTTCGGCCAGCCATGCCTGCCAGCCGCCGTCCAGGACCCGGACATGCGTGTGGCCGAAGAATTCCGCCACGTAGAAGAAGCGGGCGGCCTGCGGGCCTCCGCGCCCGTCGTACACCACCACCTCGGTTTGCGAATCGATCCCCAGTTCCCGAAAGATGGCAGTGGCGGCCTCCACGGGAATCGGCAAGCCTTCGCGGTTTCGGGCAGCGTCGTCCAACCGGTCGATGGAGAGGCGGACAGCTCCCGGAATGTGGCCCTTGGCGAACTCCTCGCCGGCCCGCACATCGACGAGCCGCACCTTGGAGACCATGGGTTTCAGTTCGGCGGGCTGGATCAGAAACGATTGGCCGGCCAGGATGGTGGCCGGCGCCGCAAGACAGACGGCGATTGCCGCGATGGCACGCAGTGCGCGCATGGTGCTCCTTCAAGAACATCGGCTGTGGACCGTGGGCTGTGGGCCCCGCTGCCTACAGCCTACAGCCTACAGCCCATTTGTACCCCAGGGGGGCAGCTATCGGCAAGTCGCCGGCCGCCGGCCGCAATCAGCCGACGCGCAGGCGGGCGAGCGCGCGTCTCGCGCGCCCGATGTAGCGCCGGCGTCTCGCCCGAATTCGGGCTCGCCGGTAACCGGCCGGCGACCGGAGGACGATTACCGGCGGGACGCCGGCGCTACATGCTTGCGGCGGGACGCCGCCCCGGCCTGGCCGTGTCAACTCAGTTCCTTCACGTTTACCATTCGCCCTTCGGCAATGCTGAGATCAGCGGCGAAGGCGATCTTCGACGGCTCCAGCGCCGCGTCGGCGTTCAGCGTCGATTGCCTGCGCCGGCGCACGCACTGAAAGAAGTCCCGATACAACTGGACTTCGGCGGGGTCATCCGACAGCCTGGCGCTGCGGGGCAGGGGTTCGGTCTTTCCGCTCTGCAACGTCAGAAACGAGCTTTCACCGCGATCGCGCCGGATCACGCCCTTGTCGCCCACGATCGTGCAGCCCGTCCCCCCGCCGCCGGCAAAGCAACTGAAGGAGTAGCTGAGGCGGGCGCCGTTGGCGAATTCCGCCACCAGCGTGGACACGTCGCGGGTATCGCGGTCCTTGTAGTGGAGGACGCCGCCGCTGGCCGCCACCTTCACCACCGGCGACTTCACCACGTTGGTGATCATGGCGAAGGCGTGGATGGAGAACTCCAGCTCCGAGGAGCCCGCCGTCTTCTTCAAGAACCGCCAACTGATCTTCTTGCCGCTGTCCGGGTCGGGGTATTGCCAGGTCTTCGGGTTCCAGTCCTCGCGGTATTCGTTGTAGCTGACCAGGCGAATGGGGCCCAGCGTGCCGCTGTCGATCACTTCCTGAATCTCCGCGTCGCTGCGGGTATAGCGCCGCTGCATGCCGACAGCCAGGATGCGGCCGCCCTTCTCGGCCTCGCGCTTGAGGTCGATGGCCTGAGCATAGTTGATCCCCATCGGCTTCTCCAGCATCACGTCCTTGCCGGCCCGCAGCGCGGCCACGGTCATCTCGTGGTGCAAAAAGCCCGGGGTAATGATGACGACCACCGCGACATTGGGATCCCGGAGGAGCTGCTTGTAGTCGGTGTAGGCGGCCGCCTTTTCGGGCAGCCCCTCGTTCACCTTGGTAATCCGGTCCGGCTGGATGTCGCACAACGCGGTGATCTTCGCGTCCGGGAGTTTCCTGAAAGCGGACAGGTGGGCGCCGGCCCGCAGGCCCAAACCGATCATGCCGATGTGGATCGGTTTGTCCTGCGCGCTCAGGGCGGCGCTGCCCAGCGCGCCAAACGCGCCCGCCATCACGGTCCTGCGTGAGACTTTCATAGTCGTTCTCCTTTGGGCCTTATCGGATATCACAGGTCCGCCTGGCACGCAACCATTCAGCACGCCAGCCCAGACACATCCTCCGACGGGCGCGCCGGCGGTTGACCGCAGCCATCTGAAAGGCGTACGCTTCCGGCAAAGGGTTCCGATCGGGAATCCGGAAGTGGAGGAGGTTTTTATGCCGAAAGCCAAGCAGCTAACCGCTTGGGTGGAAGACCGGCCTGGAATGTTGGGCGAGGTGGCCTCTGCGCTGGGGGCCAAGAAGGTAAACGTCCTGGCGCTTTTCGCCGGCGTGCTGGATGGCCGGGGGGCCATTCGGATGGTTGTGGACAAGCCGGCGGCGGCCAAGAAGATCCTTGCCAAGCATGGCTGGGAAACGACCGAAGAAGATCTGTTGCAGGTGACCCTGCCGGACAAGCCTGGAAGCCTCGGGACTGTCGCCGGCAAGCTGGGCCAGGCCGGCATCAACATCCAATATGCCTATGCCGGCACGGCCCACAGCGCGGCCAAGGTCAACGTCTACTTCGCTGTGGGCGACCTGCCGGCGGCGCTGAAAGCATCACGGTAGGTCTTTGAGCGTTGGACCCGGTGGTTCTCCGTAGGGGCGGGCCGGGCGTCCGCCCCTGCGGCTCAGCCCGCAGCGCCGGCGGTTTCGGGCGCCGCCGCGAGCCTCTCCCCGCTGTTCCACATCCCGGCTCGTTGGCCGTGCGGTCAGGCGGAGGCGGCCGGCTTATAGACCAGCGCGGCTACAATGCCCAGCACAATCATTTCGACCATCCCATAAACAAACATCTGCAAGGCCAGCGAGTACGGAATGGCAATCGCCATGTACATCCCGCAGGCCGTCGGAAAGCAGATAAACAGACCGATGATCACCCCGAATCGCACCCCCTCCAGGATCCCCCTGCCCTCGTAGCCTTTGACAAAGATGTAGGTGAACAGGGGCGAGAAGACCAACCCCACCGGCACGAGCATCCACCACATTGACTCCACGCCGGGGCGCCAAAGATGCTTCAGCGAATCATAGGTGGCCTTCAGGATGACACCGTAGATCAGGAAATCTAGGGCCATCGCGACGACGAACACCGCCAGACTGGCGGCCACAAAACGCTTGATGTTCACGGTTGCGCTCCTTTCGACGGATCTCCCAGGGTTGGCCGCATGATAGTCCCGAAGCGCCCTTCGTTCAACTGGTCCGCGCCCTCAGCCTGGCCACGGCGGTTTTCTTTCAGCGGCGAAATGCACGCCCGACCAGGGGCCGGCGGGGAATGGGTATACTCTCTCTCTTTCTCCGCGCGCTGGTCGGT
>Ga0315279_10011780_pt1 | contig 10063 bp, 7 predicted proteins | sample YL17G06_20_MG_FD_203694 | JGI IMG/M metagenome (GOLD analysis project Ga0315279, IMG submission 203694) | Sediment microbial communities from Yellowstone Lake, YNP, Wyoming, USA - YL17G06_20 | ecosystem: Environmental > Aquatic > Freshwater > Lake > Sediment | place: USA: Wyoming | collected...
GGCTCCGCCATCTCCTGGCACAAACTTACCTGGACAAAGTCCGGGACGGTGACTGTCTGTTCGGTACAGGTTGACTCCTCAGCAGACAACATAACGTGGGGTGATGGAGATATTATCGCCGTTCAGGACTGTTCCTCGAATGGGGCTACTATCCCATACAACTTCACCGTGAACTACGTTCGCATCCATTTCGTGACGACGTTCACCGGTACAGGCTCCGTGACCGCAGTGTGGACGGGGTATATTAGCAGGCCAGGAGGTGCCGTCGGGCCGGCTACGGCCAATCAAGTTGCCTATTTCACTGGGACCGATACTGTGGGTGGCGATACAGGGCTGACCTACGACCCCGCAACCGGACTCACTATCGGAGGCACCGGCCTTGGGAACATCACCCCCGCAGCCCTCCCCGGCGCTCCCGTGGCGGGCAATTGGGGGATTCTGGCGGGAAGTCCCGATACCTTCTGGTTTTTCAACGACACCGCCGTTCAGTATGCCCTCACCAAGCCAGTTGACCTTTATGGCAGTTCTCCCGCGGCCCTGCTTGTTACCAAGGCAGCGGGCGCAGACCCGACCACAGACAACTGCGTGAAATGGGTAGCAGGTGGCGGAGTAGGCGATGCGGGTGCAGCCTGCGGTGGAAGTAGTTTGGGCTATATCATAGACTTCCGTACCACAACTTCGACGAGTCCTGCTGACAGTACCTCATATTATTTCGGTAACTATCCCACATTGGCCGCCAATCTTCCAACTGGCTATGCCGACATTGACGTGCCGAAGGCCTGCACCGCGAAACGTGCAGAATTCAAGATGGTAGTAAGTGGAACAGCAGCCACCAACGAGAATGTCACGGTTGATTTCTGGCTAAACAATGCCACCAGTTTTGGAAGTGTTACCCAGCAATGGGATACCCTGGCTCATGCCACTAGCATTGTTACGGGGTTGACGCAAGCTCTCGCTGCCGGTGACCTAATAGAAGTTCGGATTCAAACTCCAGCGTGGGCTACAAATCCCACGAACGTTCATAGCTGGGCACAACTTTACTGTGAGTAACAGAATGAGACTGCTTTTTGCCATCCTACTTTTTTGTTCAACGGCGTTCGGGCAACCCCCCATCTTCAGTGACGGGTTCGAGTCCGGCGATTTCTCCGCCTGGACGAATGGCGGAAGCCTCGGGCCGCCCAACTATACAGTGAACGCCGACCCCGCCTTCGTTCACTCAGGAAGTTACTCTGGTTGCATTCACTATAATATCTGTGGGTTTGGGGCACCAGTCCCACAGCCAGTGATGAGCACGGTTACGAGTGGGGCGCTTCCCGCCTCGACAGTCTATGCACAACTCACTTACGTAACAGCAGCAGGGGAGACCACGCCTGGTTTGCAGCAGGCCTGGGGACAACCCGCCAACAAGGTTATCAAAATTGCCAGTCCGGCCGCCTACAGCAACGGGTTTCTGACCGCGACGGGCTATAACATCTATGCCTCAAACACTTCCAACACCGAAACCTTGCAGAATGCGGGAGGGGTTGGTTGCGCGAGTGCAAACGGGGACGGGACTTGTGTGCTCGGGACCGACTGGCAGGAGCCAGATAGCGGGTTGGTAAGTGGGGCAGCTAGACCGACCATTAACAAGGCGGTTGCGCCTATCGCGCCGGTACTCTCCCAGGTTGCGGGCGGGGCATTGGGCGCCCGGACCTACTATGCACAGATCACCTATGTTACTGGCGATGGCGAGACTTGGTATTCGGCTGAGTCCACCTTAGCGATTGACGCGAACAAATTGCTCTCCGCAGCTTCCCCCAGTTCGAGTTGGCCCGGGGGAACCGGATGGAACATCTATGTTTCGACCGTTTCAGGGTCCGAGACGAGGCAAAACGGCGGCACACCTATAACTCTTGGCAGCGCGTGGACAGAGTCGGTGGGTGGGTTAGTCGCGGGGGTTGCCTTGCCCACAACTATGATTGGCTGTGGCAGTGCTCACCAAGACAAAAACCGCTACTTCGAGGCTCAGGTTAATTCGCCCACTGGCTATGACCATCTCTTTGTCCGTGGCTACGTATATGTGAAATCGCCGGAATCCGGGGCCAGCAAGGCCATACAAAGGAAGTTATGGTTCCTCGCGGCCCAGACCTTTTCAGACTTCAGTCCCATCCTGAAGTTGCAGAATACGTACTATCCCGCCGTCAAATACTTGTTGATGGAATTCGTAACTCAGTGCGGGTCATCCGCAGATTGCACCCAAGTCACTTACCCGGCGAGCATTGACACTCTGGAATTCGATAGATGGTACTGCATCGAGAACGAGGTGCAGTTGAACACACCCGGTTTGTCGGACGGGATCGTGCGCGTTTGGGTAGACGGCGTGCTTGCTATCAGTTCCACAAGCGTCAATATCCGGGGCAGTAAAACCACCAAAACCGTTCGTATCCAACCTGGTCGTCAAGTGGATCGGCAGAATTTCTTGCCCGCAGACGAGTACCGCTACTGGGACGATGTGGTTGTATCCGACTCATATATCGGCCCGTTGGGATCGGGACCGGGGGCGCAACTGAGTCCGGTATCCGTTGCCTTCAACGACACCAATGTCGGCAACACCAGTGCCGATTCGCCCAGGATAATCACGCTTACGAACAACGGCGGGGCGACCCTGAACATTTCCGACATCTCGATTACTGGTGCACACGCAGCCGATTTCGCCGTTGACTCGACCACCTGCGGGTCAACCTTGGCGGTGGACGACTCCTGCACCGTGAGTGTGAGTTTCACGCCGCTGGCTTTGGGCCTGCACACCGCCGCCGTAACTTTCACTGACGATGCCAGTGACAGTCCGCAATCTGTCTCCTTGTCGGGAACTGGAACGGGGGCACCGCCCGCGCCAGCAGTCAGTCTCACGGAATCCAGCCTTGGGTTCGGCGCGTTGACGGTGGGCAGCGCAAGTGACACACAGCAGATCACGCTCTACAACTCCGGCGATGCGACGCTGAATATCACGAGCATCGTGGCCTCGACGACTTCCGCGCCGACGACTCCGGGCGATTTCGCTATAGACTCGACCACCTGCGGGGCGACCTTGGCAGCAGCGGCGAGTTGCGCGGTCAACATCTCATTTACTCCCGTGGCAGGCGGGAGTCGCACCGGCAGAGTGCGGTTTACCACGGATGCGGCAAGTTCCCCGGATGATGTTTCGACTAGCGGCACAGGGCAGATTGTCTTGACCCTGCGGGGTGGGACGTTTCGGGGGTTGACGAAGTAAAAAAATCAAAGGAGGATGTATGTCGTTACTAAGTTTTCTAGGAAAGGTTGGAAAGGGAATCTGGAAAGGGATTGCCAAAGCTCGTCCTGTAGCCGTCGCTGTCGGCGCGGTAATCCCAGGGCCGGACCCGTTCGAGGCAGTCGGGAACCTGCTTGCTACGGCTGAAGCCGTCGGAGAGATCGTTAGGCAGCAAGGCGGCAGCAAACTCGACAAGTTGGTTCTGATTCTGCCTCAGGTGAAGGAAGTCATCAGGAACTCGGAGTTCTTTGCTAAGCAGGAACTTGCCGATGAGGCGCTGTTTGAGCAGGGGGCCATTGAGCTTATCGGCGCCGAGGTGAAAATCTACAAGGCTTTTAAGGAGCCGAAGTAGCCATGAAGCTGGACTTGGTGCGTGAGCAAATAACGCCGAAAAGCTCCGCTGGGCGTCTTTTCATTGATGGTGTCTTCGAGTGCTACACCCTCGAAGATACCGTCCGGGAGGTTCCTGGCAAGCCCGTCTCGGAGTGGAAGATACCGAAGGTCACGGCTATTCCTACCGGGACCTACAGGGTCGACATTACTCCGTCCGCTCGGTACAAGCGGGACATGCCGATAGTGCTGGATGTTCCAGGCTTCACCGGCATCCGTATCCACTCTGGGAACACCGATGCGGATACCGAAGGTTGTATCCTTGTCGGTGCTTACCGGGAGAGCGCGGATGAGATACGGGGTTCCCGAGCAGCGTTTGGCTGGCTGTTTGAGAAACTGCTCGCTGCCAAGGCACGGGCGGAGGAGATTTGGATTGCCGTAACGATTGCGCTGGAGGCTCACGGATGAGGAAAAAACTTCTGCTTTTTGCGGCTTTTCTGCTACTGCCAGCGGCGCTCTTCGCCACTGACTCTGCCCACTACTTCGATGTTGCGTTTTCCCCTTCGGGGAAGCCAATCGCTGGAGCTTCCATCCGCGTTTGTACAGAGCCGGCTACAACGACGCCGTGTACGCCGTTGGCAACAATCTACTCCGACTACGCGCTCACTACACCGCTGGCCAATCCATTTCTGTCAAGCTCCACCGGCAACTACGAATTCTACGCTGTTTCCAGCGAGGTCGCCATCGAAGTTTCGTTCAGCGGCTACACCACGGTAATAAGGCATGTCGCGCTGCGTTCCCTAAGTACGCCCGTCACGCCGGGCGCTGTAGCTGGGGGGTTATACCCTTCGGTCGATGCTGCCTACGACTTGGGTACTTTGGTTCCCTTAAGACGCTGGCTGAACTTCTATGCGGTGGCTGGTAACTTCACCACTGCAAACATCGCCGGAGACCTAGCCGTTGTTGGAGATGCGACTGTATCCTCGCTCAATAAAGTCTGTAAGGCCGACGGAAAAGGCGGCGCAAATGCAGGGGAGAAGATTCAGGCTTGCCACGACGCACTACCAATCACAGGCGGTACAATAGATGCGCGTGGACTCACAGATGCTCAGAGTGCCGCCGCTCAAATCAATATCACTAAGCCGAACATAACCCTGGAGCTTTCACCAACCACAGTCCTGACTCTTGCTTCTGGGGTTGGTTCGACTTCTGGAATGTACGTCACTTGGAACAACGTGTCCGGCCCAGCAAACAATTTCCATTTGCTGTGCAACGGGGCAACGATTAAAGCGACCCGCGCCCTGGAAAGTGTGGCGTTTGACGAATACTATCTCGTCCGCGTGACTGCCCTGAATATCCAACACGTTGACGGTTTCGTCTCAGATACCTGCAACTACGAACTGACGGTGACGGGCGCTCTGGCGACCGCCGCACAGATGGGAGGTATCAAGCTCGAATCCACGGCTACTACGCGCTTCGTTAAGAATTGGAGCATCCGCCACAACAAGTTTAACACGCAGGCGCCGGACATTGGCATAACCCACAGGTGGTATGGCGCAGAGGCCAGCCCGGCATCTATGGTGGCAAACACGCGGGTTTTCTTCGACGGCAAGTTCGAGTTTAATGAGTGCTTGGGTGACGGAAGGTGCTTGCAGGTATCAGAAGGCAGAAACATCAGTTGGATCGGCAACCAGGCCAGGAACCCGTCTCAAGGCAATCAGTACGGCGGCGTTCAATTCCGCGCCATCGGAGTCGACAACGCCGTGTTCACCGGGAACTCTTGCTTGGTAGATACCGGGGACAGCGGGGCCGCTTGCATCTACATCGGTGGGAACGCCACTTTTGCCAATGATGAATCTAAAGGCTTCTCCATCACCGGGAACGTGGCCAAATACGACACCGTTCAGCTTACCAGCGATACCTATGGGGTCAATATCCTTGGGGCGCGAGACGGTACGATCAGCGGCAACACGTTCGTAAACACCCAGGCTGGCGCAGGCGGGGCCGCCGACGGCATCAAGATACAAGCCGCCACAGCCCTCGTAAACAAGAACATCAGCATCTCTGACAACCGCATCAGCGGGTTCCTGGGCTACGAGATTCTGGTGAGTGATACAACTCCACCGGAACATTTGACTGCCCAAGGGAACCATCTCGGCGACTCCGCGGCTGGCGGTGCAAACGACTTTGGCGGCGCAGGAATTGCCAATCTGAAACGGTATGGCAACTACTCCGAGGCGGCAGGGACCTGGACTCCAATCAACACCGTCACCTTCTCCGCCACGCCGACTTTCGATGCCAGTCTCGGCAACACGCAGAAGATCACGCTGACGGACAATGTGACCAGCTCCACGCTCTCGAATGCCACGGCAGGGCAGCAGATTGATTTCCTCATCTGTCAGGACGGCACCGGCAGCCGGACGTTCGTGTGGCCCACCAACGTGCTGGGTGGGATGACTATCGGGTCCACGCTTTCTAAGTGCAGCGCACAGAGTTTCCGCTATGACGGGACCCTGACCAATGCCTACGCGCTCAGCGCGGGCGTAACGAATATGTGAGGTACAAATGGCTATTGTAGTTGGAGCCGTCGTAACAACACCAACCATCGGTTCCCTAGCCGATGAAGTCATTGCAAGGGTTGAAAACAGAGTTTCCGACAAGACACGCGCCGAGATTTGGCTGCGCGACGCCCTGCTGGAGATTTCTGCTAACCCGGACTTCCGGAACGAGTTTGTGGAGCTTGAGGAGAATGGACCGGACTGCGTCCTAACAATCGGCCTAGCTGAGTACGACGAAGCCCTGTTCGTCAACACCGGTGATGTAAACCTTGGTTTCCTGAACTTCCGTTTGTGGCTTGACCCGCCAACAAACAGTCGTTGGCGCAAGATGGAATCTCGGTCGTACCAGTATATTGACAAAAGCTCAAAGCAGCCCTCAACTCCGTCTGTCTGGTACAGGTTCAAGGGAACCATCGGGTTCGACCCTCCTCCAGACAAGACGTATCAGGTTCGGTCGAGGTATTACCTCCAGCATCCAATTGATGATACGCTGGTTGGCGTGACGCAGATTTTGCTTCCAAGGGACTGGCTCGAAGTCCTGGTCTTGAGCGCCGCTGAACGCGGGTTCATGGAACTGCTGGAGTTTGAGAAGGCGACAACGATTCACATGCTTTTGCACGGCGACCCGAAGCACCCAACAAGGTTGGGCTTGCTCGCGGGGCGTATTAAGAAACGGGAACGCGAAGATTGGCGTCATTCCAGGGCGCTAAAGCCTGTTAAACGGGCGTACACGCTCGCAGGGAGGTATTGAGAAAAATGGGAACTTGGCCGTATGGACCAGGAGCACTTGATGGCGGCGGTGGCGCGCCTGGTGGCAGCTCGAACCAATGGTTCAACCCGCTACCGCCTTCTCCGCAGGTTTCGCCGGGGGTTGTGCCTCCGGCTTCTACTGGCCGTGGATACAGCGACACTGGCATTCCGTATGAGCAGGGTACAATGTTGACTGACCCTGGCCAGGCCGACTTTTGGCGTGTCAACCCGCTTGACCCATCGTTTACGCAGAACTTCCTGCAATTCTTGACCAGCCAAATGGGCAAAGGTGCAACTCCGTTTGACTTGTCAGCGTTGCTTCCTACCGGAGGTGAGACTGGAGCTGGACAGCTCACGGCTCCGCTCAACCCGTTGATTCAGGCGTTGATGAAGTTTTACCAAACCGGCCAGCCTGGTGAAACGCCTGGTTTGGGGCCTTTGTCGGAGATGTCCAAGACAGGGATGCCAGTCGACCAGACTCCGGCTTGGAAAGCCATGGTCGAGGCTATGCAGCGGCAGATTGGTCAAGGCGCCGAAGGAATGCGGGAGCAGTTCGCGTTTACTGGCAATCTTGCCTCATCGCCTTTTGGCCAGGCCATGACGGACTACTACGGCCAAACAGAGAAAGACATCAACGCCCAGCTTTTGCAGGCCCAGACCGCGGCCCAGGAAGCCGCAAGAGCGCGGCAGATGGGTGCTTCGGAGTTCCTGACCACAGGTCTCGGCAACCTCTCCGAGCTTTTGCAGGGCTACGACCAGGCGTCAATTGATAGGCTCTTGGCCGAGTTCATCCGGACTCGTCCTGAGTACGGCCCGCTGCTGAATGCGATGTTTGGGATGGCGACTACGTTTCCGCCGTATCTTGGAGGTTCCTACGGACTTGGCGTTGGCGGAGCTTTGCTGGGCTCTGCGGGGTCGATTATGAGTGGCATTGCTGACCTCTACAAGGTTATACGGCCCGGCAACAAAGACACCGGTGGAATCTACACTGGAGCGGGTGGTGAGGTCATCTCCGGTGGTGATATTGGTATGTAGGAGGTTCTTGTGGCTAATATGGGTCTTGGCAGTCTCAGTGAGCTTTTGAAGGATGAAAACGTTTCTCAGATTCCAAGTAGCACAGGCCCAGCAGCCCCGCCGGGGGCTGCTCCTGGGGGAAACGCCGCCCTGTTCGAGAAGATTACGAAAGTGCTTGCACCGATGCTAAAGCAGTTTGGGCAAGTCCAGGCGCAAATGCAGCCGCAGGGGCAGGCCCAAGGCTTCCCAGGCCAAGTTGGCGGGGCTCCGCCGGCGATTGTGCCAGGGCCTGTGCCTCCTGGCGTAGCCGCTCGCGCTGCGCCTGCGTTGCAGCAGATGCCCGGTTCGAGGCCATACGTCGCCCCTGGCGGCTACGAAACTGGTTTCGAGTTCCGCACCAAAGGTGGTGCTAGAGCAGCGACGGTCTCCGGTGCCGTCAGCAACATAATGCAATCAATTTCACAGATGAGGCAGCAAGCGGAAGACCGGAAGCGGACGGAAGCCCAGAACATTATGAGCGTGCTTCTCAGGGCGTATGAAAACCCCGATGATCCGGTGAACAAGCGCATCATCCAGACGATTATGAGCGACCCGAAGAAACAGAAGGTCTTGAGGGAAATCTACGGGTCGGTTGCAGAAGCGATGAAGCCGGGCGAAACCTCGCCCGAGGCTGTCGGCGCGCAGCAAGCTGTTAAGGAGGCGCAGCAGAGGGAGCAGCAGGGGGCGGCGAAGCCGGCGCCGGCGGCGCGGCCGCAAGCACAGGCACAGCCGCTGTTTATGACTGGGACTACGCCGCAGGCCCGCGCGGCCGCTGAGCAGGCTAGAACGGCGGAAATGGCAGAGAGTGTCAAGCAAAAGATGATGCAGCAGGGCCGGGGGCCGGAGATGCTTGGCGCTAGTCCCCTGGGCCGGGAAGAGCAGCACCAAGCTGCTAGGTTCGCTGCTGGGTTTGAGCTAAGCCCTGTCCAGAGAGCTACGCTGGATGCCAGGACGCAGATGACGCATGACCTGATTGTGTCACGCGAAATCACCGGCGCGTTGGCTCGGCAGACAGTCCTGGCCAAGGCTGTCATTGATGCCGAGTCTCGGGAGAAGGTCCAGCGGCTTCGCGGCGATGCTCTGACGGCCGTTGCGAAGTTGAGCCACAGTGGAACTCAGGACGAATACAATAAGAACCTTCGGGCGCTTTTAGCGGCCAAAAAAGCTGAGGCTGGCAACTTGCGGAATAACTATACATCTCTCTTGAAGGCTGACAAAGACGATGAGGCCGCCGCGTTTCTAAGCCAAGCTCAGCAGGTCGAGAAAGAAGTTGACGATTTGCAGGGCTTGATGGAGACCAAGGACGATGAGTTGTTGAAATACCTGATAATGGGAGAGTCTGGTGGAGGGTCTTAACCTTAATCCGGCCCAAGTTGGGTCTTTGACGAACCGCCCTGATTTTCGGGCGCGCCTAGCGAGGCTACCGCCTGAGTTGCAGGAGCGTGCTCTTTCGCGGTTGTGGCTGTTGACGGTTAAGCCGAAGCTGTCCAAGGGCTTGGCGGACAGCGAGGTGGAGCAGTCTAAACAGCAGTTCATCCGCGGTGTTCTGCGCCAAGCAATGCCTACGCCGCTGGAGCGCGGTCAGGCACCGGCGCCGAGCGCAGCTATGCCGAAGCCTTCGATTATAGACCCGCTTTCGGCAGGCTACGCCAAGGGCATCTCTAGCATGACTACCCTAGCCAGTGGCCTCACCCCTCCTGGCGGTCGTTTCGGCGGCGTGCTGCAACCTCCGGGCTATACTGAAGAAGAGGCTGCTAGGTCGAAGGGCGCTTTGGCCCAAGCCGCTGAGGAGTACCTAAAGCGTGGAGAAGCAACAATCCAGAAATCCGAGGAGTATCAAAAGGCACACCCAATAGTCGGTGGCCTTGCTGAAATTGTTGGCCAAGCTGCGCCTTCAGCCCCTATGGCAGCCCTTGTCCCGGGGGCTCAGGCTCTCAAGGGATTTCCAGTCCTAAGCCGGGCTGCTAGTGCTCTCCCCCGTGCAATGGTAGAAGCAACTTCGTTTGCGAAAACTCCTCAAGAGCTTGTTGAAACTGGCACGGGATTTGCCGTCGCAGGCGGTGTTCTTGGCGCCGTCGGCGAGCGCATCCCTGCCCTCCGCCGG
>Ga0315279_10011781_pt1 | contig 10063 bp, 9 predicted proteins | sample YL17G06_20_MG_FD_203694 | JGI IMG/M metagenome (GOLD analysis project Ga0315279, IMG submission 203694) | Sediment microbial communities from Yellowstone Lake, YNP, Wyoming, USA - YL17G06_20 | ecosystem: Environmental > Aquatic > Freshwater > Lake > Sediment | place: USA: Wyoming | collected...
ATCATCCAGGAGATGATTAAGCTCCAGCAATACAGTTTTGTCTGCGCCCCGCATCCCTTCCAATGGGCGGGGGCCGCGGCCATGGACGTGGATCCCGGCGCCCACATCGACGACTACCGCCGCAAGCGGGACCTGATCGTCGCAGGGCTTGCAGACGATTACGAGCTGGTCTGCCCGCGAGGGGCCTTCTATGCCTTCCCCAAGGTCCCGTGGGGCACGGGCACCGAGTTCGTCGCCCGCGCGATCGAAGAGCATCAGCTCTTAATCATCCCGGGGAACGTCTTCAGCCGGCGCGACACGCACTTCCGCCTTTCCTACGCCGCTCCGGACGCGGTGATCCAACGGGGGATCGAGGCGCTTCGGAAGCTCGCGCGGCGATCCCTTCACGGCCACGGCAGGGGTGTATAGAATCGTCTGGTGGGGAATGGACGCACTACGCGTCGAGAGTTGAGGAGCTCTTTCTCGGAGGCATACGACTCATGGCGGCCAAAGAGGAACTATTGAAGGACTTGGCTCAGCAGAAGGAGTATCTCCAACGCAGCGCCCCAGAGCAGCGTGTGGAATGGAGGAAATCTCTCAAGCAGCTCTTTGCGCAGCTCGCCGGATGGTTGGACGAGGCACGGGCCAGCAAACTCCTGATGGTGGAGAATAAGGACGTACGAATCCTAGAACCACAGCTCGGCGTCTACGTTGCTCCCGGCCTCCGGGTCGTTACCCCAAGAGGCGAGGTCGTGGAAATCGTCCCGAAAGGCCGGATGATTGCCGGAGGTTATGGTCGCGTCGACCTTGAGTGCAGCCCGAAGAGAGCCATGCTCGTTCAACGGTCCCCCGGACGCTGGGAGTTTGCGGAGTTGACTCCCGATCAGGGCGGATGGTCATTCAGGGAGCTTACGGAAGGGTCCTTCTGGGAAACGCTCCGGTCTCTGCTGTCCTAGAATCTCGCCGCACACCGGGTCGCGACCATGAGCCTCGCTTCCACCGCGCCGCAGCCCACCGACATCCTGCGATATTACAGGCGGTCTTTGGCGGCACTCGATGCCCTCAAGAAAGTTGTTGGTCCTTCGCTGGGCGTTGGAACGATGGGGCCGACCTCGCCCTTTTTCGGAATGACGGCTCGGGAATTTGACGTGGCGCTCGCGGAGCTTCGCCAAGAGCTCGACCATCAGGTGGTTCTGATGCTCACTGCCAGTTTCGAAGCGGCTTTCCAGACGGACCTTCAGGACAGGATCAAGCTACGGAAGAGGGACCATGCGTCGAAGGCCCTGCGCAACTGGTGGAAGAGCGCCCGTCGCAGACGTGAAAAGTGGATCGACTTGGGCTCACTCCTGGACGCCTGGAAAAACACCACAGGACAGCGCCAGGTGATTGGCAAGATGAAGAGTCTGCTTCTGTTCCGGCATTGGCTCGCACACGGAAGATACTGGACGGATAAGAGCGGCTTGGGAGACGTTGACCCCTTCGACGCTTGGCGGATTGGCAGGGACGTGTTCGCCGTTCTTCCAGGATTTCGCCCGCTACCCGCCCGGTAGCTTTGTTCTCCTCGGTGGAAGGAGGATTGTCACGAGCCCGGTTGGCTGACCGGCACGAGGTTGCCGGGCTTGCCGGACTTGACTCGCCCCAAATCCACGGCCGGATAGCCGGTGGTCGGATAGAATGGCGTTGACGCGCCGGCCGGCGGTGGCACCGCGGGACCCGACGCGGCCGCGGCCGACTCGTCCACCGGGGGCAAAGGCCGCAAGGTCCGCGCCGGCGGGCCCTCCGGCACGGGCACGAGCGGTCGTTCGACGCGGGCCAGTTTCGCCGCCGTGGCGAGGCTGGAGGCTGGAGGCTGGAGGCTGGAGGCCGGACTCCGGTCTTTCAGACCATCCAACGAGGCGTCGCGCGGCAACACCGGCGCAGCCGCGCTCGCCGAACCAGAAGACCACTGCCGCGGCGAGGGCCCCTGCTGCGTCGTTGGCCGAGGGCCGGCGGCGATCTGACACACCCCGTCGGCGGTGCAGAACTCGGGCTGGGACTCGGCTTGATTGGCGGCCGGGGGGGCCCGTTTGCCTGCGTCGGCGGTGGTTTTTGAGGCCGAGCCTGTCGATGGCGTTGACTTTGCCGCCGGCTGTGGCGGCTTCGTCACTAGCGCGGCAGCCGACGGCGCGTCTGCCGGCTGGGACGCGGCGACCGGCAGTCCGGGCTGCTGGAGCATCTCCCAGACCACCGGGTAGCGCACCGTGTTAAACCCGATGCAAAACGCTACCGCTCCCAGCACTCCCAGCGCCACTGCGATCCTGGGCATGGTTTCCGCTCCGCAATTCCGTGCGGCGACTTGCCGTGTCCAGGAAACCATACCCCAAGACCTCATCGCGGCAAGCCGCGCAGCGCGGCGAGTCCGCAAATCTTAGGGATTGCGGGCTGGGGGTTTCGGTTAGGAAAACTCTGCGGACCAAGTAGGAAGATTCAACCACGAAGGCACGAAGAACACAAAGAACCCTTTGTGCCTTCGTGTCTTTGTGGTTTTCTCCCCGTTGGAGGATTGCACAAGCTTGCTTGGCGCTATTTCCCTTTGGCGCGGCTTTGCGCCCGCTTAAGGGCCGCCTTGGCCCGCTGCGCCAGGTCCAGATCGGTCGCGGCCTGCGCCGCCTTCTTCAGGGGCTCGATCAGCTTGGACGCGGTCTGGGCCGTGTCGCCGCCTTTGCTTTTCAAGAGGCGCTCGGCCACCGACACAGCGGCAGCGCAGGCCTCATCTTTGACGGAGGCATCGTCCAACAACGGCACCGCCAGAGCCAGCGCATCGGCCGAGGCCATGCTCCCCAGCGCCGCCAGAAGCAGCTTCTTCTCCTCGGTCGTCTGCACCAGGTTGCCGGCCTCCCGGCAGATCGATAGGCGCTGGCCGACGGGCAGTTCCTTCCGGCCCGCCCAAGCGAGGTAGCCGCGCAGGCCGAGCGCCCTCTCCGCAGGGATACTCGACCTTCGGGCCAGGGCCAGCAAGTCCGGCACCACGTCCGCCGTCTTCCACGCCGCGAGTGTGCGGAGGGCAGCCGCGCGGACCTGCGGATCCGGGTCCTTCAGTGCATCGCGCACCGCCGTCAAGGCACTGGCTCCGCCGGCCGAGCCGAGTACCCGCAGGAGGACCGTCTTCTGCGCGCCCGGGGCCTGCGCCAGCCGCTCGATCAGCTTCTGGACGGAGGCTTCGGGGTTGTCGGACCTTGCGCACAGGGCGCCCACGGCCTGCTCGGCGGCGCTTAGGTCCTGCGGGTCCTTGAGCCCCATCAACAGCTCGACCATCCCCGGCAGCTCGGCGGCACTGCCCAGCTCGCCCAGCCGCCTGATCGCGGCGCGACGGACTTCGGCGTCCGGGTCGCCGGCCGCTTTGAGGAGTGCAGGGACGGCTGCCTTGATCCGGCGCTGGCCGATGAGGTCCAGGGCGGTGAGCCGCCGGGCGGCATCGCCGCTGGAGAGCATGTTCATCACAACGTCGTCGATCTGCTTGCCCTCCAGCACGGCAAGGCTCTCTTGCGACGCCTGGGCCAGCTCGCGGTCGGCGTCGCCCTGCAAGCCGAGCAGGGCCAACGCGGACGAGGCGTCGCCGATCTGGCCCAGTGCGCGGACGGCCGCCAGCCGCACCGGCTTGGCCCCGCCCTTGGCTGCGGCCACCAGCGCGGGCACCGCGGTCCGATCCGCACGCTTGCCGAGGGCTTGGATCACCAGGATTTGATTGTCGGCGGGCAGTGGGCCCAGCCCTCGCCAAAGCGCTTGGGTCACTTCCGCGCCGCGTATCTCCTGGGACGTGCGCACGGCGGCAGCGAAGAGCAAGTAGTCCTTGTTCCGCAACTCCTGACGCAGTATCGCGATGCCCTCCGGCCCGCGCACGAGAATCGCACCCCGCAGCGCGGCCGTGCGGACCTGGTGCGGCGCCGGTTGCAGGCTGCGGAGCCGGTCGTAGATGGCGATCGCCTCGTCGCGTTGCCCCTTGGCGGCCAGGGCTTCGGCCGCCCGGAGCAGCCCTTCGCACAGCGCAGGCTGATTGGCGGCCGGCACACCCCCGAGCGTGCCCAGCAGGGCCTTGGCCGCCTCCGGGGTCCCAATGCGGCCCAGCGACCTTGCGGCGGCCTGGACCACGTCGGCATCGGGATTCTGAAGCATCCCCGCCAACCCCTCGATGGCCTTGGCGTCGCGCCGCGCGCCGATCGAGACGATCACTCCCGCCAACGGCCGCCCCTTCAGCCTGCCCAACGCATCGCGCAGGGCCTCGTCCACCGACGGGTCGGGGATCGGCTCCAGGGCGTATCGGGCGTTATGCGAGAGCTTTTCGTCGGCCAAGAGCGCGGCCAACGCGGGCACGGCGTCCTTGGTGCCGATCACCCCCAGCCCGCGGCAGGCATCCACCTTTTCCTTCAGCGGCGCGTCGGACTTGAGCACGGCGACGAGCTTGTCCACCTGCTCCTTCCCGCCGGGCGGGACGGTTTGTGCGGACAACTGCGCGGCCCCGGCCACAAACACCGCGAGGACCAGGGCGAGACTCATTATTGACTTTGACATGGTATATTCTCCTTCGGGTTAGATGGTCCACGGTGCCCGTTGCGCCCGCGAGCGGAGCCGGTTGGCCTCGGGGTCGCCGATGAACTCCTCCTTGACCGGGTCGTACTTCATGTTCCGTTTGAGCCACATGCAGATGTTGGCCGCGTGGACCGTACACATCGAATAGTGCATCACTTCCGGATTGGCCACCGTGAGCCGGCGCGACTTGACGCAGTCGAAGAGATTCCGCACGTGGTTCATCGGGCGCCCGGTCCGGGCCATGTAGTCGCGCACGAGCTTCTGGAAGTCCGCCAGCAGGGCGGGCGAGGAGACCTCGGGCCGGGAGTAGCCGTCCGCCACCGAGACCCAGCCTTCGGTCCCTTCATAGCAGACGCCGCAGGAGCCCTTCCAGCCTCCCGCGGTCCCGGTCCAACCGCCGCGGTTCAGGATCATCTTGATCCCGTTGGCAAAGCGCGTGACCATGCCGTCGCCCGACTCGTTCTTCACGTACTCGTACTCGACCGCCGAGGTGTTGGTCGCCCCGATCGCCACCTGGCACTGACCGAAGGTGTGGGCCCCCCATTCGCCGATGCAACTGGTGTGGAAATCGTAGAAGCCCCGCCACCCGCCGCCGACGTAGCTGGCGTTGTACGGCCGCCAGGGGCACGGGCCGAGCCATTGGTCCCAGTCCACCTCGTCCTTGGGCGGCTCCGGCTGGGCCGGCAGCCAGTCGTGCCGCATTTCGGCCGCGTCCCACGGGGCAATGTGGGCTCGGACCGTGTGGACCTGGCCCAGCCGGCCGGTGCGCAAAAGCTCGTTGGCGAAGGTGAAATTCGCCTCGCTGAGGCGCTGCAGCCCGGTCTGGTAAACGCGGCCGTAGCGCCTGGCGGTCTCGACCACCGCCCGGCCCTCGGCAATGGTCATGCTGGAAGGCTTCTCGGAGTAGACGTCCTTGCCGGCCCGCATGGCCATGACCGAAGCCGTGGCGTGCCAGCGGTCGCCGGTGGTAACCAGGAGGGCGTCGATGTCGGTGCGCGTGGCCAGGAACTCGCGCATGTCGCCGGAGGTGACGCAATCCTTGTTGCCGTAATGGTTGTCCACCATTTGCTTGACCCGCTCGCGCTGCGCCTTCTTGGCATCGCAGACGGCGACGAATTGGATGTCCTTCTCCGGGAGCATCCAGCCGAGCACGCCCGAGCCGCGCCCGCCAATGCCGATCCCGCCCAAGATGATCCGCTCGCTGGCCGGGACCGTGCCGTCGCGGCCGAGCGCCGAACCGGGGACAAGGCAAGGCACGGCGACGAGGCCGCCGGCCGCCGCGGCGCGCTGGATGAATTGCCGCCGACTCAAACACTGTTGCTGCTTTGGCATGTTGTCGTCCTTTCAGGCCGTAAGGCTGGGAACCAGTCAGCCGCTATGGTACTCTCCCGGAATCCGGATTTGAAGATCCCCCCGGCAATCCGCCATTGCGGCGAAGAAACCGGCCTCCGGGGGGCCCGGCATGGCAGTTTTCACCGCAGCGGTCATTTCGCCGGCTGGTCCAGGAGCCTGCGCAGGACCTTCTCGGCTTCCTTGGGCTGGACCCCGTTGGGGCCCTCGGAATGAAACACCAGATTGCCGTCGAGATCCACGATCGCCGTGGCCGCCGGCACGCCGCGGTAAGCCTTTTCGGCCACTCCGTCCATGGAGTCGATCAGCACGGGCAGAGTAAGGTTCAAGCCCTTCGCGCAGGCCGACGCCGCGACGATCCGGTCGTCCATTGTCTTGTGCTGCACGATGTCGCCGGGGCCTTGCGGATTCTTGGGCGGGCCCTCCCCGGTTTCCCTGGCCGGGTGGATCTCGCGGACGTAGACCAGGAACATCGCCACTTTCGGGTTATTCTTGTACGACACGTACAAGGCATCGACCGCGGGGGCCGATTTGCGGAAGGGCGGTCACGTGTAGCTCGACAGGAACAGGCAAACCACCTTCCGGCCGCGGAACGACGAAAGCCTGACCTTCTCGTCGGTGATCCGCCCCACCTTCTCCCCGTCGGCGCCGACTTCTTCCTTCAACAGGGGAAGCTCAAGGTCGGGGGCCGGCTTGCCGATCTCCAACCTCCGCGCCGCGTCGCGCTTCGGGGGCGATTTGGGCTCTTCCGCCGCCAACGGCGCGCCCAGGACGGCCAGCACCATCGCCGCACCGCTCGCCGCGGCGACTCCTCTCTTCCAGAACGCCTCGATCCACACTGTTGCCATGCCATTCTCCTCTACGTCGGATACTCCCCAATCATGGCGCGCCTGAAGCCGCTCCAGACTCAAAACGGCACCCATATTACCAAGGCGATCCTCGTTCGCCCAGCGCCCCGGCGAGTTTCCTTTGGCATACTGATTCCCAAGCAGATCTCGGACACAAGGCGATGGTCGATAGATGACGCCCAATAGCTGACGGCTGAAAGCTGATGGCTGACGGCTGATAGCTCAGCGGTTGACGTGCAGCACCTTGGCCGGCGGAAAGCCGTTGAAGGAGGTCGCAGACGCGTTGCTATAGGCCCCGATGTTCTCGCTGTAGAGCAGGTCGCCCAGCCTCAGCTCCGGCAGCTCCTCGGCCAGCGAGATCGTGTCCAGGGCGTCGCAGGTCGGGCCGAACACGGCGCTGATCTGTTTCGGCCCCTTCTTCAGTGCCTTGAGGTGGTACGGGCAGTGATCGAAGAGGATGCCCGAGTACGTGCCGTACACGCCGTCGTCCACGTAGTAGCAGGGCTTGCCGTCGCGGTGCGCCTTGCCGATCACCTTGACCACCAGCGTGGCCGCCGTGGCCACCAGGAACCGCCCGGGCTCGGCGAGGATTTCGATCTGGTCGGGGAAGAGCCGCTTGAACTCGGAGTTGAGCGTGCGGGCCAGCTCGCGCAGCGGCCGCACGTTGCTGTCGTACGGCGCCGGGAAGCCGCCGCCGATGTCCAGGATGTTGAGCTTGCGGAAACCCCGCAGCGTCGCCTCGCGGAACACGCCCGCCGCCAGGTTCAGGGCCTGCACGTAGTTCTCGAAGTTGGTGGTCTGGCTGCCGACGTGGAAGCTGAGCCCTTCGACCACCAGGCCGGCGTCGTGGGCCGCGCGGATCAGGTCGACCGCCTCGCCGGGGGCTGCGCCGAACTTCGAGGAGAGCTCGACCATGGCGCCGGTGTTGGGCACCTTCAGACGCAGCACCAACCCGGCGTGCGGGGCGTGCTTGCGGATCTTGCCGATCTCCTCGACGTTGTCGTAAGTCACCAGCGGCTTGTACGGGTCCAGCTCAACCAGCGTCTCGTTGGCCTTGATCGGATGGGCGTAGATGATCTTGTCCCAGATGAAATCCTGCCGCTCCTTGGCCGGCAGGGACTCGATGTTCTTGTGTACGATCAGGAACTCGGGCATCGAGGCCACGTCGAAGCTCGCCCCGGCTTCGTAGAACGTCCGGACGATGGCCGGGTCGGGATTGGACTTTACCGCGTAGTAGGCCTGCACGCGGGGAAGGTGCTTCTTGAATTGCGCGTAGTTCCGCCGCAGGACCTGGTGGTCCACCACGAACAGCGGCGTGCCGTGCTCCTTGACCAGTCTCTTGAGCGTCGACGATGCTGTCATGACCTCAGATTCCGTGATCGACCAGAAAGTGTTTGAACTGCCAGGGGTCGTCCGCGACCCGGGCACCATCCGCAGGATGGTCGCGGTCGGTGCCCGGCGCGGGCCGGTCGTACACGTTGAAGAAACTGGCGCGGTGTGCAAGCGGCGTCCAATCGAAGGGGGCCGAGATGCACCGGCCCAGATAAGGATTGGCGATCTTCAGGATATAGTCGTGCGGCAGATCGTCGGGCACGCACACGCCGCGCTCCGGGTTCTCGATCATCCACATGGCGGCCGCCACCGCCGAAATGGCCACCTGCACGGTCGTGGCATTCTGGTGCGGCACCAGCCGGCGCGACTCCTCGATGCTCAGGTCGCTGCCGGTCCACCAGGCATTGTACGCATGGCCCATCAAAAGGGCCCCGAGAATGTCGGCGCCGCTGGTGATCTCGTCCGTCATGATCCGCAGCCTCGGCTGGAGGCGATAATCGCAGCCGCGGAGCTCCTGAAGCGACGCGATCGCACAGTCGCACGGGCAATAGGCATAGTGGACCGTTGGCCGGTAGATCGGCTTGCCGTCCTCCCAGACCGTGAGGTGGTCGGAGATCGTAAACGCCTCGCCGTGCCGCACCACCATGCCGTGGATCGGATAGCCGGGAACAAACGAGCGCACCCAGGTGTTGATCCCCATGCGAGCCAGGCAGATCTGGTTCCGCGGTCCTTCCGGATGCTCGAAGGCCAGAGCGGGCAGCTCCTTCTCGTGCGTCCCCCAGCCCATCTCGGCCGTCGTGATCCCTTCCTCGCGGAAGCCCTCAATGCTCCAGGTGTTGACGAACTCATCGACCTCCTTGGGCCGGTCGGCGATCTGCGTGTCGCGCTCGCTGCAATGGATCACTTTGACGCCCAGCTTCATCGCCAGGCGGTTGAACGCGCGAGCGTCGATCCAGCGGCGCAGCTCCTCCGCGTCGGCGCCGCTCGCTCGCTTTTCGTCGAGCAGGCGCTGGCCGATGTCGATCAGCCCTTGCTTGGTCCAGTGCGAAATCAGGCCCGGGTTGGCGCCGTGCTCCAGGACGGCCGTCGTGCCGCGGCCGGTCCACTGCGACGTCATGCGGCGGATGTTCGTATGCCGCCAGTAGAGCGTCTTCTCGGTGGGATGTTTGCGGCCGGCGTCGATGTACGGGTCCCACACCTCGACGGACGTGTTGACGTACAGCACCCCGCGGTCGTGGCACCACTGGAGCAGCTCGCAGCAGTCGATGTTCCAGGCCAGATCCACGAGCAGGTCGCCCCGCGAGAGGTGCTGCCCGAGCAGGGAGCCCAAGTTCTCCGGCGTCACGCGGTCGCGCGCAAATCGCACCCCCTGGGCGGTCCACGGCTTAAGGACTTCGCTGCGGTCCTCGAAGTCCATCACCGTGACGTTCTTCATCGGGACGCCGACGTGCCTGGCGAAGATCGGCAAGGCACACTGGGCAACCGCCCCGTAGCCCACGAAGAGGACCTTGTTCTCGAACGGAATCATCTTTCCCACAACGCTAACGCCATGATTTTGTACGCGAGCCTGGCCGCAAGAAAGTCCGGCGCCGACAGGCCGGGAATGGGGGCCAACTCGACCACGTCGAAGACCGGCAGCCGCGCTGCCTCGCGGCAGACCACGCGGACGACGTCCAGCGTCCGGGCCCAGGAGAGCCCGCCCGGCTCCGGCGTGCCCACGGCCGGCATGATCGACGGATCGAGCCCGTCCAAGTCGATGGTAAGAAACACCGTCTTGCCGCGGACGAACTGGGCAAGCTCCTGGAGGAACGGTAGGTGGTAGGTGGTAGTTGTCGGTTGTCGGTTGTCAGTTGTCAGTTGGGGGTTTGCCGGTCTGGCAACTGACAACTGAGAACTGGCAACTGCTTCCATCGCCTCTTCGGCGAAGACGGTCCTGACGCGGCTCGACTGGCGGCGGAAACGCTCCTCCGCCTCCGCGGTGTTTCTGA
>Ga0315279_10011782_pt1 | contig 10063 bp, 9 predicted proteins | sample YL17G06_20_MG_FD_203694 | JGI IMG/M metagenome (GOLD analysis project Ga0315279, IMG submission 203694) | Sediment microbial communities from Yellowstone Lake, YNP, Wyoming, USA - YL17G06_20 | ecosystem: Environmental > Aquatic > Freshwater > Lake > Sediment | place: USA: Wyoming | collected...
TGGCGTTAAGCTCGACCTCATAGCCCTTCTCGGTGATCAGTTTCTCGACTCCTCGAAGGGCGTCCATCGTGAACCGGTTCGGGACAAGGCTCTCGACGTTCTCGGTGAGCTCGTAGGAGGGTAGCTTCTCGAAGTTCGCCTCCTTGTAGGTGAAGATGGTGCCGCACCGCTCACATGTGTGTGACGTCTGTGGTCTCTCGAACTTACTGCCACACTTGTCGCAGGTGAAGCTTGATCCTATGACTCTTACGACCTTTCTCTTGTCCGTATTGGTCTTGGACTGGGCTTGAATGAAGTCCCCAAGAACGGTTTTACATTTTGGGCACACTAGGTCGGTGTCTTGTCCATATTCTCTCCGGTCGCCGATGTAGCCGCAGAAGGGGTGTTCTAGGAACTGGACTCTCTGGACGTTTAGTGACTGGCACTGTGGGCAGATGTACCTTGAGTAGTTCTCTATTGAGTTACAGTTGGGGCATAGTATGGCCGAGTCAAAGTTCTTCTCGCTCAGGAAACCCTTCGATGTAAGTGATTTTAGGAGCTTCTTCATATCACTGTTGCCAATCTCTTTCGTCAACTCCTCCAAGCCCTCGTAGACAACATCATTCCCTACCCTCTTTGGCTTGGTCTCCCTCTCCTCTTTGTCTATGAGGATGTTCAGCAGCCTCTCCTCGTTGGGAGATAATTTAGTGATTTCTCTGGATGTCTTACTCATTTTCAGCACCTCATGGTAGGAGGATGTTAAAGAACCCGTAAGTCATCATGATTAGGAACACGGAATGGTATAGGCCTGCGGTGATCCTGGAGTCGGTGATCTTGCCTGCTACGAGACCTCCCACGAGTCCTTCTATAATGGCAGCCCAGAACACTATAGCTTTGTAATAGTTGATGCTTAACATTTTTCCGACAAGGTTCGCTACACCAGGGACATCGAGGCTCGTTTTAGACAACGGCTCGAGGAACTGTGCTATCAATACATATCCAATAAACAGGAAGATCAACGTGCTTATATAGACGAGTATTATGTAGGGGTTCAGGTTCGACAGCTTCTCCTCTCTATACTCGTCGAGGCTTGTGAACATGTTTATACTTGTATCTAGCACATCCAGCATTCTTCCCCCCGAGTTATGCGCCTCCAGTAGAATAGTGGCCATCCTCTTGCCGCTAGGCTTAAGCAGGCTTTCTCCTAACCATTTTAGGGATCCTTCTAGGTCAGAGGTTAAGCTGAAGTTCACTACAGCCGTCTCGAGCTTCTCATTTATGGGCCCATAGTCCCTCTTCGTTGCCTCTTCCAATGCTTTTATCATCGGTAAGCCTGATCGTATAGATTCCGTTATATCCATCATGAAGGGTGGGATGTTTTTATCCACCTGTTTGAGCCAACGGGAGTTGTTGAACTCGACGACGGCCGGTGGGCCTATCGCGATGAGTATGCAAAGAACGAACGCATAGTTGATCGTCATGTATGTTGGAATATAGTAGGGCGCCTCAGGCCAATATTTGCCCTGGAAGATGAGAATAGATGATGTTAGGACAGCTATTATTATCGATGCAGCCCATACAACCTGTCTGAGCTTTTGTGGGAAGTACATTACTCTTCCCTCCCTAGGGTCTGATCTAGGAGTACGGTGAATACTGCGCCTAGGATGGGGATTCCGATGAACACTATCAGGTTCATCTGCGTCACGGCGCTTCCACCGAGAGTGTTCGCGCCGAGAATCGAGAGGATCGCGATGATAAGAATCAATGCTGTCGGCATAATGACCATCATAGCGACATAGATTTCTCCGACGTAGACGAGTGTATTGAGTTTCGACTTCAATTTCTCCTTCTTGACTTGGAGTTGCCTGTCGACCTCGAAGACGAGAAGACTCTTCAGGTCACCACTTGTGGCTATGACGGTTCTTATCCCCTCGATATTCTTCGCGAGTATCTTCGAGGGGCTCATCTCAGCGATATCCTTGAGAGCCGTTCTTACATCCATTCCAAAGAGCCTAACATTTATCATGAATTTCTTGGCTAGATGAATCAGAGGCGGGTTATCCTCCACCGTGGTGATCCTGTCCAGTATACGCTCGATGGACATTCCACTCGCTGACAGCACCGCCATGTAACTGAGGAAATAGATAAGGCCATCCTCGAGTCGACTCTTTGCTTCTCCCCTCTTATAATAGGGGTAGTATATGAGTAGGAAGCCCGTAACGGCCGAGCCAATCAACGTTATAGCAAATGCAGCTAAGAAGAGTTGTAGGAGAGTTAATTTCAGAAAGATGTTGAATATTAGGCAAGATGCCGTGAAGAAGGCAACCCCGCTGATCGCTATAATGATCTTCATTTTTTGGATGTAGTCGTCAAGGTAGGTGTTTATTCCGCTAGTCATATAGACCGATTGGAAATCCTTCCAGTAGTTGTGCGAAAGTTGTGAGGCTGCTTTTCGGATATTTGATGGTAGATTATGAAAGAAAGACGAGACCCTGTGCGGCATCTCGTCCAGTTGGGGGCTCTCTTTGGAGGTCACCGGTATCCAAGCCTCGCTACGCTGTACACTTCCTCCGGCTTATGGTAGTAGTTCCTTATGATGTTGGCGATTTCATCGTAGTCCTTGACGCCGACATCCACCATCCACTTGAGTATAGTTTCCCTACGGTCAAGTTCAAGTTGGAGGTTTTCAATGGGTATCTGGTTTATTTGTGATATTAAGTTGAAGACGCTATGTTTATTCTCCGGCTTATTGTACGTGAATGTGTCAGTCTCAGCATTCCACTTGAACCTGTTTTCGAGTATCGGCTCCTGGGTTTCCTGGTTAATCCCGACTATCTCAGTAATGGACTCGACACGTCTTATCACGTGATCATTAAGTGCTACGCGTCGGATCTGGATGAGACAGTTCATAAGCGGAAGCATCATTGGTGGAATATCCATCGGCCTGGTTAAGAGACGCTTAATTACCGAGTCCTCGCTTTCAGCGTGTATGGAGCACAGACCACCATGGCCAACCGCTATGCTTTGGAATAGTGTATAAGCCTCCTCCCCCCTGACCTCGCCCACGATGATGTAATCGGGGCGCTGACGAAGAGCCGACTTGAGGAGGGCGAAGAGATCCACTTCCTGGATACCGGGTTGGTAACTCGGCCTGGTGGTTAAGGGTATCCAGTTCTCGTGCAATCTGAGCTCCCTGACCTCCTCGATGGTGACGACCTTCATCTCGGGCTTGATGAACATGCTTATGCCGTTGAGTAGAGCGGTCTTACCGGAAGCGACGGCTCCGCAGACCATCATGCTGCGGAGGTACTCGACGAGTATCCAGCAGTAAGCTGCTATCCTGGGGCTGATTGTTCCAAGCTGGATGAGGTCGACGACTGTGAATGGGGTGGTCCTGAACTTGCGTATGGTGAAGGTATCACCCCTCTTCGATATCTCGTTGAGGGTGACGTGGACCCTGAAGCCTTCGGGTAACGTGCCCTCAAGGATGGGGTTTGCGATGCTGATCTGGTTGCCGGTCTTGTAGACGAGGCGTGTAACGACGAAGTTGAGCTCGTCATCGGTTGGGAAGATGATGTTGGTGGGTAAGGACTCGTAGACGCGGTGCCAGATGTAGAGAGGTGTGTTAACGCCGTTGCAGGAGATATCCTCAATGTTAGGGTCATGGAAGAGGAGCTCGATCTTGCCGTAGCCGAGGAAGTCCCTGATCAGGTAGTACCTGAGCTTGTCCTCGGACTCCTTAGGAACCCTCTTCTTAAATTTCTTCAGGACTTTCCTGATCATGGTGTCGAGGTACTCCCTCATCAGGGCGTCGTCCTTGAGGACCTTGAGTGGGACCCCGACGTTGATTATGATAGCCTCCTTGATTGACTTGAGGATGTCAACCTCCTCCTCGGTTATTGTGGGCTCGATGACGTTGTACAGCTTCTTTCCGCTGACGTCGTCGACTTTGATGCCCACGTAACCGAAGGGTGGAGTAACCGGATAAAACTCCTTGAATGTTGATTCAGTGCTTCCATTTTCCACGAGATTCTTATCTATTTCAGTCAATATCATCACCTACATATCAAGGCGCACGCGAGAAGCGGGAATCGGGATATCCCACCTCATATATTGTCCCCTTATCGGTCAGAAACTGAAGTCTATAGGTCCAGTCTCCGACGCCTTCCGAGACCCCCGGGATGGTCGCGCCAAATTTTTTGTAGGATCCCGATTTTATTATTATGGGGGGATTGAATGCGTCCCAAGTCTCTTCTTTTTCATTCCAAACCTGCACTTTGGTGAGCGAGTAGTCCCATTGTGTTCCATCCCATATGCCGATCCATATGATATTTGTCGTCATTGGGCCGATGTTCTGTATTGAGACATTCAGATGGTCTGTACTCTCTTCAAGTTTGCCGTATATTTTGAATGCCTCCCGAGACCTTTCAATGTCGTAGGCGCGCATATCGCTTAGAACCTGCTGTTGGTCGTTGATCGCTTGGATGCTAAACGTATAGATCGTGTATCCTATGAGCATTATAAGCAACAGGAAGGCTCCGCCTAAGATGGAGCCTAACCCTCTTCGACTCCTAAGAGTATATCCATGTATATGCATTACCTACACCTCTCTCACTTACGACTAGGATGTTGTAGCTATTATTCAGGATTAGATCAAATTGTAGGTTCGCCGTGATGGGGCTGACGATGTTTTTCTCAATTATTCGATTTGTCGCCTCGAAAGAGGCTTGTTGACTATTGACATAGATGCTGCTGATGGTTATCTTCAAGTTTTCATCATTTGAGTAGTTGAGTAACCACAACCTGATCGAGTTGGAACCGCTGTATTCGACGCTGACTATCTCGAATCTTTCCATTGCCTTCTGTTCTTCGAATCTAAGTTGGTTCAGCAGGTCTTTTTGCTGGTCAGTCATTGTTCCTATTGATATGTTATAAAGCATTACCCCCAGCACACTGACTATGATAAGCACAGTCAGGCTCGCGAAGATTTCGCTTACGCCTCTACGTGGTTTCATGCCTCATCACCTTTCAATCATATTATGTTAATCATGTTACTTTTTAACCTGCAAGATCAGTTGGGTGCTATCGACGCCGATGAGCATGATCTCGTAGGTCTTAGAGCCCTCGAAGCCGCCTTTGATCACAAGGCTGCCGACAACTCCATCAGCGAGTGTGAAGTTCGCTGGCGTGAAGCGGGTCTCTTCAAACCCATTCACGTAGACTTTGTCGAGTTCAAATATCGTTTTTCCTGTATTTTTGATGTTAAGCGTGAGGTAGTAATCTGTGGCGGGTGTTGCTGCATCTTCGGTTAGGGTCCAGGTATCCACCGTTATTGATCCGAGTGTTGGCAACCCTTCGAGTCCTCTTGTATAGCCTAATGTGTAGGCGTAGACGATTATACCCGGTGCGACTGCTAGGACTATCAGCATGAGCACGGCTATGAAGGTGGAGACGCCCTTCCTCTCCTTGCCAATAGTCATCACAGTTGATCACGTCCATTACCTGCAGGTTTCTGTATATGGTTTCAGGAGCTGAGATAGTGAACATGCTCCGTGAACAATATTAAGGATTATAATATTGTTCAATGCGGTAAACTGACGAAGGTCACTTTTTAAAAGAAAAAAAAGGTTGAGTCTATAAAAAAGGGTTGTCAAGGTTATCTCTTCGCGTTGAAGCTTATCTGCGTGTTGTCGACGCCGACCAGTTTGATTACGTGTGTAGTCGTTCCGAAGCCAGTACCAACGTAAGGTATAACAGTGGAGCCCACCTCGTTCTCATCTAAAGTAAGCGGGGCCCATTTGGGACCAGCATACCCCGTATCCTTTGGACCTGGTATTGCGACTCCGTCTATGTACACTGATTGAAGCTCGAAAGTCGACTTCCCGATGTTCCTGACATAGACCTCGAGGCGAGTGTTATTGGCAAAATTGTATGTGTCGAGTGATATTGCTCCCATCGTCTGTGGGCCACCGAAGCCTCCTAGGTAGCCCATCGTGTAGGCGTAGATGACTACGCCGGCTGAGACTGCTAAGACCATCAGTAGAAGCGTAGCTATGAATGTAGAGATACCCTTTCTCTTTTTATCCGTAACCATTTATGTAGACCTCGTGTAAGTGACCTACGACCCCTATATATAGAGGTTATCGAGTAAGGCTCCTTATTACCACTCGATAAAAATACACAGTAAGTGAATCAGTCAAAAAAGCGTGCCCGGCTTTTAATATTGAGAGTAGATTGATGGGCTTTCTGCCTGCCGTTTTGCCTTGGTAGTGGTCTGCTAACTCTGTTCGTATTTGGTTTAAGTTGAGTAAGTCAAGCATACGCTTAACGTTCAGCCTAACTTTAGAAAAATACCCGATGTTCTATTTAATCTCTAAACAGGTAAGCGTGCAGAACACCTGAAAAAGAAGAAAGCTCAGCCAACTAGCACCAATGAATGACAGATATTCCTAGGCGTGTGCGCCAACTTGGCCCAGTTCCATGGCCTCTGATTGACGCGCACGCTATACTTTAATCAATTCTTAGAACTATCTCGTACAGCGTGTACACACCACTGTCTGAATTCTTGGCTTTCAGATATACAAAGAGATACGATGTACCAGTGGTGCTGGCTTGCAAGTCGCTTATACTTATGCATATTGTGGAAGAAGAGCTGAGATCGTATTGTAGCCCCTCTGACTGTGTTATGGCTCCACCATTGACGATTATTTGATCGCTCGCTGACCCGTCGTGAAAACTTATTGTGGCTGAGGATATGCGACTAAGACCGGAGCTATCGTAGACCTGGAGATTTACTTTCCAAGCCTGTGAAACTTGGTTGACGACTTTCAGGACGTAGTCATATGTGAAAAGCTGATAAGTTTCCTCAGTCCCGAAGTCAAGCAGATCGTCTCTTCCACTTTCATACGACGCCTTTATCCAAGCTGCGCTTCTGGCCACATTCGAGACACGGACTTCGTCAATTTGCCCGTTCCACCAATAGCCGTCGTAATTTGAGTACGCCCTTCCGATGTCGAAGTTAGCGCCACTATCAGTTATTGATCGGGTGAATGTGTTTGCCTGTTGAACCCCATCCATGTACAAGTAGTTTGTTGTGCTTTTCACACCGACTATGTAATGCCAGTTGCTGTCAGTGTACGCAGAATTGCTGGCTGCGTAATGTAAGCTCGGATCACCTATCGCAAAACGATATTTGTTGTCGCTATACTTCCGTAGTTGGTAGCCATTGTAGGATGATACCTCTTTATTTACTATGCCACGAATTGCACCTGTCGAACTGGTTTTTGCCCATGCCTCGATTGTCAACGCTGCTGTTATCTGGAGGCTTGCTTCATTCCCGCATGTGATTTCGTCGTTGCTTCCATCAAAATCCAAACTTCCATCAATCTGCCCAGCTACTTGGTCACTGCTTGTCATAGAACCAGCAGAAGTACCACCATTGTTGTTTGAGGTACTGTCTTTAATTGGAGGGGCTGTGCCAGTTGGATTCTCCTTTAAGTGCCAGACTCCTTGATAGTCGCTGTCCCAAACATTCTGCGCTGGAGTTGAACCTGTATCTCCGACGTAGTTAGTGTTGTCGACGTGGTCCTTATCATAGTATAGGTAGAGTTCCGTGTCATCACTGCTACTTACACTTGGAACCTTAACCCACAGCCAAGCTTCCCCGCCGGGAGGAACATAGTTTACTTCAACGTATACTTGAGTACAATCACCTAAGCCACCACCAGAGTTTTTCAGTTCGAGACCAGCCTGCAGGTCATCTATTTCAGTCCAAGTCCAAGATGAGCTTGTATAAGGGTTGCTAGTCCAAGAGTATGACTTTGTTACCCATGCAAACGCGGATTGGGTTTCCTGACTTCCTAAGTAGACTGCTCCGTGCGTCTTAATAGCGGCTCGGGCATAACTGGTCACTCCAGAACTAGGTGCAAAACGGAAGTAGACCACAACATTATTTATAGTCCCCGAGCCCGTGGGACTTGGAAGATTATACAAATCTCTTTGGTAGCTTGACGAAGATGTATAAACATAGTCAGTGGCTCCGTTTGCTGTTACTTCATCTACAACAGACCAGTGTGATGAACCAGCCGGCAATACACTTGAAATCCCGGTTTCATCACCAGCAGCGTTCGGCCGCAAGGTTTCAGTTGCTGAAGTCAAAGGGTAAACCCACTCCTCTATCTCGACATAGCACTGGGTAATTCCGTCGCTCGTCGTTAGGGCTATTTTCTTGCTGTCAGAACCAACTTCATTGAAAATGCTAGTTACATCAGCACTACTAATACCTGAGCTTCCAGACAGATGTACAAGTATGGGAAAATTGGAAAGGGGGGAAGTAACGTCATTATGATCAATAGATATTATTCTCCTATCTTTCCAAGAAGATAACCAAGCTTTAACGTTTACATTGGCGCTGATTCCGTTGTCGTATATTATGCTGCTTCCAACTATTCCATTCTGTAGCACAACCTTGGGAGATGTCAGGGAAGTAGTGTTTGGTGAAGAGCTGTAAGTGAGTTTTACTGAGGCGGAGGAGTTTAAAACGTTCGTTAAAATAAGGATGCTTATAACACAACACGTTTGGAAGATCTTTTCTTTTTTTTCTCCTCCGATATTCTCTTTAATCTGATTTGTTAGTTTACTTTGGTTTAGTTCGCCTTTGGATGTGTAAGTTAAAAAGAGATAAAAAACGGTGAGGCTAATCGCTGCGAGCAACATGATCTCTCGGGGGATCAAGAACAGAGTTCCTAGCTTTGGTATGATGTAGTTGACTTGGCCGACGACGCGCTCTCTCGATACGAGAAACGAATCTGTCTGGTTGTTTGCGTCGCCTTTAGTTTTATAGTATATGTTCCCTTCGATCGATTTTACTTCTTCGACTCTGTGGACCTCGAAGCCTCCGAATGGGCTTTGGAAAACGATTATGGTGCCGTTAGTGATCTCGTCGACTCTTGGAAGGGCGAGAACTAGATCGCCCTGCATGAGTGTCGGCGTCATGCTGTTAGATGCGATAACGAAGGTTGAATGGATAGTGAAAGAGGAAAATAATAAAGGGATAATAAATGAAAGAATGTTGACGGTGGCCAGTAAGCGAAGCCGCTTATCTACCAATATATCCTTGTAGTCGTCGCGGTCGCTCATTGGCTTCATTTTTCTGCCAGTCTCTCAAACTCACACACTCAGGTTTCGCTAGTCTAAGTGGTTGTGATGCTGCTGGGTGCAATAGACACGGTCGAGGACCCAGTGGTGGAGGACGCCAGCTGATATACCAGTTGGACGAACACGGATTGGTTGCCTGCGATGGTGGCTGCGGTCTCCGTGTTCAAGGCGCTCTTGAGGTCGAGTACCGTGATGACGCCGGCAGATCCATCTGCAGTCGGAGCGGTTTCGCCTGTCCAGAATCTGAGTTTCAGCGTTGTCGGTGCTGGGCTGAGGGTTCCGGCTAGGGCGGTGGTGATCTGTATCTTATATGTGGCTACTCCTGAGGTGGCTACAACGTTCACAAGCTTGTCTATGGTTACGGTTCCTCCTGAGAGTCCGCTTACGGTTAATGTGAATGAGGCCGCGTTGTTTGTCTGAGCGAAGGATCCGGCGAAGCCCAATGCTGAGGCTGAGGTATAGTCAGTGCCTTGCGTCCATGTGATTGGCGGAGAGGAATTTACGCTACTGGTTATGGTTGAACTAGGATAGATGAGTGAGACTCCTGCATAGGATACCAGCGGAGCCGAAATCGAGATACAGACAAGTGTGATGTAGATCAGGTTGTTTCTGTTTAACCAGCTTAGTTTAGATCTCTCATTCTTATCAGGTTTGTTACTCAATGTCTAAACTTCCTTAGCCTTCTTATGAAGATAATATATATAAATATAATGGATTGTTAATCTATATTTCTTACTTGATATAATTATTATGCATAAAATTGATCGTGTGCATATTTCTCCCTGTAGTATATACGCGATATACATGTGATATGCATGCGCGACCAGTCATCTAGGGCCTCTGAGACAATTTGAACCCTCACGGAATATGGCTCAACATGGACCCAGTTATGATTGTAAAGCTCCTGATCCTCGAGATCAGTTATGGC
>Ga0315279_10011784_pt1 | contig 10062 bp, 8 predicted proteins | sample YL17G06_20_MG_FD_203694 | JGI IMG/M metagenome (GOLD analysis project Ga0315279, IMG submission 203694) | Sediment microbial communities from Yellowstone Lake, YNP, Wyoming, USA - YL17G06_20 | ecosystem: Environmental > Aquatic > Freshwater > Lake > Sediment | place: USA: Wyoming | collected...
CTGGCGATGTATACTATAAACGCTGCCTACGCCTCGTTTGAGGAGAATATAAAAGGCTCCATCACCCCGGGTAAGCTGGCTGATATGGTGGTGTTGAGCGATGACCCCATAAAATCGCCCCCGGAGCGGATTAAGGATATTCGGGTGGAGATGACCATTATTGGTGGCAGGGTGGTATGGGAGGTTTGACCACCCACCCTGCCACCAATTATGGTGGCTCCGACTGCTGTTTATTTGACATAGGTAACGGTAAGCGTAGTCGGGTTAAGCTCTATATAGTTATCCTTGCTATTGAAGTCGGTGCCGTTCTCGGGTTGTAAGCGTAGCCTCACCTGGAAGCGGGGTTTTATTGGGGGTTCTAACGCCCGGGTTAGGTACAACTTTACATCAACCTCATTCGGAATTTGTGAGCTGAAGCTTTCCCTTTGGGTATAGGCTGATTGAGCTAAATAAAAGTCAGCCGCTTGCAATGCCCGAGCCCCATAGTCAACAGTGTCAAAATAAAGGTAGGGGGGAACAAACGACACCCACGGGTTATTTACGATCTCTTTTACGGTGAAACTCAGCTTTGCCTCTTTTATTGTGGCACCAACAAGTCCGGTGATATCAAAACTGAAGTAGGGCCGCACACCGAAATTCTTGTCATTATCTCCTATCCTAAAGGATGAGATTATACTACCGCCAGAATAGATAGAGCCGCTTTCACCTGTTAGCGGAGCAAGGATGACCGTTACCTCAGGGGTTGCCACTACAATAGTACAGATGCTTTCAGTTGTTCCGCCCTTACCATCATTAACAGTCACGCTAACGGTAAAGTTTCCAAGAGTGTCTGGTGCCTTCCAGATTACAGCGGGTCCGGTCCCGGTGAGAGTGCCACCACTGGCTAACCAGGTGCAAGTCGGCGTGTCACCATCAGGGTCACTAGCCGAACAGGTTATGGTTGAGGTTTCCCCCCGCTGCAGTCTTGCTGGCTCAGCGGTAAGGCTGTTAATGACCGGCGGCCGATTAGCTTGGACGCTGAGTTCTAAGCTTTTGTAGTCCGCCCCGTCCTTATCACTAACCGTTACCTTAACTATAAATTTTCCAGTAAAGTTTGGTGCTTGCCAGACAGCGATATTGTTCAATGTCCCGGTGATATCGCCACCATTAGCTTCCCATTTATAAGTTAACACGTCACCATCTGGCTCGCTGACACTACAGGTTATCTTAGTCTCCGTGTTGAGGAGAAGGGTTGTCGCCTCGGCGGTAAGACTGGCAATCACCGGTGGTTGATTACCGGTTGGTGTTGGTGGTGGTGTTGTTGTTGGTGCCCCCCCACCGCATGCCACTAAAGGCACTACCAGCAGTGAAGCTAACACTGCAAAACAGACCTTAGTTGCTATCTTCATTTGTCCCCTCCTATCTGGTGACTGGTGTGGTAACAAGAATATAACTAATGGCGTAATTTGTCAATCGTTTTTTTCAAATACCACCCAGCCACGCCGCCTAGGATTACTGCCAGCCCAGCAGTTATGCCGGCGCAGAATAGAGCAGCGTCATAGAAAAAGCCCTCGGGGAAGAGCATTATCAGGTAGTCCTTGGTCGGGTCAAGCAGCCATAGCTCATTGGGAAAGCTTATCAGGTGAAACTGCCAGAAGAGCTGGCTAAAGCCAAAGAGTGTCCCCAGCCCCAGAGCTAGCATCAGGGCTAGGGTGATACCACCCCCACCAACCAGACCCCACGCCAGATGCCGCCAGTATCTTCTTTTACGCCAGAAGAGGCAGACCCCGGCGTAAGCCAGAGCATAAGCCAGCGTCCCCAGCAAGACCCCGTAGTCCAGCTGTATTAGCCCCTTGACATCTTTAAGGTGAATTACCTCCTGCTGGTTAAACAGTTCAAGCGGCTTACTATCTTTGACTACGGTAAGGCTGATATACTCCTCATCAGAGTTGAAATAGCCGATTAGCCCTCTGGCTGCCGTCTCCAACTCCGAGCCAGCCAAGCCGGTAGTCTGGCTGACATTATATTTTTCAAAGCCATGTTTATACAGCCAGAGGCTGTTGGCTGCCCAGCCAAGGCTGGCGGTCAGCAATAAGATAGGCACACAAAGCATGAACAGCCATTTAGCGGCAATACCAAAAGTCCTCATTTTCGTCACTAAGATTTTACACTTTCAGAGCTTAAAAGCATAGTATTTTTCTACCTCACCCCCTTAGTCCCCCCTCTCCTTCAAAGGAGAGGGGGAAGAGGTTTTAGAAGAGGGGCTAACGCCCCTCTTAGACACCCGCTTAAGTTGGGGTTTCCCCTTCAAAGGGGGATATTCTTTGAGACCTAAATAACACCGTACGATGCCCTTGACAGCCTCAAATCATTTTGCTATAATTAGACTTTCTTGGTCTACGAGGTAGGAAAAATAAAAAGGGAGGTGACTAATTCATGAACAAAATTTGGGGAATGGTCAGTTTCATCATTTTTTGCATAGGCTTAGTATTAGCTGCTGTTGGAGGTGTAGTACTTCCGGCAAATGTCATTATTGCCATGGTCCTAGCAGTCCTCGGTCTCATAATCGGCGTTATCTATGCTGTTGGTGCCAAAGAAATTAATACCTTGCTTCTTGCTACCATAGCCTTGTTGGTAATGGCAGCTGCCTTCGCTCCCATTGCAGTTCTGGGCGCAGGTCAAGTAGTTACCAGCATGGTCGTGAACTTTGCTGCTCTAATGGCGCCAGTAGCCCTTATTGCTGCAATAAAAGCACTGCTAAAAATAGGCCTCGAAAAGTAAGCATAATAAGAAGAATAGTCACAATTTCAAATAAAAAAGCCAAGCCATAAACGGTCTGGAGGTTTGGCTTTTTTGTTTTCCTAAGTGTGGAATTTATGAAGAGGAAGTAGTAGCGAAGGCATATTGATTGGAAACATTCGTCCATTTCGTGCAGTATCCTTGCATAGTTCACCCTCCTTTCCGCACGGAGAATAGGGAGAGATTTTGAGAGGGGCGAAGCCCCTCTCTTATTTATTTTCCCCTTCCCTTGTAAGGGAAGGGGGTCAGGGTGCTGAGGGGGATAGGTTGCTAAGTAGCCAAAATAAGTTTGGTGTTTAATTTCTGAGCCGTTATGGCTTAAAACCATACTCCAAAAACTAACCCCTGTGCTATAATTAAGCCATGTTCAGCCATCTCCATGTCCATACCGAGTACAGCCTGCTTGACGGCATGTGCCGTATCCCCCAACTTGTGGAGCGAGCCAAGGAGCTTGGTATGAGCAGTCTGGCTATAACCGACCACGGGGTTATGTACGGCGCAATCAAGTTCTACCTGGAAGCTATGGAGGCGGGGATAAAGCCCATTCTCGGCTGTGAGGTTTATGTCGCCCTGAACAGCCGCTTCAGTCGCAATGCCGGTGATAAAAGTAACTACCACCTCGTTCTACTAGCTAAAAATCAGACCGGTTACCGCAATCTAATCCAGCTCGTCACCAAGGCACACCTTGAGGGCTTCTATTACAAGCCGAGGGTGGATAGGGAACTTCTTGAGCAGCATCACCACGGTCTTATTGCTCTCAGTAGTTGCCTTGCTGGTGAGATTCCCCGGTCTATTCTTGACTGGCGCATTGACGAGGCAAAGCAGGTTGCCTTGTGGTATAAGCAGACCTTCGGCGATTTCTACCTGGAAATACAGCGCCATCCGATTCCTGAGCTGGAGCAAGTAAACCCGGCTCTTATATCTATGGCTGATGAGCTGGATATACCACTGGTAACGACCAACGATGTCCACTATATTAATCAGGAGGATGCCTCATCTCATGACCTTCTTATGTGTATTGGCACCAACTCCTCTATCCATGATGACAAGAGAATGAAGATGGCTGGCGACTTTTACTACCTCAAGAGTCCTGAGGAGATGGCGGACTTGTTTAAGGATATCCCTCAGGCACTGGAGAATACCGAGCGCATTGCCGAGATGTGCAACCTCAAGCTTGAGTTTGGTCGTCTTCATCTCCCTGAGATTGACCTGCCTGAAGGCAAGACCGCTGACCAGTTCCTGGCTGACCTCTGCCATCACAGTCTCCCGCAATACTATCCCAACCCCACCTTGGAGATAAAGCAGAGGCTTGACTATGAGCTTGAGGTGATAAAAAGGACCCAGTTTGCCAATTACTTCCTTGTTGTCTGGGACATCATCTCCTTTGCCAAAAAGCAAAACATTCTATTTGGGGTTAGAGGCAGTGCTGCTGCCAGTATTGTCCTTCATTGCCTGGGTATCACCGAGGTTGACCCCATTGAGAATAAGCTGGTCTTTGAGCGCTTCCTTAACCTTGAGCGCAAGGAGATGCCGGATATAGACCTGGATTTTCAGGACGACCGCCGCGACGAGGTTATTGCCTATGTAACGAATAGGTACGGCAACGACCATGTAGCTCAGATTATAACCTTTGGCACATTGGGGGCGAAGGCGGCGCTCAGGGATGCCGGGCGGGCTCTGGGCATGAGCTATAGTGATGCTGACCGTGTCGCTAGACTGGTGCCGTTTAGACCGGGCATGACCCTGGAGAGAGCTATGGGCGAGAACAGCGAACTGCGTGATATCTACGAAGAGGATAAAATCGTTCGCGATTTGGTTGATTCGGCCCAGAAACTTGAGGGCATTTCCCGCCATGCCAGTACCCACGCCGCAGGTGTGGTTATATCTAAAGAGCCGCTCACCAGATACGTCCCGCTCCAGCGGGTAAGCAAGGGTGACGCTGAAGCTACAGTTATGACCCAGTTCCCCATGGAGGACATTGCCCAGATTGGGCTACTCAAGATGGACTTTCTCGGTCTGGCTAACCTGACTATTCTGGGTAAGGCAAAGGAGATTATCAACCAGAGCCGGGGGATAGACATTAACCTGCACCGTATCCCGATGGACGATGCCAAGACCTTTGCCCTGTTGTCTTCAGGGGAAACCACTGGCGTGTTTCAGCTTGAGGGAGCTGGCATGCGCCGGTATATCAAGGAGCTTAAGCCAACCACCTTCAGCGATATCGCCGCCATGATTGCTCTGTATCGCCCCGGGCCTATGGAGCATATTCCCACCTTCATCAAAGCCAAGCAGGGCATTGAGCCCATCCGTTACCCCCATCCGGCACTCTCAAGCATCCTTGAGGAGACCTACGGGGTAATTGTATATCAGGAGCAGGTGCTATTTATTGTTCAAGCCTTCGCCGGCTATAGTCTGGGGCAGGCTGATATCTTCCGCAAGGCGATGGGCAAGAAGATTCCCTCGGTTATGAAGGAGGAGAAGCGTAATTTTATTGCTGGAGCCAGAAGGATGGGGTATTCCGCCGAGGTCACTAGCGAGGTTTTTGCCCTCATTGAGCCCTTCGCCGGCTATGCCTTCAACAAGGCTCACAGCTTCAGCTATGCCCTTATTGCCTACCAGACCGCCTATCTCAAGGCAAACTACCCGGCAGAGTATATCACCGCCTTCCTGATTACCAATGCTGACCAGTTGGAGAAGGTGGCTACCGCGGTTGCTGAGTGCCGGCGTCTCGGCATCAGCGCATTACCCCCTGATATAAACCGGAGCCGGGTCAGCTTTTCTATAGAGCAAGGTGGGGAAGCCGCTCCAGCCATCCGCTTTGGGCTAGCCGCAATTAAGAATGTGGGGGTGGGGGCAATAGAGCCCCTTGTTGACGAGCGGGAGAGGGGTGGTGAGTTCAAGTCAATTGAAGACCTCTGCCGGCGGGCTGATATGCGTAATGTAAATCGGAGGGTATGGGAAAGCCTGATTAAGGCTGGAGCCCTGGACTGCCTTGGCGACCGCGGCACTCTACTTGGCAACATCACTCGTATCATGGCTCTAGCCCAGCGGGAGCAGCATCTACGGGAGACCGGGCAATCGACCATGTTTGACCTCTGGGGCGAGACAATGCCCACCCCTATGCCCAGCCTCGACCTGCAACCTGCCGAAATCTCTATTAAAGAGGAGCTAGCTTGGGAGAGGGAGCTGACAGGGGTATACCTCTCGGAGCATCCCTTCACCGCATTTGCCGCCAAAGTAGCTTCAGAGAATACCACCCTATGTGGTCATATTGATGCTGAGCTGGCTGGGCAGACTATTGTCGCCGCTGGAATGGTAGCCTCGGTTCATCAATCGTTCACCAAAGACCGCCGCCCCTTTGCCAGCGTTGTGCTGGAAGACCTTGACGGCAGGGTGGAGGTAATGGTCTGGCCCAAGGTCTATGCCAGTACCACAGACCTGTGGCAGGAAGGCAATATACTACTGGTTGAGGGCAAGGTAAGGCTAAGGGATGACCGGCTGCAGCTAAGCTGCGAGACGGTGCGGCGCTACCAGCCAGAGGCAGCCCAAAGGGAGGAACCGATGGTAGCTGAGGAGACCCAAGCCACAGTCAAAGGTCGCCGACTGGTAATAAGCATCAGCCAGACCAGCGACGAAACGACTGATGTCGCCTCTCTGCGTAAGCTGGTTGAGGTGTTACGGGGCTTCCCCGGGGAGGATGAGGTAAACCTTTGTGTGACCAATGAAGAGAGGGTGTTTAACCTCAAGCTGTCCAATATCTATACTAATTACTGCCCCGAGCTCCACCAGCGTCTGGTAGAGCTGGTGGGGGAAGGGGGGCTAAAGGTGGAGCCCAATGGCTAAACCAAAGAGGTGGATAGTGTTGACCACTGCCCCTGACCAGCTAACCGCTGAGATGTGGAAGGATATCCTCCTTCAGGAGGGTATCCCGGCTATGGTCAACCCCGCAGACACTATATCATTTATGGGAGTTTCTATTTTCCCCTGCCGGATAATGGTCGCCTCCGGCTACCTCAAGCGAGCCCGGGAAATCCTTGCCAGCCTTCAACCAGAGGAATAGACAAATGATAAAGAAGGATGCCTCACCGGGCCACCGAAAAAGGCTAAGGGAAAAGTTCCTCAGGTCAGGACTTGCCGGATTTCATGACTATGAGATTATTGAGTTGCTCCTGACACTGGGCTCACCCCGCAAGGATTGTAGGCAGCAGGCAAAAGAGGTCATCAAGAAATTCAAAACCCTGAGGGGGGCACTCTCAGCCTCCCTTGGAGAGCTACAGGAGATAGATGGCATTGGTCCTCACACTGCCTTCGGTATTAAGCTGGTGCAGGAAGTAGCCGCCGAGTTTCTCCGACAGAAGGTTATTGATAAGCCGGTATATAAAACCGGCAAGGAGATTTTTGACTATCTCTATCACTCAATGCGAGACCTCAAGGCGGAGTTATTCAAGGCCATTTACCTAAATAGCCAGAACCAGATTATTGACATCGCTGACCTCTTTGAGGGGACGGTTAATGCCAGCTCTATCTATCCCCGAGAAATCATGAAAGCCGCCATCAAGCATGACGCTGTCTCCCTCATTTTTGTCCACAACCATCCCTCAGGCGACCCCGAGCCCAGTAAATATGATAAAGAGGTAACCAGGGATTTGGTCTTCGCCGGTAATATTATGCGGATTAGGGTATTAGACCACATCATCATCGGCAATGACCGGTACTATAGCTTCGCCAGCCAGGGGCTGATTGAGGAATATGAAACGGACTTCTTAAACTTGAGAACCACAGGAACTGCTGAGGCTAAACGAAGGCGATATAGAGCTAGATTGCCCGACACCAATTTTTTAAAACCTGGATAACTACGAGCCAAGCTACCTCCCGTCTCCAAACTGTGTATGACCGGTACTATATTCCTATTGACTCCTAGCCTAGATTTCGATAGACTTTAGTGGACAATAAGTATCAATTATGCTAAATATTACCCAATAATACCCAGTGTGGCAATGTGGTGTAGTGAGAAAAGGGAAGTAATATGGCAAAGCTTATGACTGTTAGCGAAGTGGCTGATTACTTGAGGGTAACCAAGAAGACCATATATCGGCTGCTGTTGCGAGGCAAAATCCCGGCAACCAAGGTGGGCAACCAGTGGAGATTTGCTCAGCGCTCAATTGATGGGTGGCTACAGCAAAACTCGGTGACGGCAAAGGCAAATATCCTTGTTGTTGATGACGAGGAGGTAGTTCGGTTACTGTTTAAGGCAATCTTAGAGGAGTTAGGGCACCGGGTGATAACTGCTGAGACCGCGTCTAAGGGATTGGAACTGGTGAAACAGCAGGGCTTTGACCTGGTTTTTCTCGACCTTAAAATGCCGGGTATGGATGGGGCTGAGCTTTTTCGCCAGATAAAGACCATCAAGCCCAAATTGCCAGTAACTATCATAACCGGCTATCCCGATAGTGAGATTATGGGGCGGGCTTTAGCTTATGGTCCCTTTGGGGTTATGAATAAGCCTTTCGGCGAGTCTGACATTGTTGACGCTGTCAACAGCTTTCTTAGAGTTATTGCCGCCTAAACATGACGTCGGTTAACAGGTAGTTTTGGCGGGAGGAAAGGGGGTAAGCATGAGAATAAAGATGGAAACGGTTAATGAAAAACTTCGAGAGGAAATCACCGAGCGCAAGCGAGCTGAGGAGGCGCTTCAAGCCGAGAAGAATAAGCTGCAGTCGGTAGTAGATGCCATGGAAAATGGTCTCACCATACAGGATACAGACTATAACATTATTTATCAGAACGAAGTGTTGAGGCGTTTTGGTGACCACGTGGGGGAGAAATGCTACCGAGTCTATGAAGGTAAAGACAGGTTGTGCGATGGGTGCCCTGTAGAAAAGGCATTTAGGGACGGTAAGTCCCACACCTCAGAGAGAAAACTGGTAACGCCTTCGGGGAAGGTTATCTTCCGGGAGAATACGGCTAATCCGGTTAGAGACGCCAGGGGAAGGATTGCTTCCTGCCTTGAGATTGTCAGGAGTATTACTGAGCGCAAGCAGGCTGAGGAGACGCTGAGGCAGAGCCGGGAAGAGTTACGGAAAATGTTTGAGTCTATCACTGATGGGATAGTAGTTGTTGATTTGAATGGTGTCATCACCGAAGTAAACCGAAGGGCAGTGGAGATCCATGGCTTTGGTTCTAAGGATGAGCTGTTGGGCAAAAGCGCCTTTGAACTTGTTGCCCCCGGCGACCATGAAAGGGTGGCAGCCAACATGCGGAAAGCTATAAAACAGGGAATAACAAGAGGCGTTGAATACACTCTGCTTAGGGCTGATGGCTCTGAGTTTCCTGGTGAGCTAAGTACCAGTATGCTAAAGGATGCCTCGGGCAACCCGGCCGGTCAAATTACAATCATAAGGGATATCACCGAGCGCAAGCAGGCGGAGGAGGCGCTCAAGCTTCAACAAGCCTACTTCCAGCAGCTCTTTGACAACTCCCCTGATGCTATTGGCTTACTGGATACTACCGACAGGTTTGTTAATGTCAACAAGGGATTTGAGACGCTTTTTGGCTACCGGGCTGAGGAAATCAAAGGCCGGTTTATTAACGAACTTGTCATCCCTGAAGACCGTATGGAGGAAGCCTCTGCCCTGTCTCAGGCTGCTCTCAATAATAAAGCTCGTCGGAAAGACACGGTGAGAAAACGCAAGGATGGCAGCCTAGTAGATGTTGATGCCTTTGGCTACCCTATTCAGTTTGGCAACAAGACGGTTGGGGTATATGCAGTATACACCGACATCACCGAGCGCAAGCAGGCAGAGGAGACATTGCTAGAGTCTGAGGAGCGGTTCCGTTCTATCGTGGAAAATTCTCACGCCGGGATAATGATTCTAGATGACGCCTATCGGTTCATCTACGTGAACCCCCAGCTGTGCCGAATATCAGGATATCCTCCTAATGAGCTCATTGGGCAGGACTTCCGCAAATTTCTCGACGAGGAGAGCAAGCAACTCGTCGCCGACCGATACATCCGAAGGCAGAGGGGGGAGGAAATTCCTCCCCGGTACGAGTTCAATATTGTCCCCAAAGACGGTCAGAAGAGGCGTGTGGAAATCAGCTCTGCTGTGATCAAGGATTCGGCGGGAGGAGTAAAGACGGTGGCTCAGATTTTGGATATCACCGAGCGCAAGCAGGCGGAGGAGAGGGAGAAGCAACTGCAACAAGAGCTTTATCTTTCCACAAGGCTAGCCTCTATCGGCGAGCTGGCAGCCGGTGTTGCCCACGAGATAAATAATCCCCTTA
>Ga0315279_10011785_pt1 | contig 10062 bp, 4 predicted proteins | sample YL17G06_20_MG_FD_203694 | JGI IMG/M metagenome (GOLD analysis project Ga0315279, IMG submission 203694) | Sediment microbial communities from Yellowstone Lake, YNP, Wyoming, USA - YL17G06_20 | ecosystem: Environmental > Aquatic > Freshwater > Lake > Sediment | place: USA: Wyoming | collected...
GACGCCCACTGCCCCGGATTGTAAGGTTGCGTGGATGGGGGAATGGGTTTGTCCGTAATGCCGATCAGATTATGGCAAAAGACCTTGGGATAGCTCGCATCGCTTGGGGACATCTCGGTTCCCACGTTCACGCCCGAAACGGAATTGTTCAGCATGGTATTGTAGATGATGTAGGGATGGCTGGGTTTGTAGGTCGTGGCATCCATCTGGACGCCGATGCCAACTACTGCATTTCCCGCGATGAAATTCCAGAATATCTGCGAATCCGAACCGTAGCACAGGATGCCGTTGACTTTGCCATCGCATATATAATTCCCCTCGATAGAGGCGTCGGAGCAACTGAGGAATATGTTGTCTTCAGTGCTGTGGTGGATATAGTTGCCCACAATCCTCGGTCTGCTGTTATTTTCGACGTCGATCCCGTTCCAGGAGCTGCCAGAAATTTCGTTGTTTTTAATAAGAGGCGAGGATTGGTCAGAACAGGTGATGCCGATTCGGTGTGAAATGATCTCATTGTTTCTGATTTCGGGACTGCTCTGGATTAAAATAATACCATCGCCCGATTTGAGAGGATTCCCGTAGGTCTTGTTTTCTGTGATGAATGTCGTTTTTGGGGTCTCTTCAGAAACGATGCTCGTCCCCATGTCATGGAAGATGTTTTGACTCACTTGAACAGTGGCTTTTTTCATCTGGATGCCCAGGTCGCACCAGGAGAAGTCGGAATTGCTCACCAATCCCTGCGCGTTGAAGAAATTGATCGCCTCTGCCGGATTACCGGTTGGCGGCGTGGAGGAATAATCCGCGTTTTGAATATTGGAAAAGGTGCAGGATGCCACCCGGACATCCGAGGCATTCTGCAGGAACATCCCCTTAATATCCATGGCCACCGCCGCCTTCTGAAGGTCATGGATGCGGACACGCTCCATCGTGCCCTGGCTGTTGGTCAAATGGATGCCCCAAGTCATGCCAGTGAATTCAGAATCGCTGATCGCCACGGAATCATAGTCCTTTCCCCCGATATTGCTGCAGACCACGCCGTAGCTGCCGCCGATGCCCCGCAAAAAACAGCGGTTGATCTGGATATTGTTCCGCCATGAGGAATTGGGATAGGTGCGGTTGCAATAGATCAGCCCCGGACTTGCGCCCAGGGTTTCCGTGGTGGCGAGGGTGTCATCTTGAAGGAGGAGGTCGGTATTGGTGACGCTGAGAAGCAGGGGGGCCTTGCGGTAATTGTTCCTGAACGACTGAAACTGGCACACCCGGGTGATGCCCCCGGTGATCTTGAAATCTTCCAGCGTGGAGTCCGAGATTGTCAGATCGCAATAATCCAATCTGATCCCATAATCGCACTTGGCAACGACGCTGTTTTTCAGAGTCAAAGGATACATGTTATCAATATCAGGGGAGAGGACTTCAATGCCGGTGCCCGTTCCGATTCCCGACCCATAAATGCCCCGCATCTCGCTGTTCATGATCTCGATAGCGCTCCGTTTTGCCGATATGCCCTGACAGTTCCAGTATAACCCGGGCCTTAAATTATCCATCACCACAGTGTCCAGTGTGCACTTGGGGCAATCCTGAACATAAAGCCCCGTGCTGACGGCGCTCATCTGGCAGTTTTTGATCAATACGTTTGGGGTTGTGGATTTGATGGGATATTGGATGCTTATAGCCTTGACCATGTATGTTCCCTCGATGGAGGCGTTTTCGACGCGAAGGGTGTTTCCGAACGGGTGAAAGGGGGGGCTGGCGTTGAAAGACTCGTTCTGGAAGATGGCATAGCGCGTTCCCGAACCGGTTTCTGTGATCTTGAAGGTATCGTAATGCGAAAACAGGTCGCTTTTAGAGACAGTCAGACAGGCTCCGTTGACGTTCTTGATCTGCTCGAATTGATTATGCTCCGATTGCACAATGCTTCCCGTTCCGGAAAGAGAGTGTATACCGCAGTTTTTGAATTTTGAATTTCTCACCGTGACCCAGAGGTTTCTCTGGTCGGCGTTGGTCAAATCAGGGGAACTGATTACGGAGATGCCGTGGAGGCAATTCTCAATGGTCATCCCCGCCGCTTCGCCCGCACATTTGAATATGTTGACCCCCGATGGGCAGCCGGTAATCGTGGAGTTCTGCAATGTGAAGGGCAACTGTCCCGCCGAGGGGATGTCATTCAGGTTGATCCCGAACACGTTGGAGTCGAGGTTTGATTCGCCCGTTATGACGATATTGGTCGCCGAAAAGCGGTTTTCTGTTATCAGAATCGCGCCCATGTTGTTTTGAGGATATGCCGTCTTCGTCAAATGAAACGAGTCGCCGTTCATGCTGAGGTCGCATTTATTGAGGTTCACGCATAGAGGGATGCTGTCGAATTTATTCCGCAAAAGCGTCAGGCCGCTTCCCGAGGCGCTGATGCCTTTTTCTCTCTGGTTCGAAAATGTGCAGTCCGAAATTTCCCTCACGGAGCTTGCGTATGCGTCAATCCCGCATAGTCCCCCATTGAAGGTAGAATTGTGGATGCGCAGAATGGCGTTTGAAATTTTAATACAGGTCCCATCATCCGGCGGCATGGAACTGAATGCGGCGTTGGATACAATATCAAGATTGGAAGATTGAGTAACCCGGATGCCGTTTTGGCAATTCTGAAATGAGATGTCTTCCGCGGTTACCAGAGAAACAGCATCGCCATCTATGCTATATTTGCCATATACATATAATCCCCATAAATCTCCTTCCCGATAGTCCCGGAGGATGTTCTGGAAAGACATGTTATTGATCGTGTATTGGCCGTTGTATTTGTCGCCTGATATTATTTTAGCGGAGAGCAGGACAGGCCGGGTTTCAATGCTGACAGTGTTGAATGCTACATTGGAGCCATAACATTCGATACAGTAGTAAGGATATCCGATGTTGTAAATATGGACGTCGTTCAATTCCCCGGAGGTTCCTTCTTTGAATACAACCCCCATGCCTGCGTACAGCGAGATGTTATTCAATGTGAGCGTGCCGGGATATTCCACGAGGATTCTCCCTGAGATATTGCAATTCACCGTCTCGCCATAGCCATTGATGGTGGTGGGTTTATTGATATAAATCATGCCGATTATGTTATAATTGAGGTGACACTGCGGATCATCGAGATTGTACACCCCGCCGCCGCCGTAAGGGATGATATGATCGAGGATGCAATCTTGCGCGAGTCCCGCCTGTGTCCACAGGAAGGCGGCGACGAATACGAAAAAGATTCGCCAAATCATAAAGCCGCCCCTGATAATTTTCTTGATTGGACCCATTGTCTATAAAGGAGACCCGTGAACTGACGTGTTTTTCTCATTCCTGTTCCCCGCTTGTCAAATATTTTTTTGGTCTTCACTGGCATAAATTACATATAAATTGTTATGAGGGATTTTTCCCTGAACCTGAATTAAAAATTAATAAAACTATCATTAAAGCAATTGAATCCTACTGCTCCTTCAAATCTGATATGATATATCCCAAATGTATACTTGAGTCTGTGTTACCACTGAATCAGCGGGGCGGGTTATCAACCCGTCCTACTATCAAAACAAAGAAGAACTACTGTAAACGTTTCCGAAAAGTATATTTTTGTATAATAAAACACTATTAGTTCTGCTAAAACCTGCTTTCTTGAATTGACAGAAAACGCTATGGGATAAAGTATTATATTTATCAGAAAAAATAGAGTTGGGGTGATTTCGTTATCATGGATATTCCGGTGCCGGTTTTATGGATTGTGTCAGGCACTCTTGCACTATTGGGAAGCTGGATTATTATAGTCAACTACGCCTGTGCGATTCAATGGTATGTGCGGCGGAAGCATAGTTCAATGATACCCTTGTTATGTGGCGTGCTGTTTGCGCTTGCCATGCTGCATTGTCCGATGCCTGGAGTCAGAAGGCTGGCATGGCTACCCCTCGTTTTCGATTTGGGTTGCCTTTTTACACTGCTGAATTTTCTTTATGCGGTTTTTGTATTGAGATGTTTCAAAAAATAATTCAAATGTATTATTAAAACCAAAATCATTAAATATTTTCACGCAGAGCACGCTGAGACTATTACTATGTTTCTCACATTGCTCACGAGCATGTTTATCTGTAAAGGTCAAGGTCGTCCTGCTCATAGGGGATGGGAGCGAAGGCGGGGTAAGCCTCAACGCCACGACTGCCAACGCCGCCTGCAATCTCAAGCGGGAAGGGTCTCTCCCCCTTTTTGCCTTCCATTTCCTTCTGGCTGCCATTAGACCGCCGGATTTCATCAAGGTTGATGCTCAGCAGGTCGCGCTGATCCGCTGTAAGGCTGATTTCACGGGCGCCTCCCTCGCCCGACAGGTGATAAAGAACAGGACCATCCTTGATTGCCACAACGCCCTCTTCGGTTATCTCACCGTTTTCCCTGCGACCGTCAAGATAGGACGGTTCGAGGTTGAGACCTGTGTGGTACCGCAGTTCTGGATAGTTCTGGAGTTCAGCCTTTGTAATCCTGAACTCGTAAATGGCATCGAGCGTGAGTTTATCAATATCTCTTCGCGCCTTTTTGACGATTGGGGCATCGGGGAATTCTGCAATAAGGCGGCTCAGGCGCTCAATCTTTAACCGGGAGTCGGGCGTCTCAGAGACAAGAAGATACAATTTTCGGGCAAGGCGGTCATTCAACTTTTTCAGATATCCGGGGGAATAAGTCCCCGCACTTCTGGCATAATAGAGCGCCTGCTCATATTGCCCGCGTTTCTCATAATGGCGCACCAGTTTTTTTCTCATTTCAAGCGTTATCGGGTCTTCAGGAAAGGCGTGAATGTAAGATGCAGTGGCGTCAAGTAGTTCATCACTCTGAACAGGTTCGGAAAAGAAGCAACTGACACCACGCATGGCGACATCAAGGACAAAAAAGACGCCAAGATTCTGGGCGGCGCTCTGGGGGGCTTGCGCAAGTCCGCTTGACACCAGATACAACTGGTCATCCGTCGTGCGCTCCCCAAATAGAATATACCGGCGGATTGCGACGGATTGTTCCTCTTCTGCCCTGCGAACGCCAAGGGTGTGGTTAAATTCCGGACTTGCCAGAACCGCAGAGGCGGAGAGTGCGGCATTTGTGCCGGCATAAAACGTGGAGAGGCGACTCATCTCCTTCAAAAACTGCCCCCTGTCTTTATTGAAGAAAAAATATAACGCCATCGCATACTTCACATCATCCGCATAATTCGAACCGGGATACTTCCTGAGAAAGGAAGATGAGTGGACGAGGAGTGAGGTTGCATCTCCGGCGGAGAGGGTATTTACAATCGCCTCATATCCCTTTCTCTCCTCATCCGAGCTGAAGAAATCCTCCCCCGCCAGGACGGACATCGAGGACATCCTCTCACGGTTTTGTCTCACAATCTCACTCTCAAGACGATTTATCTCCTTCTGCACCCCTTTGTGAGCGGGTCGAAGAGCAAGGGCATTCTGGTAATGATACATGGCGCGCCCATAAGCCTTCATCGCCGAAGTGGCTACGAAGGCTGAATCCCTTTTTCTTGCGAAGAGACGTCCAAGGGTGAGCTGTTGTTCAAAAATCTGCTCCATCCTCTTTCTTTCAAGCCTTTTTATAGTCCCCTCCATGCCTGCAAATTCGGGGTTATGGGGATATTTCTCATGGAATTGATTTAAAAGGGCGAGACTTTTACGTTCCTGGGGAGTGGCGCGTGATGCCCTGACAAGACCATACGCAAGGTCAATGGGGAGTTGCGCAAAGGGCTGCATCTGGCCCTCAAGAAGGCTGGTGACCGCCGCCGAGGTGTGGTTTAAGCCGCTTGCGAAATGGTTGTATCTGTTTTCCCGGAGGAGTCTCTTTGCCGTGCTCATCTCATCAGAGGAGATATTGTTCCTGACCCGCTCCTTCAAAAACCTGTTACTGGACACCCTTCCAACCTCATTCTGCCAGAAAAGGTATCTATCCCTATCTCCAAGATGTGATGAGTAAAGATACAGGAGGTTCTCATCAAGCCAGATAAAATCCCCACCGGCGACAATCTTCCCCCTATCTATATAAAGGCGCCAGATGGCATCCTGGTTCCCGGCGAGTGACTCCCTCATCGCATGATTGAGAAGGAAAATAGTGCTGGATGAGAAAGCATCCATGAATACTTCGGATGGCTCAGCCCTTACAGGACATGGGGAACCGAAGGCAATAAAAGCGAGAGCAAGGACAATAATGATTTTATGTTTGACAGCCATCTGTCGTTTTTATACATATTTTACGTAATATGGTGTGATTCTCAATATGTTCCGAATAAAATCCCATTTCAAACACGGATAGAAAATCAACAGAATTCATATTATATTTTGTCATTGCTTCACAATAATGCCACCTTCAATTACACCGAACTCATTATTCAAAAAAAGGATTGACTTTAAATGATATTGGAGATGATAAACGTTCAGCTTTTTCATTAAATATTAAAATCACGAATTGGGTTAAAGGTAGAAGAACAGACGCACCATATCACCGGCCGGATGAGGATGTGTGTTAAATGGCTGTTGTGAAGAAATGTGTGGGTATTGATTTCGGCAACGATTCCATCAAGGTGGCTGAGTTAGTCTGTGAAAAGAACACGGTGCGTCTTTTAAAAGCGGCTTATGCCAATCTGGAAATCCCACAGGACGCTTCAAGGGCTGACCGCAACAAAATGATCGTGAATGTCCTCAGGGGGCTTTTGAGAAGTAACAGGATTAATACAAAAGAGGCGGTGTTTTGCGTCCCGGGACAGACGGTCTTTGTCCGCCGATTCCGCCTCCCCAAAACCACAGAGGAAAGACTGTCAAGAATCATATATTATGAAGCCCGCCAGCAAATCCCCTTCCCCATTGAGAAAACCATGCTGGAATACCAGATTTCTGAAATGAAAGGGGAAATGGAAGTTGAGGTCTTTGTTGTAGCCTTAAAAAAGGAGGTCCTTAATGAGTTCATGGACCTCGTTGATAAAACGGGTCTGAAACCCCTTGGCATCAGCGTAAGTACTCTTGCGTTGTTTAATTACCACTCCCTTGACAGTCTTCCCGCTGAAAAAATGTCGGAACGCCTCACAAAGGGGAAAAGGAATTTCGCCTTCAATCTAAAACTCCCTCCCTTTCTAACAAAACTCAAAAAAGGGGGGAAATCTGTCCGGGAGACTGCATCATCGGAATTGGAAGGAAAAGAAGAGGAGGAAGCCGCCGCCACGGAAATCGTCAGAGCATACCTCAATATTGGCGCCACCATGACTGACCTCACAATCGGCACTTCCGGATTGAAACCAACCCTTGGATTCACTCGCAGTATCCCCCTGGCTGGCAACACAATAACACAGGCTATCATGGAGCATTGCCAGGGCGTCAGCGACATCAAGGGGGCAGAGCGGATTAAAAGGGAATCCACAGTTATCCTCATTCCGGATGCCGTGACAGGTCCCTCCGTGAATGAACAGGCGTCTGAGGCGGCAACAGGGGTGGTGGACAGAATTATCGCCGAATTGCGCCGCTCGCTTGATTTCTACATCTCTCAACCGGACGGCATGGCAGTGGATGAAATCATCCTGTCGGGAGGTCAGGCGCAACTCCCCAACCTTGCAAAATATATCGAGGACAAACTGGGTATTCCTGTAAAACAGTATGAGGCTCCCTTCGGGCAGAACATCCAAGGGATAGAGTCAACGGATAAAGACATCATATTCTATCCCATCGCCATTGGACTTGCCCTTGCAGGGATTGGTCTGGCAAGTCTCCAAGTGGATTTCCTGCCGCCTGAGAGAAAGGTGGCGATCAGATTCAAGAAAAAGAGGGGCTTTGTCCTCATCCTTGCCAGTTTGGTGTGCGGAACTATCATCCTTGGAGCCATGAGTGGAGACCATTATATCGCCATCTATCGAGAACAGACCGTGCAATACCAGGACGAATACACGAAATATGACCCCATCATAAAACGTATTGAGTCGGTGACAAAGGTTGAAGAAGACCTAAAAACCAAGTTTGACAAGCTATCCATCGGTCTGACCACTGAAAGGGACTATCCACTCCAACGCTGGCTTGACGTATTAAAGGCGAAACCGGCGGATGTCCTGATATCCTCCCTCAAGGTCTTCCCGGATGGCACGGTTATTGTGGAGGGATACACAGAGGACCAGAATTCCGCTGTCAAGTTTTCTGAGATATTGAACACCGATTTATTGGAAAAACGGCACCTTTTGGAAGGAAAGGGCGCACGCCTTGTCGATATCAAGACCGAATTCAATGAGCTTTTCAAGAAAGATGTCTCAAAATTCACCATCAACATGAAATATAAGGGGAGATATTCCCGCGTCCAGGAGGTAACTCCAGAAACTGTTGCACCAGGCACCCTGCCGGAAAGAGGTCCGGCCGCTCCAGTTGGTCCGGCAAGACCTATGCCCTCCGGCAGAGGCGCTGGTATACCTGAGGAGATGATTTAACAGAATCCGGGACACAAGAAGGGATTACAGAGCGCATGGATATCAAGGAACAGTTCGGTATCATGTGGCTTAAAGCAAAAGCCAACATCGACCGGACAGTCTTCATTGTGTTCTTAGTCATTCTGGTCATCATGGTAGGGATTTATGGTTATGAGGCTTCAAGCCCTGCACCGGAAATTGCCATACCGCCCCCTACCTCGATGAAACCACTCCTTCCCAATGACAATTATAATAGGGCAATTAAATATATCCAAAGTAATACAAACCTTGATGCCAATGAGGAATTGCGCAAGATAAGAGACTTCAACATCTTTGATTACAAATATGTTCGCAATCGCGACGAATTGCAAAAGGAGGCAGACAAGAAGTTCGAACGGGCGGCAAATCTTTATCGGGATGGCAGGATTGACGATGTGGAAAAGATTGTGAAGGAAATCCTTCTGACATGGCCGTCACATATTGCCTCCAAGGAACTTCTGGAGAAGATTATCAAATCCAGGGCAACGCCGACACCCAAGCCAACACCAATACCAGAGGCGAATCCAGCAGTTCCACCGGGAATGCAATAAATTGCTCTTGTGTGTCGCGGGATGATATTGGTAAGGAACTGAGGGTAATTTGGATTTAAATATTCTTCCACCGTGATATAGGGAGGAAGGGTTTATTTTACTTGACACGTCTGGCTTCCTTGTTAGGTTTCTTACATTAAGATAGGGCAAACAATCCTTGACCTTTATAAGGAGCGTTAAAGTGCAAATGATAAACAAGAAGGAATTTTTCAGAACACCTGTCTTTCTCATCCTCCTCATCCTTTACACCCTGGTGTTTGTGACCTCTACCAGTCATGCAAAACAGATCGCCCAGGAAAAGACCGCACTCTCTCCTTATGAAAAAGAAAGAACTGCGGAGATTGAGAGTTACCTTGCCAGGGCGCAAAACTATTTTGAAACGGTGGAGTTCACATTTGCCCAGACCTTTTATGACATGGCACTTCGTTTGGATAAGGATAATACCGTCATCAAAGCCAAGATCGAGGAATGTAAGAAATATCGCACTCGCCAAAAGGAACTCCTGGAAACCATCCCCAAGGGTGAAAAGAAACCTGAATACATTGATTCAAAATATAAAGCCGCTATCGACCTTTATGACAACAAAAATTATGCCGAGGCTTATAAGGAATTTGAGGAAATCTGGCTCGTTGCAACAAACGGGGAATATAAAAAGACGAGAAAATATATGCGTCTTGCAAAGGAAAGAATGACCGCTGCGGAAGAAAAAGCCGCCCCAAAACCTACGCCAGCCAAAGTAACACCCCCTGAAAAATCCGCCTCAGAGACCGAAAAGGAAAAAATCAAAACCACAATCAGCAATGGGGAAAAACTTCTAAAGGAAAAAAATTATGATGCCGCCATTGCAAAGTTCCAAGAGGTTCTCACGCTTGACAAAAACAATAAGGACGCACAGAAACTCCTGAACAAAGCGGGAAAGGAAAAAGATAAGGCTGTCGCCAGGGCAGAATCCGAACGTAAAAAACAAGAAGAAGCCAAACAAAAGGCGGAGGAAAAACAGAAAAAGGAAGCTGGACAGCGCGCTAAAGATGAGGAAAAGAA
>Ga0315279_10011787_pt1 | contig 10062 bp, 12 predicted proteins | sample YL17G06_20_MG_FD_203694 | JGI IMG/M metagenome (GOLD analysis project Ga0315279, IMG submission 203694) | Sediment microbial communities from Yellowstone Lake, YNP, Wyoming, USA - YL17G06_20 | ecosystem: Environmental > Aquatic > Freshwater > Lake > Sediment | place: USA: Wyoming | collected...
CATAGAACTCCTCTAGCGTGTCCTTCTCAGTGCGCTCCCACTCTTTCAGGAATATGGGCTTCTTGAGCTGGTTCCTCTTAGGCGCGTTGAAGCCGGGATAGTAATTATAGGCTATTACTATGACTTTCGACTCCTTCTCATAGGGGTTGAAGCCCGAATTCCTATTATGCGTACAGACGTAAGATTCTATATCGAAAAACAGATATCCCATGCTATCCCTTAGGCGGTTTTACTTTATATCTTTTCCTATAAATAATAAATAGATGAACTCCGTTATAGACGCATGCATATCGAGGTCGACCCGGACAAGTGTATCTACTGCAAGACATGCGAGATGGTCTGCTCTTACGTGAAGACGAAAGAGTTCAACCCGTCTAATTCTCTGATACGGATATTCCGCGAGGACGTATCCAATCTAGGCTCCCATGTCTGCAAGCAGTGCAAGCAGGCAGAGTGCGTCAAAGCCTGTCGTTACAGCGCTCTGAAGCAGGGGGAGAAGATAGTCATGCTCGATAGGAAGAAGTGCGTGAACTGCGGACGCTGCTATGTCGCCTGCCCCTACCATGCGATATGGGAGGTAAACGGGAAAGCGATGAAGTGCGATGTCTGCCTGGCATGCATCAAATACTGTCCCAGGTTCGCTATAAAGGTGGATTCAAATGATCCTAAGAGTTGATCTGACTAGCCGTAAGATAGAGAAAGAACCATTGCCCAAAGACTATCGCGAAAAATATCTCGGAGGCAATGGATATGGTGTCGTGGAGCTGTACAAGCACCTGAACGAGAGCCCGCTGATATTCGCTGCTGGAGGCATGGACGGGACGATAATACCGACAGCCAATATAACTGGTGTTTTCGGTATATCGCCATTAACCGGCTTCTTGGGCGAGAGCTACTTCAAAGGCCATTTCGGGACAGAGATGATGTTCGCCGGCTATGAGATTATATTCATAAAAGGGGAGAGCAAGACCCCTGTTTTTCTGCATATCGACGGGGATGACGTCTCTATAGAAGAGGCGAAAGAGGTGTGGGGCAAGGACGCGTGGAAGACGGAAGATCATTTCAAATACCGCTTTGGTGAGAGGGTCGAGGTAGCCTCTATCGGCATAGCGGGGGAGAACAAGGTCAAGTTCGCATGCATCACCCATGGTTATGGCAGACAAGCAGGGCGTACTGGAATGGGCTGTCTCATGGGCCAGAAGAAGCTCAAGGCGATAGTCATTAGAGGAAATAAACCGGTCAAGACAGCAAACGACGAGAAACTTTTCGGCAAGATATTGGAGCTGGACAAACTCGCGGAGGGAGAGGGCACAGAAAAGTACCGGGTCTATGGGACTCCAGGCGGGCTCAAGCATCTGAATGAGTCGGGCGCATTACCTACCAGGAATTGGCAGCAGGCCAGTTTCGAGAAGGCTGAGAACATAACCGGTGAGGAGATGAAGCACTATTGGAAGCACGATATCTCCTGCTTCTCCTGTCCCATCGCCTGCGGAAAACTGACCAGCTCGCGGAAGTACAAGGTCAAGGAAGAGGGGCCGGAATACGAGACCATATACGCGTTAGGTTCGAACTGCGGGATAGATGACTTTAACACGATTATAGAAGCTAATGAGCTCTGCGACACCTTCGGGATAGATACTATAACCACCGGCAACCTGATCGCGCTGGCTTTCGAGCTTGGGGAGAAGGGGATAATAAAGGACAAGGACTTGGTCTTTGGCAACGGCGATAAACTTTTGGAGCTCATAAAGCAGATAGCGCAGCGACAGGGTCTGGGCGCTGAGATGGCTGACGGGATAGTTCCTTTCGCGAAAAAGCATAAAGCCATGAAGTACGCGATGCAGGTTAAAGGACTAGAGCCCGGCGGTTTCCATCCCAATGGCCTGCCGTCATATGCGCTGAGCATAGCGATAGATGTACGAGGGGCTGATCACCAGAGGGCCGGCGCCTATGGCATAGATTTGGCGTTCTGCGATGAGCAAAGATTCTCTATAAAAGGCAAGGCAAAACAGGTGAAGGAGGCGGAAGACTATTACACGCTTTTCGACTCGTTAGGCATCTGCAAATTCGCGAGAAAAGTCTATAATGTGGATCTGATGGCTGAGCTCTGGTCGCTGGTCATCGGGAAGAAAGTGACTGCCGATGAACTCAAGAAGAAGGCCGCGGCTATATACGATATCGAGAAGGCTATTAATGTCAAGCTCGGCTGGAAAGAGAGCGACGACAGCCTGCCTGAAAGAGTCACTTCGATGCCTCTGCCTGACGACCCGGTCAAGGGCAGGTATATTAAGCAAAAGGACTTTGAGATAATGAAGAAAGAGTATTACGCCGCTCGGGGTTGGAAGAAAGGCGTGCCAAAGGTGGAATTATGAAACCTATTCTGATAGTCAACTTCAAGACTTACATCGAAGGCACTGGCAAGGATGCGGTAAAATTAGCCAAACTGATCGCCAAGATAGCCAGACAGAAAAAAGCGGATGCGGTCATAGCCGTTGAGACGGCGGACATATATCCCGTCTCCAAAGCGGTTAAGATACCAATATACGCGCAGCACATCGACTCTATCGAGGAGGGGGCGCACACCGGAGCTGTCCTGGCCAAGGACGTCAAGGAGAACGGGGCCAGAGGCACTCTATTGAACCATTCTGAAAAGAGGATGAAATATAGGGATTTGCGCAAGAGTATAGAAATCGCAAAAAAGAATAAGCTGAAGACAGTAGTCTGCGTCAACAGCATACATACTCTCAGAAGGATAAGAAGATTCAAGCCGGACTATATCGCGATAGAGCCGCCTGCGCTCATAGGCACGGGCATATCTGTCTCTACCGCCAGGCCTGGGCTGATAAAGAAGGCGGTCAAAGCGGCGAGAGGCATTCCGTTGCTGTGCGGGGCGGGAATCAGCAGCGGTTATGACGTGAAGAGGGCGATAGAGTTAGGTGCCTCTGGTGCTCTCGCTGCCTCGGCCATAGTCAAGGCCAGAGACCAAAAAGCAATTATATTAGATATGATTAATGCACTTAGGTGAATTGATGATAACGTTAAGCGTGATTAAAGCCGATATAGGCGGTTATCCGGGCCACAGCAATGTCCATCCTTCCTGCATGAAATCAGCGGAAGAGGCGATGGCCAAAGCCAAAAAGAAAAAGCTACTTAAGGATTTCAGGGTAATGCACTGCGGCGATGATCTTCAGCTGATAATGACCCATCACAAGGGCGAGGACAACAAGGAGATACACAAGCTGGCGTGGGACACGTTCGTCAAGGCGGCCGAGGTGGCAAAAAAACTAAAGCTCTACGGCGCCGGGCAGGACCTGCTGGCCGACTCTTTCTCTGGCAACGTCAAGGGCATGGGGCCAGGCGTAGCGGAAATGGAGTTCGAGGAGAGGACCAGCGAGCCGATAGTCATATTCATGGCCGACAAGACAGAGCCTGGCGCGTGGAACCTGCCGCTGTTCAAGATGTTCGCAGACCCCATGAGCACCGCCGGCCTGGTCATCGACCCGGACCTGCACGATGGTTTCATGTTCGAGGTCCACGACGTCTTCAAGCACAGGAGGATAGTGTTCAAGACGCCTGAGGAGACTTACGACCTTTTGATGTTCATAGGCAGCCCTGGCAGGTATTGCACCAAACGGATCATAAGGAAAGACGGGCTTAAGGCAGCCGTGAGCTCTGTTGAGAGACTCAGCCTGATAGCAGGAAAATATGTCGGAAAGGACGACCCGGTCATGTTCGTCCGATGCCAGAAAGGGCTGCCGGCATTGGGCGAGGTGCTGGACCCGTTCGCTTTCCCATACCTGGTTGAGGGATGGATGCGCGGCAGTCACTGCGGCCCCATAATGCCAGTTAGCTTTGAAAATGCGACACCCACCAGATTCGACGGACCGCCCAGAGTGATAGCGGCGGGCTTCCAGCTGGCTGACGGCATGCTCGAGGGGCCAGTAGACATGTTCAAGGACCCGGCTTTCGATAGGGCCAGAACGCAGGCGAACAAGATAGCCGACTATATGAGGAGACATGGCGCTTTCGAGCCGCACCGACTACCGCTCGACGTGCTGGAATACACCACGATGCCAGCCATCATGAAGAAGCTCGAAAACAGATGGAAACCGCTATAGTCGATAGTAAGCTTTTTAAATAACTGGTGTTTTCTATATTCTGATATAATGGTGCCGCTGTTGGTAGCAATAGGGGTATGGTTAGCGATAGTCTCCTTGGCTGGCCTGTTCGTCGCTAGGAATTTCCCTGAGATGAACATAGCCATGAACGCTCAAAGCCAGGCGGTGGCACAGCCTATTTCTGATGGAGAGTTCATGCAACGCCTAGAGACGATAGCCAGGTCCTATAAAAAAAAGAGGGTTAGAGACTCTGGTCCGCCAAAGGTCTTGCCGCCGAAGAGGATGAAACTCGAGAACATGATGCCATTGAACGCGGCATTCTTTTTCAGGAACCCGGTCAACGGAGAGGGGGCTTTCGCCAGGAGTCTGGAGGAGTTCCTAGAGACGTTAAAGAACGCGCCCCAAGAGGCCATCGATTTCCATATGAGGGAGGGCGTGAACGATTTTGAGGACTGGGTCAGGCACGTGGTCAAAGATATAGAGCTCGCTGACGAACTGAAGAGGATAAAGGAAGAGCACGGCCCGAACAAGCAGAAATTGGTGAAGGCGGTCGAGAAAAAGGTGAAGGCGAAGAAAGTCTTGATGAAGAGTTCTGTTAAGGTCCCTAAATTTTACTCCTGAGGTATTTCGCTGCGTCTTCCGGCGGCATCGTGTTTATGATTATGCCCGACCCTAACTCGAAGCCGGCATAGACAGTGGGTCTAGGCCTTATCTCTAAATGGAAATGGTGATAGGGCTCTTTCGAGGTGTGTATGTAAAAGTTATAACCGTAGCCAAGCGTATGGATTGCGGTTGATACTTTCTTGAGCATATCAGCAAAATCCATTATCTCCTCCTCGACCATCTTGGTGAAATCCGGCTCGTGCCTCTTCGGTAGAATCATGACCGTGTAGGGGTACATCGACGCGTAAGGAGTCAACGCGATAAAGCTCTCGTTCTCGCAAACGAACCTTGCTGTTTTCCGCTCAGCCTTTATGTAAGCGCAATGGATGCAGTTCTTGTGCTTCTTATAATGCTCCTTGCATTCCCCAAGCTCCTCCTCCAAGAAGGGGAACATCTTCTGTGTGCCTATCAGCTGGGAATGGAGATGGGTAGAGGACATGCCAGCAGCTCTTCCCTCGTTCTTGAACAGTAAAACGCACTTGATTCCCCTTATCTTGAGCGCTCTCTTCATCATCTCGACGTAAGTCTGGACCACTTCCAGCATGTGGTGCCTGCTGAGCTCAAAAAATCGCTGGTGGTGGTTGGGTGTCTCGACAATCACCCAGTGGACGCCATAGGCTTTTGGGAATTTTGGGCTGAACGCCGGAAACTTGTTCGGAAAACCCCTTACCATCCATTTGCCGTTTTCCTCAACTCGGTACAGCTCTTTTGGGGTTAGCTTTTCATTCCCTGGGCAGAAGAAGCATTTTTTTCCTTTGGGTACGTGAGTCGTAGGTCTCTTCGCTCGTTTTGGGGCTATCACAACCCATCTCTTTGAGTGGAGTTTGCCCTGCCTCAACTCGTTCATGAACATATTAATATAAATTCAGTATTTATTACTATACGTTGAGGGAAATGAGCATATTCATGGCATATGACATCAGGGGAATCTATAACGAAGACCTGACTAACGATATCGCCAAGAAGATCGGAAAGGCCTATACGACCTTCATGAATGTCGATGAGGTCATAGTGGGAAGGGACTGCAGGAACTCTTCGCCGTTCCTCAGCAAGTCACTAATAGAGGGAATCAACAGCGCCGGGGCAGATGTCTATGAGGTGGGGATGGTTCCTGGCCCTGTCGTCGAGTTTTATCTGGCCATGAACAAGAAGATTGGCGGAGTCTATGTCACCGCCTCCCACAATCCGCCTGAGTATAACGGCTTCAAGGTCATGAACGGCCTCCAGTCGCTAAACCCGGAGGAGATACAGACCCTAAAGAAGATAATCGATGGAAAAAACTATCGCGCTGGCACCGGCATGGTCTATCACCGGGAGATACTCGACAAATACACGGAATTTATCGAGAAAAACATCAAGGCAGAGAGGCTGAAGATAGTCATAGACTCGGCCAACGGGACTTGCGGCCCTGTTGCGCCCGGGATATTCAACGACCTTGGATGCTACGTGACCTCTTTGTACGCCGAGCCCAACGGCAGTTTCCCAAACCATTATCCCGATCCTACGAGAGCCGAAAATCTTGTGGAGATAAAAAGAAGGGTGATTGAGGAGCAGGCGCACTTCGGGATAGCGTTTGACGGCGACGGGGACCGAGTAGTCTTTATCGACGAACAAGGCAATGCTCTGCACGGCGACCAGGCCCTCATGTTGTTTGCCAGGCAGATACTTGAAAAAACAAAGGGCAAGATAGTATACACCATAAATTGCTCCAGGGCGGTCGAAGAAGATATAAAGGCGCACGGTGGCACTCCTATCGTCAGCAATATAGGGCACTCGTTCATAAAGAAAAAGCTTGCCGACGAGGACGGGCTGTTTGCCGGAGAGATGAGCGGCCACTTCTTTTTCAAGGACGGTTATTTCGGCTATGACGACGGGATATATGCGGCGCTGAGGATGGCTGAGATAGTGGGCAAAGGCGGAAAACTCTCGAGACTGGTCGCGGACCTGCCCAGATACTATGCGAGCACAGAGGAGAGGCTTCCCTGCCCGGAAAACAAAAAGTTCGGGGTCGTCGAGGCATTGAAGCAGGAGTTCTCAAGCTACAAGTTGATTACTATCGACGGGGTCAGGATAGAGTTCGAACACGGCTGGGGCCTGATCAGGGCGTCGAACACCGAGCCGATGCTGTCTCTGAGATTCGAGGCCGACACTGAGCAGGAGAGGGAGAAGATCAAGAGCATACTCATGGCTGCTCTTAGGAAGTTCGGAGTACAATGATATTCAAACGATGCGGTCTTACTATACGGCTGGACGAGAAAAAATTCAAGCTAAACCTACCAATAAAGCCGGAGCCCAGAAAGAAAAAGGACATGCGCGGCTTCATATTCGACCCTGCTTATCTCCCGAAGCTGAAGGACCCGCTATACTTGATGTATCGCGATGTGGGCTCGCTGAATCCCGCGTTCAAAAGGCTCGAGCGAGACTATGGTGTTAGATATGATTTAACTCTGATAAGAAACGGCCTTATGGGGCCGGAGTATGTTAGGACAGTGGGCCATCATCATCCGAAAAACTATTCTGAAGTGTATGAGGTTGTGCATGGCAAGGCTGCCTTTATTCTCCAGAGCAAGGACCTAAAGAAAATGATGGTGGTGGCAGCAAAGGACGGTGAGGCAGTCGTAATCCCGCCAAAGTTCGGGCACCAGACAGTAAATATAGGCAAGAGCCCATTGTTAGTTGGAAATCTAGTCTATAAGGGATTCAAGTCAGACTATTCTGTCTATAAGAAGAAGCATGGTGGGGCGTTTTATCTCAACCAGTACGCGGGGCCGTGGATAATGATAAACTCCAACTACGGAATCTCTCGCGCCAAATTCCCAAAAATCAAGAAAATACGCGGAAGAAAGATGGGGGCGCTCGACAGGGCATTCTTGAAAAATCCGCAGAAGATAGCCGACTTTTTGAAAGGAAAGTCTAAAACTATTTGAGCACCTTGTTCGTCTTCATGAACCACATATAGAGGTCCAGCTCGGCCTGCGACATCTTCAGCCTACGCGCGAACTTCTCCAGTTTCTTCTCGATCGCAAGATAATTTTTTTCATTGAGCGAATTGGGCCTTTCCTTAATCAGCTTGTTTTCCAGCATCAGATTCAGGATATGCCTATCGAGTATCGCATAGTCGAGATAGCCGACGTTCCTGAGGAAGTGGCTGCTCTCCTTCCAGCCAATGCCTTTTACATTGGTCACGAGCCATCTCCTCGGGTCCTTCTCCTTCTTCAAAATGTCTTTTATGCCCTTGAACTCCCTGGCATCGACTATGAACCCGGCTTTGATATTATGGAAACGGTGCTTGTTCTCTCGGATAGTCTTGGTCAGCTGGCTTTTGCTCAGGCTCAGGAACCCGACGCGCCCTAGCTTGTGCTGGATGGCCAGAGCAGTGTGCGCTTTTGAATTAGCGGTCAAAATGCAGAAACACAGCTCGGAGAACCATTCCTTATTGCCTTTTTTGCCCATCTTCCTGAAATCGTTCAGCCTGGTTCTGACTAGCTGAGAAATTCCCGACTTACGTAGACTGTTGATATCAGAATATAGAGTCATTCAAGCTACCACTTGAAATAGGGGCAGAGTTTGCAATTCCTGGGGATCTCTTCCTCCTTGAAACTGCTCGCCTCTCGTCCGCCGACTTCCGGTGGGCAGTCGGGGTATTTGCCGAAGCAGATAGGGAACTTGTCCGCTCCCATTATCCTCTTGAAGATTCGGTCGCTCTCGCTTACCTTCTTGACCTTCTGCTTATGCCTTTTTCCTCCACCCATGCTTTCCCCTCTGTCTCGATTTTACGAACGAGTTCACTCCCATTATTATTAGGAACAGGCCTATTATTATACCCATATATTCTGGCCTGAAGATGAAAATCGCTCCCACTATTATCAGAATCACTGCCGTTATTATCTCCGAGTCTATTTCGTACTGCATCTAATCACAGATAGATTAAGAACTTGAGTTATTTATTCGTTTGGCTCAGTGCCACTTCTCCAAAGCTTTGGCCAGCTCGACATGGTCCTGAGCGTATTCGGCGGGAGGTATCCCTTTCATGGCCGCATCCACCGCCTGGCGCATTGCTTTTGCTCCGGCTCTCGTCCCGAAAGGATGGCCGTGGACCCCTCCGCCAGCCTGGATGACTATGTCTTTTCCGAGAAGCTTCATCAGGTCTGGCACCATTCGCGGATGGAGACCGCCGGAGCAGACGGCGAAGACTGGTTTTATCCCGTGCCAGTTGCTGCCCAACGTGCCGGCATGCCTCTTTATCACCGGCTGCTCGATGGCCTGTTCAATAGCTAGAACGTCCTCCTGGCCCCCTTCCATCTTCCCTATCACCGAGCCTATATGGAGCTGATCCCCTCCAGCTAGCCGGACCAGCTTAGCCAGGACGAGGAAATCTATACCAAAGTCTTTAGACCTGTCTATCGCCGCGTGCATGGTCCTGTGCACATGGATAGGGACTTTCTTGAACTTCTCCGATAGCGTCTGTAATGAGCCGAAGCCGCACGTAAGAACGTCTATCATGAGGCAGTTGGCGCCCGCCTTTAGCGCTCTCTCGGCCGTTTTGACTATGTTGGTCGATGTTATGTTGCAGGCATAGAGAACGGTCCGGCCGGTCTCGTCCTTGACCTCATCCAATCTCTCTGTGACGGCTCTGACTCTTTTCTCCATGGCGCAGAAGCTCTGGTCGACCAGGGTCTCATCATCCTTAATGAAGTCTATCCCGCCCATCGCCGCTTCGTAGGCCACCTCAGCGGTCTGCTTCGGCGAGAGGCCAATCTTCGGCTTGATGATAGTGCCTATATGGGGCCTTTTGTCTTTTGTGGTTCCTATAATCTTCCTGATTCCGTCTATGCCAAAATTCGGGCCGTCGAACTGCTGTACGAAGTCTTTCGGAAATGCGACATCCAGCAGCCTGACACCATCGAGCGTACCTAGCCCGAATAGATTGCCCGCGATTATAGACAGTGCCTGCGGTATCCCTCCGGTCTTGAGGTCAAAATCAGCATAAGGATAAGCTATTTCCACTATGTGACTGTCTCTGTCTATGTCTTCGACTCTAGCAGAATATTTTTTCTCGATGCTCTTTGTAGTAGTAGAAACGTGAGTCCATGTTCCTGTGCTCTCCTCCTCAGCTATCCTTTTGGCCGCTTCCTCTAACGGCAGGCCAGAGCGCACGTGATACTTGGCGATTACTTCTTCCATAAACCACTAAGGCATTAACTATTTATAAATCTATTGTGTTGATAAGAACATGGTCAACGCCGCGGCTAAAAAGGCCTGCTCCGACATCAAGAGCCTC
>Ga0315279_10011789_pt1 | contig 10061 bp, 6 predicted proteins | sample YL17G06_20_MG_FD_203694 | JGI IMG/M metagenome (GOLD analysis project Ga0315279, IMG submission 203694) | Sediment microbial communities from Yellowstone Lake, YNP, Wyoming, USA - YL17G06_20 | ecosystem: Environmental > Aquatic > Freshwater > Lake > Sediment | place: USA: Wyoming | collected...
TCGCGCTCCTAATCTGACAATCCCTTTCCTCCCTGAAACCCCAAACCGTCGCCAAGGCCGCCTGACTGTGCCAATCGATGAAAGCCCGTGAATAGGGCACTTTGTCAGATTCTCGCTCAGAGCCGATAAAGCAAACCATTGACATTATTTGCTGCCGTGAGCCCATCTATTTGCGCCCCAAGGTATTCGTAGCGACTCCCAGAGTGGGCTCCGGTGGGATTGCTGATGTTCCACCAGCTATCTGTGTGATTCACCCCGTTCGTCTGAACAACCCATCCTGATCCGAGTGTCTCAAATCCACCATTGATGATGATTTCGGTCTGGGCCCAAGCCGATTTTCCTGCCAGCATGAGTAGGAGACAGAGAACGAGTGTCTGAAGAAGATGCGGAGCCAACGCCCAGGGAGCAGCGAAGAACGTGGCCAACCTCGGACTGCTTAACAGTGAACTGTGTCGTCTCATTTTTCCACTCCCTGCGTTGCCTCAGTTTCCATCCTGCGTGCCACGGCGTGGCTGGCCAGGCTCAGGAAAAGCGCACGAGCGAAAGAGATCTGGCCTTTCATCTTGCCCTCGCCTGGGAATTTCCGACGCGCCGGCGCCTCTGCCCATCCTGCAAGGCTCCTCCCGCCACTGGCGAACTCAAGGCGTTATTGGGCGGGAATGATGCCGAAGTCGAACAGGCGGCTGGCGCCAGCGGCGCCGGCGCCGAATGTGCCGATCCCCGCCGCGCTGAGGAAGCAGTACTCGCCGGCCTCCAGGGGCGCGTCCGGGACGACCTTATAGATTCCGGGGCGCAGCTTCGTGAATTTGAACGAAGCTACAGCCTTCTCATCCGTGCCTGAGGACATTCCGCCGGCAATGCCACCCATCTGCATCACCTTCGTCTCCCGCGAGTCCTTCTTCGCCTCAAATTTGAGCAGGGTAAACTCGTTCGGACTTGTCGTACCGCCGGAATTCGCGCGGCTCAGGCCGGCACTCTTCTCTTCAAAGTAGAAGTAGAAAACCGGTCTTTGGTCGGTCGTTCGCACGTTGGCGCGTGGTCCGCGGACAACCGCCTTCCAATTGGCCTTCGCGATACCATACGTGACCGCATGTTTCAGCAGTCCGCCCGTCTTGCCCTGGGTGTACACGGTCGGCTCAAGGGGGATCATCTGCCGGACATTGTTCTTCTCCGTGTACAGGTAAATACCGGCATCATGGGGCGCATCGGGGTCGCTCGGATCGGTCGACGTGACCCCGGTTGCGCCAGCGACAGGCGCAGCGAGGCTCTTTGGCGCCATCATTGCCTTGATGATCGCGGCGGACACCCTGCTCTGGTTCAGCTTGACCAGACCCGCCGTCGAAAGGTCGAAGTTCGTCTGCGAGGAAGCTATCTTGGCGATGATGACGTCCTCGGGAAGCCCGGCCGCTGCCATCTCGATAATCGATTGATTGGTAAGGATGTCGTCGGAAACGGCCACGATGCCGCCTCCCAACACGACTGCAAGCACAATTAGTGCTGCCCCATTGCAGTTGCGCATCTCTCCCTCCGCGGGATGATGTTCCGGTTCTTAGCTCTCTACTGGCGGCAGGTGACGTGGGCCTTCACGCCCTCACACGGTTGGGGGGCTGTCGATGAAATCGGTGGTTTGGCGGGCACCCGTGGTGGCAAGAGGCAGATCCCTTCGCTCTACGTTGGACCAGTCGGCCGAGGCTTCCAGCGAGCTGGCCCCCCACGGATGCGACGCGCTATTTGGTACCCCGAATCCCATGTACAGCGCCCCCGGCGCCAGTACCGCGCACGACCTGAGGGCAGACTCGGGACAAAACCCAGTAATAAGCTACAGACCTTGAGTGGCAAAGTCAAGTGCAAAGAAGTTGGCGAAAAAGTCCGCGAGGAAGTCCGCGGAGTTAGAAGGTACGACCTCCGGAGCTTGGCGCGCTCAACACGCTTCCGCAGGCCGTCAAATGATTGATCGCGAAGGACATGCGCCTGCCCAGTTGGCTGGGACTGGGGACAAAGACGCCTTTGGGGGCCATCCTGATGGCCAACAGCGGCACCGTCGCTGCAGCGGCAGGAAGCCTTCCCGGCGCGCACACGGTGCAGCCGGCGTAGGCATCGGTGAAACGCAGGCCTTCCGCCACCAGGCGGTCGATGTTCGGTGTACGGATCCACTTCTGGCCGTTGCAGCCCACGTCTCCCCAGCCCAGGTCATCGGCCATCAGCCAAACGATGTTTGGCCTGCGTTTCTGTTGGGCGGCCAAAGCCGCTCCACCCAAGGTTGTCAGGCAGGCCGTCAGAAAGGATCGTCGATTCATACCAGTGCGCCTCCATGCCAAAGGAAGCTTTCCATGGCACGATTGCCTCCCGACAATAACCGGTGTATATCTGATTGGCCCGAAGCGGCCCTTGAACGGCAGCACTCAGGAGGTGCTTATGCGGCCTGACGAAGTTGTCAGCTTCCTGTTTTCCTTCCTGTTTTCCTCGAAGGTTAAGATGGCCCTCAGTGCGGCGATGTGCCTGGGGCTTTTCCTGCCCGCCGCGTCTGCCCAGACGCAGTCGCAGTTGACGGGAACCGTCACGGACAACAGCGGTGCGGTTGTGGTTGGAGCGGCCGTCAAGGCCCACAATACCGAAACAGGCGTGCAGTACAAGGCGCTCAGCAACCAGAGCGGCGTGTACGTCCTTCCTTTCCTTCCTCCCGGCCGCTACGAGCTTTCCTGTGAACTGGAGGGCTTTAAGAAATTCATGCGGAGCGGCTTGGTGCTGGAGACCGGCTCCATCGTAACCGTGGACGTCCGGCTGGAGATTGGCCAGGTTACCGAAACCGTGGTCGTCAAAGCCACCTCGCCGTTGATCGAGTCCGAGTCCTCGAGCGTGGGCCAGTTGATCGAGCGGGCCAACGTAGCCAACATGCCGGTGGAAAGCCGGCGCGGCGCATCGCTGGTGAGGCTGATGGGCAACGTGGTGTACCGTGAAGAAGCGCAAGGCGAGGCCATCCCGCGTTTCACGATGGGCGGCGGCCGTCCCACCAACCAGATGTGGCAACTGGACGGCGCGGCAGTTCAGAACATGACGCTGGGTGTGCCGATTCTGGGCCTGAATCCACCCTCCGAGTCGCTGCAGGAGTTCAAGGCGGAAGCGAACAACTACTCGGCTGAGTTCGGACGCGCCGGCGGCGGCCTGATTCTGATGACTACACGCTCGGGCACCAATCAATACCACGGCGCTGCTTATGAATTCCTGCGCAATGACCAACTGGATGCGCGCAGTTTCTTCTCTCCCGGGAAGGCTCCGCTGCGATACAACATTTTCGGCTCTTCCTTTGGGGGCCCGATTATCCGGGACAAGACTTTCTTTTTCGTGAATTACGAAGGCGCGCGGCGGCGCGACGGGCTCACCTTCGCCGACCCGTCTGTCCCCAATCCCGCCGAGGTCAAGGGCGACTTTTCGGCGCGGACCGACGTCAAGGTGCTCGATCCCCTGACCAGGACCCAGTTCCCGAACAATGTCATCCCGGCCAACCGCATCGATCCAATCGGACAGGCGCTGGCGGGCTTTTACCCGGCTCCCAACGTCGCCAGCAACCCGGGCCGCGCGCCCGCCAACAACTACGTGAAGAATGTCTCCGACATGCTGAACCAGGACTTCATCACCGCCCGCGTGGACCAGAACCTCGGTTCCAACAATCGCACCTACGTGAGGTTCAGTTGGGTGCGATCGGCCACCATCGCGGCGCCCGTCTTTCCGAACGCGTTCGCTGATTTTCGTGCCCAGACGCAGGACAACAAGAACCTGTCGGTGGTGGGAAGCTGGATCCGGAATCTCCGCCCGACTCTTATCAACGACCTGCGATACACGCACGGTAACCGTTACAACCTGGTGCGTGCCGCGGGGACAGGATCGGGGAAGAATGGCGAAATCGGGATCAAGGGCGTGGATCCGGAGCGATTTGCCCGCGTCACCGTTGCGGGTCTCAGCACCTTGGGCAGTACCGCCTCGCAACAACGCATCCAAACGCCCATCCTCACCGAGCAGGTCATCGATACGGTCACGTGGGTCAAGGGCCGGCACCAGCTCAAGACCGGGTTTGAATTCCGCTATTCCCTCAACCAGGACAAGAACACTCCCACCACCGGCGGCTTATTCGCGTTCACTGAACGCGCCACGGCAAACGCGCTCGCCGCGCTGCTGCTGGGGTGGGTCAACAGCGCGCAGCTTACCGCGACCGATCCCCTCAATACGCGCAGCGACTTCTACGGCGCCTTCCTGCAGGATGATTGGAAGATATCGTCAAAGCTGACTCTGAACCTCGGCCTGCGCTGGGACCTGGATACCCCGCGCTGGGAGAAGGACAATCGCCAGAGCGGCTTTGACCCCTCGGTGATCAATTCCGTCGCGGGGGTGCCGGGCATCGTCACCTTCTCCGGCGTCGATGGTCGCGGCAAGTACGCGCACGATTCCGACAAGAACAACCTCGGGCCGCGCCTCGGCTTCGCGTGGCGCGTGCGGAACGACCTTGTGGTTCGCGGCGGTTACGGCATCGCTTACAACGGCGAGTACAACGTGGCCGTGCCGAATGTGCTGGCCAGCGGCTTCGGGCTCAACGGTTCGTTCACTTCGCCGGACGGCGGTCTGACCGCGGCATTTCTGCTCAAAGACGGCATGCCGCCGGTCACCAAGGAACCGCTCGGCCCCGGGCTGGGTGCGGTGAAACCGCCGGCCAGCCCGCGCAGCGCCGCCAGCTTCATTCAGAAGAACCAGACGAACGGATACGCCCAGCAGTGGAACCTGACGCTACAAAAGCAAGTACTGGGGAATACGCTGGTTGAGGCCGCGTATCTCGCCAATGTGGGGCACAAAATCGGAGGTCCGAACGTGGACACCAATATGATCCCGCTGGTGAACGGCCGCGGCCCGGACAGGCAGGACCAGCAGAAGAGGCCCTTCCCCCAGTTCAACGGCGTGACCCAGGTGAGCCCGCCGTGGGGCAATTCCACCTATCACTCCATGAACCTCAAGGCCGAGAAGCGGTATTCCAACGGCCTCAACTTCCTCATGAACTTCACCTGGTCCAAGTTCCTCGACGACGTGCAGGGCGGCAATGAGCTGGGCGGCAACGAAGGGAACGGGTACACCCATATCGCCCTCCGCAAGCTCGACAAATCATATTCCGGCAGCGACATCCGGCTGCGTTACGTCGGCAGCACGCTGTATGAACTGCCGTTCGGCAAGGAGCGGCACTGGAAGATTCAGAATCGGTTGGCGAACGCGGTGGCCGGCGGCTGGGGCCTGAGCCTGATTGCGGAGTTGCGATCGGGCCCGCCGTGGGGCGCGATCGAACAGACCAACCTTTCCAACACTTTTTCAACGGCCCAGCGGCCCAATCTCCTGCGTGATCCGAAGATTGACGATGAGCGGTCACGCGGCGAAATGCTGGCGCGGTATTTCGACACCTCGGCGTTCCAGGCGCCGGGCGCGGGCATCTTCGGCAATGCGCCGCGCGAGCCGGGATTCGGGCCAGGCTACATGGGGGTGGACGCCTCCATCCACAAGCGCTGGGCGATGGGCGAGCGGAAAGGATTGCTGTTCCGCGGCGACTTCTACAATCTGCCGAACCGGCCCAATTTCGCCAACCCCGCGGCCGTGCGGGGGCGCGCCGATTTCGGGCGCATCAGCGCCATTGCGCCTGGAACCAACGGCCGGTTGCTACAGCTCGGCATGCGGTTCGAGTTCTAATACAGGCCGCACGGTAAACCGGGCACGTCGGATACCAGATCTGCATTGCCGACGGCCAGTCCTATCTGCCGAGAAAGAAGGGAATCGCCATGTCCGAAACGAGCAGCTTCGCCAGCGTCACCGGCGCCGCGCCGGTGAAGACAGCTCCCAGAAAACTGAAGTTCTGCGCCGCCGGCCAGTGGCGCGAATCGCGCTCCGGCAAATACATGCCGGTATACAACCCCAGCACCGGTCAAGTCATGGCTGAGGCTCCGTGCTGCACGCCGCAGGAGGTGGAGGAAGCGGTGTCCGCGGCCCGAGCGGCCTTCCCGGGTTGGGCTGCCGCTCCCGTGGGCGTGCGGGCCCAAGTCATGTTCCGCTACAAGAGCATTCTGGACCGGCACCTGGAGGAATTGGCTTTGCTGCTCGCCACCGAGATGGGCAAGAACCTGCAAGAAGCTCGCGGCGACGTGTTGAAAGCCATCGAGGTTGTGGAACTGGCATGCGCCGTTCCCGTAACCATGCAAGGACGGTCGCTGATGAACGCTTCCACCGGCTACGACACCACGACCTATCGCGAGCCGTTGGGTGTTTTTGCCGGCATTGCGCCCTTCAACTTCCCCGCCATGATTCCCTTCGGCTGGATGATTCCACTGGCCATCACCACCGGCAACACCTTTGTGCTGAAGGCCGCCAGCATGGTTCCGCAGACCGGGATGAGAATGATGGAGCTCCTCCAGGAAGCGGGGTTGCCGGACGGCGTGGTGAATGTCGTCACCTGCAGCCGCAGCGAAGCGGAGATCCTCCTGAAGCATCCCGATGTCAAGGGCATCAGTTTCGTCGGTTCCACGAAGGTTGGGCTGCACGTCTATCAGACGGCGGCCGCCTGCGGTAAGCGGGTCCAATGCCTCACCGAGGCCAAGAACCACGGACTGGTGCTTAAAGACGCCGCCCTGGAGCGTTCCGCGCGCGGCATTGTCAATTCCTCGTTGGGCTGTGCCGGGCAGCGCTGCATGGCTCTTCCGGTGCTGTGCGTGGAAGAGTCGGTGGCCGACGAAATGGTGGCCTACCTCACCAGATTCGCCCAGGAACGGAAAATGGGTCCCGCCTGGGAGCCGGATACCGAACTGGGGCCCCTGGTTTCCCCGGACCAGAAGAAGTGGGTCACCGACTGGATTGACAAGGGGGTCCGGGAAGGCGCGGAACTGGTGCTCGACGGGCGGCAGGCGAGCGTAAAGGGATATGAGGGCGGGTTCTTTGTCGGCCCCACGATTTTCGACCGCGTCAAAGCCGAGATGCGGGTGGGCATCGACGAGATCTTCGGCCCGGTCCTGTGCATCAAGCGAGTCAGGGACTTCGAGGAAGGTCTAGCGATCATGAATGCCAGCGAATTCGCGAATGGCTCCTCGATCTTTACCCAAAGCGGCTACTACGCCCGGGAGTTTGCGCGGCGCACGCACGCCGGCATGGTGGGGATTAACGTGGGCATTCCGGTCCCCATCTCCGTCTTCCCGTTTAGCGGGCACAAGAACTCGTTCTTCGGGGATCTCCACGTGATGGGTCAGGACGGCATCTCCTTCTACACGGAAACGAAGGCCGTCACCACGCACTGGTTTAGCGAGGAGGAGATGAAGCAGGCCAAGGTCGGCACCTGGGACGGGATGACTTTCAGGACCTAATGACGCTGCTCGACGCTGGCCGCCGTGCTCATGGCGGAAGACGGCACATGTTGTCTACAATGACGATCTGGAGGTGTCCTACGCACAGCAATTCCACGAGAAGACGATTCCTGGGGGCGTGCGGCGCGGCGCTGGCTGCCGGCTGGGCGGCCGCCAAGGCTGGCCCGAACGAGACCGTCAACCTGGGTCTTATCGGTTGTGGGGCGCGGGGCCGCACCTTGATCATCCCCACGGTCGGGAAAATCCCTGGCACGCGGTTCGTGGCCGTCTGCGACGTGAACTCCAAGTACCTCGCTGATGGCCGCAAACTGGCCGGAGGCGAGCGCGTGGCGGCCCATCACGACTACCGCAAGCTGCTCGAGGACAAGAACGTGGACGCGGTGATCATCGCCACGAATCAGCAATGGCATGTGCTGCCGATGATCGCCGCCTGCCAGGCCGGCAAGGACGTCTACCTGGAGAAGCCTCTGGGCCAATCCATCGGCGAGGGTCCGTACGCCATTGCCGCGGCCCGCAAGTACGGCCGCATCGTGCAGGTCGGCACTCAGCAGCGTAGCCAGGAGCACTACCAAAAAGCCGTGGAGCTCATTCAGGCCGGGAAACTGGGCGAGATCTCCGAAGTGCGGGTCTGGGACTACGAAAACTACTGGCCGGGCGCCGGATCTCCACCCGACTGCCCTCCCCCGGCGGAGCTGGACTGGGACTTCTACGTCGGTCCCTCTCCCTATCGCAGTTATAATCCGAACATTTACTACAAGTACGGCTACGACTGGTTCCGGGTTGCCGGCGCCGGCCACCAGGTCGCCTGGGGCGTACATCACTTCGACATCGTGCTGTGGGCCATGCAGGTGAAGTGGCCCAAGACGGCCTACGCGACGGGCGGGAACTTTGCCTACTTGGACAACCACGAGTATCCGAATACTTTCAGCGCCACGCTGGAGTTCGGCCCCGGCCCGGTGGCCAGGCACGGCTTCCTGCTCCAGTACACCATGAGAACCGGCGGCCGGCGGGAAACGCGCGCCCACGGAAAGTGTTTCATCGGAACCGAGGCCTCGATAATCCTGGACCGGGCGGGCTATTCGATCGTCAAGGAAGTTCGCCAGGGGCAGAAGGTCGTCTCCACTGGCTCCTTGATCGACGCGGAAGAAACGGTTCGTCCCGCGGACGACCACAACCGCCACTTCGAGGTTTTTGTCGAAAACGTGCGCCGGCGAAAACAGCCGACGGCCACCCCGGAGACGTTGCACTATGCCACCGCCGTGGGGCACTTGATGAACATTTCTTGGGAGGCCGGCCGCAGCATCCGCTGGGACGGTGAGAACAGCAAGGTCATCGACGATCCGCAGGCGAATGCGCTGGTCATGAGACCGTACCGCGCGCCGTGGAAATTGGAGGTATAACCAGATGCACGATGCCATGACTCGCCGAAGTTCGCTGGTGGCGCTTGCCGCCGGCGGTGCGGCTCTGGGACAAGGGAAACGAGGCAAGAGCGCGGGCTCTGTGCCGGTCGGGGTGGCGACCACGGACTTCCGGGACCAGACCAACCAGAGTCTGGCCGAGGAGCTGAAGAGCCAGGGCGTGCGCCACATCCAGCTTTTCTTCACGCAGAAGGACAGCAATTACTGGAAGTACGGCGCGCGCAGCGACCTTAAGGACATGACGCCGGAGCGCGCCAAGGAGATCGCCGGCGTCTACCGCTCGGCCGGGATGTCGATCCACGGTCTGGGAGTGTACGTGACGCTGATCCATCCCGACCCTGCCGAGCGCCAGGCAAACCTCGCCTACTTTGAAGCCATGATGAAGCTCGGCGAGCACATGGGGGTGCGAACGTTCCTGAGCGAGATGGGCCATTATCAGCCGCCGGGGCCGGCGCCCAGAGTGCCGTACGATTGGCAGGACGAGGTTTGGAAGGCGGCGGTGGGCACAGCCAAAGAGTTGGCGCGGGTGGCGGAGGCCAACAACGCGACGATCCTGCTGGAACCAATCTATCGCAGCGTTTTGGCCAGCGCCAAGCGAACGCGCGTGTTTCTGGAGGAAGTCGGCTCGCCGCGGGTACGCGCACAGCTCGATCCGGCGAACTTGCTGGAAGTGAATGACCTCGAGGAGATGTTCGCGCAGCTTAAACCCTGGATCGGCGGCATCCACGCCAAAGACCGCAAGTTGCACGTCACCCAGGGTGTGGCCGCCGGTCAGGGGGACCTGGACTATCGCAAGTTCGTCACCCTGGCGGCCCAGCACGCGCCGGGAATCCCCCTGATCATCGAGTACGCCGGCACCAAGGAATACCGTGCGGCGCTGGCGCATCTGCGCTCGGTGATCGGCGAACTGGGTTTGACCGAAGGATGACATCAAGCCAAGGCGGACCGCCTAAAGGCGGCCCCTACGTCGGCGCGTGGCCCACCTCTTGCCGATCCTTAAATAACGGAACCTTGCGGCCGCTCGCACAGTAAGAGTGATGGAGGAAGCGCGGTGGACGTGCTGGAAAGGTTCAGCCGGGGCGATCTCGAAGCCTTCGAGGCCATCTTCCGGCAGTTCCAGGGCGAGGTGTACGGATGGACGCTGAGGATGGTGCGGGACCGTGCCACAGCCGAGGACCTGACCATCGAAGCCTTTTGGCGCATGTACCGTGCTCACGCGCGCTTTGACCCCGCGCGCAGCTTCGGGGCCTGGGCACGGCGCATCGCC
>Ga0315279_10011790_pt1 | contig 10061 bp, 8 predicted proteins | sample YL17G06_20_MG_FD_203694 | JGI IMG/M metagenome (GOLD analysis project Ga0315279, IMG submission 203694) | Sediment microbial communities from Yellowstone Lake, YNP, Wyoming, USA - YL17G06_20 | ecosystem: Environmental > Aquatic > Freshwater > Lake > Sediment | place: USA: Wyoming | collected...
CCACGTGAAGCTGGACGTGGTTATCTTGTAGCCACCGAATCTCATTCATTTCTCACGAGTTTCCGTCTTCGTTGCCGCGACTGGTGATTTAGGTTTCAAAAGCCGGGAGCGGGTTGTGTCTAGCTGAGAACGCGGGCGTCTGATTGATCACATAACCGATTGAAAGATGAAGAAGTAGGGAGTATGTGAGGATCACGAAATCAGTGCCATCCTGGCACAACTTGTGCGAAGAGTAGAATCGGTACAAACGGGTTGCTGTTTGGAGTTCCTAAGCGTTAGGTGCTGACCCTTGGGAGGAGGACTGGATTTGTTGCGTGCGGCAGTCGACGTAGGCCAGTGTCGCTGCCGGAAAAGACCGGCAAGATGACAAGACGCGAAAGTGGTTGGTGTCTGGTAGTTGTAGTTCGATTGTGCGGGCCTGAAGTTTCAAGGAACAGTTGTTTGTGGTAGGGGCGTGCGAGGGGTTGAGGAGGGAGTAGGGTGATGAAGCGGTTATTGACAGGCGTTTTAGTGTGTAGTGTATGTTTGTGTGGTGTGATGTTGTGTGGAAAGTGCGTGGCTGGTAAGAAGGAGAAGATGCCTCATATTTGGTACGCTCCTGATAGCTCCTGGGCTGTTGGGGGGGTTGGGAAGTCGCGGCGTGGTTTGAATGAGGAGATCCTGGCTAAGAAGCCTCCTGAGCTTGATGGGATGAAGGCTGTTGAGCTTCAGGTGAGCGAGCCTGGTGAGTGGTTGGGATTTTCGATAGGGTTTAGGAGAGTGGAGAAGGTGGTGTTCACTAAGAGCACCAAGATCGTGCTGACGGATAAGGATGGGAAACGGGTGGAGAGTGAGGCGATCGTGTTCTGGCCGGACTACCTGCAGACGAGCCTGTATGATTCGAGGAAGATGGCTATAGTTGTGACAAAGACTTCTGTGTGGTGTAACCCGAACAATGGGTACCCGAGTGGGCTTGTGAAGTTTCCTCTTGGTAGTATTGAGCTCAAGAACATAGCGAGTTTTGAGGTGGTGGGAGCCTTGGAGGACAGTACGTATCATGCGGGACAGTGAGAGGAGGTGACTTGCTGTGAAGGTGTTTGTTGTGTTGCTTCTTCTGGTGTTGTTCCTTGTGACTCCTAGTGTGGCGTTGTGTGGTGTTGTGGATGTGCCTTTCTGTGACGTGGCGCTGTGGAGCGGGAAGTTTCTTGACTGGCTGGTATGCCAGGTGTTCGCGATGATCGTGGGTAATTATGTGGGGGATAACTTTGGGAACGGGGTTGTGTGGGATTGAGGGCAGTACGGTTGTTGCATGAGAAAGTCTGGCGTGAGCTGGTCTTCCTCATGCAAGTGTTGCGAGGCGCACGGCGAGTCGAAACGAGACCTTCTTGCCTCAAAAAGAACGGAGAAGCAGGAGAAAAGGGCTTCTCTGCTGCTCCTCCTCTAAGCTCTGCAGATGATGGACTATTCTCACCTCGGCGGTGGAATCACCTTCACTGCCGGGAATCCGGACGATGTACTCAACCCTGGGAGCGAGCCTCATGAGCCTAAAGAACCTTACCCAGGGTAACGTAACAACGCCATCTTGATTGACATAGCTTTCGGACCCAATGCCCGTCAGGCCTTCGGTTTGATACTGCTCGTCGTTATAGAAATCCATCGGCAGGGCGTACTCGGAAGACGCCAGCCAGTCCCTGAGCCGCTTGTTGCCAGCCATCACTCCGGAACATCAGCCTGCGGTGGCGGCGGTGGGACATTGTATTTTCTTTGCCAGAAAGCCCCTAAACGTACTCTGAGTTCCTTGTCGAATCTTTCGTTAAATAGAATGCACCGCACCCTCTGGGGTGGCGCGAGATGCTCAAGCACTTCATCCTGCGTTGCCCACTCAACCTCTGCAATCTTGCGTTCCACTTGTCTGAACTCTGACACAAGGTCTCTCATTTCAGGTTCCATTCTTGGTAGATCGGCTGATTCGGGAGCGAGCATTAGTTGCTTCATCTTCTGGAGGATCTGTGCTCTCTCGCGAAGAAGACTGCGCTTTGTCTCGACCTCTTTCGCATAAGCATCGCGTACGATCCTTCGCTGCTCGTTGTTCAATCTGAGCTCCTGAGCCAGTCTTTTTAGCCTGAGCATGTCTATTGCGTTCAAGGCCATCTCTGTTCTCAATGGCTGTTGGCCCCTGGAACCCCACCCTCTCGCCCTTGGCCCTTGTGGATCTGCAAAGGCTGGACGCGCCGGAGAAAACGCTGGGCCTGGCGCCTTGCCTCTGCCAAACGCAAGTGCCTCTCGGCCCATGAACATCAACACAATCGTCACAGTGATTGCTAAGCCGACTGCCAAGCCCCTTCGTAGCTCAGCTTTTCCAAAGTTCGCTCCAGTAAACACGTCTCCGGACGATGGTCTCTTTGCGGATGGTCGCATTTTCCCTACCTCCCTCCATTTGGATCCGTTTGATTGATTGCCTTCGTCTGGTCCATCTCTTTACATAGAAGAGGAATTTTCCAACCCCTTTAGAAGCTCTGCTTGTTCCTCTTCAGTTAGGTCAACAAGCAGTAGATTGTAGTCTTCAAGCGCACGAACGCTTGTGGAAAGTTGACTGAGTTCATAAAGCTCTTCGTCGGTAAGGTCGGCGAGACTCACAAATGTGCTGTCAGGTTCCCAAAGCACCCTATCAGAAAGAAGCATTTCGGCCTCCTCTGACAAGGGCTTTTGGTCCGGCGCGGTTGTGCCTTCAGCGAGTCTGCCCTCGCCGACGGTTGAGGGCTTTTCGTCAGATGGATGGTTCTCACCACGAGTGAGGGCTTCCTGATTACGCGTTGCGGCGTGTCGAATTCCTCCAGCAAGGCGCCCAACATCGACAACGCCGGCATTCCACAAAACAAGCAGCGCTACAACGGCCGTTGCAGCAATGGCAGTCCCCTTGATCCAAACGGACCATGCATGCCTCTCTTTTCCAGGTCTCTCGGTGAGTGCGAATCTATTTTTAACTCTCGCTCCTCGCTTGATCCTGGTCCTCACCGTGGCCATGAGCTGCTGCCACTCAGATGGGCTGGGTTCTGATATGCGATCTCCAGCGAGTAGAAACAATGTCTCCCGATATTCCAGGCCGAGGGTTTGACATCTTTCGCAGGTGAGAACGTGCGCCTTGATAAAGCTCGCCTGGTGCTCATCAAGCTCGTTCTCAGCAAGTTTAAGCAGCATCTCCTCGGACGGACACTTCTTCACCGAGTTCACCCCTTTGGCCCTAATCCTCTAAGGCTCTTTCTCAATTTCCTCATGGCATGGAAATAACTCGCCTTCACAGATCCTTCGCTTGAGCCGACGAGTTCCGCTATTTCTCGAACCTTGAGACCTTCGTAGAACTTCATTGTGAAAACTGCCCTCTGAACAACTGGAAGCGACTTGATGGCCTCGCTAACCCTTCTCTCCAGCAGCGAAACCTCTGCTTGAACTTCAGGGTTGTGGCTGGTCGCGGATGGCTCAGCAGCAAGAAAGGGTAGAGAGATCATAGTCCGGAACCTGTCTCTCTTGACTCTGTTGATGGCTTCTCTAACCGCGATTGAAGTGAGCCAAGTGGAGAAGCCTGACTCTCTCCTGAAACCAGCAATGCCTCCATATGCTTTGAGCAAAGACTCCTGTACGACGTCCAGAGCGTCATCGTGGTTTCTTACGATTCTCATCACAGTCTTGTAGAGCCTTTCTCTGTTTTCTTCGACAAGTTCTTCAAAAGCTGATTCTTTTCCATTCAGGAACGCATCGAGGAGCTTTTCTTCTCTTTCCTTCATCTCTTGCTCCATCGTCACCCTATTTGACACACGTCGAGAGTCAAAGGTTTAGCGTTTTCTTAAGTTACTCTTTAGCCCCTAGTTCAGTTGGGTGATCTTGCGAGACCTGGTTGACGCAATCTCAAGAATCCAGCGTAGCACCTTGAAGACATAGTGTCGACGGCCAGCTTGAGCGGCAGAGATAACATGCGTGAACCCACATGAGAGGGGCAGGACGCGAACAGCGATCGAAGGTCAAGCAGACATGAAGCGAATATGAAGCGGACGTGCTGTTTGTTGAGAAGAGGGTCGGCTTGACAACCGCGATAGCGTCCGCTACCGTGAGGAAGACTTGCCTCACCGAGAAGAGTTGGCTCACAGAGTAAAGCTTTCTTTGCAGCGTCAAATGACCTTTCCGAAAGGAGAGACCTGTGCCGATTGACCCCCGTTGCTTTCTCTAGACGTGGCTTTTACCACACGCGAGCTGCTCTGGATATTCGGCTTTACAGTTGCGTGTTTTCTCGTTGTTCTATCCCCTTTAATCCGCTACTTGTTCAAGAAGAAGAGGTAGGTACAAGTTGACTTTTTACGCGAACTACCGTAGGTTATCGAACACGGGTGGTGCCCGATTATCTTTGAAGGCAGCGGTTCTGTCTCGCCGGGCCCTGATATCGTTGGTGTCGTCTCGTAAGATCGGAATCTGACCGCACCACTAACGGCACTTCTTTGTGAGAACAAAGAGATTGGCTAACAAGTACATAGTTGGCGTTGTTGCCCTCCTAAGCCTTATTCTTGTCCAGGGTCTTCTCATCATCAGCCGAGACTCGCCTACCTACGATGAGCCCAACCACATTGCGTCCGGTTATTCATATTTGATGACGGGTGACCTCAAGATGAGCCTTGCCCAGCCGCCCGTGGCCAACATGCTCGTAGCTGTTCCCCTATTGATAATGAAACCTGCTCTTCCCATCCAGAACGAAAGCTGGAAGCAGGCTGATGACTGGACGTTTGCCAGGGAATTCCTGTTTCACTCAGGGAACGATGCCGACAGCATAGTCTTCTGGGCGAGGTTCCCCGTTCTTCTACTGAGTATTGTCCTCGGAGCTTTTGTTTTCATCTGGTCCAGGGAGCTTTTCGGAATTCGCGCAGCTTATTTTTCATTGGGGCTATATACATTTTGTCCCAATCTACTTGCTCATGGAAGACTTGCCACTACCGATATGCCCTTTGCTTGCTTTGCCTTCATATCATCTTTCTATTTCTGGAAGCTTCTTGAAAGGTCCACAGTGAGAAACACGCTCGCCTCGGGAATCTTCCTTGGTCTGGCGCTTTCAACCAAGTACTCGAGCATCCTTCTCATCGTGTCCTTCTTGCTAATGGCGATCGTGTGGGGATGGAGACGGGAAGGCAAATCGAGCGGACAGCGGGCCAGCAAAGCGGAGACAAATAGGATCGAAGACGGTACGGCCGCGTCAATCAAAGGCTCCTCTGCACGTCCGTCGTGGAAAACCCTCTTTTGCAGGGGGGAGTTTCGAAGCACAGTCTGCCGCAGCGTCGTGGTGATTCTCATCGGAGGCGTCATCGCTCTCTTAAGCTCTGGTCTGACAATGAAGCCGGTCCTCAGCTACCCCGCGGTTCAGAACAAGATCGCTCAGTACGGCGAAAAACAAGTATTCATGATTCAAAATGAAAGGATGCAGCAGATCGCCTACAAACTGGCCTCTTCCGTCCCGGTGCCGCGCTATTTCGTAGGACTTTTGTTCAATCATTTCCACTTCAAGCGCGGGCACCTTGCCTACCTTGCGGGCAAGTGGAAGCTAAAAGGATGGTGGTACTATTTCCCGATTGCGTTCTTGCTAAAGGTGCCCGTGCCACTGCTCATCCTTCTTTGCATCTGGCTCTATTCAAGGTTTAGAAGTCCTTCTCGTTTTTCCTCGGCTGAACTTATTCTAGTGTGCATACCTGTTGTTTCAATTCTCTGGACCATGGCTCTTGTCCGTCTTAACATTGGCTTTAGACACATTCTCTTTATTCTTCCGTTCTTCCACGTACTGCTGGGCAAACTCGTTTTGCCGCCCCTTCAGGCTATTCCAGTACCAGAAAATGAATCTGAGAGTGGCCCGCAACGCGCTGGCGCCGCGGTGAGTAGCGTACCCTCGGGACTGTTCCGAGCCAGGATGCTATTCCTGTTGCTCCTTCTCGTCTGGTACTGCTTTGAGTCCATTCTGATCTTTCCGCATGATTTGGCCTATTTCAACGAGCTCGCGGGTGGGCCCAAGGGGGGCGTCAACTGGCTCGTGGACTCGAATCTGGACTGGGGACAGGACCTCAAGAGACTCAAGAGCTATGTAGACAGGCACCGAATCGAGTCCCTAAAGCTTCTTTACTTTGGCATGGCTGACCCGGCCTACTACGGGATCAAGTCCAAGCCCCTGACGCTCGCAGACTTCAGGAACCTTGAGGCGTCTGGCTCCGGTCAGGAATATCATAATGAGAAGTGGGCCCTGAGCGTGACGGACTACGCCGTCCTTCTGAGAACGGCGCCGTGGCTCAAGAAGATTCAAGGGCTTGAGGACGCAAGAATTGGTTATAGCATTTTCGTTTTTGATCCCTCCAGGTTGAAGTCGGTCCTCTTTCCAGAAATGTTGCTTGAGGCACGCCTGGGGGAAGCGGGTCAACAAAAATAGAATACGAATACGTCTGAAACTCGGAAATCCCGCGCAACTCTTTTTCTCCCTTGCAAATGCGCCCACTTGCCAATCGAACAACTCCGCTTTTCGCTGGAAAATCCGGCTATTCCGTGGTATAATTTATTTGTTATCTTCGGATTAGGACTAATAAAGTGGAGGTATAACGTGCGACCAGTATTGCGGCTTTCCATCATTATGCTTCTCGGTTTTGCTTGCCTGTCTCCGCTGTCTGTTTCAGCCTCCATAAGCTCTTTGAAAGGACCCCATGACTGGATGGACGGTTATTCGCTTGTGCTTCTGGCTACAGACGACGTGCGAACGTTCGTCTCCGTCAGGGACGCTGTGCAGGCCAGCGGGGCAAGGGTTGCAGTAGCGATTCCCAACAGGGTTATTCTGGGCTGGATCCAACCTGAGCTTTCTCCCAGGATTTCAGCACTGCCGGGAGTCAAAGGTGTCTTCACGGAGCCTGTCCCTGAGGCGTTGCTCGGAGGAGTGGATGAAGTAACACTAACGGGCGTGCGCTTCTTCAATTCCGTCGTGTCGGGTCAACTGAAGGAGGAGATGGAAAAGGCGGAGCAGGTGCAGAAAGGGCCTGGATTCAAGCCGCTCATAGATGATGATTTCGAGCCTCCGCGCACAGACATGGGTGCCTACCTCCAGAATCTTCGTTCCATCGGCTTCAATACCGACAAGGAAGTGATGAGGCTCTCTGGTCTAGACCCTTCGCTCGGCGCGCTGGGTAACAGCGACAACATGGTTGGCACCGTCACGGTGACTATTTTCTTTGTGGAAAGCGATGGCTCAGGACCTGACCCGAATACGTACACCTGGACAACCAACGCCACCACCACGACTGTCAGCAACGCAACGGCAGCTCTTTCATGGTGGTCCAGCCAGGCTACTGGCTATGGTAAAACCGTGTCTTTCACCGTCTACTACTACCCGGGCACCGATGTGCGATGCCAGACCGGGTACGAGCCCATTCTTCACCCTTCCTACGACACGCGCTACTGGGTCGAAGAAATAATGGCAAGCTTCGGATACTCCTCAGGGTCTCACATTGATAGGGTGAACGCATACAATACCTGGGCGAAGTCAAACTACGGCACCGACTGGGCCTATTCAGCTTTTGTAGAGTACAACCCCGCACCGGCAGGCACAGCGTTTACGGATGGATATGCAGCGTGGGCATACCGAGGTGGCCCCTATACTAACCTTCTCTACAGAACCTTCAGTTGGGCCTTTGACCTCGTTTTCACGCACGAGAGCGGCCACATATTCACGGCCTGCGATGAATACTACGAGGCTGGCTACGGCGGATGTACGAGTTGCGGCCTCTGTAGCCACGGTATCAACAACGGCAACTGCGAGTACTGTAATTCACAATCAGTACTTTGCATGATGAGGTATAACGACAAGGTCCTGTGTGCCTTCACCCCCGGCCAACTCGGATGGCTGGACGGGCCAATCGTGAAGTACTACTCGCATGTGATCAATGATCCGACCGGCAACAACAATGGCGTGGCTGATCCTGGTGAGAGCGTCACCATGCCTGTGACGTTGAAGAACTGGGGGTTGCCCGTCACGAACGTGTCGGCCACTCTCTCTACCACTGATCCGTATATCACAATTACGAGCAACTCTTCTACGTACGCAAACATGGGGTTGAACGGAACGGCCACAAGCAGTACGGCTTACGCATTCAGTTCTTCGCCAGGCACACCCGTTGCCCACATAGTGACGTTCACTCTCACAATTGTGGGAACTGACTACGACACGACTTCAACCTTTGAGGTTAAGATTGGCGAGCAGCCGATCGTGCTGGTAGATGATGACGGAGGGGCTACCTACGAGACTTACTACAAGGCAGCCCTCGACGCTAATGGGTACGGCTACGTCAACTGGAACGTGAAGACACAGGGTTCGCCCCCACTTTCTCAGCTCAACAAGAGAAAAGTAGTGATCTGGTTCACTTCCTTGGAGGCTTATCTCACCCTTACAGGCTTGGATGAAAGGAATCTGCAGGACTATATGAACGCGGGTGGCACGCTCTTCCTTTCCTCCCAGGATTATCTATCGGAGAGATTCGAAAGTTTCGCGCAGAACTACCTTCACGTTCAGAGTTTCAATTTTGATATCTATAGCACCTCGGAGACTGGTGTCTCCGGCGATCCGATATCGAATGGGTTGAGTCTGGCAATGAGCTATCCATTTGATAACTACTCTGATGATGTCTTTCCCGGGACCAATGCTGGTGGAACCCTGATAAACTCGACCTCCAATCCGGGAGCACTCCGGTATCCCGCTCTAGGAACCTCACCGTACAAGGTCGTGTTTTTTGCTTTCCCGTTTGAGGCCATTGCCAATGGTACTGCTCCTAACAACCGCGCCACCGTGATAAAAAGAGTTGTGGACTGGCTCCTTGAGCCGCAGGACTATCAACCGCCTGCCGTTTCTGTTACGGCTCCCAACGGTGGCGAGGAATGGGACGTTGACAGTGAGCATCAGATCACGTGGGTTGCTACTGACAACAAGACCGTGGATTCGGTCAGCATATACTATTCAATCGATGGCGGCGTGACTTTCCCCGACACGATAGCCACGAGGGAGGCAAACGACTCCACCTTTGCGTGGATCGTTCCCGATACGCCTTCCGATAGCTGCGTGGTGAAGATAGTCGCATACGATAGCTCGCTCAACTCTGCGGAAGACGTCAGCAACGCCTTCTTTAGCATAAAGGGTATTGTCGGCGCAAAGTCGGTGCCTGAGGTTGCCCGGTTTGGGCTGATGCAGAACCGTCCCAATCCGTTTAACCCCTTGACTAGCATAGAGTTCAGTTTGGATGAAAGGGCCAGGGTCACCCTGAGAGTCTATGATATATCGGGCAAGGTCGTAAAAACCCTCGTGCAAGAGACCGTACCCGCGGGCAGGCACGCTGTCACGTGGAATGGCGAGGACGGCTCTGGAAGAACTGTCGCCTCAGGCGTTTACGTGTGTAGGCTCGACACCCCGGGCAAAACAGATATGCGCAAGATGGTGTTGTTACGTTGAATCGCGGCAGTGCCTAGCGCGTGGAATTGTAATAAATTGGGGTGAGGGGCAGCGTGGCGCGGGCCGTTTTTTGGGGCATTCTTGCGTAGGGTTTTTGACCGATCTGGCCTCCGGTCCCTGATCCCACAAATGTTCGGCAGAAGGCTACCTTATTGCTAAGGTAGCCTTACTTTTTTGTCGATAACAATAATTGGGTGCCGATTCGTGACGCGTTAGAGAGCGCACAGTGAATGGGATACTTTGACAAGGCGCCACGATCCCTCCCCATTGTTTCACTTTCATCATGGCAAATCGTTAGTGCGATTGTGGCGCGGCCAAGACCCGCCAGCCTGGCACTGCGTATGGAGTGACAGTGAAAGAGTCCGAAGTGAGCTCGGTCCGACTCGGAAGCGAAGACATCGGATCCGAGGACTTAAACCCTCAGCTCTTCAGGCAAGCTTCCGAGATAGCCACGGCGTTAGCAAGGGCGCACAAGAGCCGGCAGCTCTACAATGAGAACAACCCCGTTCTACGTACTTCTCTCGCGAGACTCTTTACCAGTCTCGCGAGTTACTTGGAAGCCAACGACACTCTAACATTT
>Ga0315279_10011791_pt1 | contig 10061 bp, 19 predicted proteins | sample YL17G06_20_MG_FD_203694 | JGI IMG/M metagenome (GOLD analysis project Ga0315279, IMG submission 203694) | Sediment microbial communities from Yellowstone Lake, YNP, Wyoming, USA - YL17G06_20 | ecosystem: Environmental > Aquatic > Freshwater > Lake > Sediment | place: USA: Wyoming | collected...
AAAATTTCTTGATCGGAAGTTGCGATTCCCTCGGGTTGCCAAAAGTAATTGTTGCCCCAGTAGTCTCTATATATTTTTCTCTTATAGTTGCCCTCGAGGTCGAATACCTGTACCCTGTGGTTATAGGTTTCGGTTATAAAAATCTCCTCGAGTAGGGAGGTGATTCCAAAGGGGTTATGGAGCTGCCCATCAGCTGAGCCCTCAAGTCCCCAACTGAACTTATATTCTCCCTTCAGGGAGAAAACGAGTTCGCCGAGTGGTCCGATATTGTTGACGTATAACTTTCCGTTTGCGATGGTGCATCCTGTGGCGTATGGGTACGGATCTACCGGGTTTTGTGTCAAGTCGATGATTCGGAGGAACTTCCCGTTCAAGTCGAAAATCTGGATGCGTTCGTTTCTCAGATCGCAGGCGTAAAGTTGGGACATTAGTAAACTACTCCCTTGGTTTTATTTAGGGTTAAACCCCTTCTTTGACGACTTCCTTTTTCCACATGTAATAGGCAACAAAGCCGCCTATCGAAACCGTATCATCGCTTGTGCCCGTAACCATAAAGCTGCCGGTGCCGCAGGGAGCCGGCGAATTTCCCATGGCGATTACGATTCCCCTGGGTTCATCGGTTCCGCCAAAGTGCATTGTGCCGCTTGACCCGGCTGAACCAAAGGTGAAGCTTATGTCACATTCTCCGTCGACCGTTAAAACGATGGTTCCGATGTAGAGGGAATAGTCTCCCCTTGCGGTGATGACGAACTGGGACCCAGGGGAGGTCAGAGAAATCCTCGCTATACCCTCGTCATTCCACCATTTTGGGAATTTCGTCCGAGGAATTATGAGCTCAGGTTTTACCTTTGGTTGTGCTGGTGGCCCCGGGGGTTTAGGTTCGGGTTTTTCTTTTGGTTTTTCGGGTGGGGGTTTCGGTTTTTCTGGTGGTTTTTCGGGTGGCTGTATGGGTTCTCTTGGGGGTATTGGAGGCGGGGGTGTGGGTGGTTCTGGGTCGAATATGGTTATAGGTTTTGGTTTACCGAGGTAGCGCGCCCTTTTGATTACGGCCAGCCAATCTTCATATGTGAGGGTTTTTACTATCTCAATCCACTCGGCAAGGGTCATTACCGTTTGGGCCAGAGCTTCTATTTCTTCGGGTGTTATACGGACCCTTGGTTCCATTGTGTCTTTTTTGTGTCTGGATTTTTTATTTTAAGGCCCCGGTGTTTTGAGGATTGGGGTTGGTTCATCTTCGGGGAAGGGTATGGGTTCTGGTGTTAATCCAAGGTTCTTTATGGCCTGTTCCCTGACAAGCCTTCTCATCTCTTTCTGGATCTTTATTTCTCTTTCGGCCTGGGTTGATGGTTTTGGTTTGACCTGTATCGCGATCGCCGGGGAGTACGAACAGCTATCCTTTGTTTCAAAATACTCGCCAGTAAAATTAGTTACCCATCCTTTCATAATGATTCCCTATGCGGTGCGTTTTAAGACGATGCCGTTAAGGTAGGTGTAGTAGTTTGAGCTGGAATCGTTCTTCGATAGAATGATTAGCTTGAGCTCCTTGAGGCCGGACGTTGTGATCACGATGCCCGTAATACTGTCGATTGCGTTTGATTCTCCCGTTCCTGCATAAGTGTCGATAGTGCCCTTTGATACGCCGTCAATTTGGGCGGTGATGATGGATGTGTTTACGTTTTTAGAAAACATGAGCTCGAGGGTCCAAGTGCCGGCAGGCAGAAACACATCCCAAGAAATGAAGTCGTTTAGATTTCCCGCTTGGCCTATCGTGGCTTGGTTAACGATGGCAATACTTAAAGAAATTGTGCCCATGTTTAGGTGGGCCTTGGGTGTTAAGTAGGGGTTTATGTTTATTAGCCAGGGGTAGGCGTTTGCGATAAGCGCCTTCAGCGCAGCATCTTCGTCGTACGCCCAATTTGAGGTAATGCCCTTCTCAATCTCGCCGTTTACAGGCGTGTCGTCGAAAAGTGCTGATCCGTGTCCGATTTGTGGCATTTAGAAGATTCCTTCTTTTTCGGTCTCCCAGAGAAATCCCTCATAGGTCATATAAATCTTATCCCCTGCCTGGCACCACGTGAGGCGGGCGCGCAACTTCTTCCCGGCCGGGATAAGGAATTTATTGGGAGTCCAGTAGAGGTTGTTTGCTGCTGGCGAGTCCTGCTCTTCCTTTTGAAAAAAGGAGAGGCCGTCGGCAACTCCGATCACAAGGCGGGTGTAAGCGGTGGTGCGATTCTCAACCGAAACGTGTCTGATCTCTAGGAGCGTTCCGGGTTCTACAAGCGGAGACTCAAGATCATCTTGAGTCCCCGCCGCATACCCCTTAATCACCTCATCGGTGATGACGTTTTTTAATTTCATACTAAACACCTCCTCTTAAAAGATTTTTAAATTGTGGTGGTGTTTAGTAAGATCTGAGCTGTTGCAGGACGACCGCACCAACACCAGTACCGGCCCCCAAACTACCAGCCCTCAGCCTCATTTGTAGATGGCCGATCTTGGCAACATCGTACCAGTCGTCGGGATCCATCTGGTCCCCGAACGGGAATTGGATGCAGTGGTTTGGGAGATAGCCGTGTACGATGCCGTTGACTTCCGTGCCATTACGTGCATTGATATTGAGCTTGCCGCCCTTGCCGCAATAAGAAGAGCCCGTTTCTGCGTCAGGGTCAGAAAGCTGCATCACTACGCCTGCCCAATAGTCGGTTGGCGTAACATAGTAAGCCCGGTCTGTGGCCTCAACCTGGGTTTGGAAGTGCCCTAGCAACATTGGGTCAATACCCCTTCGGTGAATATAGTACCGTTCAAGGTCCCAATCGAAGGGGATGCGCTTTTCGTTGTCCTCGTTTAGCCGCGCCTCTTCGACGACATACCACGGCTCGTAACCCTTTGCGTATCCCTGGATGAGCAACTTTCTATATGGGTAGTCGGTTGGAAGGTCGATGTACTCATAGCTCTGGTGGGCGCCCGTGGTGTATTGGTGAATGGCCTTGGACATCAGGAAGCCCATAGGCGCGATTGTCTTCTCGTCGAAGACCTCGGCTATCACCTCAAGCGAGCCAGCCGTGCCGCCGGTGTCTGAGAGAATCTCGCTGTAAGTTACCTTGAGCTGTGGGTTCCTAAACTTCCTGGGATCGAGTGCTAGGGTCGGGTCCCACAAGAAGCGCCCAAAGTCAATACCATAGTATGAAAGTTGGACGTTTGCGCCGATGTATGTTCCGTAATTCATGTCGGGACATTTCCGGTCGTAGATGCAGAGTGCCTGGTTCTGCCCTCCGTTCATGGAGAAAAGGACGTCCGAGCCGTCAACTATTTCAATCTTACTAATGTCAACGTGGGGATGGTCCATCATGTAGCTAACGGATTTCAAAACTTGCCACTCTAACATGATTCGGGAAATGGGCTGGTCGAGGTTGATGTCAATAGACTTGGTTCCTGATGGTCCGATGTCTGTTCGGTCTAACAGCTTAGTAGTTCTGTAATTCATATTCTTTACCCTCCTTTCTTGGGGTAGGTTGATTTTTTATTGAATTTGGTCTCCATCAATTAAGCCGGCTTACCCAGTCTTTTTCTTCCTCAAGGCCTGGGAGATCGTCTTGACTCTATCCAGGTTCCGGATGTCTCCCCTGGGGAATCGGGGCGTCAAGGTGGTTGCCTTGATGACGTCGGCATAGGGGGCGAACCCGGTCCCGTAGTCGGCCGCTCCGATCACGACACCCTCTGCGAATCGGGCCGGTCCCTTCCTGGATGCCTTCTCCTGCCATTTGGCGGTTCCTGCCTTGGCGACACCCTTAGCGTATGCGTCATTCGAGGCCGCTTGCACCATGGCGGCCTTATGGGACTCCTTGGCCGCGCCTGCTGACTGTGCCCAGTCTCGCTTGGGGTTCTTGATGCCAAGGGCATAATCCTCCGATCTTTGCGGAGTGACCCTTCCCCACTTTTCCTGAATTGCCTGGATACTCTTAATCTCTGCCATGGTTTAAACCTCCTTTTTTTATATGTGCCAGTTAGGTTAGTTTTTCTATCCCCTGTTTCCCTGTCCCTTCCCTGGCATTTTTGTCAACCGGGTTTGTTAGCACGGGGCCCCGTTGGCTTGTTGTTGGGTTTAGAGTGACAAATTTTGTCACTTGGTGGTCAATTATTATCCATATATGACAAAAATTGTCACTTGTCAAGTCTTTTTTATATTATTTTATAGGATAAATACTAAACATCTGTTTAGTGTAGCTTTTTGGAGACACTAAACAAATTTTTAGTATTGACACGGGGTATTTATTTGGTGTATTTATGGGATGAATTTTTGAGGGTTGTTTTGTGTGGTGAAAGGAGGTGGTGCGGTTGCGGGTAGTTTACTGTTCTATTGGGTTTGGAATGTGTTTAGGTCTGATAATTATAAATATTATGTTAACTTTCATCCCGTAAGCCTTTTGGGGAGACCTGAGCCAAAGCATGACGTTACGGACCATGCTGAATTCATGCGGTGCATCATGAATTATGAGGGTCTCCCAACTGGTATAGAAGATGCATCTTATCCCCGGTGGTTGCGGTCTTCTTCATGTCCCATTGTACAAGGTCGTAAAAAGACATTCAAGACCTGGTACCCTGCCGGACTTTTTCCGTAAGATGAGGCTTTATCGAGGCCTCTCGCGCGGATCCCTCGGCCAAAAATTCGGACTTTCAGAAAAATACATCCAGGACGTTGAGAACGGGACGCGTTTCCCGTCCCTGCGGTATTGTCTTCTGTGTGGGGGTCTGTACGGGGCCAATCCGAATTGGGTCAAGGCTAAGTACGTAAACGAAGCCGTTTATCGATATTCATCGAGGATTAAGAAGCGTCTTGGCGTGGATGAGTGAGGGGGCGCGTCATGACTGCAAGAAAGGATGCCATTCTGTTTGCTCTGGCTGGGGTTTGCCGGAAGCACAACAAGGGTTACTGCTACCCCACCCAACAACATATCATATACCTGGTTGAAAAGTGGAATAAAATTAAGATGTGCAGGAGCACGGTCAACCGGTTGCTCAGAGAATTGGAAGATGAGGGGTGGTTCGTGAGGATCCGGAGGCACCGGAAGGGGCCCTATGGAAAGATCTTGTTTGCGTCGACGCTTTATAAGCTCAAGTCGAAGCTGTATAAATACCTGGGATCATTGAAGGATTGGCTTGGCGGGTTCTTTTCTGTTTTCCGTGTCCGAAATTTCGGACAATATAAACACCTACAGAGTGAGATGTGTGCTGGTGTTGGTAGTCAAGGTGGTTTTTTCCATGGAAGTCCCGAGGAAAAAGGTAGGGCTTCGCCCGTTAAAGGCTTTTTATAACGGCTTCGCCGTCTCTTTTAAAGAGTAAAGCCATTTTTTTTCTGAAGGGGGTTGATCATGTTTCATGATCTGAGGAAATTTGTGGCCCAAAGAATGATGTTTACTGCCTCAGAGGTCTATCCCAATCTTTACGAGGCATCAAAGATCCAGTCGGAGGAGGACGTTGAGTTTATAAAGGATCTAGGCATTCGATTTATGGTGGATCTCGAGGGTGGGTTTGATCCACCCATGGATTTTTTATACTGCTATATTCTTTGGTCTATCCGTGACCTTCCATTTCTTCCCGATCTGGATGTTTTATTATCGGTTTGTACGTTCGTGAGCATGGAGGTAAGCTTTAAACATAAGGTCTTAGTTCATTGCTCCCAAGGCCTGAACCGTTCCGGGCTGGTGTGCGCTCGGGCGATGACGCTGATGGGGATCTCCGGCCCCGAGGCGATCAAGCAGATCCGTGAGAAGCGCCCCGGTGCTCTATGGAATCCTGTGTTTGCCGATTACATTGAGGGTCTTTAAAAAAGGGGGTTTTTGTAAATGGATCAAATTCTTGACTTTGTAAAGCGTGTTTTGCACGTCCGCTTAAAGTGGGAATTCTCGGTTACAAGCTGGGGTCGTACTCCAGGTCGCAACGCGTTTGTGCATGGTGTCGCCGGGTCCCTGCATATGATGTGGACCGGGTTGGATATTGTGCTTGATGGTCAACAGAAGAATGTTGACTTCGAAAAGGACTGCTCAAGCGCCGGTCTCCAGGCGATCTATGAGCAGGATCATTACCATCTTCAGCCTTCAGGGTGATGACGAGTGTAAGGAGGTGATGCCCCTTGGTGCCTGATACGAACAGGCTATCCTATCCTTTGTAGATTAGTGTTGAAAGGAGGTGATGAGGGTTATGGGTATTTCATTAAGCTGGTTGATTCAGATCTTTGCTTCGGCTCTTGGTCCGATCATCGGGCTTTTGACGCCGGTGATCAAGACGGCTCTAAATGAGTTTCTGACGAAGCTCTATTTAGATGCGCTCAAGACGCCGAACCTGTGGGATGATTTCGCCGTTGGGATATTGCTTGACATCCTGGCGATTCCGAGGCCGCCCCCCGCGTAGTCTCTTATCTCCTTCCTTAACCCCGCACCGCCCAAAGCGGTGCGGGCCGCAAAAAAAATCCGATCTGGAATCTTCCAGGTCGGATTTCCTTTTTTGGCCGATAGGACAGCCGGTTGGTTATTTAGGGATTATGCGAAACTTCATCGCCTCCCGTCTAAAAACATTGTATGCCTCATCAATCGCTTGGTCAATAGGCACTCCGTTGACGATAGCTATCAACGCCGCCCTCATCTCCGTTTCGTCCATATCCAGCACCCTTGCCAAAAGATCCCTCATCTTCTCATCCATTTTCCCTCACCTCCTTTTAATAGAGCTTCCAAGCCCACACGATCAGGGCTAAAATAATAATCCTTCCAAGCGCTATTCGTGGATCAATGGCAAATATGTATAAGATGTCGGCAAACATCATCAACACGATGAACGCCTTTACTATTTTTCTAATCATGTTTTACCCCCCCTCCCTTTTTTAGTTGTAAAATCCGTTCCAAATTTTGGTGTCAACTGACACACTGTTTCAGTCATTTCAAGACAACCCTTGCCGATAAAGATTGTGCTCGGTTGACAAATTGTACGGATGAGCCGGGCACTCCCTGTATTCACAGAGATACACCCACGCCCCATCCTGCTTCATTCCACAGCACCCCTGACAATCTCTACCTTTTTCCATGATCACACCTCCCTTCATAAAAACCCATAAAACTTTTTTTTAACCTCTCACTTGAGCCCGGAGGTTGAAAAAAAGTTTGATCGTGTGAAACTACCTTATAGACGGCCTCCTATCGATGCGCCTTTCAAGGGGCGTGACAGAATCTTCACCCTGGCGCGACCCTTGATGGGCGCTCACCTTCTGTTTCGATGCCGTCCGGTTTTTGGTTTTGAACTTGACTTTCTTTGGTTAGTGTGTATATGATTAGCAAAAACTCCTGAGGCAGGGTTTTCTATGAGCCAAGATCAAATACAAAGCGTTCCAATGGCGATGATCGATCGCCCGGTTAAAATCTCGCGCGAGGTCATAGACCCCGATAAGGTCCGTGAGCTTGCCGAATCGATAAGGGAGAATGGGCTTTTACAGCCGATACTCCTGAGGTCGTCAAATGGTCGGTATGAGATTGTCGCCGGCGATCGGCGCTATCTCGCCCATAAGATCCTTGATCGAAAAGAAATAAACGCGATCGTTAGGGAGCTTGACGATCAAGAAACGGTAGTGATCCGAGGGATCGAGAACCTTCAGAGGGAGAACCTAACCCCATCAGAAGAAGGGCTGGTGTATCTTGCGTTAAAGGAAGAGGGCGGCATGAGCCTTAAGGAGATAGCCAGGCATACGGGTAAGTCGATGAATACGGTTGGAAGGTACATAAATTTTGCGCGGTGTCCCGAGGAGGTTCGTAGGGCGGTCGACCGGAAGGAGATTTCCCTGAACGTCCTGGAGACGCTTCAGGAGATAAAAGACCAGGAAAGCTTCAATTACTTTTTCAAAATGGCTGCCGCAAACGGTATAACGGATAAGGTTGCTAGGCTGTGGGTGGATGATTATTTGAAAACCCAGGCTGGAACCTATTATTCAGAAAATGGAGGTCCCCCCCCTCCAAATATTGATATTGAGTCGAAACCTATTTTCATTACGTGTGAAGTCTGCCATGGTCCGTGTGAGGTTAAGCTTGTGCGCAACATGGTGGTGTGTCCTGATTGCCGTAAAAAAGTGAGGGTTCTGAAGGGTGTCTAAGGCCGAATGGCAGAAGAAAAAAGCAGATGTTCAAGGATATGAGGGGCCAAGGGCTTGGGATACTTGGGTATCTGATCTTGCTGATTCTGGACAAGTTTCAAAAATTGAAACGATCCTTGATGCGATGGATTGGCCTCAGCTTATTATATTTAGTTATGATGGGTCTGACCGCGTTGTTGCTCCGTTTGTTGTTGGTGTGAGTAGTCAAGGAAATCCCTTAATGCGTGGGTATCAGCTCGAGGGAATTTCAAGGAGCGGTAAGGGTGAGGGCTGGCGCGTCTTCCAGATCAATAAGATGGAAAACGTTGACAACCATCAAGACTTTTTCGACCCCGACGACTTTGACTTCCAGGAATTTTACCCTTGGACCTACAAGGTCCTGAAGATGCTTTAAGGAGGGAGCCCGGTGGTTTCAGTAAAAGATATTTGTTGGGCCGCTGGCTTTTTAGAAGGTGAAGGATGCTTTTCATTAAATGGGCGTCGTGTACGCATTGATGTTGGACAGGTACAAAAGGAGCCCTTAGATAGATTAAAGGGATTGTTTGGGGGTTCAATTTGTTATAAAGCTAAACACTCAAAACCGGATTGGAGTCCTTCTTGGCATTGGTCGCTTGGTGGTCCCAAGGGGGTTGGTTTGATGATGAGCATATATGGCCTAATGTCTCCCGTTAGGAAGGGGAAGATTTTTGATTTGTTAAAATATTGGAGATCGCGTCCTTGTTCACCGCGTTATAGGACGCATTGTAAGAACGGACACCGCTTCACAGCCACAAATACTTATAGAAGTAAAAGGGGTGAGAGGGTGTGTAAAGTATGTAGGCGTAAGGCTGCAAGGATGGGGATGGCCGAATTTAGAAAGTGTAGAAGTGGATCTTTCGGAGGTCAACTTTGTCTGCGATTTTAGGGGATAAATCGTGGCTTATTCTATAAAAAAGCACGAAGTCGATCGACTCCTGAACGTGCTGGTGGTGTTAGGTTGGGAACTGGTTGAAGAAATGTACTTCGCGGATACAATCGAATTGCGCATAAAAAAGAAGCTCTCCGCCGAGCTTTTAGCGGCCGCCGGAGAGCTTAAGGTCCCCTCTTCTCCCCAGTGAGGCAACTATGGTTTTAGTACCCATCCAGGAGCTGCCGGCAGCCAGGGTGCCGCGGGTCATATGCTGGCATAGTTTAATTTGCGTGCTGATTGCGTTTTTTTTGCTTGGCGGGTTGGCATTTGCTGAGGGCCCGTGCTCCTCTATCGACGTGTTTTTTTCTCCTAAAGGTGGTTGTAGTGACGCCATCATACGCGAAATAACTAATGCTAAAAGCGCCGTAATGGTAAGCGCCCTTAGTTTGACATCTGAAAGCATTGGCAAAGCGTTGATTGATGCTCATAAGCGTGGCGTAAAGGTAGAAATTATTCTGAACAAAGAAAAGAAGATCAGCGTTTACGGTGTAGCTGATTTCTTCCATAATGCAGGGATTCTGGTTTGGATAGATTCAATTCATGCCATTAACCACAATAAAATAATGGTCATGGATGGGTGTACCGTCATTACAGGATCTTTCAACTTTACAGAGAGGGCCGAAGAGAAGAATGCTGAAAATCTGCTCGTAATTCGTGATAAGAAGGTTGCCGAAAAATACGTTGATAATTGGAGGATGCACCGGGAGCACTCTCAATCCTATAAAGGTAAAAATCTTCGTTAGCCTCTTATTTTTTCCGTGAGCGTTTTTTATCCCGCGTCTTTTTTCCCCCTTTCCCGTCGCCCCCTATTCCTTGTAACGTTCCCGCTGGATCTGTCAACGTGGAGTGCAAAGAGTCCCCCCCTTCGGGGGTCGGATTTAAAAATTTCTGAATAAGAAATTTGCCGACCCCTGAAACCCCCGTCCGTGGCCCCGAATTAGTCTCGGGGCCACCCCAGGACGGGGGAGAAGGGGGGGACTC
>Ga0315279_10011795_pt1 | contig 10058 bp, 6 predicted proteins | sample YL17G06_20_MG_FD_203694 | JGI IMG/M metagenome (GOLD analysis project Ga0315279, IMG submission 203694) | Sediment microbial communities from Yellowstone Lake, YNP, Wyoming, USA - YL17G06_20 | ecosystem: Environmental > Aquatic > Freshwater > Lake > Sediment | place: USA: Wyoming | collected...
ATCAGGCGCAGCGCCGTTGTCTTGCCGGCGCCATCCGGCCCCACCAGACCAAAGATTTCGCCCGGCTCGATGCGCAGATCGAGTTCCTGCAGCGCAACGGTCTTGCCGAACGCGCGCGTCAGCTTGGCGCAAATGATCGGCGCATCACTTGCCTGTCGTTCTTTGTCCTTTGTCATTCGTCTTTCGTCCTTATCAATCCAACCGGCCGCGCAGGCTGAGCACAGCGGCGGAAATGCAACCTGCACTCAAGGCCACCAGCGCCGCTGCTTGCGGCCAGATCGCCTCCAGGCCGGCTCCTTTTAACATCACACTGCGGATGACCGCCAGGTAATGCTGCAAGGGGAACAGTTGCGCCAACGCGTACAACGCGGTGGGCATCCGCTCCACCGGCATCACGTAACCGGAAAACGAGACATCGATCAGCGCCAGCACAAAGATGAGCAGACCGGCTTGTTGCTGCGTGCGCGAGATGGCTGAAACGGTCAGCCCCAGGCCGATTTCGGCGACGATGAAAAAGAGTGATAGCGCCAGCAACACAACGAACGGCCCTCGCATGGGCACTTGAAAACCCCACACGGCAATCGCATACATTAGCAGAAAATCCACGCTGGCGATGATCAGAGCCGGAATGGCTTTGCCCACGATCAATTCCAGCCGCCGCGTCGGAGTGACCAGCAATTGCTCGAGTGTGCCTAGCTCGCGCTCGCGCGTTAATCCCGCCACGGCCACGACCAACGCCACCTGGTAGATGACAAACCCCAGTTGCGCTGTGATCGTGAAATGGTTTGCGTCTTGCGTCGGGTTGTAGCGCACTTGGGTACGCACGTCGATCGTCGGCCACTCGCGGGCGTACGCCGACGCGCGGCGAATGCCGAAAGCATTGATCGCTCCGACGGCTGCGTTGAGCGCCGAGCCGCTCGAGGTGCTGTTCGTCCCGTCGGCGATCAGTTGCACCTCCGGTGACCCAGCCGCCAAGTCCGCCTCCAGGTTGGGCGGAAGAACGATGGCCAGCACTGCCTGGCTGCGCTCCAACCACGCGTCGGCTTGATCGGGCGAGTCCAGATGCGCCACGACATCCAGTTCTTCGGTGTTGTCAATCGCGCTAATGATCTGGCGACTGGTCTGACTGCGATCTTGATCCACCACCACCGTCGCCATGTGCGTCGTGCCCTGGCGGGTGGCGCGAGCCAACAAGACCAGTTCCATGACCGGGCCGAGAATGATAAAGACCAGCAGCAGCCAGTTGCGCGTGATCTGGATGAATTCTTTGAGGGCGAGGTTTTGGATTCGGTCGAACACGTTTCAATCAACCCATTTGCGAAACAGGATCAGGCTCAACGCCAGCGTCGAGCCGCCGAGGGTCAACAGGGCTAGCGTTGGCGCAATCAGGTCGGCGAGGTCCAGTCCTTTGAGAAACACGCCTCGGCTGATAAAGATGAAATGCGTGACCGGGAGAGAATAGGCAGCCAACTGCGCGCCCGGCGAGCTGGTGTCCACAGGCAAGATCAGTCCGGCCAGGAAAAAGCTGGGCACAAAAAATACCATGATCATGATCAACATGACTGTTTGTTGATTCTTGACCAGCCCGGCGACCATCTGGCTCAATCCAAAGCTGGCGAGAAAGTAACAAGTCGTCAGCGCCAAAAAGACCCACAGATTGCCCCGGAAGGGCACGCGAAACCAGAACGCAGAGACCAGCACGGCCGGCAGCGTGCTGATCAGGCCAAAGCCCACGTAGGTGAGCGTCTTGCCGAACAGGTACTCGAGTCCGCGTATCGGCGTGGACGCCAGCCCCTCAAATGAGCCTAGCTCTTTTTCTCGCGTGAGAGAAAGCGAAAGCGCCAACGCGGGCATGTAGAGCACCACCGCCATCAGTCCTGGCACGATGCTATAGAGCGACTTGAGCGGGGGGTTGTATCGCACCTGGATGCGCGCGCCGAGCAAGCCCGGCGCGCGCACGTTGCCTGTTGGCAGCCTCGCCAACGCAAACGCATACGTGCGCGCGTCGAGTTGGTTCATGATTTGGGCTGTCGCGATCACGTCTACGCCGTCGAGGATGGCTTGCACGGGCGCGGAACGAAAAGCCTGCAGCGTAGCGGCCATGCCCGGTGGGATGACCAGCGCCACCTGCGCGCGGCCCGCTTGCAGCCAGGCGTCAATCTCTTCGTAACGCTCCACGTAAGCCACTGCACGAAAGGCGCCGTCGCTGGTCAAATCGGCAATGTACTGGCGCGAAAGACTCGTCCTATCTTGATCCAGCACGATCAACTTGAAATTGTCCGCGTCGAAGGAAAACACATACGCCAGCACCAACAGCAACAGCGCCGGAGCAATCGTCACCAGGAACAGCGTGCGCGCGTCGCGCGTGACGTGGTGAAATTCTTTGCGGGCGATGGCGAACAGCCTATGAAACGACATCTTTTATTCCTGCGTCTCGAGCCCATCCAAGAGTATCTGGATTCCATTTTGCGTGACCTGCCCCCAGTCTGCTCCTGTGGGGTCAAACACTCCTTGCAAAACCAGGCCGACGGCCAGAGAGACCACGACCTGAGCCGCTATCTCGGGATCAACAGGTTGCAGTGTGCCTTCGGCGACGCCCGCTCTGATAATGTCGGCAAAAAAAGCTCGATATTGCCGATAAGGGGCGATCACCGCCTGCCAGACTGCCGGGTCGTGTCTGGCTTCTATCAGAAATTCCAGGAACATGGGCAACCGCCCATCCGCCATCTGAAAGACGTGTTGGGCCATGTCGGCCATGCGGACGAATCTCTCTGGGACAGTCGTCGCCCCAACCTGGGCAGTTGCCAGTTGCGCGTCCAGCACTTTTAACCATTGGTTCAACAGCTCTAAAAAGACAGCTTGCTTGGTCGGAAAGTGATGGTAAAACGCGCCCTTGGTCACGCCAGCATGCTGGCAGATTTCGGCGACGCCAGAGGCATCGTAGCCATGCCGGGCAAAGCACTCGGCAGCCGCCTCTAAAATGCGGGAGCGGGTTTCTTCTCCACGTGGCACCAGGCTCATCTTTGTCTCCTTGCATACCAACCGGTCGGTATGATTATACGACGGATTTGTGGCCTTGTCAAGCTTGCCATGATGAGTTGAGCACGTAGCGGTTTTCAGAGTTGGCTGAACGGGATCGGAGTGAACGTCAGCACAAACAAGACAAGGATGCCGATGCCGAGGATCGTCCGCCGGAAACCCATCGGAGTCAGGTCATTGAGTGGGGCTGGATGGCGCACGCCAAAGATCAAGACGAGGAATGCCCACATAAACCAGCCTTGCCAGAAAAAGCCCATCACCACCAGCAGCCCCACCATGAGCATGGCGACCGGCCAGGCGCGGCGTCCCAACAGCGAGTACAGGATATGACCGCCGTCAAGCTGACCAATGGGCAGCAAGTTGAGTGAAGTGACGAGCAGTCCGCCCCATGCGGCCCATGCCACCGGGTTGAGATAAACGTCCACTCCGTTGCCCGGCAAAATTCGCCCAAAGATCAGGTACTTGGTCGCCAGGTACAGGATCGAGTTGCCTTCCAGCAAACCGCCCGGCTGAATTGGCCCGACCGTGGAGGTCGCCAGGCCAAAAACCAGCAATGGGAGTGCTATCACGAGTCCGGCCAGCGGCCCGGCTACGCCGATGTCGAACAGCGATTTGCGATCTTCGAATGGCGCGCGCTGGACAATGACCGCGCCCATCGTGCCGAACAAGCCGACAATCGGCGCCGGAATAAAATAGGGCAGCGAGACCGGCGCGTTATACCTTCGCCCCACAAGATAATGCCCCATCTCGTGCGCGAGCAGGATGGACATGAGCGAGAGCGAAAAGGGCAACCCCTTCAGGAGCAGAGTCGGCTGGCGCAGTATCGCCGGAATAATCATCTCTGACGTTGGCACCATTTGTGCCACTTCATTGAATGCGCCGGTCAGGAGTGTGGACAGGAGCGTGGCCGCGAACAGCACCACGTTGACCCACGCCTGCGTGGGGCGCGGTATGATGACGCCTTGCTGCGCCACGACCACTTGGCTATCGCCCTGCCGTCGCAGGAAGGGCGTGTATCCTAAAGCCTGAAAACGCTCGCGCAGCACTGCATAGGCGCTTTCTGCGTCACGCAGCAATTGCCCTCTAAACGACACGACACGATCCGGCGCTTCCAACACCTGCACATCATTTACACTCAGTATGTCGCGCAGTTGTGCTTGTAGCCTCGAAACATTACTCTCCCCCACCATCGGTTGACTATCCATCTTGTCTGCCTCTCAAAAGTTTGACCTCAACCACAAGTTCGTATTTTACGCCCGTTGCCCATTTCCGACAATGGCGGCATAGGCAAAGCGGCTTCCTTTCGGCAGCCGCTTGCGATACTCTAGGCCTGCGAGGTTTCAGAGAACCTCACAGGTCTGGCCGTCTATATCACTGATGCAGCGCCAGCGACGATGGCTTGCAAGTTTTCTTCTGCAATGTCTTGGCGCACCCCGACCCGCGCCGCTTCTTGCAGCGACTCGACCGGCAAGTAGCCGGTGGCTTTGAGGGCCGCCGCAATCGCCGCCAGAGCAATGTTCTTGCGGTTCACGCGACCGAGGTCCAAGACGACCTTGCGCGCGGCTCCGGCTTCCACGTTAGCAAACTCGGGCGTGACGAACAGCCAACCATCCGCAGTCAGGTGCGGCAGGTGATGCGTCACCTTCTTGTAGCCGTTTTCCGAAACGACGAGCAGCACATCCGGGCGCGGGACCCCCGCGTAGCGAATCTCTTGCGGGCTGAGCACAATCTCGCTCACCGAGTGGCCCGTGTTGACCGTGACGGGATAGTCGTCGCGCTGAGCGGCCCACAGTCCGCACAACATGCCGGCCAGACCCAACAGCCGCGCCGAGGAGCGCACTTTTCCGCCGGCCGACCCGGCGATGACAATATTCGCCTTGCGATCCAGGTTGGCTGCGAACTTGGCCTCGACCGGCTTGGGAGTGGGCGGCTGCCCGCGCTGTTCTTGCGCCGTTCGATGTAATTCTGCCGCGTACTCGGGTCGTTCTTCTCGGTGAATGACGCCGGTCGGGAGCTTGAGTGTGGTGATCGTCTCCATCAACGCCTTGCGGGAAAAATCATTGTTCGGCACGTAATAGGCCGTGCACAGTTCCCAGATGTCGAGCAGGCTAAAGCCTTCGTTCTGAATCGCTTCGGCGATGCGGTCGGGCAAATCTTTGTCGAACGAAGTGCCCCGGTAGACATAGCTCGCGCCGTTGACGGCGACGGTGGCGCATATATCGAGCGGGCGCTCGAGGTTGCCGCCGCGCGTGGTCGAGGTGACGCCGCCGGTCGGCGTGGTCACACTGTGCTCGCCGCCCGTCATGCCAAAGTTAAAGTTGTTAAACACCAACACCGTCACGCCGATATTGCGCCGTGCGGCGTTGATCAGGTGCGTCCCGCCGATGCCGCAGCCGCCGTCGCCCATTTGGACGATCACTTTGAGATCGGGGCGCGCCAGCTTGATGCCGCTCGCGTAAGCGACGCTGCGCCCGTGCAAGCCGTGAAACGCGCTGGTGGTGAAATACTGGTCGGATAGCCCCACGCAGCCAATGTCGCTGACGAGAACGGTCTTGGTCGGATCGAGCTGCAATTTGACCAGCGCCTTATTGAGCTGGTCGTTGATCATGCCGTGCCCACAGCCGGGGCAGAACGGGTAGGGGGATGTGTTGCGATATGTGTCCATTTTGCTCCTGATATGAAGCGCAGCCAGGCGTCGCTGCTGCGTCAATGAGGTTCTTCGTTTCGCTCCGAATGGCATCCTTCGGGAGAAAGCGCGCTGGTCACTTCGGGATGGTCGCAGTTGAGGGCGAGCGACTGCACTGTCACCGTTTCGCCCGTGTTGCGCATGAGCCATTGGTGCGCCTGGCGCAGAAATATCTTTTGACGGATCGCATCGTTCACCAGGTCCACCAGTTGTGGCCGCGTAAAGCTCGGCAACACGCGCGCCTCCATTATACCATCTACCAGAAAATTGAACGCCACGTGGTCGTGCTTGTGCGTCATGTCTTCGGTAAAGCGGATGAGGCGCGCGAGCGCCTCCGCCCCGGCCGCGTCGAGCGTCAGGCGCTCGACCATCGCTTCGCGCTCGGCCGGCGCGGCGCGCGGCGCATCGGGCAAGACGGCCCAATCTTCCAGGCCGTGTGTTTCAATTTTCAGCATCCCGCGCCGCTCGGCCTCTTCCATGAATTGCTTGAACTGGGCGAATCCAAAGTGGCTCTGGTCAAAGCCTCGCATTCGCTTGATCATCTCGTGCTTGACCCACGACAGCAGCCCACGCCCCGGCTGGCGCGAGTCGCGCAGGATTTCGATGACGAGGCGGAACGCGCGCTCTAGCTCGGCATTCGGCGCGGCGGGCGGAGCGGCGGCAGTCGTGACGGGCCGCTCGGGCGCAACGTCGCGGTCATAGTACAGAAACTCGTCCACGACCTGGCTGAGCCGGGCGTTGGTGGACCACGACACGCCGATGGCGACGACGTGCTTGCCGTAGGGCCGCAGGATGTTGACCAGGTGGACAAAGTCGCCGTCGCCCGAAACGAGCACAAAGGTATTAATGTCCGGGAACTGGTGACTCACCTCGATGCAGTCGGCGACGAGCTTGATGTCCACGCTGTTCTTGCGGCGCACGCCTTCGGCCGGATCGAGCGAAGCAAATTTGCGCGTGGGGACGTACACTGGATCAATCCCCGCGGCATACAGCGCCGGCGGATCGTCGGCGTGCCAGCCCTCCTGCCAATCGGCGTAGGCACGGGACACCACCAGCCGCCCGAAGGACTCGGCCGTGTCTCGCAGCGCTGATAGGTTGGGCCGCTCTCGCCCGCGATTCTGCAAGCTGCTTTTGATGTTTTCCCAGTCAATGAACAGGGCTACGTCGCCCCGCGAATGTTCTTGATTCGAGTTCATCGTTGCTCCTTCAAAGTGATTAGGGGGCAGGGGGTGGATGTTTACGTTTCTCTTCTTGTAGAGTTAGAACAAGCGTGCTATACTCTCGGATGGGATTCGGGCTGGCGGTCCAACTGTCCGCAGTTCTGACCTCTTGATTGGAACTCTCACCTGGGCCTATTATAACCCCATTTGAGGCAGAGTGGTATAATCACAGGTCGCAGTCTACGCAATACGCGGTACGGAATACGGAAGGTCACATGGCTCAAGACAAGATCATTGTTCGCGGCGCGCGCGAGCACAACCTCAAGAACATTGACGTCGAAATCCCGCGCGATAAATTTGTCGTCATCACCGGGCTATCTGGCTCCGGCAAGTCGTCGCTCGCGTTCGACACGATCTTTGCCGAAGGCCAGCGGCGTTACGTGGAAAGCCTCTCCGCTTACGCGCGACAGTTCCTCGGCCAGATGGAAAAACCGGACGTGGATCAGATCGAGGGGCTGTCGCCCGCCATCTCGATTGACCAGCGGGGAGCTTCGCACAATCCGCGCTCGACGGTCGGCACGGTCACCGAAGTCTATGACTATTTGCGTCTGCTCTATGCGCGCGTCGGCACGCCGCATTGCCCCAACTGCGGGCGTGAGGTGCAGCAGCAGACGTCTCAGCAGATCGTGGATGCGGTGATGGCGCTGCCGGAAGGAACGCGCATCCAGGTGCTTGCACCGCTCATCAAGGATCGCAAGGGGCATCACCAGCAAGTCTTTGAGGATGTGCGCAAGGCGGGCTTTGTGCGCGTGCGCGTGGATGGTTACGTGCGCGACGTGGACGAACAGTTCGAGCTCGACCGGTACAAGAATCATACGATCGAGGCGGTCGTGGATCGGCTGGTCATTAAGCAAGAGCAAGGCGCGGACGCGGATCGCGCTCGATTGAACGACTCGATAGAGACCTCGCTCAAGCTGGGCAATGGCAGCGTCATCGTCAACAAACTTTTAAGCGCGGCCGAGCATGAAGATCTATTGTTCTCCGAGCACTTTGCCTGCCCGTTCTGCGACATCAGCCTGCCGGAGATCGAGCCGCGCACGTTTTCGTTCAACAGTCCGCACGGCGCGTGCCCCGAGTGCCAGGGCCTCGGCGTCAAGATGGAACTGGATCCGAACCTGATCATCCCGAACAAGGACTTGACGCTCGAAGAAGGCGCAGTCGTCGCCTGGGGCGAATCGGCCACTCAAGAGGGCTACTATGGCCAGCTCTTGAAAGCGATGGCCGAGCACTATAACATCCCGCTCGACGCGCCGGTAGGCGAGCTGAACGACGCGCAGATAGAGTTGATCCTCTACGGTACGGGCGAGGAGCGCATCAAGATTGATTACACCGGGCGCGATGGGCGCCGGGCGCAATGGGAGACGAGCTTTGAGGGCATCATCCCCAATCTCCAGCGCCGCTACAAAGAGACCACGTCCGACTATATGCGCTCGCGCATCGAAAGCTATATGGCGTACCGCGATTGTCCCGCGTGCGGCGGCAAGCGTCTACGGAAAGAGGCGCTGGCGGTGAGGGTGGGCGGTAAGAACGTTGTCGAGGTGACGGGCCTGCCGGTGGTCAAGGCGCTGGCGTGGGTGGAGGCGTTGCGCGGGAACGGGAATGGCAAACGCAGACAAGGAGACAAGGAGAGCGAGAAACCAGGAGCATTAACGGCGCGGCAATTGACGATCGCGCACCAAATCCTGAAAGAGATTCGAGCGCGGTTGCAGTTCATGGTGAATGTGGGGTTGGATTATCTCACGCTCGACCGCAGCGCGGGATCGCTTTCCGGCGGCGAAGCGCAGCGCATCCGGTTGGCGACGCAGATCGGCTCGCAGTTGACGGGCGTGCTGTACGTCCTGGACGAGCCGAGCATCGGCCTGCATCAACGCGACCAGGCGCGGCTCATCAAGACGCTGATGGCGATGCGCGACCTGGGCAACACAATGCTCGTCGTCGAGCACGACCACGACACGATCGAGGCCGCCGACTGGGTGGTTGACCTCGGCCCTGGCGCGGGCGAGCACGGCGGCGAGGTCATCTTTGAAGGCACGGTGGACGAGCTGTGCCGCGACAAGAAATCGCTCACCGGCGCGTATCTGTGTGGTCGGATGAAAGTGCCGATTCCGAAGGAGCGCCGTCCCGGCAACGGCAATTACCTCGTCGTGCGCGGCGCAAGGGAAAACAACCTCAAGCACATTGACGTGAAAATTCCGCTGGGAAAGTCTGTCTGTATCACGGGCGTGTCAGGCTCGGGCAAGTCCACGCTGCTGGTCGAGGTGCTGTACAAGCGATTGGCGCAGATGCTGCACGATAGTCGCGAGCGCGCCGGCGAGCACGATCGCATCGAGGGCATCGAGCACATTGACAAGATTATCAATATTGACCAATCGCCCATCGGGCGGACGCCGCGCAGCAACCCGGCTACCTATGCTGGGTTCTTTGGCGACATTCGTGATCTGTTTGCCGAGTTGCCCGAATCCAAAGTGCGCGGCTACGGGCCAGGGCGATTCAGCTTTAACGTGCGCGGCGGGCGCTGCGAAGCGTGCGAGGGTCAGGGGCAAATCCAGATCGAGATGCAGTTCCTGCCCGATATTTTTGTCCCGTGCGACGTGTGCCACGGCGCGCGCTTTAACCGCGAGACGCTCCAGGTGCGCTACAAGGGCAAGAACATTGCCGATGTGCTGGACATGACGGTGGAAGAGGCGGAAGGATTTTTCGAGAATTTCCCCGCGCTCAAGCGCAAGCTCTCGACGCTCAACGACGTGGGCCTGGGCTATATCAAGATCGGACAGCCCGCGCCCACGCTTTCCGGCGGCGAAGCGCAGCGCGTCAAGCTGAGCCGCGAGCTTTCCAAGCGCAGCACGGGCAAGACGTTCTACGTGCTGGACGAGCCATCGGTGGGCCTGCACTCGGCGGACGTTCACAAGCTGATCGAAGTGCTCGACCAGTTGGTGGACGCGGGCAACACCGTCGTCATCATCGAACACCATCCGGACATTGTTAAGGTGGCGGATCACCTGATTGACCTGGGGCCGGAGGGCGGCGAGGCGGGCGGTTACATCGTGGCCGAAGGCACGCCGGAGCAAGTGGCCAAGGTCAAGGCGAGTTACACCGGACAGTATTTGAAAAAG
>Ga0315279_10011796_pt1 | contig 10056 bp, 14 predicted proteins | sample YL17G06_20_MG_FD_203694 | JGI IMG/M metagenome (GOLD analysis project Ga0315279, IMG submission 203694) | Sediment microbial communities from Yellowstone Lake, YNP, Wyoming, USA - YL17G06_20 | ecosystem: Environmental > Aquatic > Freshwater > Lake > Sediment | place: USA: Wyoming | collected...
CAAGAGCACGAAGTCCGTCCCTTTGATGGCTTCAATCACGGGACAGGAAGTTCCGGGAGGGGCGTCAATAATGGTCACCCCATCTACCAGGATATGCCGCTTTACCTCCCGGATGAGCGGGGGAGCCATCGCTTCACCGATCTTTAGACGGCCGTGCACGAACTCCACACCCTCCCCGTGGCCCTCCTCCACCCATCCGACCTCCCGCGGAATTTCAGAAATCGCCTTTTCCGGGCAAATGAGCAGGCAACCTCCACAGCCACGACACAACTCAGGGAAGGTTAAAACCTTCTTTTGGATGCAGACGATGGCACTGAATTGACAAATATGGCCACATTGTCCACAGCCAGTGCAACGTGCTGCGTCCACTTGAGGGACCGGTACTGCTACCTTCTCGGTCCGTTGAATCCGGGGCTTCAAGAAGATATGTCCGTTGGGCTCCTCCACATCGCAATCCAGGTATCGAACGCTCTTCCCTTCCCCACTCAGGGTCAGCGCCAGATTGGTCGCGATGGTGGTCTTACCCGTCCCCCCCTTGCCGCTGGCTACCGCAATTTGCATCCTGGACAATTCTTCTCCATGGATAGAGATCCCTTCGATCCGTAGGGCAACTTCATCCCTCATCCCGGCCGCGGAGGGAGAATGCCTGACAGATCCAATTCCAGTGAAGCCACAGGTGGATGGCAATCAAGCCGACCAGCACCAAAGCCAGGAAGAAATGAATCTCCCCCCATTCATGGCGAGACGGGTCCCATTGAACAAGCAGATTCCTTCTACCCAATCCATAGATCCTTCCCCGCCCCCCTCCAGTGCCAGGCGGAAGTCGATACTTCAAAATCAGGCCGGTAAAGATGAGGAAAAGGAAGTTGAAAAAGATCAATGTATCGATGGCAATATTGAGATTTCGACGCTCTATCATACTCTGTCCGCTTTTTCTTTTCGTGTGGCAGACCGAGGAATAAAAAACGTACCTAACCTACCCTATTGGAGGAAGTCGGTCGACATTCACCGATCCGAAGGCCAACCGACTTTCCCCGCACCAAGGAAACGGACTAGGTCTGCACCCCATCTGTTACTTCAAATACCGCTCCTTCCCGTCAGTTCTCATAGCCGTTAACCACCACCTCTACCTTGCCGGTCGCCAAATCCAGCAAGAGCCCATGAGCAATAACATCCGGGGGGACCAGGGGATGATTCTTGAAATTCTCCACCCGCCGCTTGACCTCCTCCCGGGGATCCTCGAAGGTATCCAGCCAGTTCAGTATCTTCTTCTCCAAGGGCTCACCGCCCATCAGGGCTTTGGCACGCTTGAACCCCTCCTCTCCCAGCCGCTCCTTCATGCGGGCCACGGCCCGCCCCGGATCCTTCTGAATCTTAGTGAGGCCGCAGTCGGTGTGGGTCATGAAGGCAAATTCCTTCATGTTGCCTACGTAGAGGAGAACGAAGAGGGAGGCCATGTCCGGGACCCCGCCCCGGGTGAGGATCACCCGCTCGACCTGCTCCCCCTCCTTCTTGGGTCGGGCCCCTACTGCCTCCAAGTTGACACGGGGGTCCATGCAGGTGACGAGTGCCATTTCGCCGGGCAAGCTGGTGGTGGGCTGACGAAGGAAATCGGGCTTGCTCGCATAGACCTCATTCTTCTCCAGGATCTCATCGAGCCATCTCTTCGGCATTTCTATCCTCCGCGTATTCTATGTTTATGCCATCGTCCGCCTCATGAAGCCTTCAAAGACAACTGCCTTTCTGGGACGGATACTTCGAATCAGACTGACGGTGTTCATTGCCTTTCGGCAATTGATGGGCTCACCTCCTTTCCCTTGATATTATTGAGGTGGGGGAGTTCCCCCCACCTCGTTGGGCCTGCGGCCTCATTTTTCCTTCTGTTTGGCCTCCAAGTCTGCAATGCGCTTCTTGATTTCCTCGAGGGCACCCTGGAAGCACTCGGCCTGTCCCTTCAGGATTTCGGCTTCTTGCTCCGAGCTCATGGGAGGCACGATCGGGCCTGCAAAGGGGTGCATCGGCATACCCCAGGCCGGCAGTCCCATGCCCGCTCGAGCCCAACCCGGAAGCCCAGTCGCATAGTACCAGTGCCTCCAGCCTCGGCCGCCACCCCGGCCCCAAAAGCCTCTGCCGGGAAGGGGGTTCATGGACCCTGGCATCGGGAATCCTGCACAGTAGCCAGCTCCCCGTCCCGTCATCGGGCCGAGGCCCATCGGTCCGGTTCGATCACCAAACGGCATATCGCTCACCTCCTTTCCCCATCCATATTCATATCTCCGAGAGAATTATCATTTTCTCTAAATTACATCTTTGCTATGCCCAATGGCCTGTTACATCTGGCCCCTCTGTAGGCTTAAGTTCCCCTCTCTTGAATCTTTCCAAGGCTTCGCCTACCGTTCCTTCTGCTCCCACGATGACCCTGATGCCTGCTTCCGATAGAGCGCGAAAGGCCTTTGGCCCACAATGGCCGGTAACCAAGTAGCTCGGACCGTGACGCGCTACATTCTCGGCGGCCTGGATTCCCGCTCCCTGGACCGCATTCAGATTCTGTTCATTGCTGACAGTCTCAAATCTGCCTGTCTCCAGGTTGGCGATGATGAACCACTGAGCCCGCCCAAAGCGCGGATCCACCAGGCTCTGCAAATCCTGCCCCTGGGCCGTAATGGCAATTTTCATAAATCCTCCTCTGATCGTCCTCTCACATTGATCGTTCTCGGGTCATCACGGTCCCGCATTTTGGGCAGCACGCGCTTGCACAGGGAAACCCCTTCTGGTGAGGCACCTTTTCTCCACAGCGGGGGCAAACACAGTATCCACCCGGGCCGGCGGCAAAGCCACCCGTGCGGCTTCTGCGGCCACCCTGGAGCCCACCTCCCTGACCTCTACCACCTCCTCCTGGAGGTCCCGTTCCATCTCCCCTCGGCATCTCTCTCACCTCCTCCCTGAAGGCTCAAGGGAAACCTACCCCTCCGACCCTCTTTCTCCTTTTCCCGGTCTCAACAAGCTCTGCACGCGCCGATACAGGAAGATGACAGCAATGGTGATATTCGCGATTTCCACGACCAAATCGCCAACCTTGCCTCCCATATGAAAAACCTTCCCTCCTTCCCATGATCTATCCTCGCTCGCCTCTCCGGAATCGATCTGGCCCTCGCGATATCTCATGCCTTTCACCCTCCCCCTCAATATTTTCTTTCCCTCTTAGCTCAGCCAGGGAGGAACCGATCTCCAGCGATAGCGGTGGCAACGCCCGGGAACGACTGCCCCAGGAGCCAATCTCCCCCCTGCGAAGAGCCTCAATGCTTCCTCCGCCTCCCCCATCACCCCGGCCACCACCTGAATCCCCTGACATTCCAGGGAGTGCAGGAGGTTTCCATGAATCCCTCCACAAATCAGGGCATTGATCTTCAAATGGGACAAGAGATTGGCCTTTTGCAGAGGGCCTATGTGCCAACAAGAAATCTTTTCTTTTACCCATTCCCCCTCTTCACCCTTCGTCGCCAGAAGAATCTCCTGGGCATAGGCAAAATGGGGGGAAACCCGAGAATGAAACAGAGGAATGGCAATACGCATCTTGGCCTCCAGCCATCTTGAGTGCAACGCATGTGCCAATTTGAGGATTAGCAAGTCAAAGTCGGGATTTCCTTGAATAGCAAGCAATGAGGGGCGGGCGGAATCGAATGGAGAGAGAGCGACGGGGGGAATTTGTCGTTTCAGTTATGCAACTTTTGTTGCATCATGTTTCACATGTGACACTTCTCTTCTTTTTACGGATGATCCTCAGACCTGGAGCTTCAATCTTTTCATCTTGCGCCACAGGGTGACGCGGCCATATCCCAGCTCTTGGGCTGCGCGCATGCGTGATCCGCCGTGACGCTCCAGGGCTTGTCGAATGAGTGCTGCCTCTGCTTCCTCCAGGGGATTGCGGTGGGGTCTTCGCCCCTCGCGCTCAAGCGAAAGCCTGGCGGAGAGCACTTCTCGCGGAATGTGGTTGAGCTGGATGAGCCTCCCCTTACAAAGGACGAAGGCATGCTCAATGATGTTCTGGAGCTCTCTCACATTGCCGGGGTAATCATAATTCATGAGGAATTCCATCACCTCATCCGTCACTCCCGCAATCTCTTTTCCCTTGCTCAGGTTAAATTGGCTAATGAAGTTCTCCACCAGCAAAGGGACGTCCTCCCGCCTTTCGGTGAGGGGGGGCAGAGAGATCCTTACCACATTGAGCCGGTAGTACATGTCCTCCCGAAATTGACCTTGCTTGACCATTTCGTAAAGGTCCCGGTGGGTAGCGGTAATCACCCGCACATCTGCCCTGGTCGTGAAGGTCGCCCCCAGGGGCTCATATTCCTTCTCCTGAAGTACCCGCAGGAGCTTGATCTGAAGGGAAGGGGGTAGATCGCCAATCTCATCCAGAAACAAGGTGCCTCCCTCCGCGAGGGCAAAACGGCCGGGCTTGTCCTTCCGAGCATCGGTAAACGCCCCCTTCACATACCCGAACAACTCTGATTCCAACAAGGTCTCGGGTACCGCAGCACAACTAACCTTGACATAGGGCTTTCCTTTGCGCCGACTCAGATTATGGATGGCCCGGGCGAAGAGCTCCTTCCCTGAGCCGGTGGGACCTTGGATTAAGACGGTGCTATCGCTCTCCGCGATGTCCGGAAGGATCTGGAAGAGATCCAATATTTTATGATTCTTGCTGACAATATCGGAGAAGGAATACTCTTTGGAAAGCTCCTTCCTTAATGCCTCCAGGGCGGAGTGGTCGCGAAAGGTCTCCACCGCCCCCAACAACTTGCCCCTCTTGTCTCGGAGCACAGAGGTGGAAATGCTGATGGGAATCTCCTTTCCATCTTTGGTCAAGATCTCCGCCCGCAGGTTAGTAACGGGTTTGCCCGTGCGAAGGCTTTTCTTCAGTCCACACTCCGTCTGACAGAGGCTGGCACGGAAGATATCGAAACAGAACTGCCCAATGGCCTCCTTGCAGGAAAAACCGGTGATTCTCTCCGCCGCCCGATTGAACGAGGTAATCCTGCCCTCGGCATCGGTGGTGAAGACACCATCCGCAATGCTCTCCAAGATCAGATGGAAGAAGGGATCGGTTCTTTCTTGATTGCTCAATCTGGCCTTTTTCATTTTTGTCACATGCGCTGCAAGCTCAATCCCCGCATCTTACGGGGAGGAGGCTTTAGCCGCCCCCCACTTCCAAGGTATCGCCCACATTCAAGGGGCGAACCCGCGAGCCAAACGCCTGATACAGCCGAGCGGAGGCGACAAAGCCGGTGCAGTGGCTCAGGGCCAACTGAGGAATGCTCATCTTGCTGAGGGCCTCGATCGTCCAAGAGATGCGCTCCAAAGAAGCGCCCAAGAGATGAGTGCCGCCAATGACGGCCTGGATACGATCTTGACGCGTGAGCTCCCGGGCATAATCCAGGGTATTGATCAGACCTGCATGGCCACAGCCGAGGATCACTACCAGTCCCTCTTCACGCTGAACTACTAATGCTTGATCGTCTTGAAAAGGATCTGGCTTGAATCCTTCTCCCTCCCGAATCAAAAAATCCTCAGTGGGGACCTCAATGGGGTGGCGACGGGGGATGGGGCCGGTTAGATACATCCCAGGGCCGATCTCCACCGGCCCCACTTCGTAGTAGAAAAAGGCCCCCATCTCGGTTAGATCCTGGGGGCGCCAGGGAGGTCCAATCTCCTTGATTTCCCCCTGTGAGGTCCGTTTGAAGCGAGGAATCGTCGCCTGCGGATGCAGATAGACCCTCGCAGAGGCCTGAGAGATCACCTGGGGGAGGCCCCCGGTATGGTCATAATGGCCATGACTGATGGCAACCTTCTTGATTTTACTCCAATCGACATGCAGCGCTTTTGCGTTGTGCAGGATGGTCAATCCCTGACCGGCATCAAAGAGCACACCCTCCGCCTCGTCTTCCAGCAAGAGTGAGAAGCCATGCTCTCCCAAATGGCCCCGGTAGGGGGCCGCATCTTCCACCAGGACTCTAATGCACAGCATGGCTCATCTCCTTATAGCCAGGCGGCTTAGCGAGCCGCTGTTAGCAGTTGATTGACCGCCCCATTCAGGATGGTAACATCGCTCCCCACTGAGATCCAGAGAAAGCCCTCACCCAGACGCTTCTGGATGGCCTCGGCCGTGGTGGCCGCTATCCCTACCGGCACATTGTGGCGCTTGCCGGCGGCCAGGATCTGGTCCATCGCCCCGGCCACCTGGGGGTGGGTGATCTGCCCCAGCAGGCCATAGGAGCCGGAGAGGTCCATGTGGCCGATGATGGCTGCATCCACGCCGGGAACGGAGAGGATGGCGTCGATGTTCTTGACAGCCTCCTGGTGCTCTATGAGGAGCAGGCAGAGGATGTTTTCGTTCGCCCAGGCCGGATAATCCGCCAGCGGTATTCCCTGTCGATGGGCGGCCAAGCCAGGGCTGAATCCCCGTACCCCCTGGGGGGGATATTTGACCGCGGCCACCGCGGCCTCGGCCTCCTCCTTTGTCTTAATGAAGGGGAAGACCACCCCCATGGCCCCGGCGTCCATCACCCTCTTCGCCATCCACTCTTCCTTCCAGGGGATGCGCACCACAGGAATGGCCTGCGTCCCCTGAGTGGCCAGGATCAGGGCATGCGCTGACTCCAGATTGATGGGGCCATGTTCCATGTCGATCCAGACCCAATCCAGGCCCGAGCGCGAGAGGACCTGCATATTCCCCAGGCTGGGCGTTACCATCACTGCTCCCACGGTGGGCTTACCTTCCATCCATTTGGCCTTGACCGGATTCATCACCATGCGCTCTTCCTTCCTTTCTATTTCTCACTTTTTAGTTTCCGTTTACCCAGTCAGCCTCAGGAGGCCATGATCTCTTCCTCGCAGAGGCATTGAAAGATCCTTCGGTGGCGGTTGAACTTCTTTTCATACTGCGCAGCCTGCTCCGGGGTCGGCTCATAGTGGGCCGCCGCCCTCTTCTCTGAGGGCAGATCCCCCCAGAAGGAGATCCAACCGATCGCCTTCATCGCCAGGAGGGCCGCCCCGCGGACGCTGGCGTGGGGCTCGGGATGAACATCGAGGGGTCGCCCCAGTACATCCGCCAGGAGCTGGCACCAGTCATTTGAGGTAGTGAACCCGCCGCTCGCCCAGATCCTCTGAAACCTGCCCACGATCCCTTCTAAGATCTCCACGATCTCCCGTAAGGAGAAGCAGACCCCCTCCAGGGTGGCACGCAGAAGGTCCTCGGGGCCGGTATCCAGGGTGAGCCCCAGGAAGGAGGCCTTGGCCTTATCTCTCCAGCCCGGACATCGCTGCCCGGTCAGATAAGGCAGGAAGAATAGGTCAGGATGGAACTCCCCTATTCTCGGGTCCGAGGATAGATCCAGGCCCAGGACGAGAGGCTCCGAACTCTTCACACTCAACCTGTCTGCCTTCCCTTTCATCTCGGATTACAACTTGACCGCAATCCCCTTGTTTCTGAGATACTCCTTGGCCTCCCGGATCGTGTGTTTCCCAAAGTGGAAGACCGAGGCCACCAGCACGGCATCGGCCTTGCCCTCCACGATCGCCTCATAGAGATGCTCCAGGCTCCCTGCGCCCCCGGAGGCGATGACCGGGATCTTCACCGCCTCGGCAATCGCCCGATTCATCACCAAATCGTACCCCGCCTGGGTCCCGTCGGTATCCATGCTGGTGGGCAGGATCTGGCCGGCGCCCAGACCCTCCACCTCTTTGGCCCAGGCCACTGCATCCTTTCCGGTCTTGACCATTCCGCCGCTCACCGTCACCTCGAAACCCGAGGGAAGGCCAGGGTTGGCCGCGGTGTCGATGGCCACCACGATCTTATCGCTCCCGAAGCGCTTGGCCGCCTCCTCCACCAGCCTGGGATTCTTCACTGCCGCAGTGTTGATCGAAACGGCCGAGACCCCTGCCTCCAGGAGGGCGTCAATGTCCTTGATCTCTCCGATCCCGCCTCCCACGGTGAAGGGAACCGTGACGCGCTGGACCGCCCTCTTCACCACCCCCATAAAGGTCTTCCGTCCCTCGATGGTGGCGGTGATGTCCAGGAGGACGATCTCGTCCGCCCCGGCCCGGCTATAAGCCTCGCCAATCTCCGCCGGATCCCCCACATCCTTGAGATTGACGAAGTTGACTCCCTTCACCAGCCTTCCCTCCTTGGTATCCAAGCAGGGGATGATCCTGCGATACGCATATTTCATGGACCTTCCTCCCTCCCCCAGAATTGAGCCCGCATCAGGCCCCACCCTCCACCCTTAGGATTTCCTCTACCACCCAGGCATTGTTGGGAGGACAGCCCTTGACGAAATGGCTGCCTCGTTGTTCCTTGGGCACGCAGGCCCCGACGGTAACGACCCGCTCGGCCGAGATGCCGGCCGGGGCCTCAACCCCTGGCCCGGTGATGATCATCAGGTCCCGTAGATATCCCAGCTGATTCGCCTTCCTCATATCGAAGAGGGCGGAGAGCACCGTATTGCGGCAGCCGGTGCAGGATCCCTCGGCATGTAACACCTGCAGACCCTCCACCTCCACCCGCCGATCCTCGGAGGATCTCATGAAGCGCCTCTGCAGCCCTTCCCAGGGCTCTCCCCGTATTTCGATCTGCCCGAGGTCGAGATGGCCCAGTCCCCTCTCCGCCCCGTGCCGGGTGATCAGCACCTCCTCCGGGGCAAAGCCCATGACCCTTCCCGCCATGGCGTCCACCGCCACCAGATCACGGCTGGCCAGGATCAGGTTTATCTCCAGCGTGCGGCCATGCACTGGCCCCAATCCCTCCTGGCAAAAGGTCCCGTCCACCACCGCCAGTGCCGGACGGAAGGCCTCATAGAGGTCCAGCACGCCCTGCAGGACCCCCTCCTGGTGCAGCCTCCGCTTGTCCAGATCGTCAATGAGCCCCTTCAGGTTTTTGAGGGACAGGGTGATCTCGGTCTGATCGTGGGTCTTCATCACCGGAACCGAGATGATGGCCCTCGCCTCCTCCACCAGGTCGAAGGTAGTCACCTCTTTCAACACCAGACCCCCGGGGAGGGCCCGCTTGACCCGGGGCCGGGCCTTCAGGTCCACCACCTCGTAGCCCTTTTCCCTCAACTTGTCGTATCCGGTCGCCGCGATGACCTCTTCGGTCTCCACCCCCACCGCGGCCGAATCCGCGATGACCGGCTTTCCCCCTGCCTCTCGCACCAGGTCCGCAACCGCCTTGCAGACCTCCCAGCGGGTCACCGCCCCATTCAATCGATGGGGAGGCACCGCCACCAGGTTGGGCTTGATCAGGACCAGGTCCCTGGAGGAGAAGAGCCCCTCCAGGCCCCCGCTCAGGGAGATTGCCTCCCGGATTCCCTGCTCGATCTCCTTATATCCATGCCCCTTGGTCTTTACGATGGAAACCAGGCTCTTATGCCCCATTCGTCACATCTCCTGAAGGATCTCTTCTTCCAACATCCGTTCCAGCCGGAATTTGTGTCTTCGCTCCTCCGCTGCCAGGCATTCCGACAGGGCCCTGACCTCGGCCTGCTCCAGGCCCTTGGCCAATTGCTCATAAAAGGCGAGGGCCATCTCCTCCTCCCGGATCGCCAGCCTCACCGCCTCCTCTGGGGTCAAGTCCTGGTCGAACTTGACATCGCGCTGCTGCCCGGCCACGCCTAGGTCAGGCAAGGAGGCGAGAGGACACCCTTTGACCTTGCCACCCCGCCATCCCTCCAGGATCTCCTTATGCCTTTTCTCTTCCTCGGCCAGTTCCGCCAGCATCTGCTGGCTCCCCGGATGGCTCACCCGCTTGGCCAGCGCCTGGTAATTGGAGCTGGCCTCCTGCTCCTTGGCGATGGCTCGATTCAGGATCTGCTCCCAGGTCATCTCCTCCATATTCCCTCCTTCACTAGCACACTCATCCGGACCAGAAGCGACATTCCCCGCTCCGCCTCATTCGCACCGTGCGCCCCATGTTAACCCAGTCGGATGGAGCAGGTCAAGCCATATCCAGCCACAACCAGCCAGAACCCGAAGAATGGCGGTCCAGAAATGGGCCTTGACGGA
>Ga0315279_10011798_pt1 | contig 10056 bp, 7 predicted proteins | sample YL17G06_20_MG_FD_203694 | JGI IMG/M metagenome (GOLD analysis project Ga0315279, IMG submission 203694) | Sediment microbial communities from Yellowstone Lake, YNP, Wyoming, USA - YL17G06_20 | ecosystem: Environmental > Aquatic > Freshwater > Lake > Sediment | place: USA: Wyoming | collected...
CATGAAGCTCAATGAAAAGCTGAACCTTCAGATAAAAGGTGAAGGTGAGCCACTGATACGATATCCCGGAGATAAGTTCTGGTCGGGTCTTTCTCTTCCTATGATGTCTCATGGATATGAAATCCAGCTGACTCCCCTACAGATACTTACATTTTATAATGCAGTTGCGAATGATGGAAGGATGATGCGTCCAAGGTTTATTTCGGAGATTCGTCGTAACGGAAGTGTTACCAGGAGGTTTGCACCCGAAATAATAATCAACTCAATAGCCTCAAGATCAACCATAAGGAAAGCAAAGAAAATGCTTGAAGGAGTTGTTGAGCATGGAACAGCCATGAACCTAAAAGATGCCGATTACAGGATTGCCGGCAAGACAGGAACAGCACAAATTGCGAAAGATAAATATGGGTACAGGTCAGGATCACGGATATCATACCAGGCATCCTTCGTAGGATATTTTCCTGCTGAAAACCCGTTGTATTCATGCATCGTGGTTGTAAATGCCCCTACCAATTCAGTCTATTACGGAAACCTGGTTGCCGGTCCGGTTTATAAGGAGATTTCCGATAAAGTTTATTCTACAAGCTTTTTCAGGGATTATCAGAGTGCTGATAAAGATAAGAATGTTCTTGCAGCACCTGATGCCGGGAATGGTTACAGGGAAGATATAAATGAAGTTCTCAGGGATATGAGGATCAGGTACAAAAGAACTTCCGATAATGACTGGGTGGCTACCCGTGAAAGTGGTGACACTATAAAGCTCGTTGCTGTTAATCCACAGCCGGGGCTTGTACCTGATGTCAGGGGTATGACCCTCAGGGATGCAATGTTCCTTCTTGAAAATTCTGGTCTCAGAGTGACATTTTCAGGTAAAGGGAGGGTATGGAAACAATCCCCTGAACATGGCGCAAGAGTAAATGAAGGATCGGTGGTCTCATTGGATCTGCACATGTAATATGATGAAGCTGGATAAGATATTAAAGAATATTGAGGTTGTTTCTTCTTCCGGGAAAAGAACCCCTGAAATTACTGATATTGTTTTCGATTCAAGGAAAATTGTGCCGGGATGCCTGTTTGTTGCAGTTAAGGGAACCATAACTGATGGTCATGAATATATTCCTGTTGCATTAACTGCAGGTGCAGCTGCAGTAATCTGCGAGTCACTACCTGAAAATCCTGATAAGGACATTTGCTGGATAAGAACAAATGATTCTGCAAAGGCGCTTGGACTTGCTGCTTCAAACTTCTACGGAAACCCGTCAAACTCCCTGAAGCTTGTAGGAGTTACCGGAACAAACGGCAAAACAACAATTGCAACGCTTCTTTACAGGATGTTCCGGAAGCTGGGATATAAGTGCGGACTATTCTCAACGGTTTGTAATTATATAGAAGACAGCGAGTTACCAGCAACGCATACAACACCTGATCCCGTTCAGCTTAATATGCTTTTAGCAGAAATGGTCGAAGCAGGATGTGATTTTGTCTTTATGGAGGTAAGCTCACATTCGGTAGATCAGAAACGTATTGCCGGATTGAAATTCTCGGGAGGGATATTTACAAACCTAACTCATGATCATCTTGACTATCATAAGACATTTGATAATTACCTGGCAGCAAAAAAAGCCTTTTTTGACTCACTCACCCCCGATTCATTTGCTCTTACAAATATTGATGACCATAACGGTAATGTGATGGTGCAAAACTGCAAAGCAAGGAAATATACTTTTTCAACGAAAGGCATGGCGGATTTCCGTTGCGGAATAATCGAACAACGGTTCGAAGGAATGGGTTTGCGTATCGACGGAGAGGAGGTCTGGACCAGGTTCATTGGCGACTTTAATGCCTCGAATCTCCTGGCTGTCTATGCTGCTTCAGTTATACTTGGAGCAGAAAAGAAAGGTGTGCTGACAATTCTGAGTGATCTTTATTCTGTTCCGGGAAGGCTTGAAGTTATCAGATCTGCGGGAACTATAACTGGTATAGTTGATTATGCCCATACACCCGATGCGCTTCTGAATGTGATAGATACCATAAACAAAATAAGGCAGGGGGGAATGCAGCTTGTAACTGTCGTAGGTGCCGGAGGAGACAGAGATAAGACAAAAAGGCCGAAGATGGCAGCAATATCTGCCTCAGGAAGTACCAGGGTGATCCTTACGTCAGATAATCCAAGAACGGAAGATCCTGAAAAAATACTCGATGATATGGAGGAGGGAATTACCCCCGATCTTAAAAAAAAGGTTCTCAGGATATCTGACAGACGGGAAGCCATTAAGGCAGCTGTAATGCTTGCAAATGACGGAGATGTGATCCTCATAGCAGGCAAGGGGCATGAAACATACCAGGAGATAAAGGGGATAAAATATCATTTCGACGACCGGGAAGAACTAGGCAAAGCTTTGCTAACGAAAATATAGAAAAGTATGTTCTATTATTTGTTCAAATATCTTGATTCTCTGAACTTTCCGGGAGCGGGAGTATTCTCATATATTTCATTCCGGTCAGCTGCTGCAGTTATAACTTCACTGATAATATCTCTTCTGATTGGAAAGCGGATCATTGCATATCTCCAGAAAAAGCAGGTCAGTGAAGTTGTAAGAGATCTCGGGCTCGAAGGTCAGTACCGCAAACAGGGAACTCCTTCGATGGGAGGTATTATTATCCTGGCTTCAATCATCATACCGACTCTTCTGTTCGCGAAGCTGCAGAATGTCTACATCATCCTCATGCTTGTAACAACAATCTGGCTGGGATTTATTGGCTTTCTGGATGATTATATCAAGATATTTAAAAAGAACAAAGCAGGTCTGGCAGGTAAGTTCAAAATAGCCGGACAGATTGTTCTGGGAATTATTGTTGGCATTACTTTTTTCTTCAGCAATGATGTAATAATTATTGAAAAAATAAGCATTGCAAAACTTTCAATGCGTGAAAGAGTTGAACTTCTTGACCCTGCAGTTCAGTATCCTTCACAGGGAGAGATAACGATGGAAAGGAAATCTACCAAAACAACAATCCCTTTTGTTAAAAACAATGAATTCGATTATAAATGGCTGGTTTCATTTATTAAAGAAGCAAACCGACAACCATTTACATGGATTGTATTTGTCCTGATAGTCATTTTTATAGTGACAGCAGTATCAAATGGTGCAAATCTGACTGATGGACTCGATGGGCTGGCGACCGGAACATCAGCAATAATCGGTGCGGCACTCGGGATACTTGCATACGTTTCGAGTAATATAATCTATGCGCAGTACCTGAAGATCATGTACATCCCGGGCTCTGAGGAGCTTGTGATTTTTGCAAGCTCCTTCATCGGTGCAACTATCGGATTCCTGTGGTACAATTCATTTCCGGCACAGGTTTTTATGGGAGACACAGGCAGTCTGTCACTGGGAGGGATTATAGCCGTTTTTGCAATTGTCATCCGGAAAGAACTTTTGATACCAATCCTTTGCGGGATATTCCTGGTTGAGAATCTTTCAGTTGTTATTCAGGTCGCATGGTTTAAAAGGACTAAGAAAAAATTCGGAGAGGGACGAAGATTTTTCCTGATGGCTCCTCTTCATCATCATTACCAGAAAAAGGGATTTCCGGAACCTAAAATCGTTACCAGGTTCTGGATTGTGGCCATAATACTCGCAGTGTTAAGCATTGTAACACTTAAGATCAGATAGAAAGAATGAAGAAGAAGATTGTCATACTGGGTGCAGGTGAAAGCGGTGCAGGTTCAGCGGTGCTGGCAAAAAAACAGGGATTCGATGTGTTTGTTTCCGACAAAGCGCAGATAAAGCCGAAATACAGGGAGATACTTGACAGATCAGGAATAATGTACGAAGAAGGAAATCATACGGAAAAAAAAATACTTGCTGCATCAGAAGTAATAAAGAGTCCCGGTGTACCTGAAAATGTTCCGGTCATTCAGAAGCTGCGTGCAAAAGGTATTCCGGTTATCTCTGAAATAGAATTTGCAGGCAGGTATACTGATGCTGTAAAGATCTGTATAACAGGGAGTAATGGAAAAACTACCACCACAAACCTGATATGGCATATGCTAAAAAAAGCCGGAAAGAAAGTCGCACTGACCGGTAATGTTGGAAACAGTTTTGCCATGGCAGTGGCGGAGGGAGGAAATGATTATTACGTTATTGAATTAAGCAGCTTCCAGCTCGACGGCATGTATGAATTCAGGGCTGATATAGCCATTTTGCTCAATATCACCCCTGATCATCTGGACAGGTACGGGTATAAACTTCAGGATTATATCGATTCAAAATTCAGGATCACCAGGAACCAGATAAAATCAGATTGCCTGATCTTCTGGGCTGATGATCCCATCATCAAGACGGAATTATCAAAAAAACAATATAAGATGACATTGCTTCCCTTTTCAGCAGAAAGAAAAGAGAACATGACAGCCTATATCGAAAACAATGAATTGATTATTGATTACCAACATAAAACCAACCTTATGACCATTCATGATCTTGCATTAAAAGGCCGTCACAACACCTACAACTCGATGGCAGCAGCCATTGCAGGTAAAGTTCTGAATATACGCAAGGATGTGATACGGGAAAGCCTTGCGGATTTTCAGGGGGTTGAACACCGTCTTGAGCCGGTAATTACAGTCTGTGGCATTAACTTCATTAATGATTCAAAAGCTACCAACGTGAATTCCACCTGGTATGCCCTCGAATGCATGGAAACAGATATTGTCTGGATAGCCGGAGGTATTGACAAAGGTAATGACTACTCGGAACTGTTTCAGGTTGTGAAGAAGAAAGTTAAGGCTGTGATATGTCTTGGGAAGGATAATAAAAAGATAATTAAGGCATTCAAGGATAAAGTACCCACTATAGTTGAGACATCATCAATGGAAGAGGCAGTCAGATCCTCCTATTATCTGGCAGCAAAAGGTGATACGGTTTTGTTATCGCCTGCCTGTGCAAGCTTTGACCTGTTCACTAATTATGAGGACAGAGGAAGACAGTTCAAGAAAGCAGTAAGGAACCTGTAATTGATTTAGTAAAATGAAAAGGGGCTGGCTGATACATACTTTCAAGGGTGACAGAGTAATATGGGCACTGGTAGCGCTTTTCATGATTTATTCGTTGCTGTCTGTCTACAGCTCTTCGGTAAGTGTTGCTTTTACTAAACATGGTGGAAATACAACCTATTTCCTGAGATCCCAGTTCCTGATGCTTGCTTTTGGTTTGGTAATCATTGTTGTGACACATTATCTTCCCTACAGGATTTATTCCTCACTGGCAGGCCTGTTTCTTTTGATCTCAGTCGGACTTCTTGTTCTGACCCTTATCATTGGTGTAAGGGTGAACGAAGCCACAAGATGGATTGTCATACCAGGTACCGGTTTCAGACTGCAGACATCCGATGTGGCAAAGGTGGCCCTTGTGATATACCTCGCAAGAGCGCTTGCCCAATACCAGCATGAGCTGAATAATTTCATGCTGGTAACTAAATACTTCATGATACCTGTTGCAGTTGTATGCGGATTGATTTTGTCCGAGAACCTTTCAACAGCGCTTATGATATTCGGTATATGCATGATAATATTATTTATCGGAAGAGTTCCATTTAAATATCTGATGGCTTACCTTGGAATAGCCTTAGCCGGGATTGTCCTTTTTGTCCTGCTTCTTTCGGTTGTTTCGCCAAACAGCAACAGGGTAGCGGTATGGAAGAACAGGGTAGAGCATTTTTTCTCAGGCAATGCCAACGATGATGAAGCTTATCAATCGAACCAGGCTAAAATTGCCATATCCACAGGCGGGCTTTTCGGTAAAGCCCCCGGCAAAAGTACTCAGCGGAACATGCTTCCCCAATCTAATTCAGACTTCATTTTTGCCATTATCACCGAGGAATACGGATTATTGTTCGGAGCGATACCTCTGATCCTGGCATATATGATACTGCTGTTCAGGGGGATAGCGATAGCAAAAAAATGTGAAACTGCCTTCCCGGCATTCCTTGTACTGGGACTCGTGATTATGATAGTGGTGCAGGCAATGCTCAATATGCTTGTGGCAGTGGGATTATTTCCTGTGACCGGACAAACCCTTCCAATGATCAGCTGGGGACGAACATCCGTCCTTGTTATAAGCTTTTCAATAGGGGCCATTCTGAGCGTTAGCAGAGTGGTAAATGCGAGGATCAGGGAAGAGGAACTTCCTGAGGAAGAAAAAACGGACGATGGAGAAAAGATATATGAGCCGGCAAAAGCATAACAGGATTATTATCAGCGGCGGAGGAACAGGCGGTCATATCTATCCCGCCATTTCGATAGCCAATGCACTCAGGGAAATTGATCCTGAAATAGATATCCTTTTTGTTGGTGCCGAGGGAAGAATGGAAATGGACAGGATACCTGCAGCAGGTTATGATATTGTCGGCTTACCGGTTGCCGGTTTTAACCGCAAAATGTTGCTGAAGAATTTCTCTGTTCTGATAAAGCTTTTTAAAAGCCTGAGCCTGGCAAAAAGAATTTTAAGAGACTTCAAACCCGATGTTGTGGTGGGAGTAGGAGGATATGCCAGCGGACCAGTTCTCAGACAGGCAGGTAAGCTTGGTATACCTCTGGTGATCCAGGAACAGAACAGTTATGCCGGCATCACCAATAAGCTCATTGCTAAAAAGGCTTCCGTTATTTGTGTTGCTTATGATGGAATGGAGAAATATTTTCCTTCTGAAAGAATCGTAAAAACAGGTAATCCTGTTCGGCAAAACTTTGACAATATAAATGATCTGAAAAAAGAAGCTCTTTCATTTTTCAATCTGTCCGGCAACTACCCGGTTATCCTGATTCTTGGCGGATCGCTGGGAGCAGGAAGCATTAACAGCAGCCTTTCTGAAAATATACAAACATTAATTGATTCGGATTGCCAATGGATATGGCAATCAGGGAAATATTACTATGAGGATGTAATTGCTCTGGTTTCAGTTACATCTGCCAAAAACATTGCAGTTCAAGGATTTATTAACAGGATGGACCTGGCTTTTGCAGCAGCAGATGTTATCGTTTCCAGAGCCGGAGCAGGCACTATTTCAGAATTATGCCTTGTTGGTAAACCGGTGATACTTGTTCCTTCTCCCAATGTTGCCGAAGATCACCAGACAAAAAATGCACTGGCACTTGTCGAAAAAAGCGCAGCCATTTTGGTGCCTGATAATCAGGCTGTAGAAAGGCTTGTTGCAGAAGCCCTGTTACTTGTTTCTGATGTTGAAAAAAGAAAAATACTGTCTGCCAATATTGTCAGTCTGGCTGAAAGAGATGCAGATATAAGGATAGCAAAAGAGATTATAAAGCTGATCAGGGAATGATAGATACTAAAAACATAGAAGGGATCTATTTTATCGGTATCGGCGGTATCGGGATGAGTGCGCTTGCCAGGTATTTCATGGCCGGTGACTTTGCTGTAGCCGGGTATGACAGATCTGAAAGCAGTTTAACTCTTGCACTCTCAGAAGAAGGTTGTGACATATCATATAAAGATGATATTAATTCATTACCGGCAATTTTAAGGGATCCGTCGACAAAAGATAAAACACTTATTATTTATACCCCTGCAATTCCAGCAGGGAACAATATTATTTCATTTTTCCGGAGTAACGGATACAAAATGTTCAAACGGTCGGAAATACTCGGTGAAATATCAGAAAAGACAGATACTCTGGCTGTTTCAGGAACTCATGGCAAGACAACGGTGTCGGCAATGCTTGCTCATCTTCTGAAGCAATCACATGTCGGTTGCTCTGCATTCCTCGGTGGCATTTCAAAGAATTATAATTCCAACCTGTTGCTTGGAGAAAGTAGATTCACGGTTATGGAAGCTGATGAATTTGACAGATCATTCCACCGGCTTCACCCGTTTATGGCTGTTGTTACCTCTGTTGATGCGGATCATCTCGAAATTTATGGTGATCATCCGGCGATGATTGAAGCATATAATGAATTCTGCAGAAAAATCAGAAAAGGAGGTAACCTTGTTGTAAACAGTAAGATACGCGATAAAATAGCTATTCCTGACGGAGTTGCTGGTTTCACTTATGGATTATCTGAAGATACTGATTTCAGGTCATTAAATATAAAACAAAAAGGAGACAGCTACAGGTTCGATCTGAAAACTCCGGACAAAATAATTGAAGATATCAGTTTTACCTTTCCCGGTTTGATCAATATTGAAAATGCGACTGCCGCATCAGCAATTGCACTTTTATGCAGTGTTACAGAACAGGAGTTAAGAAAAGCATTTATCTCTTTCAGAGGTGTGCAAAGAAGGTTTGATATAAGGATCAATTATCCCGGCCTGGTTTATATTGATGATTATGCTCATCACCCTGAGGAGATCAGTGCCTGTATTACTTCGGTAAAAGAATATTTCGGAGGAAGAAAAATTACCGGAATTTTCCAGCCACATCTCTATTCACGTACCAGAGATCATGCTGGCGGTTTTGCGCAAATACTTGATATTCTTGATGATGTAATATTGTTGCCTGTCTATCCTGCAAGAGAGGAACCGATTGAAGGTGTATCTTCTGAAATGATTTATAAAATGATGAAGCTGAAGAAAAAGAGATTATTGAATAAGGAAGATATCCCCGGTGAGCTCGATATAGAAAACCTGGATGTTCTGTTAACGATAGGGGCTGGTGATATTGACAGGCTTGTGGCTCCTATTGAAGAGACGCTTAAAAGAAGAAGAAAACAATGAAGATTCTTGTTAAGATATTGATCATAATTACTGCATTATATCTTGTTATTATGCCGGTATATCTTACACATAAAACAAATGTGATGCTGTGCGGGGGAATCAGTGTCAATATTGTCGATTCATCAGAATATCATTTTGTAACCAAAGGTGAGATCAGGAACCTTATTGTGGAAAATAACACAAAGGTACTGGGTATGCCGATAAAAAATATATCAACACCTGAGATTGAAAACAGAATTGCGGGGCTCAGAGAAGTAAAGGTTGCGGAAGTTTATACCACTATAGATGGAACTCTGCATGTGCTTGTCGATCAGAGAGATCCGGTAATGCGGGTAATGGCAGACGGAGGAGATTATTTTGTTGACAAAGATGGTGTGGTTATCCGCAGGAAAGGACTATATACTCCCAGATTGCACATTGTCGGAGGTAATATCAGGATAACTTCCCAGATGCTTAATGGGGTGAGCGTCCTTGATACAAGTATAAAAAACAGCATATTAAAAGACATTTATCAGCTAGTTAATTTTTTAAATGGAGACAGCTTCTGGTCAGCACAGATAGACCAGATATATGTTGATAATGATGATGAGATAGATCTTATTCCGAGACTTGGCAATAATTTGGTTCACCTTGGAACGACTGAAAATTATGAAGGTAAACTAAGAAATCTGGAAGCATTCTACAAAAAAGTTCTTCCGGAAGCAGGATGGAACAAATATGAATTAATAAACCTTGAATATAAGGATCAGATAGTTTGCAGAAAGCGATAGTAAGAAACAACCATATTTTAGATCTATGGAACCCACATGATTGAAACAGATTATAAACAGGATTGAGAATAATCCAATTTCAATCATGTGCGGTTCCATCAGACCATAAACAAATTAATAATTAACTGATGAATAAAAAAGAACAGTATGTTGCAGCGATCGACATAGGCACCACTAAAATAGTGGCGATTGTCGGAACAAAAAATGAGAATGGTAAGATAGAGATACTGGGTCTGAGCAAGGCTCCTTCAAAAGGTGTCAAAAGAGGCGTTGTTCTCAATATTGAGGAGACAGTCAACGCAATTGAGACAACAGTGCAGGATGTCCAGAAAAGATCAGGTATCGTATTCTCAGAGGTCTTCGTTGGTATTGCAGGCCAGCATATTAAGAGTATGAAGAGCCGCGGATATATCATGCGTGAAGCTTATGATGACGAGATCAAAAAAGATGATGTCTTTAAGCTGATTGAGGATATGCACAAGATACACATCGATATCGGCGAGGAGATTATTCACGTGATCCCTCAGAATTTCATTGTTGATAATGAGACC
>Ga0315279_10011799_pt1 | contig 10055 bp, 9 predicted proteins | sample YL17G06_20_MG_FD_203694 | JGI IMG/M metagenome (GOLD analysis project Ga0315279, IMG submission 203694) | Sediment microbial communities from Yellowstone Lake, YNP, Wyoming, USA - YL17G06_20 | ecosystem: Environmental > Aquatic > Freshwater > Lake > Sediment | place: USA: Wyoming | collected...
TTGAACCCTGAACGCCCTCATGGATCACATCCGGAACTTCTGCATCATCGCGCACATCGACCACGGCAAATCCACGCTGGCGGATCGCCTGCTGGAGCGGACGGGGACCCTCTCTGCCCGGCAGATGGCGGAACAGGTGCTGGACAGCATGGACCTGGAGCGAGAGCGGGGGATCACCATCAAGGCCAAGGCGGTCCGCCTGGGCCACCGCGCCGCCGACGGACGGGAGTATCAACTGAACCTGATCGACACGCCGGGTCACGTGGACTTCACCTCCGAGGTGTCGCGGAGCCTGTCGGCCTGCGAGGGGGCCCTCCTGGTCGTTGACGCCGTGCAGGGGGTGGAGGCGCAGACCGTGGCCAACGTCCACCTGGCGATGCGGAACAACCTCACCATCGTTCCGGTGATCAACAAGATCGACCTCCCGAACGCCGACCCGACCAAGGTGCGGGGCGAGATCGAGGACATCCTGGCGCTGGACGGCGCCGAGGCCATCCTTGTGAGCGCCAAGTACGGCCAGGGGATCGAGGAGATCCTGGAGGGAATCGTGGCCCGGATTCCGCCGCCGCGGGGGAATCCGGAAAACCCGCTCAAGGCCCTGATTTTCGACTCCTGGTTCGACAGCTATCAGGGGGTGATCGTGTACGTCCGGCTCTACGAGGGGAGCGTGGCTCCCGGAATGCGGATCCGGCTGATGTCTTCGGGGAACGTCTTCGAGGTGGGCCAAGTCGGGATCTTCACCCCGGCCCTGCGGCCGGTGGAACGTCTCATGGCCGGAGAGGTCGGATACGTCGCCGCCGGCATCCGGGACGTCCGGCTAAGCCGCGTCGGGGACACGATGACCGAGGCGGATCGCCCAACAGACCGGCCCCTTCCGGGATTTCGCGAGGTCCGCCCCATGGTCTTTGCGGGCCTCTATCCAGTGGAGAGCCAGGACTATCTCAATCTCAAGGGGGCGCTGGAGAAGCTGCAGTTGAACGACGCCGCGTTCTCGTTCGAGCCCGAGACGTCGCTGGCGCTGGGGTTCGGATTCCGCTGCGGATTCCTGGGCCTGCTTCACCTGGAGATCGTCCAGGAGCGATTGGAGCGGGAGTTCAATCTGACGCTGCTCACCACCGCCCCGACGGTCGTCTATCGCGTCACTCGGACCACCGGCGAGGTGCTGGAGGTGGAGAACCCCAGCAAGCTGCCCCCGCCGCAGGAGATCCTCAAGCTCGAGGAGCCGTTCATCACCGCCTCTATCATGGCCCCGACGGAGTTCGTGGGGGCGATCCTCACCCTCTGCCAGGAGAAGCGGGGGTTCCACAAGGGGATCGAGTACCTGCAGGATGGCCGGGTGCTGATCGCCTATGAGCTGCCCCTGAACGAGATCGTCCTGGACTTTTACGACCGGCTGAAGTCGGTCAGCCGCGGGTACGCCTCGTTCGACTACGATTTCCTCGACTACCGAGAGAGTCCTCTTCTCAAACTGGATATCCTGGTCAACGGGGAGCCAGTGGACGCCCTCTCCTTCATCATCCATCGGGATCATGCCCAGATCCGCGGGCGCCTGCTGGCGGAGAAAATGCGGGAACTGATTCCCCGACAGTTGTTCGAGGTGGTAATCCAGGCGGCCATCGGCAGCAAGGTGATTGCGCGTGAGCGGATCGCTCCCTTGCGAAAGGCCGTGACGGCCAAGTGCTACGGGGGCGACATCACGCGCAAGCGGAAGCTCCTGGAGAAGCAAGCGGAAGGCAAACGCCGCATGAAGCAGGTCGGTCGCGTGGAGATCCCCCAGGAGGCGTTTATGGCCCTGCTGCAGATAGGCCAGGACTGAATTTTCAAATGGAAAACTGACAACCGACAACCGGCCAATGAACGGAAATGACCGGTTGTCAGTTGTCGGTTGTCGGTTTTCAATTGGACGTGGTCCGTTGTCAGTCTTGGATGGGCCATGGGCTCCACAAAAGAGAGGGCGAGCGTGCGGAAGGCGAAGGACGAGTTGGAGGGAACGGCGCCGGGGAAGGCGGCGCCGGCACCGGCGCGAAAGTCGGTCCTCCGGGAGTATGCCGAGGCCCTGGTCATCGCGGTCTTGCTGGCCCTGGTGATCCGGACCTTCGTCGTGCAGGCCTTCAAGATCCCCTCGGGTTCGATGTTGCCGACCTTGCAGATCGGGGATCACATCCTGGTGAACAAGTTCATCTATTACTTCGAACCCATCCGGCGGGGAGACATCATCGTCTTCAAGTTCCCCCAGGACGAGACCCGGGACTTCGTCAAGCGGACGATCGGCCTCCCGAGGGAGACGCTGGAGATCCGCGGCCGGCAGGTCCTCATCAATGGGGTTCCGCTGAAGGAGGCGTACGCCGTCTACTCGGATGGGCCCTCGCTCGGGGGCCTGGAGTCAGCGCACCTGGGTCCGCTCGTCATCCCCCCCGGAAAGCTCTTCATGATGGGGGACAACCGCGATCACAGCATGGACAGCCGGGCGTGGGGCTTCGTGGACGTGCACGAGATCAAAGGGAAGGCCTTTATTGTTTACTTCTCCATCCGCATCAGGGATATCCCCTGCGCCTCGGGACTCCCGCGAAATGAAGGCGGCGAATGCGTGGAACGCCTTGACGGGGATAACCCTTACACCTCACCATTGCGCAGCCTGTACTCAATCCTGTACAGCGCGTCTTACGTGGTGACGCACCCCCCTACACTGCGTTGGGGCCGGTTCGGGATGCTTCTGCACTGACCGGCTCGATCCTGGGCAGCCTGCTCCATGTGGTAATGCACCCCTTCGATCGTCCGGTGGGGCCGGCTCGGAAGGAGAGTCCACTGACCCGGCTCGTGCATGATCCATCGGCCCGAAAGTGAAGACTGATCCCCGATCGCCGAGGGGTTCTCCGGTTTTCGCCCCCCTTGACAACCTTCGGGGCCTCCTCTATAGTTCGAGGAAACTGGCACTCTCGGTGTGAGAGTGCCAGGCCGTCGAGGTGCATCGAATGCTGAATGCCCGACACCAAGGCGTGCTTCGAGCCATCGTGCTGGATTACATCCGGACGGCAGAGCCGGTGGGGTCCCGCACCATCTCCCGCAGGTACGGCTTCTCGCTGAGCCCGGCGACCATTCGCACCACCATGGCTGACCTGGAGGAGTTGGGATACCTGGCCCAGCCGCACACCTCCGCCGGGCGGATCCCGACCGACAGGGGGTATCGCTTCTATGTGGATGCGTTGATGGACCGCCCCCAGTTGAGCCGGGCCGAAGTCCAGCGGATCGAGCAGCACGTGGGCCCGTCCACGGGCGAGGTGGAAGGGATGCTGCGGGAGGCGGGGAAGCTTCTGTCGGCCCTGTCGCCCTACGTGGCGGTGGTCCTGGCTCCCCGCATCCAGGAAAGCCAGTTCCGGCGGGTGGAGTTCGTTCCGCTCGCCCGCGACCAGGTTCTGGTCATCCTGCTGGCGGATGCAGAACTCGTCCACCACAAGGTCGTGGCCGTGGACGAGGCGATGACGCAGGATGAGCTCGACCGGATCGCCCGGTATCTCACCGACCTCCTGCAGGGGCACAGCCTGCGGGAGGTGCGGGACCTCCTGCTGATCCAGATGGCCGAGGAGAAGGCGCAGTACGATCGAATGCTGGCGCGGGCCCTCCGCTTCGGGGCCAGGGCCCTGGAGGCCGAGCCGGAAGGCGACGTGTACGTGGCGGGCGCGGCCCACATCGCCGACCAGCCCGAGTTCGCCGACATCGCCAAGATGAAGGCGCTGTTCGCGGCCTTCGAGGAAAAATCGAAGCTGGTGAAGATCCTGAACGAGTGCCTGACGGGGGAGGATTTCAAGATCTTCATCGGCAGCGAGATCCCGGAGCGGGAGATCCAAGGGCTGAGCGTGATCGCCGCGCCGTACCGCCGGGGCGACCGGGTGCTGGGCGTCCTCGGGGTCCTGGGCCCCACCCGGATGGACTACGGCCGGGCAGTGGCCCTGGTGGAGACGACGGCAAAGCTCTTGAGTCGTGCGCTCACGAAGCGGGCCGAATAGCCGGGGACCGATCCTCACCGAGCGGGAGGGCCCGACGGGCCCTCCCGTTCCGTCTGTTTGGAGCCATGGAACAGAAACACACAGACACGCTGACCCCTTCCGACGCTGTCGCCGCCGCGCCGCCCGCCGAGGCTGTCCGCGCGGCTGAGGGCGCCGCCGAATCTCCCGCGGCCCTCCACGAGGCCCTGTCCGCCAAGACGCAGGAGGTGGAGCGACTGCAGGACCGCCTGCTGCGCCTCCAGGCGGAGTTCGACAACTACAAGAAACGGATGGCCCGCGAGAAGGCGGAGTTCCTGAAGTTCGCGCACGAGGGGCTGATCCTGGACTTCCTGCCTGTCCTGGATAACCTGGAGCGCGCTCTGGATGCGGCGCGGGCCGAGGCCGGCTCAACGCCCCTCCTCGAAGGCATTGAGATGATCGTGCGCCTGTTCCGGTCCGTCCTGGAGAAGGCGGGCGTCCGGCCGATGGAGGCGCTGGGACAGCTTTTCGACCCCGCCTATCACCAGGCCGTCGCCCAGGTGGAGACTTCCCAGGGGGACGCCAACCGCGTGGTGGAGGAAATTCAAAGAGGGTATCTCATCGAGGGCCGGGTGCTCCGCCCGGCCATGGTCAAGGTGTCTCGCGCCGTCTCTCCCGAACCGGGTGGCGGCGGGGGCGATGAGGGCGCCCGGGCGTGAGTGAGAAGCGCGACTATTACGAGGTCCTGGGGGTCGCCCGCGACGCCGGTCCCGAGGAAATCAAGAAGGCCTACCGCAAACTGGCCCACCAGTACCACCCTGACAAGAATCCTGGCGATCGATCGGCCGAGGAGCGCTTCAAGGAGATCGGCGAAGCCTACGAGATCCTGGGCAACGCCGAGAAGCGGCAGGCCTACGACCGGTTCGGCGCGGCCGGTCCCGGTCGTGGTTTCGAGGGGTTCGGGGGATTCGAATCGGGGTTCGGCAGCATCTTCGACGACATCTTCGAGGGCTTCTTCACCGGCCGGACAGGCCGGTACAGCCGGGGCGCCCAGCGCGGAGCGGACCTGCGCTACAATCTGGATATCCGCTTCGAGGAAGCGGCCACCGGCGTCGAGAAAGAGATCATCATCCCCCGGCTGGACACCTGTCCCACCTGCCGCGGCACCGGGGCCAAGGGGGGGTCTCAGCCGGTCTCGTGCCGGGCCTGCCGCGGCACGGGCCAGGTCCGGTACTCGCAAGGGTTCCTCACGGTCAGCCAGACCTGCGGCCAGTGCCGCGGCGAGGGCCGGGTCATCGAGCATCCCTGCCAGACCTGTCGGGGGCTGGGCCAGGTCAAGGCGGAACGGACCCTGACGGTGAAGATCCCCGCCGGCGTGGAGACGGGGACAAGACTCAAACTGGGCGGCGAGGGGGAGGCGGGCGTGCGGGGTGGTCCGCCGGGAGACCTGTACGTGGTCATCAGCGTGCAGGAGCATCCCCTTTTCACGCGCCACGGGGACGACCTGTACTGCGAGATCCCCATCAGTTTCGCCCAGGCGGCCCTGGGGGCCCAGATGGAGATCCCCACGATCTCCGGGCGGGCGGTCCTCAAGATTCCGCCGGGAAGCCAGACCGGAGCAGAATTCCGGATCAAGGGGAAGGGGCTGCCGAACGTCCGGGGATACGGTCGCGGCGATCTGGTGGCCCGCGTCTTCGTGGAGGTGCCCACACACCTCACGGCGAAGCAGCGCGACCTGCTGGAGCAGTATGCCCGCCTGGAGAACGGCGCGGGCAGCCCCCTGGTCCAGGGATTCTGGGAACAGGTGAGGGCGCTCTTCGACTGACACCCGCATGTTCAGATGTCCAGCCGACACCCGACGACCGGGCATCGACGTTCCATTGGGCCGGTCGTCGGGTGGCCGTTCTCGGTTCTCCATTGGCCCGGCGCCGCGAGTGAGCGATTCGAGGATTCACCACCGGAGGTTTTTCGTTCCCGCCGAGCGCATCCGCGACGGCTGGGTGGAATTCGCCCCGGGCCAGGCCCATCAAATGGCGCATGTCCTCCGGCTCCGGCCGGGCGATCAAGTGTGCGTCTTCGATGGGACCGGCCGCGAACTCATCGCCTCGCTGGCGAGGACCACCCGGCGCAGGGCGACCGCCCGCATCCTCGGCGAGGCGCCGCGCCTGCCCCCCGCACGCCTCCGGGTTGCCCTGGCCCAAGTCGTCCCGCGGGGACCGGCCATGGACTACATCGTGGGCAAGGCGACGGAGCTGGGGGTGGCCCGCATCATCCCGCTGGAGGGCGAGCGCAGCGTGCGTCGCGCATCCGTCGCGCGGTCGTCGCGCTGGCTCCGGATCGTGCAGGAGGCCGCGGAGCAGTGCGGGAGGCGGGACCTGCCCGAGGTTGCCCCCGCCTGCACCCTGGACGCATTCCTCCTGGGCCATCCCGGGCAGACACCCCTCCTGGCGTGTGACGCCGGCCGGGAGAGCCGGCCGCTGCTGGCCGCGTGCGGGGAACTGCGAGGCGGGTCCTCGCTCACGCTCCTGATCGGGGGCGAGGGCGGCCTGAGCCCCGCCGAGGTGGGACGGCTCCGATCCCGTGGCGCCCGCTTGGTCTCCCTGGGCCCCCGCATCCTCCGGGCCGAGACCGCGGCCCTGGCGGCTCTGGCGATCATTCAGGCGGCGTTGGGCGGATGGGAGTTCGTCCAGGAGAGCGAGGCCAAATGACACTCCCCATCATGAGACCGGGGCCCGGCGGCTCGCATGGCAGCCCCCGACCCTCCGGTGGGGAAGTCCGCGCCGGTCGACGCGCGACGAAAGGATGACGCAGGAAGAGGGGTGTCCAGATGTCACGAGATCTCTCCGCGCCAACGGCGGAGCGCCCCGCGGCCAGTATCCTGATCGTGGATGACGAGGAGGCGCTCCAGACCTCACTCGTCACGGCGTTCGCCCTCGAGGGCTATCGGGCCGCGGGGGCGGGATCGGGCCGAGAGGCGCTGCAGCGCCTGCAGCAGAACTCCTGGGATGCGCTCCTCGTGGACCTGAGGATGCCGGACATCGACGGCATCCAGTTGATGGAGCGGGTGCGGGAGAGCGCCCCCGACACTCTGGTCATCCTCATGACCGGAGGCGGGACCGTGGAGACCGCGGTGCGCGCCCTCAAGGGGGGCGCCTACGACTACATCCTCAAACCCTTCACGTTGGCCGAGATCTTCCACATCGTGAAGCGCGGCCTGGAGCAGCAGCGGCTCAAGCTGGAGAACGTTCAACTGAGCGAGCTGAACCGCCGCCTCCGGGAGCTCGACCAGATCAAGACGAACCTCCTGTCGGCCGTCACTCACGAGTTTCGCACGCCCCTCACCGTCATGAGCGGATGGCTGGACCTTCTGCTGGGGGATCACTTCGGTCAACTCTCGGGCAAGCAGCGGGAAAGCCTGACGGCCGTCCGCACGGGCACCGTCCGCCTGGGACGACTGATCTCCAATCTGCTGGTCTTCGTGGAATCCGACCGGAGCCAGCTCGCCGGGAAGCGCCTCCCCCTGAACCTCGGAGACGTGCTTCGGGACATTCTGACCGAGCTGTCGCCGGAGTGCGAGGAGCGGCAGGTGTCCGCTCGCGTGGAGAGCGCCCCCGAGCTGCCCTCGCTTCTGGGGGACGGGGAGCACCTGCGCGTCCTCTTCTTCAACCTGGTGGAGAACGCCATCAAGTTCAACGAACCGGGCGGGGAGGTCGTGATCCGGGCCAGGCTGGACGAGTCGTCGTTCCTGGTGAGCGTCACCAATGCCCGAGGCGAGATTCCGGCGGAACGGATCCCGCACCTCCTGGAGCCCTTCACGCAGGGAGACATGAGCGCGAGCCGGGCCGCCTCCGGCCTAGGCCTGGGCCTGGCTGTCGCCCGGTTGATCGCAGACGCCCACGGAGGTCGGATGGCGATCGAGAGCGGGCAGGGCAGAGGCACCACGGTGCACGTCCGCCTCCCGCTGACGCGGTAGGCGGCAATTTCAAATGGGAAACTGATCCGCCTGTGGCGGAACAACCGACCTCGCGGATTTTCACATGAGAAACTGACAACCGACAACCGGTCAATGATCGAAATTGGTCCGTTGTCGGTTGTCCGTTGTCGGTTTTACATTGGCAGGGGGCCTTCATGGCGAACGGTCCACGCTTGATCCTTGTTGACGGCAGCTCCTCCCTGTATCGCGCTTTTTTCGCGCTGCCGCCCCTCAGCAACTCGAAGGGCACGCCCACGCACGCGATCCTGGGGTTCACCACCATGCTCCTGAAGTTGCTCCGCGAGGAGGAGCCGGACGCCGTCGCCGTGGCTTTCGATGGGCCGGGCCCGACGGCCCGCCACCACGAGTTTGCGGAATACAAGGCCCAGCGTCCCGAGATGCCGGAGGCCATGGTGCAGCAGATCCCCCACGTGCACCGGGTGCTCGCCGCGATGCGCGTGCCGGTCCTCATGATGCCTGCCGAGGAGGCGGATGACATCCTTGGAAGCGTGGCGATGCGTGCCGCCGCCGAGGGCTATCGGGTCGTCCTGGTTTCGGGGGACAAGGATCTGTTCCAGTTGGTGGGGGAGCGGATCGTCGTCCGCGACACGATGAAGGAGCGGACCTGGGGCCCGGCCGAGGTGCAAGAGCGGTACGGGATCTCCCCCGGGCAGTTCCCGGACCTCCTGGGCCTGATGGGAGACAGCGTCGACAACATCCCGGGGGTTCCGGGGGTGGGGGAGAAGACCGCCCAGGACCTCCTGCAACGGTTCGGGATGCTCGAGGCGGTGCTCGAGCGGAGTGTCGAGGTGGGGAGGCCGAAAGTGCGCGAGGCGCTGCTGACGCACGCGGAGCAGGCCCGACTGAGCAAGCGGCTGGCGACGATCCGGACGGACCTGCCGATCCCGTGGGCCACGGCGGACCTCGCACGGAAGGGGCCGGACATGGCCGCCCTGCTCGAGCTGTTTCGCGAGCTGGAGTTCTCCCGGCTGGTCCAGCAATTCAGCCAGCCAACTCTGTCGTGAGGACGGTTCGGAGGATGGTCACGAGACAATCACGAGGGGAATGGCCGTGCTGGTGGTCGGCCTGACCGGCGGAATCGCCACGGGCAAATCCACCGTGGCGGGGATGTTTGCCGCGCGCGGGGCGGCCATCGTGGACGCCGACCGCCTCGCCCACGCTCTCCAGGAGCCGGGCCAGCCGTGCCATCAGCACATCGTGGAGGCCTTCGGGGCCGGGGTCCTGGATGAGGCGGGTCGCATCGATCGCCGCCGGCTCGGCGCCCGGGTGTTCGCCGATGCGTCAGCCCGACAGCGCCTGGAGGCCATCATGCACCCGGCGATCCGCGAGGCGTGCGAGAACGAGATCCTTGCGGCCGAGGCGGCCGGCCGGATGATCTGCATCGTGGACGCCGCCCTGATCCTGGAGACCGACCGGCGGGACCGGTTTCACAAGATCGTGGTGGTCGCCGCTCCCGAGGACGTCCAGGTGGATCGCCTGGTTCGTTCCCGGGGGCTCACACCGGCCGAGGCGCGGCAGCGGCTTTCGTCCCAGTGGCCAACCGCGGCCAAGGCCGCCCTGGCCGATTTCGTCATCGACAACGGCGGGGATCTGGCCAGCACGGAGGCCCAGGTGGCCCGGGTCCATGCCGCCCTGGAAGCCGCTTCGGTTGCGGGGGCAAAAAAAGCTTGACAAAGCCCGAGGCCCCCCCATAAAGTACGGTCGACTTCGAGAATTCCTCACATTTGCCCGCTGAAGGTATCCACCCTCGAGAGTTCGAAGGTCACGATTGCCCGCAGCGTTATCGGGCCCGACAGGTGAGTTTGCCGCCATCCAGGTGTAACACAGTGCGTTGCCTCCCCATGTAATTTCTGTCTTGCTCCGTGTGCGGGGCGCCAGTCCGAGTTCGTCAAGGGTTTGAGGAATCGTGATGTCACCCAGCGCTGCAGAGCGCCCCACCCGGATGGTCCGGGAGCGGGAATCGTCAGAATCTGCCAAAGGAATCCCTATGAATCTCGCCGAACTCAAAGAAAAAACCATTGCCGAACTGACGTCCATCGCCCGGACACTGAACGTGGTCGGCGCCAGCGGCCTCCGGAAGCAGGAGATGATCTTCAAGA
>Ga0315279_10011800_pt1 | contig 10054 bp, 7 predicted proteins | sample YL17G06_20_MG_FD_203694 | JGI IMG/M metagenome (GOLD analysis project Ga0315279, IMG submission 203694) | Sediment microbial communities from Yellowstone Lake, YNP, Wyoming, USA - YL17G06_20 | ecosystem: Environmental > Aquatic > Freshwater > Lake > Sediment | place: USA: Wyoming | collected...
GGCCGCGCTACCCCGGCAGGCGCCAGTGCGGCCGCTTGCGGAATGGGTTGTGGAACCGCGCCTTGATGCGCCCCTCCTGCTCGAGGTGGATCATGCACGCGCGGATGCAGCCCTTGGCTCCCCCGGTTGCGCCGGTGTGGTGAAAGGTGGTCATCGCCACGCGGTTGTACGGTATCTCGTTGAGCCACTTCCACGGGTCCTTGGCGGTCTCGTCGAGCGGGGGCAGGTCCGGCGGCGCGAAGGGCGAGAACTCCTTGACCCCTCCCGCATAGGCGAAGGTGCAGCGGTCAACGTCGAGCTTGGCCCACTCCAGCGCCTTGCCGCCGACGCTGACGCGCACCGTCTCCGACGGGTGCAAGCAGCCGCCGGGGCACTCCGACACGCACAGCTTGCAGCGGTCGCAGACCTCGCCGTCGAAGAGGGGATCGGGCTCCAGCGGGGCGTCGGTCACCAGCAGCGCCAGGCGCTGGCGCGGGCCGAACTCGGGCGACAGGAACACCTTGCTGTAGCCGATCTCGCCCAACCCCGCGGCCACGGCCGCCAGGCGATAGTGCACCGTCACGTCGGGCGGCGGAACCCCCGGCCGCACCGCCGCTCGCTCGATCGGCGTGCCGTGGTGGATGTTTACGCTGCTCATCAGCACCATGTTCTGCACCGGCACCGCCTCGTAGCCCTGATCCTCGAGATAGAGGGACACTTCGCGCAGCACGTTGGGCGCGTAAACCAGGTTGATGTGGCTGTAGCCCATGGTCGGATAGGCCCCGAAGTAGGTGCCTTCCTCGATCCCGCGGAAACACCCCCGCGGGATGCGAAAGCCGAACACGACCACCGCCTTGGCGTCGGGGAAGATGTGGCGCGGGTCCATGCGCTCGGGCGCGCCCTCGAAGCGCTCGACCGGGGCCACGCCCACCAGGTCGGCGCCGCACTTGCGGGCAAACTCCTTCAGAGGTCGTGAATCCATGACGGCGAAACTCCTAACGGTGGGCTGAAGCGGCGTGACTGCGGCGCGCCGCCGACCATAAGATTTCGTGGTGGCAGCGGAGTTGCCTGCTGCCGCCACGGGCAGGGAGAGGAACATGATGCGTCAAGTCGCGTGTGCAGCGGTGCTGGTGTGCGCGGTGCTGGCAGTTCCCGCGTGGTGCGAGCAGGAGAGCAAATCCCCGCCGCCGCCGGAGGGCAAGGGACACTACTACCTGATGCTGGGCCTTTTTCGGCCGACCGACAGCGACCGCTCCGGGCGCACCGCCATCGGCATCCAATACCTCGCCGCGAATCCACGGCCTTACTTCGCGGTCGAGTACGCCGACTCATCTCACAGCGGCCTGGTCCTTGGCACGCCGGTGGAGTTGGACGACCAGGCGATAACCGCCGTCATCGGCAAGCGCGTGTGGCGCGGCAGTTGGTACGTCGGCGGGGCCGGCGGGTTATCCCGGATCAAGCACGAGGTGCCGGCCGCGAACGGCATCGCGAGCGAGTCCGAGACCAATCTGGCGTGGGAGGTGGCGGTCGGCACCCTCTTGGGGAGACGCGGTATGGCGGAGCTGAGGTACATCGACTGGGGCGACGACGCCGTGCGCGGCTTCATCGGCGCCGTGGGCATCAGATACTAGCGCGCTGCCGCCGACAACCTCGGCGAGCGACGTGCGGGGGTAACCGTTTGGCCCGCGAGCAGCGGATACTGGAGCTGAAGGAGCTTTCGTGGCCGCAGGTCGATGCGCTCGACCGCCGCCGCACCGCCTTTTCCCTGGTGGTGGCGCCGCTCGAGCAGCACGGCCGCCACCTGCCCGTCGGCACGGATCTCATCGAGGTCGAATGGTGGCAGCGGGCGGCGGTCGAAGCGCTCGCCGACAGGCTTGCCGATTTCACCTTCGTGCTGTGCCCATCGCTGCCCGTGGGCGCGTCGTGCGTGTCGCGGTTCCCCGGCAACTTCGAGGTCAGCCAGCGCACCCTGCGCGCGCTTATCGCCCAGGTGGTGGGCGACATCGCCTCGTGGGGATTCAAGCACATCGTCGTGCTGGCCGGGCACATGGCCCCCCGCCATCTGCTGGCGGCGGAGGAGGCCTGCGCGCGCGTCAACCGCCGCTTCGGCGAGGTCGCCATATCGCCGATGGGAGCGTTCGTGCGCGACATGCTGCGCCAGCGCCGCGCGGGGCGCCTCGCCTCCGGGGTGAACCACATGACGCGGCACATAAGCGACGACGTGCACGCCGGCTGGCTCGAGACCTCCATGATGCTCGAGCTGCGGCCCGAGTTGGTGGACCCGTCGTTCGGCGAACTGCCGGCGACGCACCTCACGACCGCCGACATGTTGTCGCCGCGGCGCACCCATGCCAAGGTCGCCGGGCTGGGCCACATCGGCGCCCCCGCGGCGGCGAGCGCGGAGTTGGGGCGCGCCATCAACACCGAATCGGTCGAGTGGCTGGCCACGGCGGCGGAGAGCTTCCTGCGCCGCGACGGTCACGAGCGCTACCGCCACGGCATGTTCCGGCGCGCGTGGCATCTGCGCACCGACTTCCCGCCCTGGGCCGCGGGCGCGGCCGCGGTGGCGGCGGCGGGCGCCCTGGCCTGGCGCGCGATAACCCGCCGCCGCAGGCCCGAGGAGTAGCGTCACGCTGTACGAGCATCACCGTCGCACAGGTTCTGACCGCGCCGTGCCCCACGCAAGCACATCAACCATGAGCAGCATTACCCCAAGCACCGGCGGCCGCAGCGCGCGCCTGTGCCGACTCGCCCGCGCCGCGCTGGTGCTGGCCGCCCTGGCCTTTGCCCTGGCCGCGGCCGGTGCGGCGGAGATCCGCTCGCAGCGCATGGTCGCCCCCGGGGTGTCGTACACCATGGTGCGCCGCTCCCAGGGGCCGTTCAACGTCAATATCATCGAGCTCGATCCCAAGCGGCAATACATCTCGCTCGCGGTCGCCGGCGCCGGCGCCAGCCCGGGCCGCCTCCGGGTGAGCGCGCTGGCGGATCGCGCCTCCAGTATCGAGCGCTACGCGGTGGCTGCCGTCAACGGGGACTACTTCGTCATGGGCGGCCCGAGCGACGGGGTGCTGCTTGGGCTCAACGTGAGCAGTGGGGAGCTACTGACTGCGGGAGGCGGGCGCTCCGCGCTGGTGCTGCTGGATGACGGGACCGCGCAGGTGGTGATGCTGCGCGTCGAAGCGTGGCTGGAGACCTCCGCGGGAAAGCGCATACCCATCTCTGCGATCAACCAGCCGCGCGGTCGCCAGGAGGTGGTGCTGTACACGCCGACCTACGGCACGAGCACCAGGACCCAGCCGAGCGGGCGCGAGGTGGTGCTCGCAGGGGTGCCCGAGCCGCTGGAGCTGGGCAGGGCGTACGAGGCGCAAGTCACGGCCTCGACCCACGCCGTGGGTAACCTGGCGCTGTGGCCGGAGCACGTCGCCGTGTCGGCGCCGACGCTGAGCGCCGCTGCGCTCGAGGGCGTGGCGGTGGGGGACGCGGTGAAGCTGGGCGTGGACCTGGCTCCTCGTTTGCAGGGCAAGATCGTGGACGCGGTCGGCGGGGGCCCGCGCCTGGCGCGAGACGGCCGCATATCGGTGGAGTCCGGGCGAGAGGATTTCACGGCGGAGCATTCGCAGCGCCGCCACCCCCGCACCGCCGCCGGGGTCAAGCCCGACGGCCGCGTGGTGCTGGTGACGGTGGACGGGCGCCAGGCGTCCAGCGTGGGCATGACCCTGGACGAGCTGGCGCGGCTCATGCTCGACCTGGGGTGCCGCGACGCGGTAAACCTCGACGGCGGGGGCTCGACCACAATGTGGGTGCGAGGCAAAGTCGTTAACTCCCCGTGCAACGGCAGCCAGCGCCCTGTCGGCAACGCCCTGCTGGTGATGAGCGCCGCCCCACACGGCCCGGCGACGCGCGTGCGCTTGGAGCCCGAATCCATTGCCGCGCTGCCAGGCTACCGCACGACCATCGAGGTCGAGGCCCAAGACGACTACTACAACCCAATCAGCTTTGACGCCGGCGGCGTCGGCTGGGCGTGCGAAGGGGGGATCGGCGAGATTTCGCCGCGCGGGGAGTTCACCGCCGGCGACGTGACCGAGACGGTGACGGGCGCCGTCAAGGTTTACTTGCGCGGCGCGAAGGCGCTGGTGCCGGTGACCGTGTACGCGCGTCCGCCCCAGCTTCGGATTTCCCCGGACCGCGTGGCCGCGGCGCCGGGTCAGCAGGTGCGGTTGTCCGTCTCCGCCCTGGACGACGATGGCAACCCCATAGCCTTCGACCCGGCCCAGGTGAGCTGGAAGGCTGACCCCGCGGCGGGGGCCATGGATCAGGCCGGCATGCTCGTCGCGGGAACCGGGCCGGTGGGCACGGTGACCGCGAGCCTGCGCGGGGTCGAGGCGGCGGCGCGGGTCGTCTTCGCGACCACTACGGTGGTGGCGGATGACTTGGAGAAAGAGGGCGCGCGCACGGCCTTCTCCTGGCCGCCGGAGGTGCCGGTGTCCTGCGAGCGCGTGACGGAGCCGGTGCGCGAAGGCAAGTATGCCGCGCGCTTGACGTACGATTTCACTACGACGACGGATTCGCGCGCGGCCTTCTTGCCGGTGGATCGCGACATCGGAAACGCGGTCGCGCTGCGGGCGTGGGTCTATGGCGACGGCCGCGGCCACTGGCTGCGGGCGAAGATCACCGACGCCGGCGGCCAGAGCTTCAATCTCGATTTCGCCCCGCAGGTTGACTGGACCGGCTGGCGCGAGGTGACGGCATCGGTGCCGCCCGCGGCGCAGGCGCCGATTCGTTGGGACGCTATCTACATCAGCGAGTTCCATCCTGACCGCCAGGACGCGGGGGCGCTGGTGTTCGATCTGCTGCAGGCCGAGGTGGCGGGGCCGCTGCCGTAGGGGCACAGGACGCCTTCGTCCGCCGTAGCGGAACTTCGTCGCCCGCGAAGGCGGATTGCATCCTGTGCAATCTCGCAGGTTAGAAACCCTTCGACCGGCTCAGAGCTTGCCCTGAGCAACGTCGAAGGGGCAAGCTCTGAGCCACCGGAGTATGGGTAGCCCCGGTTGCATCGCGTCCGCGAAACTACCGCGACTCCGGCCCGGCTTGCGCTTCCCCACTTGGCGTTCCCACCGCACAGGAAGCGCCTGCTGCTGCGTCCAAACGCCTGACCAGCAGCATATTCACGCTGGCCGGGAGGGACATGATGTACATCGACTGGGTTCAGCTTCTGCTCGTGAACATGGCGGCCGGCTTTTTCCTGCTGGCCTACTTCGTGTATGCCGGGCTGGGAGACCCGGACCACACGCCGTGGGCGCCGGGGTTTCTGATGGTCGGCGCGGTGGCCGTGTTCTTCGGCGCGCTGATGGGCCTCACCTGGCCGCTGCCCGGGCCCTACAATGTCGCCTTCGGCGGACCATCAGTGCTGCTTGGCGTGATCTTCCTGGGCGCCGGCGTGGCGATGGCCAGAGGCTGGAGCCTGACGACGGTTGCGTGCTATGCCTTCTTCGCCGGTTGGGTGGCGGTGGTGGTCGGTCTGCGCGTGATGCAACTGCGGCTCACCCTGACGCCGGTCCTATCGGGCATCGGCTTCATCCTCTCCGGCGCCGCGGGCGTCCTGGCCGCGCCGACGCTCGCCTGGATGAGGAATAATCGGCCTTTCCGGACGCTCAGCTCGCTGGTGTTGGCCGCGGCGGGCGCGATCTGGGCCGTCGTCGCCTATGGCGCGTACTGGCATCACCTGCAGGGCTTCAGCAAGTGGGTGCCGCTGCTCATGCGCGGCGCGAACGGCCAGCCCTAGAGGCGCTCACCGGCATGGCGCAAAGCATGTAGGGCGCGGGTTCTATCCCGCGCCGAAATCGACGACGGGGCATGGAAGCCCCGCCCGACAACTGCAGCATGTACCGCATAAGGCGCGGGCCCCAACCCGCGGCGCGGCAGGTGGCGGCCGCCCCGGTGTTGAATAGCCCACCGGAAGCGCCCAGGAGGTGACACATGATTGGCGTGTGGATAATCATCGTTCTGATCGGCCTGGTCTTCCTGTGGGCGATTTACACCTTTAACCGCCTGGTGGTGCTGCGCACGCGCATTGACAACGCGTGGGCGCAGATTGACGTGCAGATGCGCCGGCGCTTCGACCTCATCCCCAACCTGGTGGAAACGGTCAAGGGCTACGCGGCGCACGAGCGCGAAACCCTCGAAAACGTCACCCAGGCGCGCGCGGCGATGGCCCAGGCCCAGACCGTGCAGGAGCAGGCGCAGGCGCAGAACATGATCACCTCCGCCCTCAAGAGCCTGTTCGCGGTGGCCGAGCAGTACCCCAATCTCAAGGCCAACGAGAACTTCATGATGCTCCAGGAGGAGCTGGCCGGCACCGAGAACAAGATCGCCTACGCCCGCCAGTTCTACAACGATACCGCCGCCACGTTCAACGCGCTGATCCAGATGTTCCCGGCCAGAATCATCGCCTCGCTCGGCAGCTTCACCGCGCGGGACTACTTCGAGATCGAGGAGGCGGCCCCCAGAGCGCCGGTCGCCGTCAGCTTCGCGCGGCCTGCGCCCGCCCCCGAGTCGCCGACGCCCCCCGCGGATGACTCATCGACCGAAAGCAAGAATCTCTAGCAGGACCTCGTTACTATGTCACCCCGAGTGGCTAGGCCAAGGGCCGCCACGGCGGTCGCGTGGCGACCTAGCCGTGTTAACGAGGGGTCTTGGTGTGATCGAGCGAGACCAAGATTCCCGCCTGCGGCGGGCAAGCCTCGCGGAGTTTACCCCGAGCGCAGTCGAGGGGCTCGGAATGACATCCACGAGAACAACGGTCTTGGTGGAGGCTTTAAGTAGCCGCGGCGAGGGGAAGCGCTTGGCCGCGGATCAACGCGGATCAACGCTGATGGACGCGGACCGCGCGGAGTCAGATTTAACCGCAGAGAACGCCCAGGACGCTGCGCGCAGATGATAGAATAGGATTTCTCTGCGTGCTCTGCGGTGAGAACAGACATCCCTCCCATGTACGAGGCCATCTCCGCTAATCGCAACAAGTCGGCGCTGGTGATGGTCATCTTCGTCCTCATCATCGTCGCGCTCGGCTATGTCTTCGGCGAGCTGACCGACGTGGGGTATGTCGCGCCCGCGCTGGCCTTCATCTTTGCCATCGCATCGGTCTTCACCAGCTACTACTACTCCGACCGCATCGTCCTGTCCATGAGCCGCGCGCGCCCGGCGACCAAGGAGCAGCACCGCCAGCTCTACAACGCGGTCGAGGGGCTGAGCATCGCCGCCGGCCTGCCCATGCCGCGGCTGTATGTCATTGACGACTCGGCCCCCAACGCCTTCGCCACCGGCCGCGACCCCCAGCACGCGGCGATCGCCGTCACCACCGGCCTGCTCGACAAGCTCGACCGCTACGAGCTGGAGGGGGTCATCGGGCACGAGATGGCGCACGTCGCGGACTACGACATCCGCTTCATGACCATCGTCGCGGTGCTGGTGGGGACGATCGCGTTGCTCAGCGACTGGATGCTGCGGTTCTTTCGCTTCGGCGGCGCGCGCTCGCGGCGGCGGGGCGGCGGCGGGGCGGGGCTCATCGCTTTGGTCGGGCTGCTGCTCGTGGTAGTGGCGCCGCTTGCGGCGTTCCTGATGCAGATGGCGCTGTCGCGCTCGCGGGAGTATCTGGCCGATGCCCAGGGCGCGATGCTCACCCGCTACCCCGACGGCCTCGCCAACGCTCTGGAGAAGCTCGCGGCGGACACGGAGCCGCTCGAGGTCGCCAACAAGGCGACCGCCCACCTCTACATCATTAACCCCCTGACCGAGCACAAGGGCATGATCAACAGCCTCTTCAGCACCCACCCGCCCATTCAGGACCGCGTCCGGCGCCTCAGGGCGATGTGAGGGGGGTCAGCATCCGCAGATTACGCAGACTTGTGCGCCTGTGGCGCATTTCGCAGATTCGCGGTCCGGGCACCCCTATGCGACATCTGTGCGTGCATACGTCTGCCGATCACTTTCTTGCACCCAGATTATGCGTAATGAGCGTGATGCCTTCACCCCGAGGGTGCTGTCACCCTTCGACTTGCTCAGGGTAAACCCGCCTCTGGCGGGGGTCCCCTACCGGGGTTAGTGAAGGGCGATAGGGGATTCTTCGCTGGCGCTCAGAATGACATCATCGCGGGCCTACGCATAATCCGGGTTAGACTGATCAGGCCAGGCGGGACGCCTGGCCGACCGGTGAATAGGAGTGAGGTGTGAGCGTATGAGCCCGTCCGACTCGAACTTCGTGGTGGCGTTAGCCCTGGCGGTGGCCGCCTTATGCCTGGCCTGCGCCGCGCGCGCCGATGATCCGCATTCGGGCGAGCGGCCTTACGAGATGGCGGGGCGCCAGCCGGCCCATCCGCCGCTCGTGGATTTCGAGGATCTCTCCGGCTGGACCGTGATCGGCCACTTGGGCGGCGAGGGCGCCATCGAGGCCTCCCGCGAGCAGCAGCTCTGGGGCGAGTACGTCGGCAAGGTGACCTATCGCGGCACCCGCCCGGAGTCCCGCCTCGAGATCAGGCCGCCCGCCCCGATTCCCATCCCCGGCGAGTTCGATGCCGCCTACATCTGGACTTACGGCGATAACTGGGGGTGGATGCCAGCACCGACGCGGCCATCGGGCCATGCGGTAATCGAGGATGCGGCGGGCGTCGAGCACGAGGTTGGCTTCGGAATGGTGGATGCCCGCTACTGGTTCCTGGCGCACACCCGCATCCGACTCCAGGCCGCCCACGCCGCGGAAAGCCCCGCCATCAAGTTCCCGGCCAAGCTGAAGTCCCTCATCATCACGGACCTCAAGCGCGATGAGCCGTCCGCGATCTACCTCGACAACCTCACCTTCTACCGCGAGCCGCTGGAGCCGATCGCGGCGCCCCCGCCCGGGCCCAATCCGTTTCCAACCACCCCGGACACCATACTGCCCACCGTCTATGACGCGGTCGCTAACACGCTCGAACAGCGCGACGGCGTATGGGTCTGGCGCTGTGCGTCGCCGCAAGGAACGTTGGAGTATTCGTGGCGGCCGGGCGAGGGCACGCTGGGCGACATCGAGGCGTGCTGGGGCGACCGGCGCTTCCGCCCGTGCGCCGAGGGCGGGCCGCTGTTCGAGGTGAACGGGGTCGAGATGCGCCCCGATGACGCCGCGGTCACACGCTCGGTCGTCTCAGCGGAGCGCGACGGCGACGCCGTGCGCGCGAAGTGGCGGTGGGCCAAGGATGGGGCATCGGCGGAGTGGACCCTCACCTTGCGCGCGAAGCAGCGCTCGCTCATCCTCGATATCATCGCCCCGGGCGGCAAGGCCACCGCAATCCTGGTCGGCCACAGCGAGGGCACGCCGCAGCCCAAGCTGGTGCCCGTGCCCTACCTGACGTACGGCGAGCGCGGGCCCTACGTGCTGTGCTCGGACGGGCTTTTCGTGTCCGCCATGTTCGATTGGTACAGCTCCGACGCGTCGGAGTTGTTCGCCGACGGCGCCATCCTGTCCGAAACCGCCGCGCGCTACACCGGCGGGGCGCGCTATCGCCCCAAGACCGACGGTACGCGCAACGAGGCGCGCGAGCGCGTTTTCCTCACCGTCTCGCCGGACTTCCGGGAGGTGCTGCCGAATATCCCCAACCCGCGCTCCGACACCATCGACATCGCCCGCCACCACCTCTGGCGCAACATCGGCTTCATGTCCCCCGACATGCTGAAGGAGTACGCGGCCTACGGCATTGACGGCTTCATGGCCTGCCACCACGAGATCATCTGGCGCGACGGCGGCGAGAGCTTCACCCAGCGCCTGGAATCCGCTCCCACAAACGTCGGCGACGAGCGCCTGCGCGAGTACCTGGCCATGATCAAGTCGCTGGGCTTCCTGCCCGGCCTCTACACCAACTATCGCGACTTCGCGCCGGTCAGCAAGCAGTGGGATCCGGACAAGGTGACGCGCCTGCCCGACGGCACCTGGCAGCGCGCGTGGCCGCGCAACTACGTGTTCAAGCCCTGCTTCGCCGATGGCGCCGAGGCCTACTTCGCGCCCCGCATCCACGACAAGTTCGGCACTTACGCCGGCTACTGCGAC
>Ga0315279_10011801_pt1 | contig 10053 bp, 10 predicted proteins | sample YL17G06_20_MG_FD_203694 | JGI IMG/M metagenome (GOLD analysis project Ga0315279, IMG submission 203694) | Sediment microbial communities from Yellowstone Lake, YNP, Wyoming, USA - YL17G06_20 | ecosystem: Environmental > Aquatic > Freshwater > Lake > Sediment | place: USA: Wyoming | collected...
ATTTTTCTAATTTAATTATAACACACTTGAAACAAAAAAAGAAAGTATCAACTTTCTCTTTAAAATCTATTTTAGCGGCGAGAGCCGCTAAAAGAACTCAACCCGAAAGGGATACCCAAGCCCAAGGGACGGGGTGGTTCATATTTTCGTAAATTATTCCTTTTCTGCTTTTGTGCACCCGGCAGGAATCGAACCTGCAACCTTGGGCTTAAGAGGCCCCTGCTCTGCCAATTGAGCTACGGGTGCCTTAGATTTTCTTTATGGAGTAATACTGCAGTCAATTTTGAACCAGCCACCTGCCAAGCCTGTCCAGTCAGACACCCCAATAATTACAAAAAAAGTATTAATAATAAGCCAGGCAGTATAAATAATTATCAGACCAATTACGGTTGAAGTGATTGTTGATTTTGCCCTGGATAATGCTGCAGGGCTCCCGCTAGCAAAGAAGAAAAGAAATCCTCCGATCACCAGCATTAAAACAGCAACAATAGGTACAATATTAAATAAGAAAAAGTTAACAATTCCTTGAAACATCAGAAAAAAATGACAGAGAGTGCATCCTTCAGTTTCGGGGTCATATGTACCATTTCCGTTGAGATCATACCCGCAAGGAACTAAACCGTCTGCCCTAGAAATTAAAGGAAAAACTAAAATTATTAAAAAAATAATAAAAAATACGATTTTTAATTTTTCGCTTTTCATTTTGGTTATGCCCTCGCCAGGACTTGAACCCGGACTTCGACGTCCGAAGCGTCGCGTGATGTCCATTTCACTACGAGGGCATTCTTGATTATAAAATAAATCATTGAATAAAACAAGTTTTTAAGCTAAAATAGGACTATGAAGATTCCAAAAGAAGTTGAATTTGTTATTAAAGGATTAAGGAAGAAAGGATTTGAGGCCTATATTGTTGGAGGCTGTGTAAGGGATTTATTAAGAAAAGCAGAGCCAGAAGATTGGGATATAGCTACCAACGCAAAACCAGAAGAAATTGGTAAACTTTTTTTGAAAAGTTATGCTGATAATAAATTTGGGACGGTAACAATTCTTACCGATTCAAAAAACCCGAGATTAAAAGAAATTGAAGTTACTCCCTATAGAATAGATGAAAAATATAGCGATAAAAGGCACCCCGATAAAATTCAATGGGCAAAAACAATTGAAGAAGATTTGGCGAGAAGAGATTTTACAATTAATGCCATAGCCATTGATCAAGAAATAAAGATTGTAGATCCTTTTAACGGCCAGAAAGATTTAGAAAACAAAATAATTCGAACAGTCGGAAAAGCCGAGGAACGCTTTTCTGAGGACGCACTTAGGATGATGAGAGCAGCTAGGTTTGCGACCACTTTAAATCTTGAAATTGAAGAAAAAACTGGCCAAGCTATAAAGAAAAATGCCTTTTGGCTCAAGGCAATTTCTAAAGAAAGAATAAGAGACGAATTAATGAAGATTTTAATGGCTGGAAGAGCTTCAGACGGAATTGAACTCCTTAGACAATTAGGCCTTCTAAAATATATCCTCCCAGAGCTAGAAGAGGGCTATAAAGTTACCCAAAATAAACATCATATTTACGATTGCTATGAACATTCTTTGCTTTCTTTAAAATATACTGCCCAGAAAAATTTTAATAAATATGTAAGGCTAGCCGCCCTTTTCCACGATATTGCCAAACCAAGAGTAAAAATAGGAGAGGGGCCAAACGCTACTTTTTATGGGCACGAAATTTTGGGGGCTAAAATGACCGCCCAAATTCTTAATCGCTTAAAATTCCCCAAAAAAGATATTGAAAAAATCGCAAAACTTGTAAGATACCACCTTTTTTATTATAACGTTGATGAAGTTTCTGAAAGCTCAGTCAGAAGATTAGTTAGGCAGGTCGGGCCAGAAAATATGGAAGAATTATTACAGATTAGAATGGCAGATAGAATTGGTTCTGGTGTTCCGAAAGCCGAACCTTATAAACTAAGGCACTTAAAATACATAATTGAAAAGGTTTCCCAAGACCCAATTTCTGTAAAGCTTCTTAAGGTAGGCGGGAATGATGTAATGAAAATTTCAGATATCCCACCGGGAGCGAAGATAGGGCAGATTCTTGACATCCTACTGGGATACGTTTTGGAAGACCCCAAAAAAAATAATAAAGAATTTTTAGAAAAAGAAATTGTAAAATTAGGAAAAATATCTGAAGATAAAATTACATCTCTCGCCAAAGAGGCGCGTCAAGAAAGAGAAAAACTAGAAACAAAGCGAGACGAAATGACAAAAAAGAAATACTGGGTAACATAATGACGGGCTGTAGTGTAACGGTAGCACGAGTCCTTCGGGAGGATTTAGTCCCGGTTCAAATCCGGGCAGCCCGAAAAATTTTCGTAATATCTTATGAAATATATTGACCAAGTATATGGCGAGGTTGAGATTTCGGAGCCTGTGATTCTAGAATTAATAAATAACCCAACACTACAAAGGCTGAAAGGAGTATCTCAATTTGGCTACCTTGCCTTAGGTTCTATCTGGAAGAAAAACTTATCTCGCTTTGGGCATTCTGTAGGCGTTTATCTACTTCTAAAAAAATATAGAGCAACGATCGAAGAACAGATTGCGGGCCTCATACACGATGTTTCGCATTCTGCATTCTCACACTGTATTGATTATGTTCTAAACGAGGGGTCGGAAAAAGACCAAAAGCATCAAGACAATATATTTATTGATTTTGTGAGCAAATCGGGAATACCGGCGATACTTTTAAAGTACAATATAGACCTAGAATACATTTTAGACGATAAAAACTTTCCACTAAAAGAAAAAGAGTTGCCAGATCTATGCGCCGACAGGATAGATTATTCTCTAAGAGACGCGATTGGATTTGACAAAATAGCAAAGAAGGAAGCCGGTAAATTCTTAGAAAGCTTAACGATAGAAAATAACAACTGGGTCTTTGAAAGTTTTGATATTGCCAAGAAATATTGCGAATTCTTTTCAATGATAAATTTAGAATATTATTGCGGCTTTCCCACTGCCGTTATGTTTAGCACGGTTGGTAACTACTTAAAATATGCTCTAGAAAAAAGATACATTACAGAAGATGATCTTTATACTACCGACAGAAACGTTTTGGCAAAGATCAAACCATTTATTAAGGTAGACAAGGAGCTAAAATTGCTTTTTGAAAAAATGAATCATAAGATTAATATTAGTGAATCTAGAAACGATTATGATGTACGCATTTTTTGTAAATCGAGAGCAGTCGACCCGCTCTTTAAAGATGGAGACGGGATGAAACGGGTTTCTGAAGCTGACAAAGGATGGGAATCTATACTAGAAAAAGAGCTAGAACCAAAAGAATATTTTATAAAATTTAATAACTAATTTTTCATTGGGCCTGTAGTTTAATGGTAAAACGCTACATTCGCATTGTAGAGATGGCAGTTCGATTCTGCCCAGGTCCACTGCTACGCCAAGGCTTCGCAGTGCAGGCACTTTAACTGTGGATGGCCTTGGATAAGGTTTTGCGAATAAGGCTACTTATTTTGTATCTTTGCGTCTTTTTCGGTATAATAAATTTGTATGCAATCCGAAGTTCAAACAATAACTATGCCATCGGGGAGAATGCTCTTGCGTGAAGCATGGGCGAGGTATCGCCGTAGTTGGCGGTTATTCGTTGGCATCACGTTCTTCCCCTTTGTCGGACAAGTAGTATATTTAGTTACTGCTTTTTTTATTCATCGCAATACTTTTCTCGCTGGTAAGACGACCTCCCTTAGCTTATTCCTGCGCATCCTACAAAATCCTGAGACGTTAGTGCTTTCCATGCTTTATTTTGCTTTATGTATTTGGAGTGCTGCCGCTCTTATTTTTGCATCAGTAAAAGATGGATCCTTAACAGTTCGTGGAGCGTACCGTGAAGCTGGACGCTTCATCTTATCCTACCTTTGGATCACCGTACTTGTTGGTTTTATTACAGCTGCAGGGTTTCTTCTCCTTATTATTCCGGGCATTCTCTTTACTGTATGGTTTAGCTTGGCGTTATTCATTTTTGCAGCCGAGGGGGTACATGGAATAAACGCCCTGCGGAAGAGCAAGGAATACGTACGTGGGAAATGGTGGAGCATTGCATGGCGTATTGCATTCATTTTTGTCACGCTGTTCATCTTTTCATTTCTTGTAAATTTTCTCGGAAGTATTTTTGCTCTTATCTCTGGATTCTTTCTTGTTCCTCTCGTTGGCGCAAAAGTCGGTGCTACAATTTCGGTTTATGGGGTTATCGGTGTGAGGATCTTTAGTTCGATGGTCAGTACGCTTTTATTCACACCGCTTGCAGTCCTATACATGTCTTCAATATATGGCTATGTTCGAGCTAATTTAAAAGTAGCCTACCTTTAATAGATCTCTATACTGGATTTGGTGCTATAATTTATAGCCCGTCTTTAACGTGGATTTATGGAAACCAAGAGTAAAAATTTAGGGAATTTAGGAGAAAAAATTGCCAAAGAATTTCTAGAAAAGAAAGGTTATAAGATTTTGGGGAAAAATTATATTCCAAAATGGGCAGGTTTTGATAAAAAAGAGATTGACTTGATAGTTGAAAAAGACAATGTCCTCTCTTTTGTTGAGGTGAAGACCTTAGCTGGGAATAAAAATTTTTCTCCGGAAGATAAAGTAGATTTTTTAAAACAGAAAAAAATTATAAAAACTGCTGAAAGTTATTTTTTAGAAAAGAAAATTTCTTTTGATAGGGCATGGCAAATTGACGTAATTGCAATAAGAATTGATTTAGAATCTAAAAAGGCAAAAATAAGACATATCAAGAACGCAGTTGGAGGATAAGAGGGGGTTGACACCACCATTATCTCTTATTAAACTGGATTAAGGTTGATAACTTTGAGATTTTGTCCGTTGGGAAACGGACACTTTTTATGAACTACCCCGCCCCAAAGGGGCAGGGTATCCCCTACGGGGCGAGTTCTTTCGGCGGCTCTCACCCCCGTTCTAAAGAGCAGGGCATTCTTGCCGCCGAAATAAAAATTATAAAAGCATGGATATTAAAAGTTTTGGCTCGGCCATTGCTCAACTTGCCGAAGAAAAAGGAATTTCGGCTGAAAAGATACAAGACATTATTGAACAGGCAATAGCCGCTGCTTACAAAAAAGATTACGGAAAAAAAGGACAGATAATAAAAGCCAAATTTGATTTGGTATCAGGCCAGGTTAAATTTTGGCAGGTAAAACAGGTAGTGGAACCTTCAATGATTTTGACTGAAGAAGAACTGGAAAAACGAAAAGAGAAAAAAATAGAAGAACCAGAAAAAAAAGAGAAAATCCGATTTAATCCTGAAAAACATATTTTGATTGAAGAAGCTAAAAAAATAAGCCCAAAAATAAAAATAGGCGAAGAATTAACTATGCTTTTGAAAACCGAGGAAGCTTACGGGCGAATTGCCGCTCAGACCGCCAAGCAAGTAATTTTACAAAGAGTTAGAGAGGCAGAACGAGAAACAATTTTCCAGGAGTATAAATCCAAAGAGGGGGAAATAATTTCCGGAATTGTCCAAAGGGTTGAAGGGAAAAATATTTTTCTTGATATAGGTAAAACATTAGGAATATTAATTAGAGAAGAACAAGTCCCAGGCGAATTTTATCGGCCCAGCCAAAGGCTAAAAGTTTATATTTTAAAAGTGGAAGAAACGCCAAAGGGGCCGGCCGTTTTTCTATCGCGTTCCTATCCTAAAATAATTTCCAAACTTTTTGAATTAGAAGTGCCAGAAGTTTCAGCTGGTCAGGTCCAAATTAAATCAATTGCCAGAGAGCCCGGCTCGCGCTCAAAAATTTCAGTTTCTTCATCTCAAGAAGGGATTGACCCTATAGGTTCTATGGTAGGGCAAAGAGGAACAAGGGTGGCCGCAGTTATTTCAGAACTTGGAGGAGAAAAAATTGACATTATTGAATATTCAGATGACCCAGAAAAATATATTAAAAACGCCCTTTCTCCAGCTAAAGTTGCAGAAGTAAAAATCTTGCCCAAGAACAAAGCCTTAGTTATTGTCCCTGGAGACCAATTATCTTTGGCTATTGGCAAAGATGGTCAAAATGTGAGGTTAGCTGCTAAATTAACTGGCTGGAAAATCGATATTGAAGGCCAAGAAATAACAGGGGAAAAAGAAGTCGCTCAGAGCGAAAAAAAAGAAATTAAAAAGCCCAAAAAAAGTAAAAAATCAAAGTAGTAAAATTCGGATACTATTTATTTCGGCGCCTCTTATCTCAGTCGCCGAAAGAACTCGTCTCGCCGCTCTGTGGCGGAGAAGAGCTCATTATCAAATGATTAAAATTTCATTTGATATTATTTTTAGCATCTGATATATAATATGTCTTATTTTTCAATTGTCGCCTCTTTTTTAGCTATACTTTTTTCACTTTTCACGATGCAGCGTATAAACAAAGCGTCCTCAGGGTCAGGGAAAATGATTGAAATTTCTCAGGCTATTAGAGAAGGGGCAAAAGCTTATTTGAAAAGACAATATCAGACAATTGGCGTAGTGGCCATTTTTTTATTTTTTATTCTCTTATTAATATTTACATGGAAAGTAGCCTTTGGCTTTTTTATTGGTGCCTTTCTCTCTGCTTTGGCTGGTTTTGTGGGCATGATGGCTTCTACTCAGGCTAATGTAAAAGTAGCAGAGGCTGCAAAAAAAGGAATAAAAGAAGCATTCAATATAGCCTTTCAAGGAGGAGCAGTCACGGGTCTTTTAGTTGCCGGTCTTTCCCTCCTAGCTGTCGCTGGCTATTATTTATTAACTGGAGATTTAAAATCTCTTATTGCTTTAGGCTTTGGTGGTAGTCTAATATCTGTTTTTGCCAGATTGGGCGGAGGAATTTATACAAAAGCAGCTGACGTTGGAGCTGATTTAGTGGGCAAAGTTGAGAAAGGTATTCCCGAAGACGATCCTAGAAACCCAGCCGTTATCGCTGATCAAGTGGGTGATAATGTAGGTGATTGCGCTGGCATGGCAGCTGACCTATTTGAAACTTATGCCGTCACCTTGATTGCGGCGATGATTTTAGGAAACCTAATTTTTCGCCAAGAAACAGCCGTCATTTTTCCTTTATTCTTAGCTTCAATAGCGGTCGTGACTTCAATCCTAAGCACCTTTTTCGTGAGATTGGGTAAAGATCAAAATGTTATTGGTGCCCTTTCAAAAGGGCTTATTGTTTCGGGCCTCCTTTCAGCCATCTTTTTCTACTTTCCCACCCAAAAAGCTGCTACTCAACTAGAAATCTCTGGCTGGAAACTTTATCTTACCTCCCTAGTTGGCCTAGCGATTACCCTTTTTCTTTTTTTAATTACCGATTATTTTACCTCTAAAAGACACAGTCCTGTTCTTTCGATAGCCAAGGCTTCCGAAACAGGTCATGCCACAAATATTATTACTGGATTAGCAATTGGCATGAGATCAACAGCCTTGCCTGTAATTTTAATTTCTCTAGGAATTTTGGCCAGCTTTGCCTTAGCCGGACTCTACGGTTTGGCAATTGCTGCGATATCCATGCTTTCTTTAGCCGGAATGATAATTGCTTTAGATGCCTATGGTCCGATTACTGACAATGCTTCGGGCATTGCTGAAATGGCAGGGCTTCCAGAAGAAGTGAGAACAAGGACTGATTCCCTAGACGCTGTTGGTAATACAACAAAAGCTTTAACCAAAGCCTATGCCATTGCTTCAGCCGGTTTGGCGGCCTTAGTTTTATTTTCTGCTTATACACAGGAACTTCAGGTTTTGGGAAAGAGAGCACAGTTTTCATTGGAGGATCCACGGCTAATAACCGGTCTTTTCTTGGGCGGGCTCTTACCTTATTTATTTTCTGCATCAGCATTAGAGGCGGTTTCTAAAACCGGCGCTAAGGTGGTTGAAGAAGTAAGAAGGCAGTTTCGGGAAATTAAAGGCTTGATGGAAGGGACGGCTAAGCCGGAGTATGGCAAATGTGTTGATATAGTCACAAAGGCTGCCCTAAAAGAAATGAGTTTTCCTGCTCTGATACCAGTATTAGCTCCGATTATTGTTGGCTTTCTTTTAGGAGCGGAAGCTTTGGGCGGCCTCTTAATTGGCTCAATCATCACCGGTTTTTTCTTGGCCATTTCTATGACTTCTGGAGGAGCAGCCTGGGATAATGCAAAAAAATATATTGAGGAAGGGAACTTAGGGGGCAAAGGATCATTTGCTCACCAGGCAGCAGTTACTGGGGATACTGTTGGAGATCCATACAAAGATACAGCAGGGCCCGCTATTAATCCTATGATAAAAGTACTTAATATAGTCGCTCTCTTAATCGTCGGCTTTTTATGAACTACCCCGCCCAAAAGGGGCGGGGTATCCCCTGCGGGGCGAGTTCTTTCGGCGGCTCTCGTCCCCACTCTAAAGAGCAGGGTATTTTCGCCGCCGAAATAAAAGGATGAAAACAGCGATTGAGAAATTGCCGAAATCCCAAATAGAAATAAAAATTGAGATTTCTCCAGAAGAATTTCAAGAGTCCATCGAGGAAGCGCTTTCTGAATTGAGTAAAAATTTAGAGATGGAAGGATTTAGAAAGGGTAAGATCCCGAAAAAAATTGCTGAAGAAAAAATTGGACAAGAAAAAATCTTAAAGGAAGCAGCTGAAAGAGCAATTAAGAAAAATTATATCAGAGTAATTTTAGAAAATAAAATTGAGGTAATTTCCCAGCCAGAAATTGAAGTTTTAAAAAGGCCTACTCTGCAAAAAACTGACTCTGGTACAGAAGTTTCAGCTACCCCGTTTATTTTTCGGGCAAAAATAGCAATTCTGCCAGAGATTAAACTCCCAGATTATAAAAAGATTGCCGCATTCTTTCAGAAAAAGGAAATTTTAGTGGATGATAAAGAGATAGAAGGAACTTGTCCCGGGCTAAATTCAGCCAGATAGAAAGAGCAGCCCAAAAAGGAGATTTTATAGAACTTGAATATAGTTCTCCTCAGATTGAGAATGGGAAAATTCAAAAAGACGGTTTTTTTCTTGGCCAAGGCTACTTGATCCCCGGGTTCGAAGAAAAACTAGAGGGAATGGTAGCCGGAGAAGAGAAAAGTTTTTCCTTAAGATTTCCGGAAACTCACTCCCAGGAAAATTTAGCTGGTAAAGAAATAAATTTTAAGACAAAAATGCTATCTGTTCAAAAAGTTGAACTACCTCAGATCGACGATCAATTTGCAAAATCTCTTGGTAATTTCGAAAATTTAAACTCTCTAAAAGAAAATATTACAAAAGGATTAAAAATGGAAAAGGAAATTAAGGAGAGCCAAAGAATCCGCCAGGAAATTTTAGATAAAATAGCCGAGAAAATTTCCTGGGAAATCCCAGAAATTCTTATTGAAACAGAAAAAAATCGGATGCTCGAAGATTTAAAAATAAATGTTAGACAAAAATTGCAGATTAGTTTTGAAGAATATTTTAAAAAAATTAATAAATCAGAAAAAGAGATTTTAGAGTCTTTCCAGCAAGACGCTGAAAAAATGGTTAAGAGCCCTTTAATTTTAAAAGAGATTGCTAAAAAGGAAAACATTGAGGCGAAAGAGGATGAAATTAAGGAAAAAGTCAATCAGGCCCTGGGTAGTTATCCTGATCCTGAAAAGGCCCAAAAAGAAGTTGACCCGGAAAGACTAAAATTATATATTGAAGAAAGGATAAAGAATGAAAAAACGCTTCAATTTTTAGAGAGTTTTTCAAAATAGTATCTAAGGGTTGGGAAACATAATATGAAAAATAAAAAAAAGAAAATATCTCAAAGAGGTCAAGCGATAATTGCTGTTATAGTTATTATTTTAATCTTGGCAGTAGGAAGTTATTTTCTTATTTTCCGTGGTAAAAACAAGACTCCAACAGGAGGCTCAATCATTTCTTTACTTACAATTAATAGTGACAAAAGTGACAAAATTAAGCTTTTAGGGAATCAGGCAGATCCTCACACAATTTGGCTTGGCAACAAAAAAGGGATAAGGTTTTATGATGAAACGCAGGGTGAATTAATGAGAATCACTTCTGATGGAAA
>Ga0315279_10011802_pt1 | contig 10052 bp, 7 predicted proteins | sample YL17G06_20_MG_FD_203694 | JGI IMG/M metagenome (GOLD analysis project Ga0315279, IMG submission 203694) | Sediment microbial communities from Yellowstone Lake, YNP, Wyoming, USA - YL17G06_20 | ecosystem: Environmental > Aquatic > Freshwater > Lake > Sediment | place: USA: Wyoming | collected...
GAAAAACAGGGGACCACTTAAGCTCATCAAGAACACTAGACTAGAGATTGAGAGCACGTTCAGTTTGTTTAGATTGTGTTGATAAAGTCCGTAGCCTAGAACTAGGAAAGGAAGTACCCACAATATGTATTGAGGATTTACTGTCAGGGAGGTTAAGTACGTTGTCAGCAGGATGGAGACATGGCCCAGCACCATGTTTCTTAGGAAGTTCTGACGCCTAAGGAAGGAAACAACACTAATGAGCATGGTCATCACGAAGCAAAGAGCGATCAAGCCTAGAGAAACTAGCGTTGCGTTGCTGGAAATGAAGGGCAATAGCCATTCAAATCCAGGAGCATATGCGATGTTGAAAAGTGTCAGTCCGCCTAAGGTGGGTATTATCTCTGTTCTGGAGAAAACATCATGCCACAGATTGCTGTTAAGAACAGGAAATATGAAGATGACGAGCGTCATTGCCGTACCAGCGACAAACTTCAGGCAACCAGCAACAATTCTCGAAAGGTTGCCTAACATATTCAACGATTTGTCAGTCTCAAATGAAGCGATAGAGAAGAGATACAAGGGAATCAAGAAAACCGGGTAAATCTTGAATAGAGATCCTAAACCAATTGCAACTCCGGTTGCGAAATAACCGCGTCTAAAGAACAAACAGAAGGCCAACACCGTCATCAATGCTGGTAGCACATCGAATTGCCCATGAATGGAATCTATGCTAATAACTAGAGGATTAAAGAACCACAGAAAGAACGAGAGCCTCGCGCGCTCTTCTCCTTTCAGCCGTTTCACAATATCGTAGATTAATAGGCCTATTAACAAATCAGCAACGATCAATGGGAGCTTGCATATGGTATTGAATAAAGGAGACGTAATCACAGGCGGCAGCTTCCAATTCTCAACCTGCAGGTTCAGGGCATCCAGTCGCAATCCAAACATTCCAGGACTTGCGAAAAAGCTGGCAAGCCGCAAAGCAGGATATTCGACGTATGGCCATAACGGGGGATAGCTGAAGGAATTAGTCGTATAGACATTGAGACCTGCCAACAAATCATTCGTGACTCCATACAAGACCGGCACATCGTATGGATGACACGTGAAGGGTGCAAGGACAAGCCTTATCATCAACCCCACCAAAAGCAGAGTTGACAATCTCACGTGTACGATTGCCAAAACACTCTTAGCCAATCTGCTCTTATATATCGAGTCTGATTTCAAACCTCAATTCCTCAGATACCAGAAATCCGGTGATAGTGCCCACATGCTTTGTTCCTTTCGTGGTGCAAGGAAGCATTTCTCTGGATATCATATCCTCGTACCATCGCTTGTCCTCTCATTGCGAAAACACAACCACTGCTTTATTCCTTCTCGAAGAGTGCGACAAACTTGAGGTAGCAAGATGAGTCTACCTGTTTTTCATTTCCAATCACATAGATGGTCAGTCTTAGTTCGTCCAAGTTGTCACGTATTCTCGAAGTGAGGTGAGGCACATCATAAAAGCGGCCATGTCTCTGTCCCCAACCTTTTGCACAGTACAGTACAGCGTCTTTTTCAAACTGCATGTCATTCTTCGGAAGAATTGTTGGATCCGTTTGCACCGCGTATTTGTTGAATAGGTATAATGGCAATATACAGAGCTTTCCTCCTTTCCTTAGAACCCGGTTTGCTTCCTTGATGAATCTTACGTCCGAGTCATTCTCAAAATGCTCAAAGGAACAGTGCAGTGCCATTTTCGATGCGAAACCTTCCTTCACTGGCATTCTACTTGCATCCCCACCAATCACATTCTCATGGATGCCATCTGCAAACATCATATCTTGCTTGTAAGCTTCACACCCATACAACCGGTGGTATATGTCAGATGCTGGAGAATTCGAACTTGCAACATCGATATACAGATCCTCTTTCTTGAGTTCTAATAGCTTTGCTGCAAGATAATGCTCGAGAGATTTCTCGACAAGATTTCTCTCGATTTTCGCGAATTTCAAATAGTACAATGGGGACCTGTAATATTTCGCATTTTTGAAGTATTGTCTGTAATCATCTACATCTATTTCGAGACTGACGACCTTGAAGAAATTCATCTTGAGATCCTTGACGATCTCGTCTAGAACCTTGGGATTGTACACCACTGTTGATTTCACTTTTGGTTCGCGAAGAGCAGCATAATAGTGATTCCAGAGTAGGTGCCCTTTGACTCTGCAAACAGCAAATCTGTAAGCATCGTTTAAGATCGTTTTTGTACTGGATGCCATTTTTGTAAGCCTATCCTATTCTTTCTGCCCTGCTAAAAGGGCTACGTCATAGAAATCAAGAGAACGATAGTATAATACTTTCTACGCGTTCTCAGCATTGCTTTGCATCCCGAAGGATTTTATGCGAGAGTTTGAGTTCTCAGAATCGTAGCTATTTATTAGTAGATTCTCTTATTTACCCTGATTCCTTGACGGGCGCAGAAATGGAAAAAGGCGTTGCCAAAGATGTTGGCTATTAAGAGTAAGGACGAGGATAGGATCAAGAGGCAGAGACAGGAGTTTCCCTTAGTGTCGATCATCGTCTTGAACTGGAATGGGGAGAGAGTGATTCGATCAAGCCTCAACTCAATAAGGAAGCTTGACTACCCGAACACTGAAGCCATTGTCGTAGACAATGGTTCTACGGACACGTCAATCGACATGATAGTTAATGAATTCCCGGATTTCCGTCTCGTAAAGAATGAAAGGAACCTGGGGTTTTCAGCCGGGATGAATGTTGGAATTAGAGAAAGCCGAGGAGATCTTGTACTATTGTACAATAATGACGCCATTGCTCATCCAAAAAGCCTTTCTGCAATGGTCAAGACAATACTCTCGGAAGATGGAACCGCGGTAGTTGGAGGTCTTATCCTCTACGACGATCCGAAAGATGTGATAGAATCACGTGGAGGGAGATTTGATCTGATTACAGGTGTGATCTGGGCCGAGGGAAATGGGGAACGACTGCGGACAGGATATCTTCCCGATGAAAGACTTGTAACAGATTTGGAGTATGTGTCAGGTTGTGTGCTCCTCATAAGGAAAGAAGCTATTCAGAAAATCGGGTTGTTTGATGAACAGGTCGTTCTTTGGAGTCAGGATTTGGACTGGTGTTTGAAAGCCAAGAGGGCTGGCTTCAAATGCGTTTTGAACCCTTCGGCTATGATTTGGCATATAGGTTCTTATTCTTCAAGGCGTACGCCTTCAAGAAGTTATTCGGGAAAATTGAAATCGGATATTCAGGTTATCATGCTGCACTTTCCGATAATCCCGATGCTTTCTGCTCTTCTCTTTCAAGCTCTTGTCGCACCCTTTTTTGATGCTTTAGTCTTCAGACAAAAGGGCATGGGAACGAGTTCTAGGCTGCAAGCTCGTGTGAGAGCTTTTGGTGAAAGCCTGAAAGACATAAGAGCAATCGCCTTCAAGAGAAGACAGATTGCAGCCCTCGGAACCCTTCGGCTACGTCCCAGGACTCTCGAACTAGTCAGGTTCGTTCTCTTCAGGATAAGAGCCAGCGAGTTCTATATGGGCAAACTTCTTCAAGAATCAGAGTGACCTCAGTAGCTCGTACAAAGAAGAAAGGCTACAATTGCCCCCTTCTACTAGCAGATTTCGCACTCTCAACCCTGTATCGTGGTGACACCTTTCCCCGCACAACATCAGAAAAAGCCAGCGGACGGCACAAGCACTCAAGGAATATCATCGTGGACAGATAAGAGATTCTTTTCCAGTGTTTCACCATCAATCTCCCTAATTCTGGAAGCAACAGATCAATACGTGTCGTTGGTACTTCATAATTCAATGTGTTTCTGATGAGGAAGTGTCCACCTAGGATTCTTCTTCGCTTCGAAATGTAGTCTCTTATGTTCACAGGGTCCTTGGCATACACTTTAGCCCCTGAGACGTAGGTCGCCTTGTATCCTTGCTTTTGAGCACGCCAAGAAATGTACTCGTCATCCGAGACTACGCTGTTTGGAATGTGATCAACAACATCTCTCCGAAAGGCAAAAAATGCTCCATTAACCTTTGGAGTCAAATTCTCATTCACAAGCCGACGGCATAGTTGGTCATTCAGTTCCCGCTGAAAGCACGACATATAAGAGAAGAGCTTGCTTTCATCATTTGAGTTTAGAGGGAGGATATTACCACTCGTGACGCCTACTTTTTTGTCCTCGGAAAACGGTTTAATGATCTTATCGACGCAACCCTCCTCGATTTGCGCATCAGCATCTATCAGAACGATGATTTCTCCTCGAGCAAGCTTGAGGATCTTATCGACAGCAGTTGCCTTTCCCGACCTTCTCTTCGCTTCGATTAGTTTCACCGCGCACTTATGGTTCCCTTGCTTCCCAGCCACTCTCAGGACTTCGGAACTGGTTCCGTCGTTGCTTCCATCATCGCTGACTATTATCTCTGTGACGCTTGAGCTCACTTGAGAAAGGAGTTCTCTCAGCAGTGGCCCAATGTTCCCCTTTTCATTGTAAGCAGGAATTCCTATGGTGACTTTGGGTGAAGGCACAAAATCAGAGCGAGTATTTGGAGGCCTTCTCTCAGCCGTGCATTCCTCCTGAGTAATTGCTTCCATCCTGCAGGCCCCTTCTCAGCGTAGAGAGTCTTGTTCTCGTCGCATGCTTATTAAATCCTTGCTTGAAATATGTTTCTGATTCAATTGGTCTTGTTTTGAACTACCTTGACTTGCTGAGAACCTACAAGAGAAAAGCTTAGTCATGGTTCATTAAGCTTCCCCAAAATTGGGCTGTGGCAATTTGCGTGGATCTTGAAGACGGAAAATAGGACGCCCGATTTTTTCAGCATCCCGCGTGGTGTTGCCAAGTATTGTGACAAAGACGTCGTAGCATGCGTTAGGTTCAGGCATTTCTGCGGGAACGCAGGCTTGCTAGCTTCAACATCTTCTCTATTCTATCATTTCATGGACCAAATTCTAAATGCCATTCAACCAGTTTGACTATCCCTTGCTCCAAGGAAAATCTGGGCTTATATCCAAGGATTTTCTCAGCTTTTTCGATACTGGCATAACTATTCCTAATGTCTCCCTGTCTGGGGCGCTTGTAGATAGGCTTCAAATGCTGTTTGCCTAATTTTTCCTGGAGATTCGAAACAAGCTCGTTTATCGTGTGAGGTGCGCCAGTCGCAATATTGAATGCTTCCCCTACTCCCTTTTTGGTGTTCAAAGCAAGCATGTTGGCTTCGACCACGTCTTCAACATAGACGAAGTCCCTAGTTTGATGTCCATCCCCCAAAATGACTGGCTGCTGGTTTCGCAACAGCTTGTTCAAAAATATCGTAATAACACCGCTGTAGGCACTAAGGGTCTGTCTAGGGCCAAAGACGTTGAAATAACGCAAACAGACTGTTTCCAGGCCATACACAAGGTAGAAAACCTTGGCGTAGCTTTCCGCCGCCAATTCAGCCACGGCATAAGGAGAAACAGGATTTGGCGTCAGATTTTCGCTCAATGGGAATGTTTCTGTGTTTCCATACACCGAGGCTGAAGAGGCCTGAATGAAACGCTTCACTCCAGAGTTAAGACATGATTCAAGAAGGTTCAATGTTCCGCCTACGTTTACCTCGTTTACCAGGATAGGGTTTTGCACAGAACGAGATACGCTGACCACTGCGGCTTCATTGAACACGGCATCTACATCTGCAACTTCGCGTTTGACGAGGTCGGAGTTCCGAACGTCGCCTCGAACCAGATGGAATTTCCTGTTATCTTTCCAATGTTTTACATTTGACAGAAGCCCTGTATAGAGGTTGTCTAGTACAGTGACTTCTATGTCTTGCCGCAAAAGGCTATCTACGATGTGGCTGCCTATGAAGCCAGTCCCACCTGCAACGAGAACTCGTGAAAAGCAACTCATCTTCTCACACTTGCCGTAGATCGTGTCGATGATTTATAGCTTGAGAGTAATAAAAGGTTGATTGTGTGACAATGGCATGGTCCTCTTAGCTTAAAAGAGCACAGAAATTGCACAGGTGCGCCAAGAGCGATCTGAAAGCTAATGGCTGACTGAGAGACTCTGATTAGGTCGATACTTGATTGCCAGTCTAAGCACAGGGCACAAGAGGAGAATAACACGGACGCCTATTTTGGCGTGGAGGATTCTGCTCTGTTATGCTATTCGAGCCCCGTATAGTCTATTCAAACATCGGGCACGCTTACAAAATCACGATGGAACAACACCCCGTCACTTTTCTCGTAGGTAAACTCGAAAATGACGAGACCGACCACACCGGACGACACCGTTACATTGAAGAGGCCCATCTTCGTTTCTCCCATTGCTAAGCGATGATCCTGGTGCCACATGATTGAAGCAGGCTCCATCTGCAAGACGCCACTACAAAGGATCTGAGCGATATCCCAGGCGGCACACTCTGGTCCATTTAAGGCAAGGCTTTGCATGAGGAAGAAGCCAAAGATCACGATTCTTCCCTTACCAGAAGGAATGAGTGATATGGATGACCTGAACCTAAAAGGATTCTCTCCTCCGATTTTTCCCAGTACTGAACCGTTGTTTGCCCAAACCATGTGGAGGAGTGGTGCTTGTTGGATAAGGTCATATGATGTATCAATAGCATCTGAAATTGGAGACTGGTAGACTGCCACTTTTGGATTGTTGTCCAGCTCTTGGTATTCAAAGAAGCCATCTAATCCAAGTTGTTTCGAACCGTTTTCGCGAAAATTCCGAGGGTCATCGTCCTTGATTGTTTCTTTCGTCATCCCTTTGTCAACAACGTAGTATCCTATGTAGAAACCGAACCACACAAGTACACCGCCTGAATCAATCCACGGTTTGATCAGATTGACATTCTGCGAGAGAACATTGGAAGGAAAGGCTCCAGATGCCATTATCACGATCGCCCGTTCTCCAGCCAACAATATGTCCTTCAACTCTTCCGCATTGACCAGTTCCACAACCGCGTTATATCCTCGCAAAGTCAGTTCGGCCTTCAGGTGAGCTTGCAACATAGCGATAAATATCCAGTTTGTTCCCACTGTTGGATAGTCGGCATCATAGAATACGTACACTGGCATATCCTCAGGAGCACCTGTTACGGGTGTAATCACAACAGCAGCGTCCAAAGGAAGATTGGCGTCAAATTGATAGGTTATCGTCACATTCATCTTCGATCCTTCTGTCTCCTTGATCACATTCAGGACGCTGAAAGACCCCCTCTTTGGACTTGTGGGAGCTGAATACCACATCAGCTCGCCCAAAAGCAACAGAACAAGAATCGCAGCAGGCACGTACAGCCACTTATCTTCTTTCCTCGTTTTTCGTCACCCACAGATTCACGATCAACAGGATGATCATTGACAACAGTCCAACAAAGCCAATTCCTCCAAATAGGGTACATAAGTCTTGCCTAAGGTACCGCGAGAAAACGCCAGGCACATTCAAATATGTTGAGACGTATTGAATCAGTTCTTCTGGCTTGTATAGCGAAGTATACATTGCTAGCGGATAGAGGAAGATTCGAGGACTCTGTATGGAAAGATAGAAGAAGAACCCCGCCGCGGAGCATAGACCCAAGATCCAAAGAAAATGCTTCTTAATAGCCGAAATGACCACCAGAAGAGGTAGAACCCACAACAAATACTGCGGTTGCAGTGTAATAGGCAAAAAAAAGTAGATCAAACCTGTAAAGAACGCCACCGCAAGCAAAATCCTCTTTTGGCCAAATTCAAGAAACCTGCAGAAAATGAGGCTAACAATGATGCAGATGAGAGGAAAATAAGAGAAAACCAATTGAATTGTGTCAACGTACTGATTGATCCAATATGATCTCTGGAGATCAGCAGCAAAGAACCACTGATTCAATCCTCCTGTTATCGATATCTCTCTCGAGATACCCATATACATTAAACTGGAATATTCAGTCAACAATGGAGCGAAAGGCAAAAGACACACACTAATTCCGGCAACGAATCTCAAGAAAGCTCGAGCATTGGTCTTAAGAATTGCTATACTCAAGGACCGACCAACTCCTTTCAAGAGCAGGATGACAGACAGTGGAAGCGCAACGAAGATAGGTGCTGTCTTGGCAAGCGTTCCCAAGCCGAAACATAAACCAGAAGAAAGATAATTTCCCCTGTACAGAAGAAATGCTCCCAAGAGAATGAAAAAGGCAACTAGAATATCATACGAACCATGCACGTAAGAGATAACCAGAGTGAATGGGTTGAAAAACCAAACCAGAAATAGTCGCTTTGGCAGCTTGAAGTCAACAGCTATTTCCTTAACGAAAGAGTAGATTACGATTCCCGTCAATACATCAAAACAAAGCAGTGGTAGTTTCCACAAAACAAGAAACCACGGATCGACCTGCGAATAGGCAACTATTCCGTTAGCGCTGTTTCCATTCACCATATCAAGTACAGAAAGAGAATCAAGAGAAAAACCAAAATGATATGCAACAGTGAATAAAGGAAAAGTGAGGAAATAGACAAGTGGAGGGTATATTGAAGCATGCAGGAAGTATGGATCGTACCCATTGAGGAAATAGACCAAGCCCACGCGGTACGCGCCAATGTCATAGGGCCATATGAAATAGGGCATCAGAAGCATCCGCAGAAGCAAACCTATTACTATGTAACCACTGAGTTCATGATCAAGAATTCTCTGCAAAAGCGAAATGGTTCTTTGCATCTAGAATAGCCTCAACTACTAATCTCATTTAGGTCTTTAGTCGTTTCAGCAATACTCCAAATGCTATAGTGTCTTTTCCTAATATAGAAATCCCAGATTCCCAAGAATCTGCCAGCCGTTTCCATGAGTACATATCCGACAATGTAATGGATCCTATCTAGGTTGTCGCTTAAACATCGCAGCAGTTCTTTCGTAATGCTTACAATTCCTCTAATAGTCATAGATGAGACTGTGTAAGAGAATTTAGCTCTGACAAAAAGGTGACCAGCGTAATGTCGTCTGATCTGTCGTAGGAACTCGGTGACACTTTTGGGGCCTTTGTTTAATATCATGGCGTTGTCGGGGTGACCAATCCTGTAACCTCTTTGTTGAACTATGGCTTCAATATAGGCTTCATCTGCAGAAACCACAGTGGGTATCAGATTCACCAGGTTTTTTCGAAAGGCTATAGTCTCTCCATTTCTCTTAAGCAAACGGTGTAATTTCCAGTGTAAGGTAGACACAAATCCCATGAAATCACGTGCACCGTCAATCGGAACCGGCTTCGCACTGCTCATGCCGATTCCTTCATCAGTCAAAAACGGAGACAACAAGCTCTCCACTGTATTCTCGTCAAAAATCACGTCCCCACTTGTAACTATGACAATTTGGTTCCTGCAGCGACTTAGAAACTCGTTAATTGCAGAAGCCTTCCCTTCTCTTCTCTCTTGGACAACGAGACTGACTGTTCTGTCCTTTTGTGAATACGCCAAGACCAAGTCAGCAGTCTTGTCCACAGAACCTGACGAAACCACTATCACTTCGCCAATGGCTACCCTCTCAAGCTTTTGACTAGACACGCTTTGAAGCATATTTAATATGTTTTTTTCTTCATTGAATACAATTATGCCCAAACTTACGTGTAGCATTTAGAGGCGCCAACTTTCGAGCCAAAGTCCACACATGTCCCAAAACATCCTCAAAACATTCCCAAACCCCACTTTAGATCCTGGCACATTCTTCCACTTCAGCGGAACCTCCTTTATCCTGAAACCTTTTCGAGTAGCGACATAAAGCAAGTTTACATCGAACATAAAGCCACGTACATTTATGTATGGCAAGCAAGATTCAATCAGTGCTCTTTTGAAAACCTTGGCTCCACACTGGGTGTCCTTGAACTTCAGTCCGAACAATACTCTCACCGACACGTTCAGACCCCTACTCAGAAATCTCCTAAAGAACCTCTGTTTTTCCGCGATCTCGGCGCCTTCTACCCATCTTGACCCTATTACACCTTCCCATCTTCCTGACTTTATATACGTTATAAGCTTGATTAGTTCGCTTGCTCCAGATGATCCATCAGCGTCAATATAGCCTATTAGGTCTCCTTCTG
>Ga0315279_10011803_pt1 | contig 10052 bp, 10 predicted proteins | sample YL17G06_20_MG_FD_203694 | JGI IMG/M metagenome (GOLD analysis project Ga0315279, IMG submission 203694) | Sediment microbial communities from Yellowstone Lake, YNP, Wyoming, USA - YL17G06_20 | ecosystem: Environmental > Aquatic > Freshwater > Lake > Sediment | place: USA: Wyoming | collected...
GCATGCTCCCGATGGATCTCTGACAATTCAACGCCCATATCTACTAAGGCTATTCTCGTATAGTTCTTCAGCTCCTCCTTGATCGCCCATTCGGCTATCTCTTTATCGTAGCGTTGACAATACTCTTTATAAATTCCGATGGGCGATTTCCCTTCATCAATCCAGCCCTTGGTGAGATAATACGTCCCGGGTTCCTTTTTATGCTCCTCCGTGTATTTCTCCCAGGAGCCAAGAAAAAGCGCGATGCAGTCATGGACCCGAGGGATAACAATAGAATGACTCTTTGATTTCACGCCTACAATTCCATTGCTACATAATCCATAACTGAGGATGATGTAATCTCCCTCCCACTGATCAGCCTTGTCCATTTCTTCCTGAACAACCCCTTTCATTTTTTGGGGCGTCCGATGAAGGGACTGTTCCAAAAAAACAAAGGAGATCCCGTTAGTTTGAAATCGAAGAAGTTCCTCCTTCATGATATTGCAAGCGATGACAAGGTATCTCATATCTACCATCAGCTATTAGCTATCGGCTATCACTCCAGTTTGCCTTCTCTAAAACCTGTAATGTACCGAATGCAAAATTCATCCTTGCCCGCAATCATAAGGGCAGCTTTGAGGGCTCCGAAGAGTTGGCGATCGATTGGATCCAGAATCGCAGAATCTAGACCCCGAGCAATGGCCGACACCAAAAAGGTTCGATTCACAAGCTTTCGATTTGGAAGCCCATAGGACACATTGGTGAGGCCACAAGTGGTATGAACGCCTGGAAATTCCTTCATGATTTTTTCAATAGCATCCAACGTTGCTAACGCTGACTGGTCACTGGTTGCAAGAGGATAGACAAGAGGATCAATATAGAGATCATCCAAAGGAATACCTGTGGCCTTCACCCTTTCCACCAGTTGCCCGGCCATCTCCACCTTGGCCTCAGCTGTATCAGCAACGGAGTCCCCTGACTGACAAAGGGCGATGACCTTGGTTTTATGTTCAGCAACCAACGGCATGATCCCTTCTAAACGAGAAGGTTCTAACGTAATGGAATTGATCATCGGGGTTTTCTTGACCAAAGGAATCATGGCCTTGATCACAGAAGGATCCGGGCTATCAATACAAAGAGGAAGATTAACGACTTCTTGAACCGTCTCAATAACCCATAGAAGATGTTTCGCTTCCTCTCCCACAAAGGTCCCAGCATTAACATCAAGATAATCAGCCCCGGCCATAGCCTGGGCTTTCGCTTCATTCTGTATAAAGGGGGCGTTACGAGAAGAGATGGCTTCGGCGATGGACTTACGAGAAGCATTTACTCTTTCACCAATAATCAACACAGGGGGGATTTCCTTATTTTAGCAAATTGGGGTCCAGGGGATATTTCCCGTATTTCTTAATAGCCCGGGCCATAGCCCAAACATTCTCAGTCTTGCAGTAATCGGTGAGGCTATTGGCACTTGTGACGATGTATCCCCCTCCGGGCCCTGCTGCAGCAATCCTTTCTTTAACTTCCTTATCCACCTCTTCGGGCGTTCCCAGGGTAAGGGTGTAGTCTAGATCAATATTGCCCAGAATACAAACTCGATTTCCATATTTTGCTTTTATTTGTTTGATGTCCATGGCTGCAGGCTGAATCGGGTGAATTCCATTCATCCCCAAGGTTAGAAGATCATCCAAAATAGGCAGGAGGTTACCATCGCTATGAAAAACCCAGGGTTTCTTAATTGCCTTGGCCACAATTTTTTGGTAAGGCATAAAAAATTCCTGATATTGCTCACGACTCATCCAGGTCGATTTCGTATCAGCATGATCATCGTTTGCCCAGTAATAATCGAAATCCATCTGATTGAGATGTTCCACGACTTTCGCCGACCATTCCGAGAACCTTCGATGGATTTCCTTGATCAGGTCTGGATTATCATAGACATTGTAAGCAAATTCCACGAGCCCCATACTTTCCAGTGTTGAGGCAGATCCAAGACGGATCCTTGCAAATACCGTATAATCACCTTTGAATTTGGCAATCCATTTGGATACCTGTTCATATCGAGCAGGATGATCCGGGTCAGGAAGATATTCATCAAAAAGTTTTAGGGAATCATTGGATGTGAGGAGTCCTCGTTTAATAAAAGTCCGACCTGTTTCAGGGATGACCCCCATCTCTGCAATCCAGGGAGGGACAAAATCGAAGGTCACTTTTTTTGGATAATGATAACTTTCCTTGAAACCTACAGCCGCTTGCATGGCCTGACCTGCGGTAGCCTGCCCACCCATGGGGAAATGGTACCCGAAACCATCCATACCCAGTTTCTCGCAGAGTTCACCCGGAGTAAATTCAGTGGTGCCCATGATTCTTTCTTGAAGTCCTTCCTCAATGTCATTCTCTATCCATGGGACCTTATCCGGAGTCCCTCTTTTTAATGCGGCCAAAACCCTTTCCCTCGGTTTCATATTCTTATCTCCCACGATTCAAATGAATTCATTGCATTTAATCACAGCTACGCGGGCGTCTTTTCCGTAAAAGTCTGCGCCAATTCGATCAGCAAAACTTTGGGTAAGAGGAGCTCCTCCCACTCCTACCTTAACTTTCTCTCTTACCCCTGTCTTCTTAAGAACCTTGATCGTTTCCTCCATCATCGACATGGTTAATGTAATGAGAGCGGACATCAGAACAAACTTGGGTTGATACTGGTTAATGGCATCAATAAATTTTTCTGGTGGGACATCAATCCCTAAATCCATCACCTCATACCCCGCACCCTGGAGAACCATAGAGACAATGTTCTTCCCAACATCATGAATGTCACCTTTGACTGTCCCGATGACCACCTTGCCTCTGCTCGATACCCCTTTCGCAATGAGCATGGGCCGAAGAATACCCAACCCAATGTTCATCGCCCTTGCGGCGATCATCATTTCTGGGAGAAAGATCTCGTTTCGCGAAAACTGCTCTCCCACTACATCCATGGCCGGGATCATGATGTCATTCATGATCTTTTCAGGGTTTAAACCATCGGCCAGAGCTTGTCGAATCAATGGTTCAACGGCATCACGTTTCCCTTTGATAATGGCCTCTTGAAGTTCTTTTTTTATCTTTGTCATCTCTGCCATGCTGAACCTCCTTGGACGGTCTCTAAGCTACTCCGGCGACAATTCTTAAGACTGCTTTGTCATTTATTAATTCTTCTGGTTTTCCCGAGAAGATGATCTCCCCTCTCTCAATGACATAAAGCCTATCCGTAAAATCGGGTACATGATAGATGTTCGATTCAGCGAGGAGGATGGAGTGACCCATCTTAGCAATCTCATGGATACTTTCTGCAATCTGCGGGATGATGGCAGGTGAGAGCCCTTCGAAGGACTCATCGAGCAACAACATATGAGGGTCCATAGCAAGAGCTCTCGCGATGGAGAGCATTTTTCTCTCTCCTCCACTGATCTGTGTTCCCCTCCTCGCCTTATACCTTTCCAGAGATGGAAATACAGAATAAGCAAGCCTGATCCTCTCTTCTGCTGAACGAGAGGTTTTTCGAGTCCATGTGGCGATCTCGATATTTTCTAAGGTGGTTAAATCGACAAAAATTTCGCTTTCTTCTGGAGCAAAGCCTATTCCCAAAAGAGCAATCTTGTAAGGAGACAACTTGGTAATCTCCTTTCCCATAAACTTGACGCTGCCCGACTCGGGTTTAAGAAATCCCATAACGCTTCGTAGGATCGTTGTTTTGCCTGCGCCATTCCTTCCGATAAGGCAGACGACCTCTTTTTCCCCAACCTCGATACTCACATTCTGCAGGATATGGCTGGCTTTGATAAAAACGTTCAAATTCCTTAATTCAAGCATCATGCTGAACCGCCTTTGAAGCTCCTCGCCCAAAGGGCGGGGCTTCCCGGTAATGTGATAATCGTTTATATTGTGCCCCTTGACCCCGCCTGCACGGCGGGGCTTGTGGGGCACTTGCCGGTCAATGCTCTCGACCCATGAGGGTGCTGAAAATCTTGAAACATTCCTTCCTCCCTAACACTGTGCAGACGACCTCTTCATTCTTCTCGATTTCTGCTGGAGTGCTATCCGAAAGGATCTTCCCTTGGTGCAAGGCGATGATACGATCTGAGTAAGAAAAAACGATATCCATATCATGCTCCACTTGAATGATCGATTTGATCCCGATCTCCTTCGAAGCCGATACGAGGGTCTCCATGATTTTGCTCTTGTCACTTGTGCTCACACCACTCGTGGGTTCATCAAGCAGAATCACCTCGGGGTGGAGAGCAAAGGCTGAAGCCACATCGAGCATTTTTTTTTCGCCCTGAGGTAAATTCTTTGTCAACACATCCTTCTTTTCATCTAATCGAAAGAGCCTTGCCACTTCCAATGCCTCACCGGTCACCTTCTGATCACGGAGGAGTGAGGAATAGAAGTTCGTTCCCTTGCCAAGCCTTGACACAATGGCGACCATCAGAAATTCAAGGACGGTAAAGTTTGGAAAGATGTTGACCAGCTGGAAACTTCGTGCCACACCTAATTTAGAAAGTTTCTCAGGACCTATCCCAGTAATCTCCCTATCCTTATAAAAAACTTTCCCTGTATTGGGTGTAAGTAACCCTGTCAAGACATTGATTAATGTGGTCTTGCCCGCCCCATTCGGTCCAATGATGGACACAAACTCCCCTTCATTAATCTTAAAGCTTACCCCGTCCAGAGCACAGAACTCTCCATAATATTTACGAAGCTCGCTCGCAGAAAGAATTACTTTCCCTCTTTCTTCATTCACCTCTCGCTCTCCTTTTCGTCAAAGAACTGATTACCCCGGCAATCCCCCCTGGTGCGACGATGACAATGAAGGCAAGAATGCCTCCAAAGATAAACCTCCAGTACGTCGTGAGAGACATGACCTTGTCCTGAAGGAAGATGTAGACGATGCCACCGATCAGGGGTCCAAAAAAATATTCGAATCCTCCGAGAAGGGTCATAAAGACGAGCGTTCCCGAGTGGGTCCAGTAAGTGAACCCTGGATCAACCTGGCCGATAGCTGGAGCCAAGAGCGCTCCGCCAATCGCAGCATAGGCGGCTGAAATGATGAATGCATACCATCTGTATCTCTTTACGCTCACCCCCAGATATTCAGCCTTCTCAGGGTTATCTCTGATCGCCTTCAGACAGAGCCCGAATGGCGAGGAAACAATCTTCCACATGACAAAGGTGAGAATCACTAAGATCATAAAAGTATAAATATAATAGTTTCTCGTAAGATATTGCATTTTGGGAATCTCAGAAAGGTTAAACCCAAGGAGATACGGCCTCAAGACACGCATTCCCTCATCCCCTCCAGTCAGATAATAGAACTTTAACAGGAAGGTGTAAAAGAGCATTCCGAAGGCGAGGGTGAGCATCGCAAAGTAAATTTTGATGTAACGAACACAGATGGCTCCTATCAATGCAGCCAGAATAGAAGAGATGATCACCGCGACAACGAGAATGGCTTCCATATAAAGAACGGAAAATTTCCCCGTCAAGAAAGCTGCTGTGTAAGCCCCTACTGCCATAAAAAGGGCATGGCCGAAAGACAAGAGGCCGGTATATCCAAATAGGAGATTAAACCCGATGACTGTGATCGCGTATGCAAAGAACGTTAACATCAAATAATTTAGGAACTGACTAGCGAATAGAGGTAAGCCAAGTAAAAAAAGACCGATAATGATGAGCACCAATATTTTTATATTCTTAAGAGAGGTTATCTCCTGCCAGGTTTTCATTAAACTCTAGCCCCTCCGAATAATCCTTGCGGCTTAATCACCAAAACAGCAATCACGATGATATAGATGGTGAGCATTTCCAACTCCGGATAGGTGAAAATGGCGATCGATTTTAACACGCCTACGACTAGAGCACCGATAAAGGCTCCCTTCATGCTTCCAAGCCCACCAATCACGACGACGGCAAAAGCCAACACAATAAGCTCCACACCCATCTCTGAAACGGCCGCCGTGGCAGGAATCACCAAAGCTCCTCCTAAGGTTCCAAGAACCGTTCCGAGCGTGAAGACCTTGACATAAACCAATGTCATATTGATACCCAGTGCCTCGCTCATTTCCCTTTTGTCTGCCGTGGCTCGAATAATTCGACCGAACTTCGTGTTCAAAAGAATGTAACCGATCAGAGCAGCAATGATTAAGCTGCATAAGATCACAATGAGATTGTAAACCGGAACCGTGGCCCCCAGAACGTTCAACTGGCCGTAAACCAGATCAATTCCCCCTGTGGTTTGTGGGGATGTTCCCCAGATAAATTTAATGACGTCCTCGATCATCATCACGATCGCAAAGGTCAAGAGGAGCTGAAATGTTTCGTCCCGGCCATAAACAAATTTGATCAACCCACGTTCGAAAATGGGACCAATGAACCCCAACAATAATCCAGCCCCAATCAAAGGGGCGATAAAAAGTGGCTTGGGAAAACCTCCAGCAACAAAACTCTTCACTACTACGATGCCAAAATACGCCCCGAGGGCATAGAAGCTACCACAAGCCAAGTTGAATACTTTCTGAACACCAAAAACGACCTGAAGTCCTGCTGCCACTAAAAAAAGTGTGGAGGCATTAAAGACGCCACTGAAAAGTATATTGAGAATGGTTTCCATTCCTTTACTCCAAATAGCGAGGCGGCCTCAAGATGTCTGAGGCCGCCCGACATCAACTTTTTACGACTTCCATCCTTTAATCCAATCGTACAACTTGGCTCCAGCAGTTGGTTTCATAATCTGTACAGGCGTGAGAACTTCTATTGGACTGATGGTGACGAAATCATACGGATTCTTATGCGTTGTAAGACCCTGGAAGAAGTTACAGGTCATAATGTTGTCGTCTCTGTATCCTCGTAAGCCGGAAATAGAAGCCACCTCAATACCACTCAGGGCCTTCCCAATCTCTTCTTTTGTTGGCCACTTACCTAGAAGGTCGTAACATTTCTCCACCGCCGCTTTGTAAGCCTGGAGGACAAAGTAGGCATGATCACATTCATAAACTGGGTATTCCTTATATTTTTCATAATACGATTTAACGAACTTCTTGAGCAATGGCCAGGTATCAGTCCACTTAAAATACATGCTGTTGTAACCAAGGATGAGCCCCTCGGGAGTAAATTCTTTCTTGAGGGTATAATGAGCGCCACCACCCGTGGTAAAGCAGGCTTTGGTCTTTTTAAAGAGGCCAACGGCTGCTGCCTGCTTCATTAAGATGGGCACATCCCCGGACCAAAAGCTGGTCATGATTAAATCCGGATTGGCTTTTTTGAGAGCAGCGATGTGAGAGGTAAAATCGGTTTCGCCCAATTTTGGCCATAAGGCTTCGACAAATTTTACATTGGGATTAAAGTGTTTGAGGACTGCCTGGTAAGAATCCCAGCAGTCTCTACCATAGGAATAGTCATTGTTGATTCCAGCGACAGTTTTAATATTAGGGAAAAATTTGGCCGTCAGGATGGCCCCTCCAATGGCTTCTGCCTCGTTATCGACACTTCTAAAGGCAAATTTTGTCTTAGGCATTGTCTCTTCAACACCCTTTTGGGTCGTCCCATCCCAGGAGAGCCACAACTGACCTAACTCCTCTGCCAGCGGTCCAACCGCAAGTCCATTTCCAGTCGACATCAGACCTACGATCACGTCGCACTTCTTTTCTAAGGTCAGTTTTCTGAACCGCTCCACACAGTCTTTAGCACTCGTCTCCTCTTCCATGAAGAGTTCAATCTTTCTCCCAAGAATTCCACCCGCTGCATTGACTTCATCTACCCACATCTGGGTAGTGCGCCAAGCCGCAGTTCCGGGCACGGCAATCACACCGGTTAAACCGGGCATCGCCCCAATCTTCACGGGTTCCGATGGTACCCCCTTAAACGATTTGGCCTGGGCCCTCGCCTTGCCTCGACCTGCAAGCATGACCCCTGCACCCAGGGCCGCCCCTCCAACTAATTTAACAAATTCACGCCTTGTCTTTTCCATGTCGTTCCTCCTTTCTTGAATTAATATAAATTAATGCAATTGTAAAACCTGTCCCCCGAAAAAATTGCTACTTACATTAAGCTATAATATAAGACTTCCTATTGTCAAATAATAGAAATGATCAGGTTAGATGGCAAGACCAATTTTTAAATTCGTGAAAAGATCTTCATTGGGCATGAGTCGAGAGAGAATGATTCCGTCTATTTTCACTTTTTCCACGAAAGCCTTGTGTACTGTCATCATCTATTTTCCAGACGACAAATGAACATTTCTCTTTATTAAGATGGTTGAAATGGGGTAGGCGTTGTCCAATGGGGGTATTTGAGGAAGAGAAATTGTCCGCTTCTTCTCAGTCCCTGTCCTTTTCAAATATATCCTTGACCTCCTGGGATGCTAATTTTGTTGATCCGATTATTAGCAAACAGGGTTTAGTGGGTTCGTCGTATCTCAAAGCAATTCGTGTAATACTTCCTTCCCAGGAATAGGCTCCTTGAAATTTATTCACAGTCCCATATTTTTCAAACAAGAATTTCTTCAAACGATCAAAATTTTCAGGCCCAGTGGCGTTTATCCGAACTTCAGCAAACTTTTCCCTCCAAAACACGTACTCAATCTTATCTATCTGGGCTTCCCCCATTTTCAAATCATCACCTTTTTTGGTGTAATAAATCTTGATTTTCACATTCGGTTCGGCGGGATCGTTGATGCTCCTCAATTCCACCATATCTGATTTGGTTTCCGAGAATTCAGTGCCCCATTTAATCCCCACAAACCCGTCGGGTTCTGAATTGGATTTGAAACCGGATGTAGACTTCTGCGTACAACCAAAGATTCCCACCACGAATACTAAAATGACGGTCCATCTTTGAAGGTTTCTCATCTTATAAGTCTCCATCGTTCATCAAACTTTAGGCAAAAGGCTTGCCTTTTATGGCCGAAAGATTGGGGTAAGGTTTTCAACATCTCTTAGTCTTTATCAAATATCTCCTGGAATGTTATTTTTGTCGAGGAGATTATGAGCAAAGAGGTTTTAGCGGCCTCATCATATCTTAAAGCAATTCGTGTAACACTCCCGTTCCAAGGATAGAGTCCCTGGACGGGCTTATCGACGGTCCCATATTTTTCGAACAAGAATTTCTTCAAATGATTAAAATTGTTAGGTCCGACCGCGGTTATCTGGACTTCGGCAAACTTTCCCCTAAAAAATCCATACTCCATCTTATCAAGTTGGGCCTCCCCCATTTTTAAATTATCACCCTTTCGGGTGTAATAAATTTTGATTTTCACATTCGGTTCGGCGGGATCGCTGATGCTCCCCAATTCCACCATCTCTGATTTGACTTCCGAGAATTCAGTGCCCCACTTGATGCCAGCAAACCCATCGGGTTCTGAATTGGGTTTGAAACCGGATGTAGACTTCTGCGTACAGCCAAAGATCGCAACCAGGATTGCTAAAATGGTGCTCCATCTTTGAAGGTTTCTCATCCTACACGCCTCCATTCTTTATCGAAAGTATTCTTCCTAACCGGGGCAACTAATTATAATGTATGAAGAAGGTTTGTCAATTGAAAACCTCTAAAATTAATCTGATAAATTCACAATCCTTTGGATAGATATCCCTGGAAAAACCTCTTTTCTTCCCATTCTGAGTAAGCGAAGAATCTGACCATTATATGAGATAAACTCTTTAGACTTCTCAATCCAGAGTGGCAAATTCTATGTTTTCAGAGATCGAACAAAAAGCTTGACAAAATAATTAGTTGTGATATGAAAATTATTCAGATTTTCTCCACTCCCGCCGAATGGTAAGAAATATGAACCATCCATTTTTAGAATCCTAATTATTCTTTCCGAAAGGAGGTGGTTTTTCGATTCTTCCATTAAACAAAGAGTTTTTTGAATCCATTTAAAGAAGGAGGGAAAACATGGCTGAAGCAACTGGTCAAACTATCAAAGCGGGCGCATTGGCGCCCTGGAGAGTAAAGGATTTACCTGAAGCCCCACCCAAGGGTTTTAAAAGCATGATGAAGATGATTGGACCTGGTGCCATCATGCTCTCTCTATC
>Ga0315279_10011804_pt1 | contig 10052 bp, 9 predicted proteins | sample YL17G06_20_MG_FD_203694 | JGI IMG/M metagenome (GOLD analysis project Ga0315279, IMG submission 203694) | Sediment microbial communities from Yellowstone Lake, YNP, Wyoming, USA - YL17G06_20 | ecosystem: Environmental > Aquatic > Freshwater > Lake > Sediment | place: USA: Wyoming | collected...
TTTTTTGAACTTGCGGTTGTTGATCAATGCATTTTAGCGTGATGCTGAAAACTTTATTAGTATGGGTAGGTGTACTCGGTATGGGTGCCTATACGTGTATTTTGATCCTCGTCCGAAGACAAAGAAAGAAGATCTTTATGATCGTGAGAAAGAGCTTGAACAGTTTTTTAAGGCCTTGTCTTATGCGCCTTTGATTGTTGTTACTGGTCTTCGGCGGACTGGAAAGACGTCTTTTGTTAATGTTGCGGTTGGTGAGTGCGGTTGTCCTTCTGCGATTTTGGATTTGCGCGGGTTGCCTTTTAATCCTTCTAGTGCTGATGTTGTTCGGAGATTGGAGGCGGCGTTTAGGCGGATTGATCGAAAATGGTTTTCTGATCTTTCTGAGGCTTTGAGGCACTTGAAGGGTGTGTCGGTTCTTGGAAGCGAGCTGAGCTTTGAGTGGGGTAAGGCAGGAGTAGATCTTGCTGAGCTTTTCGGTGAGATCGATAGTTGGGCTGAAAAGAAGAAGAAAAAGTTTGTAATCGCATTTGACGAAATTCAGGTTATTCGAGGAGATAAGTGGATGCTTCGTTTTCTTGCGCATGTTGCTGATTCTTATCATAATGTTGTGGTCGTGGTGACTGGTTCCGAGGTTGGAGTCTTGTTTGATTTCTTGGGTTTTGATCAGCCCCCGTCTCCTTTGTATGGAAGGCATTTTGTTCAAGTTCAAATGAAAAATTTCTCTGCAAGTATGGCTAAGGAGTTTCTTGTTTCTGGATTTAAGCAGATTAAGTTGGAGCCCAGCTTAGAAGTGCTGGAGTATGTTGTTAAGAGGCTCGACGGAGTTCCTGGATGGCTGACGTTGTTTGGTGTGAGGTGTCGAGACAGAAATGCTTGTTCAAGGGAGCTTGTGGATGAAGTTGCTTCTGAGGCTGGAAAACTGGCGAGAGAAGAAGTTTTGAAGATTGTTGCTTTGTCTCGACGTTATGGCGTTATTCTGAATTTTGTTGCGAAAGTGGGAGAGGCGAGTTGGTCTCAGATTAAGTCTGTGGTTGAAACGAAAGAGGCGCGGTCGGTGACGAACCATGCTGTTTCAACTCTTATCAGAAATCTGGTTAACATGGGTATCATGTTGGAGAGTGATAGTAAATATGCCATTTCTGATGCGCTTTTAATCGAGGGGATTAGGGAAGAGCCTTTGCCTGAATAGTGTTCTTGTTGGCTGACGCTGAGACGTAGTGTGAGGCGTCCGGGGTAGGGTGCCCATACAAGGTATTGGCAGGTATCCTTAGCAAACTTCTGGCGCTGGTTTTTTGCTGGAATTTAACGCAGTTACCCATAAAATGGCATACTACATTAAAATCTGTAAAAAGTCGAAAGTATACGGTTTGCCAATATATCGGTAACGCTGGAGCTTTAGATAGCTTGCCGATACGTATGCATCATTATTTTGTCAACAGCTTCTTTTGCTTAGCCTATCGCTATAGGCTCGGAGCCTACCCCCTATAGGTTTTTGTGGGTATGGGTTTATTATTTTGTGTTTTGTGATTGTTTGTGGTGGAGGTTTGTGTAGCGATGGATTTGGAGGAGATAAAGCGGGAGATTGGGGCGCTTGTTGTGGCTAGGGGCTTTTATAACAGTCGGGAGGATGTTCCGAAGAAGCTTCTTTTTGCGTTTATCGAGTTGGGAGAAGCAGCGGATGCTTGGAAGAAAGGTCAAAGTATTCTTTCTCTATAACAGAGTTCTACAAATCATAAATATGTGAAGCCTAATAATTTAGACTGGAGAAAGGAGATAAGGAGTTATGAAAAAGACTGAATGCGTTTTGCTATTAGGCATCGTGGCCATTTCGTTGTTGCTGCCAGCTTCGAATGGGATCTTAAGAGAGGCTAATGCTTCTCCTACCTCTTATGACTATGTTATCATAACAACCAACGATATCGTAGCGCACAGTGCTAGACTTGAAGGTTTCATAAGGCTTAAGGAAAGGTTTGGCTACTCTGTGAAAGTTGTTACTGAAACTGATTTCGATGTTTTGGTTGGGCAAGCACCAAACGGGCGGGCTGAGAAGATAAGGCAATGGCTCATCAACAATTACGCATTGCTAGAGATCGAACAAGGTTCGTATGTCTTATTGATTGGAAACCCAGATCCGGCCATTGACGATATACCTATGAAAATGTGTTGGATAAAATTTGCTGAGCCTGGAAACGAGGCATATCCCACCGACTTCTTCTATGCTGATTTAACTGGCAATTGGGACCTAGATGGTGACCTCTACTTCGGTGAGCATATAAGGATCGATAATCCTGTTAAGCCAAGTTCACTTTCAGATGGAGACACCTTTTCCATCAATTGGACTGGAGAGATCGCTGCTGAATACAACGAGGCATACTCATTCCTTACTTTCACAGATGATGGTGTCAAATTGTGGATTGACGGAGACCTAATAATAAATGACTGGACAATGCACCCTCCAAAGATTAATGAAGCATCTAAATCTCTATCAGTAGGCAAGCATACAATCAAGCTGAAATATTTTGAAAACACTGGAGATGCAATAGTTAGGCTTTACTGGAAATCAGAACACCAAACAGGCGGTAGTTGGTCAATCATTCCAAAGGAGCGTCTATTCCACGATGGTAGCGCAGGTGGACTGACTGGCGACTATTATGATAACATAGATTTCACTGATCTTGAGAGCACCCAAGTGGACGAAACCGTCGATTTTGTATGGCTTACAGGAGACTACGGACCGGGGGGAGTAGATTTCAAAGCTGAAGTATATGTCGGCAGAATTCCAGTCTATGACGACGATTATGCTCAATTGGATGAAATCCTACAGAAAATGATTGACTACGAAACTGTAGTGGGAGCAGAGGATCTCAGCTGGAGAGAAAAAATACTCTTGCCGACTCATCCTTCGGACGAAGTGACTTATGGGTGGGAACTACAAGAGAAAATCAAAGCCGATATCGCAGTCCCCAAAGGCTTCGCGTACTATCGAATCTACAGCCCAGGAATTGATTCACCTCCAACACCTCCGCCCTCGTGTGAAAAAACTCCATGCACTGAGCAGAACGTTGAAAACGAGTGGAAGAATGGTTATGGTATGGTAACGTGGTTCACTCATGGCGGCGCCACAGGCGCTAATAACGTTTTTTCAACTGCACGCTGTCCGAACCTTGACGATACGAAACCGTCCTTTACATTTCAAGCCTCATGCAGTAATGCTGAGCCTGAAACTGAGACTAATCTTGCCTATTCTCTGCTGAAGCACGGAGCTGTCTCTGCTGTGGGTGCGACTCGAATGTCGGGATATGGCATCGGTTGGACCAACCCAAGTCCTAAATGGGGTCAAAATCAAGATCTTGCATACTATTACACAATGAATATCATTCTGGACGAAGATCCGGCAGGAAAAGCACTGTACCAAACCAAAGACCTGAATGTAGATGAGGCCAACTGGGGAAATCAGGTAGACTACAATCTATATGGCGACCCCTCTTGTTCCCTCTTTGAAACCATAGTGAACGATCCCCCTGTTGCTGACGCCAATGGACCTTACGTGACCAGTCTTGGCTCGAGTGTGCTGCTTAATGCCAGCGGCTCTTATGACCCTGACGGCGACGGGATAATCAAGTATGAATGGGACTTGGACAACGACGGCACATATGACATCAGCACAAACAGCCCCACCTACCTTTACACATGGACTGGTGAGCCGCTTCCTGGAACAGTAACACTACAAGTAACTGATCTCCTCGGAGCAACAGATACGGATACAACAACAATCACAACATTTGGAGTTGCGATCTCACTTACACCATCCACGATATCAGTTAAACCCGGTCAAAGCGCCCTCTACACAATTGAAGTGCATAATTTAGGCAATGTCATAGACACATTCGACATCACTCTAGTCTTCGACGACTTTGGCACAACGTACCGAGCCTTTCCAACAGCGATCCTGTCTGCATGGACAACCCTAGACGATCCTACTATGACGCTGAATCCATTCAGTTCAGATACCACTACCCTAACCATAACTGTTCCACAAGACTGGGCTGGAATGGAGAACGCAACCTACGAATTTACAGCCACCGCCACAAGCGTACCCCATCCAAGTGCCAAAGACACGGGTTCAGCAGCGTTACAGGTTCAGGCAACAAAACGTAGCATGGCGGAGTACATCAAGCTGGAAATCCAGTGGCTGAAAGAGACAGTTAATGGCTTGAACATAAAGGAAGGGATAAGGAGCAGCCTCCTGGCCAAACTCGCAGACGCCGAGATGAAGATGGATCAAGCCATACAATGGATTGTTCAGGGAAGAGAAACCGCAGCCAATAACATGCTGAACGCCGCAGAAAACATGCTGCAAGGTTTCGTAAATGAAGTTCAATCCCAAGCGGGAAAAGCAATATCACCAGCAGACGCCGAAACACTCATTAAAACAGCCCAGAAAATTCAAGAAGACATCCAAAAAGCCAAAAACACCCCTCTGAGCAACTAACGACCACCCTTCAACATCTCTTTTTTCTCTGTACCCTATGATAGCTACAGATCAAAAAGGCTGAGAAAGACTTTTGGAAGTTTAAGCCATACACGGAACGAACATAGAGCATGCTTCCTAGGGTGTCGAAGTGGAATACCAAGTCTAAGTAGCCGTCTCCGCCTAGAGCGTGACCGCCGCCAGACGAGCCGGTGTATGGAGTTGCAACGTCCTCGTAGCTCCAGCGGAGGGGCGGAACCCCTTCTGCACCTATTGCGACGTATATTTTCATTGTAGCAGGGTCTATTGTCTTCACGTCGAAGTCTTTGGTACCGCAAATGGCAACAGCGAACACGCCTTTGCTGCCGATGTTTATCGGGTTCGGCCAAGAACCAGGCTTAACATCAACGTAGACGCGGGACGTTCAGTCTATAGCGTTGCTTTCAAGAATGAAAAATTTTGGGATTTGTCTGTTAGTGCATGGGCAAAATGTTATAAGGATTTTGTTTATATAATGCTGGTTTAGGGATAGAGTTATGGAAAGTTTAGCGAAGGTTGGAATTGTTGGGGCTGTTTTGTTCTTCATCTGCTTCGTGGGATTTCTTGGCTTTGGGATGCTTTCGTTGCCGTCTCTGATGGACAGGGATTATGCGACGTACACGAATGCGGCTTACTATTGCATAGGCTTTGGCGTCGTTGCTTTCCTGGGGTTTATGGTTTGGATGGTTTCTGTGATTCTGGCGCTGACCATGGAGAAAGTAGGCAAAGAGGGTTAGAGACAGCCTCCATTTTTCTTTTTCCATGTCCAATATACGGATTGGACCCAAGAATGGAAGCGATGGTGTACGGTTGTCTTCTTCTATAGTATTATTCTATAATATTTATTGCGTACACTTTTTATTTTGGAACAAGAATTATATAGCACGTTTCAAAACAGATTCGAGGTTGAAAGGGGGAGGTGAAAAGACTATGAAGAAAAAGTTTCGGAAGAATCTGAAGGGTGTAAGCACTGTTATTGCTACGATTATCATTGTGGCTATTTCCATCGTGATGGCGATCGCCGTGGCTTACTGGGTACTCGGCATAGGCGGATCATTCACACGGTTCGAGAAACTAGAATTCACAAGCGCATGGGCCAGTTACAGTCAAAGTAGTGGATACACAATTAACCTGATGTTAAAGAACACAGGTTCGGCTTCTGCTACAATAGATGCTAGTTCGATCATGTACAATGGAAAACCAGACATTGCGTATGGTAGTTTTGCTCCAACAGCAAACTTGAATACGTCAGCTCTTCCAATTCCGAAGACTCGGGTGACGTTGGAGCCAGGCGCTGCTATAAATGCAACTATCACGCTGAAAAATACAGTTGGTACCCCATGGGTTTCCAGTATGAGTGTTGAAGTGATGATTCAGACCACTGCCGGCAGAACGTATCCAAAGGTAGTAGTCCTTCCATAATCCATATTAATACCCCCCCTTTTCTTTCAATATTTTAGTGTAACTGTTATTGGAGAAACATCGAGAATGGAAGAGGAGAAGAAAGCGAAGAGACGCAAGCTCGGGCTAGGAATTAGAGTGGAAAAGCGCAGACCTGAGAAACTCGAGCAGAAAAAGTCTTTTAGAGACATGTTCGCCAAGAAGCGGCTGCCTCAGCCGCCTACAGTCATCTTCAAGAAGCTTCCGGAAGACCCCCAAGTAATAGAGACTTACGGGATGCAATCCGCCTACTCAAAAGTCACTATAGCATCGTTGTGGGAACTCGGCGGCGGCAAAGCCTACTACATAGAAGAAGTTGAACTCACAGAAGAGGAAAAGGAGATTCTGCAAAAACTCCTAGACATCATAAGCAAAGAACTGGAGCCTCCGAAGACAGAGATGGACCCCAAGACCCATGTTGCAAACGAGGCCCGTAGGCTGGCCAAAAAATACGGCGTCGCAAGGAAAATCAATGAAGACTCATGGTCGAAAATCGAATACTACATTCAGAGGAACCTCGTCGGCTTCGGAGACATCGACGTGATCATGAACGACCCCATGATAGAAGACCTGTCAGTAAACGGCGTCGGCATACCGGTCTACGTGTGGCACAGAAAATACGAAAGCATGCCCACAAACCTCACATTCACCGACGAAAACGCTTTGGACAACCTGATCGTAAAACTAACCCACCTCGCCAGCAAACACATCTCAACAGCCTTCCCCATCCTCGACGCCATGCTACCAGGAAAAGATAGACTTGCAGCAACCTTCAGACGCGAAGTCTCACCAAAAGGCGGCTCCTTCAGCATAAGGAGATTCAGAGAGGAACCCTTCTCCATAGTTGACCTAATGGAATTGGGCACGTTGAACGAGGAAATCGCGGCCTACTTCTGGCTCCTCATAGAGAACAGAATGACAATCGCGGTTATAGGAGGCACGGGAGCCGGAAAAACGAGCACGCTAAACGCCCTGGCAAGTCTCGTCAAACCCTCAATGAAAATAGTCACAGTTGAGGAAATCCCCGAGCTGAACATCCCCCACGAAAACTGGGTTCAGTTAGTAAGCCGAGAAAGCTACGGCTTAGGCGCCATGAAATCTGGCGAAGTCACCCTCTTCGACCTGGTAAAAACCTCACTAAGATATAGGCCAGACTACATAGTTGTTGGTGAAATCAGGGGAGAAGAAGCTTTCGTTCTCTTCCAGGCCTTGGCTACAGGCCACGGAGGTTTGACCACCCTTCACGCGGAAAGCTTGGATTACACCGTTAAACGTTTAACAAGCCCTCCGATGAACGTGTCCAAAACCTACATCCCTCTAATAAACGTAGCCACTCTTGTGGAGCGGGTTCAGCTACCCAACCCGAAAAGTGACGTTACATTCGGGAGAAGGCTCAAATCCATCGTGGAAGTGGTCGATTTTGAGGAATACAAAACAATAGCCTCGTGGAACCCGTTAACCGATGGCTTCCAAGTAGACCTCAAGAACAGTGACCAGCTCAGAAAAGTCGGCCTGAGACACGGGCTGAACCTGAAAGACGTTCTGGAAGAAATCAGAAACCGAGCCCTCTTCCTTCATGATCTAAAGGTCAAAGGTGTCAGAAAAAACGTTGAACTGGCAAAACGTATCACAAACTACTACTTAGAAGCGGAGTTCCCGCGGGAGCAGACAGAACCAGCAAGAAAGACGGAGGAATGAAAATGGCAAAACTCGAGTTCTCCATTATGAGCTTCAGCTACCGACACTTCGGCTGGCTAGGCAGAATCATGGGAAGAGCATTCTACTCCAACAGTCACGCCAAACTGGAAGAGACCCTAGCAGACACAGGGCTCAGAATCTATCCAGAAGCCTACTTCTCCCTAGTCGGCTTCCTCCTCGTTCTCTCTATAATCGTAACGGTCCCGATAATACTACTCACAGGATTATTCCTTCTCGCTCTCGCCCCACTCCTCATAATACCCTTGGGATACGCAATCCCAAAGATAATGGCACACGACAGAGCCTCAAAACTGGACATGGAAGTCCCCTTCGCAGGAACATACATCAGTGTGATGGCAACGGGCGGATTGTCACCCTATGCGAGCCTGAGAAGACTGAAAGACTGCGACCTGCTTCCCAACATTTCCAAAACCGTAAAGGACGTAGAAATCGATGTTCAAATAAAAGGCTTAGACCCTGTCACGGCCATGGAAAAGTCAGCCGAGCATCTTCCTTCAAGAGACTACAAAGACCTCATGCTAGGATACGCCTCCACCCTGAGAACCGGGGGAGACGTGATCCACTACCTTCTAGTCCGCACGGAGACCATGTTCAGAGACCTAGCCATAAAAGTCAAGGCCTTCGGAGAAAGGGCAAGCATCCTCATGGAATCCTACATAACGATAAGCATCCTCATGACGCTAAGCCTCACCATAATATTCATGACCTCAATCTCATTCCAGGCATATTGGGCAGGCACCTTATCAGCCGATTCCTTCCTCATCTACGCCTACTTCATAGTGCCAACAATCGCCCTGCTGTTCATATTCCTCTCCGACGCCCAACAACTCAGTCAACCCATCAACGAGTGGGGACCATACAAAGTCTTCTTGGCAACGTCCCCCATCATGTTTTTCCTGATTTTGACAATGTTCCTGCCCTTCGCCGCCGCAGGACTCGCTCCACCGTTCGCCAAGCCCTTCGCAGACTTCATAACGCTGTTTAGACAAACGCTCGGCCTCGACCGTGGCTACGAAGCCGCCCTAGGCATGGGAATAGCACTGCTTGTAGGCTCAATCCCTGCAGCCATCGCCCACAGCTACTACACGAGAAAGGGAAAAGGCGTGGAACACGACGTGACCAACTTCATGAGGGACCTGACAGAAGCCCGCAAGACCGGGGCGTCACCAGAAAGGTGCCTGGAAAACCTTTCCGGGAGAAGCTACGGAAAATTCACGAAACATCTCACTGCAGCCTCACGCCAGATTCGCTGGGGGTTCCCATTCAGAGTCATCTACGAAACCTTCAGGACAAAAATCAAATCTTGGCTCGCCCTCATCAACATCTACCTCCTGGTCGACGCCATAGAAGTCGGAGGAGGCACCCCAGAAACCCTTGAAACCCTAACCCACTTCAGTGAAGAGCTCTCCTCACTGGAAAAAGAAAAAAAAGAAACGCTACGCCCGCTCCTGTTAATGCCCTACATAGGCGCAGGCATCCTCCTCTTCTCAACCATCATCTTCCTCGGCTTCAGCAGAACCATCCTCAGCTCCTTCGGCCACCAAGCCATGCCCTTCTCCGAAGTAGTGACGCTGCTCCTACCGCCCCTCATGGTTCAAACCTTCTTCACAGGCTTAGTCACCGGAAAAATAAGCTCCGGCACCATATCCGCAGGCTTCAAACACGCCATAATCCTCGTGACAGCGGGGATAATACTCACAGTCATCGCCGGCTACATCACAATACCATTCATATAAGAGTGAACAGAAAATGACTAACAGAAGAACCCCGCAAGATCACCCCATCCGCGCAAGGACAACAAAAAACAGCAGGCACTTCAGCGCGCGCAAGCAAGCACATTCCGCGCTACTATCACTCTGGCTGGCCTTGAAAGCAATCGAAGAAGCAAAAGGACCTGAAGTAACATTTAACAAGCTGGGCGCCATAAAATATGGTGGAGAGAGGGGATTCTAAGTTGAAGAGGCTACATAGGGAAATCCGGAGTCTGCTCTTTGATAAGCGTGCTATCAGTGTTACTCTCAGCACTCTAATATTGAGTGCCGGCGTGATAGCGTTTGGTATTACCGTTCTATACTGGGCCACCTCTTGGGGCAATGTTGCCAACCAACAATACTCCGCAACCGTGGCCAACAGCCAAGACGCCATAGGAGAAAGACTAGCCTTCGAATACACAACCTACTCCGGCAATAATTTGACGGTTTACTTGATTAATAACGGAATGAGCAACAACGTCAGTATCGCTCGAGTGTACATTTGGAACAGCACCTCTCAGCCCATAGGCACTTTCACCCCTAATCCTCCAGGCTTGATGAACATTACAAAGCCTAATAACGCGATCCCAGGCAACAGCTTGGACAAAGGCGAGGATGGATATTTCACAATA
>Ga0315279_10011805_pt1 | contig 10051 bp, 14 predicted proteins | sample YL17G06_20_MG_FD_203694 | JGI IMG/M metagenome (GOLD analysis project Ga0315279, IMG submission 203694) | Sediment microbial communities from Yellowstone Lake, YNP, Wyoming, USA - YL17G06_20 | ecosystem: Environmental > Aquatic > Freshwater > Lake > Sediment | place: USA: Wyoming | collected...
TATCTTTCAGAAGGCCATGGAATGGGCTTCTGTTGAACCGAGAAAAATCCTGTTAATCGACGACATGAAGAAACATGTTGAGGTAGCAGTTTCCTTGGGCATGCAGGGGATCCATTTTATTTCAGCCAATCAATTGAGAGAAGAATTACCCAAGAAACTAAATTCGGCAAGAGGAATCGACAACTTTTAGACCCATTTTGGATAACTAAATCCTTCAACAACTAAAATTTTTTTCATCTCTGCGAAGTAAAAACTTGCAAGCGTATCCCTGGATGTGGACTCCTTCCTGAAAGTGTGATTTTTAGCTTTTCCTCCAAAATTCTCGATTTCAAATGGTAATCAGTAATTCTTGATTTTGGTTGTCGACCGAAAAAGAAAATTTCACACCCCAATTTTTACTGGAGTTTCCTGAGTTTTTTATCCGAAGTCAAAGCATAGCTGAAAATCACTCAGGGTATTTTGTTTGATACCTCGCAAAGCAGTTTTATCTGGAAAAAGAAGACAGACTGAAGATTCCATCAGCTATAGCATAGTTAAAAAGGTCGGAACCCTCCAAAAAACTCTTCGACACGAGGAAAATCCTCTCTACGAAAATCTATAGTTCAATGCTCTAACCCAGATAAACCAATGCAAAATAGGATGTTGCCAACACAAGGACCACGATGTTCCTGATACTAATATAGTCCCTGACTCTTATGTCTTCCAAATTATACCACTCCATAATCCTCCATACACTCTCCTTCCAGTGGATCTCTACCGGGCAACTCGTCAAAAGCATCATTAGCTTCATCCCAAATCCCTTCACCACGACCAAATAAAGCTTATGGTAATAGGAAGCTTCGCATATTTAACCCAGGGATCTTCACTTTTGCTAAAAAAGTTCTTTTCTAAATTTGTTTTTTGATTTATTAAATGGTTTCAATAGATTAGAAATGAAACCAATTAAAAACGCTTTCTAATCATGTTGAAATGGATTTGGGATAGAAAATATAGTTTTATAGTGAAGTGGAATCAGACAAACTCGATTGACTCTTGCTCCCTCTCCGCTTTCCCAATCTCTCCGATGACAAAGGCCTTTTCGCCAAGGGAGTTAAGCCTTCCCAAGATGTCCTCTGTCTCTTTCGTTTTGACGATGAGAATCATTCCAATCCCGTTGTTGAAGGTTCGGAACATCTCGTCTTCGGGAATACTCCCCTTCTCTTTTAGGAATGAAAAGATGGGAGGGATTTCCCAGGTTCCTTTACGGATAACGGCCTTACAACCCTTTGGGATCACTCTCGGGAGATTTCTTGTGATGCCACCACCAGTGATATGAGCTATTCCTCCAATGTTGAAGTCTCTGACAAGGTTGAGGACCGTCTTGACATAGATCTTGGTCGACCGCAGGAGTTCTTCACCTAATATCTCCCCAATCTCTTCAACCCTTTCACTGAGATCCATTTTGTGATGGTCGAGAAGCAACTTTTTCACCAAAGAGTATCCATCGCTGTGAAGGCCACTGGAGGCAATCCCAATCAATTTGTCTCCTACCGTCACACTGGACCCATCGATCAGTTGAGCATCCTCCACAATCCCTACCGCAAAGCCAGCGAGATCGTACTCCCCTTCCCTATAAAATCCTGGCATCTCTGCGGTCTCACCACCGATCAGAGAACATTCCGCTTCGATACATCCTTTAACAATCCCCCCGACCACCTTCGCCGCCTTTTCAGGGTTGAGCCGTGGGGTAGCTATATAGTCCAAGAGAAAGAGTGGTTTTGCACCTGTCACCACAATGTTATTGACGCACATCGCCACCAAATCGATTCCCACGGTATCATGGCGGTCCATCATGAAGGCGATTTTTAGTTTCATCCCCACGCCATCAGTAGAAGAGACCAAGATCGGTTTTTTATAACGTTCCAAGTTAAGGGAAACGCAACCTGCAAAACCTCCGATCTTTGTCAATACCTCAGGCCGAAATGTCGATTCCACCATCGGCTTGATCGCCTGGATAAATGCATTCCCCTTCTCCACATCTACTTGTGCATCTTTGTAAGAAATCTTCTTCACCTTTTCACTCTTCCAAAATTAAGAATATAAATGGGAAGCAGTACAGGGACAACCTTCCGTCTCCTCAACTCTTTATTCGCTATTCTACCTTAGCAGTCGGGCTCATTCACTCCCACACCAAAATTTTTGGCGTGGGGGTTTATTTCTAAAACAAGATATCTGCTCAGTTCCTCAAACCGTTCTTTATTCTTATTATAAAAAGGAAGCAGCCTCTGATATTCTTTTACCTTATCTACATCTTTTATCTCTTTAATTTTGATGTCCTTAGGGAGCCTTTTCTTAATATTATGGTAAGCACCGATAAAAATGATTCCTGTTTCGTCTTGATTCAGAGTCTCATCTATTCTTTTGGCAATAAACCTATCTCTTTTGTTTAGGAGTATATTTTTAGTTAATTCATATCTTATAAAGGCTATAATTTTCTGCGAAATTGACTTTGCTTGTGTTATTGCAAGTAACCTATCGCGCTCTTCCCTGACAAGGTTAAAATCTTCTGTCTTAACTAAAATAGCTCCTTTTTGAAGCAGCCTTGAGATTAATTCATAATTTTTACTTCCTGACTTTACACCTTCTTCAACTATTTTCTGGCTAACCTCACCTTCCGCTACCATTCCATCCTGATATATCTTTATTCCGGATACATCTACAGAATCAAAAAAATGTAATATGGCATCCCAAAAGCCTTCAACTGCCCTTCTGTGCCCTTTCCAAACATCTTCTCCTAAGTCCGCAATGCCTTTCTTAGTTACATATTCGGCTAAAGAGCCGAGATCAGCACTGGTATGGATAATAGGAATATAAATTAATGTTCTCATACGGATTCTCTTTGAATATCACCCCGTTTGCGCATCTTTTTCCTTTCATAACCGAGGAAATTTCCATTAACATCGAGCCGGACTTCATAGATACCAAGCACCTCTAAATTACTCGCTGGTGAAGGTTTCTCAGTTATTTCAATTACAATCCACCATGTTTCTCCTTCTCTATTAACCCCTATAGCAGAAGGAGAAGTAAATCCTGTAAGTTCAGCTAATTTTTGCTTAGCATTTTCCACAATATCTTCTATATTCATTTTTCTCTCTATCAATTTTATGTAATCTTTGCCTCTAAGCGTTCTAATCTTTCCTTTAGTACCTTATTCTCTTTCTCTATCTCCGCCTCTTTTGCTTTTGAGGAAAGAAAAGAATCCTGCTGCCACCAATTTATCCCCATCTCCATAGCCTTATCTACAGAAGCAACCAAGAGCCTTATTTTGATAGTAAGAAGGTCAATATCAGCAATTTGAATCTTAATATCTCCAGCGATCACAATCCCTTTATCTAAGACCCTCTCTAAGATGTCAGCAAGATTAGTGGCTTGAATTGCATGTGTTATCTGTTGTTGAGCCATGATACTCTCCTTTCCTATGCTAATTTTTTAGCCTTTATAATCAGATTTGCTGTTTTCTTACGCAAATTTGCAATGAAGTGGCAATTTTTACAATCTAATCTTTTGCCATCATAATCCGGGCAAGAAAGAAGAACCTCTACTTCCCTTTGTAATCCCTCAGCAAATCTTGCTTTCTCCAGCACTCCTTTAGCCTGATTAATCTTATCTGTAATATCCTTTACTACCGGCTCTTGCTTTTGAAATGTCGGACAACTTATCTTGGGTTCTTCTTTATGCATTATCCTTTCTCACTTACATCAAATCCCCTAAAGGACCCAAATCTAAATTTAACTCTTCGTCTTCGATACCAAAGATTGCCTGAATCTCTTTTATCTTTTTCTTTACTGCTTTAAGGCTCAATCCTAATTTTTGAACTTCTACAGGGGAAAGCGTTCCTCTTTTTACTCTTCTGAAGGCTTCCTTTTCCAGAAGTTTCCTTATTAATTCAACAAGGGTCAAAACTAATTTGGCCAAACCTTGTTCTGCCTTTTTGGGATTACCTAAGTCAATAAGTCTGGGGATGTTTTCTTCTGCCCTTCTTATCTCCCTTTGTAATCTCTCTATGTATTCTATATCTTCGGGAGTAAATTCTTTATCCGGATTACTAAAACTTTTACCAGATAGTTCTTCTGCCTTGGAAATTGATGTAAGAATCAGCCTTAAACCTAAAAAGACAAGGTCTACATCCGCTACCCTTATTGCAATCTCTCCATTGATAACTGCCCCCTTTTCTAAAACCTTATCCAGGGCATCTACCAATGTTACATTATCTTTTCTATTAATCACTCTTTCTCTTTAATAGGAAGTGAAATTAAAAGCGGGCCAAGGGCCGCTATATTCAAGGTAAAATCCTTCTGCCTGTATTTCTTGATTTAGGCCCTCAGCCTCTTCTTTAAAATTCTCGATTTTCTCCTCGGGGATTAAATATGCTGAATTTAAAACCATAGGCTCGTGTTTGCCTGTAAGCTCCTTCTCTAATATCTTACTTTTGATTGAAGCCACAGCTTGCATTGCTAACTTTTCAAATAAACCCTCTAAAATATTGTTTAATTCTTTTTCCACTTCTTTTGAAATAACCTCTTTTAGTTCTTCTTCCATAAAAAAGGCCATACCTTCAGGTAAAGAAGCTATTTCCTTCTCCTTTTCTTTTATTGCTTCATTTTTCTCTTTTATCGCCTGCTCAAATTTTTTCCTGTCCATTAGGTATACCTTTACACTCCACTCCTGTTTATCTCGAATTCTGTCCAAAACTTCTTTGATCTTGCAATAGTCTTTATTTAAGGTCTCGCCTAAACTGGCTTTCTCTTTAAAAATAGTACCGAACCTCATCGGTATCACGCTTAAGATCCTATCATTTTTTCTCATCGCCTCTTCGATAACCGTCTCATGAATTATGGCTTTTTCTTTAATCCAGTTTAGATCTTCTCGCCCCTTTTTTTGAATCTCTTCAGATGTGAATTCTTCTAAGGAAACATTACTTACAACTGCTTCCAGTTCGCGGTAAGGAAAGGTAAAAACCTCTCCTTTCCCATCAATACCTTTTGTAGAAATCTTTGGAGCACCTTCGATTATTTCTCTTATACAATAAAGATATAATCCCTCCACTTTATTTCTCCTATGACTGTTTTTGGCTCCTACGTTCATACAATTGGACTTCTAAGCTATCGTCCAGTTTAACAGCATAGATATTCCTATCCTGCACCCTCGTTGGAAGTCCAAGGGACTTTATAAACGAACTCTCCTCATAAACTTCTACTTCGGTCTCCCAGCCATCGCTGACCTTTCCCACCTTAATAACCTTTACATCTTTTACATTCAGGGTATTTTTTAAAAATTCGCTGACCATTTTACTCGCTTCTTCTACATTTGCCATCTTCACCCCTCCTCTTTTGCTTTTCTAATCGCATCTAAACGTTCCATTAATTCCTTTTCCTGCTTTGTATATTCTTCCTCGCTAAGCTCATCTAACTCATATTTTAACTGTAGTTCCATAAGCCTTTCCCGAATATAATCCTCGTCTGATAACTCTTGCACAGCCATTTCATGAATCTTTTTGAAAATACCAATGAATCCTTTAATTGGAAGTAATAACAGGTCATCTATTAAAAGCACCTTTAATATTCTCCTACATTTATTGTTAAATTAATAAAATTAAATGGCGGCAGTGTCCCTACGTATTTAAATTTTATCTTTTTCCCATATTTTACGTCAAGTTCATTTACCTTTTGGTCAAACTCTGCTTCTCTATCTTTCTCTACCAAAAAGGCAGCATTGATAATCATCCGTTCGCCATAGGTATTATTAGTCTTCACTTCTAATGCCAAAGGCGATAGGGTATTTAAAATATCCTCTTTATAAATCTCTTTCTCTTTTTGTAAAGCAGCCTCAACCATCCTTCCTATTTCCATACGCTGATAATAGGTCAACTCAGGCGATTTAGGGGCTATTGCCTCTTTAAGGTTTTTGATATCTTCGTATTTCTCTAATATCTCTTTATATATAACCTCCTCTTTAAATATCGCTTTGAGTCCAAGCTCTTTCTTATCCTTAATCTTATCTAATAAGTCTTTAAATTTATCGTACTCTTTCTTCAATATCTTCTTGACCTTTTCTTCATCTTCGGCAATTGTACAAAATCGAACTGGCAAAACCGTGTACCCCTTCATTACTTCCTCGATCGCCTTTTCATGGGCAAGCATATTTTCCCTTGATATTGAATATTTTGCTATTGGAGAATTGCTTACCACTGCGGCGATATCATTAAAACAGACAGTATATAATTCATCGCCCCTTCCACCAATCCCTAAAGGTCCAAACATTTCGTCTTTACCGTTCCATTCTATTATACAATAAATATATTTTCCTTCAGTTTGCACAGTTTTAAGTCTTTAGTTTTAAGTTTTAAGCTTCTTGGAAAAACCATATATCATCTTACTCAACTCAATACCTTCGTTTGTTAAATCTTCGATTTCTATTCCATCCTTTACAAGCTTTAATTCAACGCTGAGTTCTAAACAAGTAAGTACCTCATTAATAGAACGATACGCATAACTAATAAATTGGGAAAATTCCTTATCGGTGTTGCAACCGGATCCTTCAGATATATTCAAGGGTATAGAAATTGCTGCTCTCCTTATCTGAGGTATCAATCCATATTTTTCATTCGAAGGTAATTTAGTAGAAAATTTGTAAATTTTTTTACAATATTCAATTGCTCTTTTATAAATATTTAACTTTCGGAAATCTTGCATATTTCCCCCCAAACTTAAAACTTATAACTTAAAACTTAGGACTTTTGTTATTTTTCCCATTCCTCTGGATAGATAGTAATATTCACAAAGTTAAATACAGGTAAAGGCCCTGCATACATAAATTTAATTCTATCCTTATATTCTTCACTTAAATTATCCATTATATTATCAAACTCCTTCTCTCGTCCTTTATCTACCAAGAAAGCGGCATTCATAAACATTTCGTCACCGATGGTATTATTGACCCTGTGATCGACATATGCTCTTCTTAAAATATCTACAAATCTTTCAGCCTCTTTCTCTTTTTTCTTATGTAGAGTCTTTTCAACCATCTTACCTACCTCTGTCTTAGCTTTTATGTTCTGCTTACCTGTATCTTTTTGAATTCTCTCTTTTGCTTTTTTAATCTCTTTATTTTCTTCTACAACCTCTTTAAAAATAATATCCATATTTTTCCATATTCCTTTAACGCCTAATTCCACTTTATGGTCCATATCCCTCAAAAGATTCATAAATTCTCTGTATCTTCTATCTAAAAGATTCCTTATCTCATCGGCATTCGATGCAATAGTGCCAAACCTAACTGGAAGCACACTATCAAATTCCTTCATCACTTCCTCAATGACCTTCTCATGAGCTAACATATTCTCCCGGTTCACAACGAATTTGGTCATAGGATGGCTGCTGACAACCATACTTAGATCATCATAACCAATAGTTAAGACCTCATCTCCCCTACCCCCTATCCCTATAGGTCCGAAATTTCTTTCCTGTTTTGCACCGATAATACAATAAATATACTTTCCCTCTCGTTCCATATTATTCTGCCAACTTAACCCTGTTAGATATTTTTTAAATCATTCTCTACCTGGTTTTATATACTTTTCACCCCACGCAGTCTTTAAATATTTCTCTCTTTTTTATCTAACAGGGCGAACTAATATTGCGTTCTTTTTAAATTCTTCCTCATTAAAGAAGCAACTATCTCCTTGACCCGTCTGCTTGCAAGCTTCGCAATAGTCAACAAGTATCTTATAAGCCTTGGTTATCTCATCAAATTCCTTTTCTATGCCTGGTGTATCGGGATTTTTATCAGGATGAGATGAAAAGGCTAATGTCTGATGGGCCTTCTTTATCTCATTTTTAGTGGCGAAATCATTCAAAAGCCTGAGTTTCTTTCTCGCCCAATCTAAATCTTTGAATTGCATTTTCTTTATCTCAAGGGTATAAAAACTATAAGGCGGAAGCGGACCTACGCATCTAAAATTTAACTTTTCAGCAAATTTGGTATTTAGCTTTTCTACTTCCCTATCAAAATCTTTTTGCCGGGCATTATTTATTAAAAAGGCTGCATTAATAACCATCTTATCATCCATAAGTTCGTGGATTTTAAAAACTTCGGAGCAATCTCTTAAATAAGTTTGTATTTCAAGGGCGCATTTTTCTCTTTTTTTATCCAATGCTTTCTTAACCATAACCCCTACTTTCATCTGGTCATCTACGGTTATCCCTTCAGGATTAGTTAAAAGCCTTTCTTTGAATTCCTTAATTTCTTTTTCTTCCCCAACCTCTTTAAGGACAGAATTAAAATCACTCCAAGTGGCAACCACATCGATCTCTATTTTGTCTTTTATTTTCCCGAAAGTGTCCTTGATTACCCTGTACCCTTTATTTAAAATATCTCTAACTTCATTTTCGTCTGAAGCAAACGTTCCTAATCTCATAGGGATGATGGTATACTCAGGCATTATCCCTTCAATTACCTTCTGATGTGTAACAAGTTGTCTGGCTAAAGCATCTTTAAGCATATGAGTATAATCAACTATCTCAGAGTCACTGACTACCGCTGAGATATCTTGATAGGGAATAGTATACACCCACACACCAAAAATTTTGGTGGGGAGGTAAACCTCCTCACAGGCAGTTATTCCTCCCGCCTGCGCCGATGCTTCGGCGGGCAAGCAAGACCCCAAAAGCCCTTCTCCATTAGAATTTACCTGCCCCGAGTCCCTCGACTCCGTTCGGGATAAATTTCGCCGAGGAACAATTCCATAAATATATTTTCCTATTACACTCATAAACAGCTTCTGTATAAACCACGCGCCTTTTTAACTAATTCTAAACTGCACTGCTAAAGGTGTGGGGATTATTGTTCTTTAGGCTTCTCCTCCGCCTTAGGCTCTTCCCGTTGCAGTTTAGGTTCTTCTTTCTTTTTAGGCCACCATACAAATTTACCGCTGAAGAAATTCTTAATTTTCTCTAAAATTTTAGGCATTTTTAACCCCCTTTTGGCTGTGGATTAACTTAACCGCCCCTTCAAAATGTTCCCTTGAAATCTTTAAGTCTTTATCTGCGTAATCTGTTTCTTTTAATCTGTGCCCCAAAAATTCTCTTATCGCCAACATAGAGGCCTTTCGGCAGATAAACTCAATATCAGAGCCTACTATATCTTCGGTCTCCTTGGCTAAACTTTTCAAATCAACATCCCCAGCAAGCGGTTTATTTTTAGTATGTATCTTAAAGATCTCGAGTCTTGTTGCTTCATCTGGTTTAGGCAGTTCGAGCAAAAGGTCAAATCTTCCACTTCTCAACAATGCAGGGTCAACTAAATCTAATCTGTTAGTTGCTGCCAAAACCATCACCCCCTTAAGTTCCTCAATCCCATCCATCTCTGTCAAAAATTGGCTTATCACTCTCTCTGTTACATGGGCATCTGTGCTACTTGAACCTCTCTGAGGCACAAGGCTATCTATTTCATCAAAAAATAGAATTGTAGGAGAGGCCTGCTTTGCTATCTTAAATACCTCACGAATTGCCCTTTCGCTTTCTCCCACATACTTGGATATAAGAGAGGGACCTTTTATTGAAATAAAATTAACTCCGCTTTCATTAGCTACTGCCTTGGCTAATAAAGTCTTTCCTGTCCCAGGAGCACCATAGAGTAATATCCCTTTGGGTGGATTTGTATTTGCCTTTTTAAAAACATCGGGATACTTAAGCGGCCATTCTACCGTCTCTTTTAATTCTTCTTTTATATTCTCAAGCCCGCCCACATCTTGCCATTTAACATCTGGTACTTCCACAAACACTTCCCTTATCGCTGATGGCTCAACCTCTTTCATCGCCTCTAAAAAATTATCCATTGTCACTTCTAAAGTCATCAAAGTCTCATAAGGAATATCAGTCATTTCAAAGTCAATTTTGGGTAATATCTTCCGGAGAGCTACCATTGCCGCTTCTCTGGCTAAAGCCTCTAAATCCGCTCCCACAAATCCATGGGTAATTTCAGCTAATTTTTCTAAATTTACCCCGTTAGAAAT
>Ga0315279_10011807_pt1 | contig 10050 bp, 9 predicted proteins | sample YL17G06_20_MG_FD_203694 | JGI IMG/M metagenome (GOLD analysis project Ga0315279, IMG submission 203694) | Sediment microbial communities from Yellowstone Lake, YNP, Wyoming, USA - YL17G06_20 | ecosystem: Environmental > Aquatic > Freshwater > Lake > Sediment | place: USA: Wyoming | collected...
GCTCCATCGCAAGTTCATAGAGTCCGTGTACACCTTGAAGCTCGAGATGCGCTACACCAAGGACGAGATACTCACCATGTACTTGAACCAGATCTACTTCGGGCACGGGACCTGGGGCTGCGAGGTAGCGTCGGAAACCTACTTCGGAAAGCACGTCAAGGACCTTACTCTGGCCGAATGCGCGATGGTGGCCGGCATAATACGGAGCCCTGAGAACTACTCGCCCTACAACGACGCGGCCCTGGCCGTCTCCCGCCGGAGCCTCGTCCTGGGGCTCATGGCGGACCAGGGCTACATATCCCCGGAGGAGAGAGACGCCGCGGAGAAGGCTCCGGTGCTGCTCGCGGGGCTGCCGAAGAGCGCGGCGCCCTACTTCGTCGCGTACGTCGTCTCCCAGCTCGAATCGCGTCACCCGGAGATAGGCGACCAGATCTATAGAGGCGGGTACCGGATCTACACGACCCTCGACCTGGACATGCAGAAGGCTGCCGAGGAGGCCTTCGCGCGCCACATGCCCGAGGGCGCAAAGGACGCCCAGGGCGTGGCTCAGCCCCAGGGCGCCCTCGTCGCCCTAGAGCCCTCCACCGGGTACGTGAAGGCGATGATCGGAGGCAGGGACTGGGATGAGACTCAGCTGAACCGCGCCTGCCAGGTGAAACGCCAGCCCGGTTCGGCTTTCAAGATATTCCTCTACGCAGCGGTCCTGGACCGGAGGCATGCCGTCACCGAGACCAAAGTCTGCGAACCGGTCACTTACCCTGGAGCGGCTACAGGCGAGCGCTACAGGCCGGTGGACTTCGGCAGGCAGCCTTACCATTACGCGCCCCTCGACATCCGCCAGGCGGTCGCCGTGTCGGATAATGTCGTCGCGACCAAGTGGGCCCAGGAGATAGGCCCGGAGACCATCATCGACTATGCCAGGAGGCTGGGCGTGAAGAGCCCACTGGAGGCCAGCATCCCGCTGGCCCTCGGCGCATCCGAAGTCGTCCCGCTGGACATGGCCGTTGCGGCGGCGACGCTGGCGGCGGGCGGCATCCGTCCCGAACCTGTCTCCATCCTGAAGGTGGTCGACGCGAGGGGCCAGGTCATCGAGGAGAACCGCGTGAAGAGGACCCCTGCCCTCGATGCAGGCACCGCCTACGTCCTGACGAGCGTTCTCCGCTCGGTCCTGGGACCTTACGGCACCGGCGCAGGACTAGGCGCGTGGCTCGGCTCCCGGCCTGCCGCGGGCAAGACCGGCACGACCGACGGCCAGCTCGAAGCCTGGTTCGTCGGGTACACTCGCGAGCTTGCCTGCACCGTCTACGTTGGCTGGGACCACCGGGAGAAGTCCCTGCCCGGGACCGGCGGGGCGGTCGCGGGCCCTATCTGGGCAGACTTCGTGGGTACCGCGCTACGCGACGTGCCCGTCAAAGATTGGACGGCGCCGCCCAACGTGACCTGGACCGAGGTCTGCGACGACACCAACCTGCTCGCCGGCCCCGGGTGCCCTTCCCGGCACTACGAGGTATTCCTCAAAGACGCGCTGCCGCCCGTCGATACGGCCCCCGCGGAACGACACCCGAGGAAGCAGACCGCCGACTTCCTGAAAGACCTGGTTCTCCCTGAGGCCGCGGGCACAGCAGAAAGCGGGACCCTGTCCGGGGTCCCGCCTGTCAGACCTATGGAGACCTTCCCGCTCCCGCCCGGAGGCTCGCCGCAGGTCCCCAGGTGAACTACCCTACTGCGCCTGCGCCAACACCACGTCCAGCTTGAGTTCCTGAGCACCCCGCATGATAGTCAGAGTCACCTTGTCGCCGGGGCGCTTCTCCGCGAGCAAGGCTCTGAACGTGCTGGCCGTAGTGACGGAAGTCGCGTCCATCGCGACGATGACGTCCCCGACCTTGATCCCCGCCTTGTCGGCCGGGGAGCCGGAGACTACCTGCACAATGTAGGCGCCGCGGTCGGTCTTGATGCTGTACTGCCTGGCCGCCGCCTCCGCGTCGGCGGGCTGCACTCCCACGTAGGCCCGCTTCGCCTTGCCGGTCTGCATGATCTCGGTAGAAACCCGCTTGACCATATTGGAAGGGATGGCGAAGCCCATCCCTTCCACAGTGTCCGTCACCAGCTTCAGCGAAGTGAGGCCTATGACTTCCCCTTTCGCGTTGACCAGGGGGCCGCCGCTGTTGCCGGGGTTGATCACCGCATCGGTCTGGATGAGCCTTATCGAGGCTTCCTCGCTGACGTCGATGACTCTGTTTAGCCCAGAGACCACGCCTGCCGTGACGGTGCGGCTGAAGTCCATCCCGAGCGGGTTCCCTATCGCCACGGCAAGCTGGCCCGCCTTGAGCAGGTCCGAATCACCGAACACGCCCGTGGCCAGGTCTGTGGCGGCGATCTTGATCACAGCCAGGTCGGTGCGGGTGTCGGCGCCGATCACCTTGGCCGGCATGCTCCTGCCGTCAGCCAGGTACACCGTGAGGGACTTCTGGTTCTCGACCACATGGTTGTTGGTCACGATATAGCCGTCCGCGGTTACGATGAGCCCCGACCCTGACGTATCGCGCGAGTACTCTCTCCCGAAGAAATCGTAGGCGCCGCCCTGCTTGTTGACTATCCCGACTACCGCCGGGCTGACCCTCTCCGCCGCAGCCATCACGCTCTGCCACGGATCGTCCGAGTACACGAGGGGCGAACTGACCGGCTGTCCGCCGCCGGCGGGAGGCGTCTGCGTCTGGCCAGGAGCCGAGAGGGTCACCAGCCCGGCCCTGCTCAGCAGCACCTGGGGCGCAATGCCGATCACGAGGAGTCCGCCTATGATGGCCCCGACCAGTCCGACCATGAGATAAGACAGAAGGCTCTGTCGTCTCCCGCGCTGCGCGGGCTCCATATTCATCTCATTATCCATGGGAACAACCCTCCCTGAAACGGAGTCTTAGATGCATCCCCAAATAATAGCCATCCGGCTAGGATCGCACTTCCGGAAAGATACTACGCCGGCTCGCGGGAAAGGTCCATACGCAGGGAATTGTACAAGGCTAATTTAACGAATTGTTAACAGGAACCCCGGCTTCTCACTCTCCCGCGACAGCCACGTCGGCTCCGAGCTCGGACAGCTTGCGGTCTATGAGTTCGTAGCCGCGCCTGATGATGTCCAGGCCGTAGACCTCAGTGGTCCCGTAGGCGGACAGTCCTGCGATCACCAGGCTGGCTCCGGCGCGCAGGTCGGTGGCTGTCACGGGCGCTCCCATCAGGCGACTCACGCCTTCCACGATGGCCGCCTTGCCCTCGACCTTGATGCGGGCGCCCATCTTCACCAGCTCGCTGACGTACCCCAGCCTGTTCTCGTACACGGACTCCTGGACGACGCTGACCCCATCTGCCAGCGAAAGGACCGCAACCAGGGGTTGCTGGGCATCTGTCGGGAAGCCCGGGTACGGAAGGGTCTTCACGTTCACCGCCCGCGGACGGGCGGGACCTACGACGCGCACGTAGTCTCCGTTCTCATCGATGGTCGCGCCTGCCTCGCGAAGCTTCGCCGTGACCGGTTCCAGGTGTTTGGTTATGACGTTCTTGATCAGGACGTCTCCGCCAGTCGCCGCGGCCCCCATCATGTAGGTCGCGGCCTCCATGTCGTCGGGGATGACCGAGTGGGAGGCCCCAGCGAGCTTCTTGACGCCTCTCACCCTGATGACGTCGGTCCCCGCGCCCTGCACTCTCCCGCCCATCGCGTTCAGGAAGTTTGCCAGGTCAACTACGTGCGGTTCCTTGGCAGCGTTCTCGATCACGGTGGTGCCTTCCGCACGGGACGCCGCGAGGATGATGTTTATCGTCGCGCCGACGCTGGGGATGTCCAGGTATATCGGGGCCCCCCGGAGCCCCGCCGAGGCGTAGAGCTTGACGACGCCGCCTTCGACCGCGGTCTCTGCGCCGAGCGCACGGAAGCCCTTGAGGTGCTGGTCGATCGGGCGCGGACCGATGTCGCACCCGCCCGGAAGCCCGACCTCGGCCCTGCCGAACTTGGCGAGCAGGACGCCCATGAGATAGTAGGAGGCGCGGAGCTTCCTGACCAGGTCGAACGGGGCGACGTACGACGCGAAGCCGTTGGGGGAAACCGTCATGGTGGTGCCGTCCATCTGCACCTGGGCGCCAAGGTCTCTCAGGATCTGCGCGAAGACCCTGACGTCGTCGATGCGGGGCAGATTATCCAGCGTGCACACGCTGTCGCCGAGCAATGCCGCCGGCACGATGGCTACGGAGGAGTTCTTCGATCCCCCGACCGCGACCTCGCCTTTCAGGGGTTTCCTTCCCCTTACAACCAATTTAGACATCCGAGCAGTCCCCCGAGGCGTGCTTTCCTTGCTTCAATTACGGTGCGTGTGCTGTTATTCCTGCAGCAAGATCCAGTTTCCAGCCGCAAAATCCCGGCGCGCGGCGCATCTCCGAAGCGCGCCCGCACGGCAGATTCGCGGCATAACCGTGGCTATTTGTAGAAAGACAGGGGGTTTCTGCTTTCGCCGCCCACGTGCACCTCGAAGTGCAGGTGCGGGCCGGTCGAGTTGCCCGTGGAGCCGACGTACCCTATGACGTCCCCCTTGGCCACTCTGTCCCCGACGTCCACGGCGATCCTGGACTGGTGCCCGTACCAGGTCTCCTTGCCGCCGCCGTGATCGATCTTGACGAGATAACCGTAGCCGCCGTTCCATCCGGCGAAACTCACCATGCCCGAGTCCGCCGCGAGGATCGGGGTGCCCCTATCTGCAGCGATGTCAATGCCCTCGTGGAACGAGCCCCAGCGCCAGCCGTAGTAGGAGGTGATCTCCCCCTGCACCGGCCACGCCATCTGGCCCGAGCCCATCGGCGGGACCTGCTTCGACCCTCGGGTTATCTTCCGGGTCGTCGGATAGGAGAGCACGCGCTCCTTCACGGTCACCCTCGAAATCTCTTTGCCGTTTTCCCTCGTGACCTCCTGGGTGATCTCCTTCTCGCCGCTCCGGCCCTGCTGGGTCACAGTTTCCTGCCACGGCCACATGCTGCCGTCGTAGCTCACGTCGACGGTGTAGGGGATCGCCACAGTGAAGACGACTATCTCCTTGGAGGCAACCGTCACGTAGGGGTTCGGGACCACGAGGTTCAGGTTCTGGCCTTCCTGTATGAAGTCGCCGTCGGTGACCTCGGGGTTCCCCTGCAGGAGCTGGTCGATGGACATCTCGTTGGCCTGCGCGATGGACCAGAGAGAGTCTCCCCTCTGGACTATGTAGTTCAGCGTCTTGTCGGTGCCCCTGCCGAGGATCCTGACGGCTTCGTCCCTCTTACGGAAGATGCCGCTCGGCACCTCTTTCTGCTTGATGCCGACATCCTCCCGGATGAAGACGTCCTCGACCGTGGATTGCCCCGACGACACTATGGCCTGTATGTAAGTGCCCCGGAGGTCCGAAATGACGCCGCGCGCTTCCTCCTCGGAAGCCAGAGCCACGATCTCCTGGCCGTTGACCGTGATCACGGAGCCTTTGGCCAGGAAGGTCACGTTGGCCCTCAGGACAGCGGCAAGCTCGTCGGCGCTCAAGGGCTTCTGGGTCTTGTCCTTCTTCGCGGGTTCGACGGTGATCTTGTTGGCCAGCCTCACTTCCGCCCCGGCCTGGGCGGCCTCCGCCTCCGACAGGCGGGCGACTATCTGGTCGTAGACGGCTTTGTCCTGCGTAACGCCGATGGGCTTCCCGTCCACCTTGACGACGAAGTAGCCCCCGGCGTTGGCCGCGCTGATTATGAGGACTGCGAGCAGGCTAAAAGCTACCATCAGGAGGAGGTTCCTGCGATAGTCGAGCCTGCCCTGGGTCTTGACCCGGCTGACTCTCCTGACGCCTAATCCGATCCTCCGGTACCTATCCCGATCAAGTTTCCTGCGCTGGGAGCCAAGCCTCAGCCCGGACATTAAAGGGACACACCTCGCGAATCAGCCTCTTGTTGCGTCTATCGGCGCGGGTTAGAGCTTGTACATCCGCTTCGCGCCGATCGGAACTCTGATAGCATTGCCAACCCTAGCGGGTCATAACCAAAGCATCCTATTCTATCCGGCCCTGCGGATCTCCTTCTACGCGCCCCTAAGGATTTGAGCGTACAGCGCGTATTCCAGCCGGGTCTTCATGATGAGGCACGACATGGGGTCGGGTTGTCTGAGGTTTCCTCCGGAGGCTATGGCGCGGGCGTGGCAGCCCCCGCCGCAGAGATAGCGGGCCCAGCAGCTCCTGCACTTGTCCTTGTTGGGTACTCGTGCCTGGAAGAAGGCCCTTTGGATCTCCGGCCCGGATATGCCGGAGGCGATCGTGCCCAGCAGGTACTCCCGGTTCCCGACCAGCTGGTGGCAGGGGTAGACCTCTCCCTCGGGAGTCACCGCCACGTACTCGTAGCCGGCCCCGCAGCCGGTCATCCGGCGCTCCCTGCACAAGCCGCCCGCAAGACCCAGGTTGAAGTGGTAGAACTCGAAAGGGTCGCCCTTATGCATCGATTCCGCCCAGAAGGCCGCGAGTTTCGAGTAGGATTCCTTTAGACGCGGGAGGTCTGCTTCAGAGATCCCCCAATCGTCTGCCCCGCTCGCCCCGGTGCCGACCGCAGGTTCCAGTGAGAGCCGCCGGAACCCCATCTCGTACAGATAGCGTGCGTCTTCGTCGAAGTCAAGATTGTGCCTTGTATAGGTGCCCCTGACGTAGTAGTCGCGCCCGCCCCGCGACCGGACCGCGCGCAGGGCTTTCTCCATGACGACCTCGTGGCTGGGGCCTCCGCCGCGGAACCTGCGCATGCGGTCGTGGACTTCCGGCCGCCCGTCCACGCTCAGGATGAGGCTCACCCTCTGCTCGTTCAGGAAGTCCATCTTCTCCTCATCGAGGAGGGTGCAGTTGGTCGTAAGCGTGAAGCGGAACTCCTTGCCGCGCTCTTCTCCCTGCTCACGGGCATACGCCACGACCTTCCTCACGACGTCGAACGCCAGGAGCGGCTCGCCGCCGAAGAAGTCTAGGTCGAGGTAGCGCCTTCCTTTCGAGGCAGCGAGCAGGAAATCTATCGCAGCCCGTCCGGTCTCTCGCGTCATGAGGGACGGCGTCCCGCCGAAGCTGCCCTGGGACGCAAAGCAGTACGCGCACGCCAGGTTACAGTCGTGGGCGACGTCCAGGCACATGGCTTTCACGCCGGCTACCTGCGGGTCGACCGCCGCATCGTCGAGGGGAAGCGCCAAGCCCGCGGCATCATCGCCGAAGAGAGTGATCCCGGCCAGGTCGAGGAGCTCGGTCCAAGCCGACTCCAGGTCTTCGCGGGAGAAGCGGCACCCGAGGTCCCGTGCGAGCCCGGGCGGCATGTCTCGAGGTCCGTCCTGAGCTCGGCCAGGGCCGGATCTCCAGCGCCGCGCCAAGTCTCCGGGGTGCCCGAGGACCCACAGGAGCGCCGCACGGCCCACTTGGTCGAGCCTATGCAGAGCCCCAGATGCTCCGTCATAAGCCAGGTCGATCCCGTTTATCGAGAAGATGTGGACGCTTTGTGTCTCCCGCCTCACTTCTCGGGGCACGACTGGTTAGAGACAGTGCAGGACGTCTTGCAGGCTGACTGGCACGAGGCCTGGCAGGACTCGCAGGAAGGGCTTTCTCTCTTCCAGTCGGGGATGATCACGGGGACGATATGCTTCTTAACGCCTTCTTTGACGCTCTCCTTCCGGTTCATAGGAATCCTCCTCTCGAGAAGCAGCGGTTCGACCGCCGGAGTCAGTTATGATTATATGGGAGCAGTCCAGGATATCAACACCATAATGGCGCTATCTGCCCTGAACAGGCATTTCCCTGTTGAACAGGTGCATCCCCTCCGGCTTGACCGCGCTGCTTCAGATGAAGTACTTGACGGCCAGTATGAGGGCCGCGCCCGGTATCCCCAGGAGACCCATGGTCAGGGCGGAAGCAAGGTTGAGCCCCAGGTGGAACCCGAAGAGAGAGCCGGCGACGTCGACCGCCCAGATGAGGCAGAAGGCCACGGCTGAGCGCAGAAGGAGCCTCCCAAGGTCCGAGATCGGCCTGGACAGGGCTTTGACCAGGTAGAAAGCCACGAGGCAGGCGACCCCTATCCCGAGCGCTACGTTGAGATTCATGCGCATCCCCCCGGCAAATCAGTATGAGATGCGCTTAGCGGGTATTACCTGGGCTGTCAGGCTTTCCTTCCCGGCATGCCGTGAGGCTCCTCAACGAACGTGTCGCGGACTTTCCTGAGGAAATACGAGTACTTTCTCCCGGCCGCTTCCATGAGGAAAATGGCTTCGTCGATGATCTCCGGCTCGCGCGCTTCGGCGAAACACGACCGCGCCACGTCGTACTCCTGCCGGGCCTGGGCGAGGGCCGACAGGTACCTGTCTTTCTCGCGCCTGGCCTCCCCGCCGCCTACCCTTGGTTTCCAGAGCTGCACCGGCCGAGCTCGCCTCCGTCAATACATGTGTACTCCGGCGGGCGCCTTCGCGCCACACTGAGGAGTATGAACCTGTACTGGAAAATTTATGCAGGGAGCGAGGCACGGCATGCGCACGACGCGGCAGATCTGCACGCTGTCGTACTGAGCGCAGGAGCCGGGGCTAGAGGCTCTCAGGTTATCTCCCGGCGGGTCTCAAGGGACTTCGCCAGGGTGACCTCGTCGGCATAGTCGAGGTCAGCTCCGAAAGGAAGCCCTCTCGCCAGGCGCGTCACCCTTACTCCGGAGGGTTTGAGGATCTTCGCCAGGTAAAGGGCAGTAGTCTCCCCATCGATGTCAGGGTTCGTCGCCAGTATCACTTCCTTGACGGCGCTGCCGGGCCCCGTCACTCGCGACAGGAGCTCCTTGGTGCGGATGTCCTCCGGACCGATCCCTTTTAGGGGTTCTATGTAGCCGTGGAGCACGTGGTACAACCCGCGGTACCCGCCCGCCCTTTCGATAGCGATGACGTCTTTGGGGTAGGCGACCACGCAGACCATGCTCCCGTCCCGCCTGGCATCGCCGCAGATCCCGCACGGGTCAACATCGGTGAGGTTCCCGCAGACCGAGCAGTAGCCGATCCTGTCTCTGGCCTCAGTAAGGGCGGATATGAGCTTGTTGATGGAGTCCTTCCCCGACACCACGAGATAGAAAGCCAGCCTCTGGGCGGTCTTGGGCCCGACGCCCGGGAGCTTGCGGAGCTCTTCTGTGAGACCGGATATTGCCTCTGGTATTACGGGCATTATGTCACCTTGCGCTGCCTGCGCCTACATCTTGAATGGCATCCCGGCGGTCCCGGTGACCTTGGCCATCTCTTCCTTGGAGGTCTCCCGGGCCTTGCGGATGGCCTCGTTGACCGCCGCCACTACGAGGTCCTGCAGCATGTCCACATCGTCCGGGTCCACTACTTCCTTCTGGATCTCGATAGACTTGAGCTCCATGCCGCAGGTGATGGTGGCCTTGACCATCCCGCCCCCGGAAGTGCCTTCCACGGTCTTCTCGGCCAGCTCGTCCTCGACCCTCTGCATCTCGGTCTGGAGCTTCTGCGCTTCGCGCATCAGCTTCTGCATATCGATCCCGCCCGGCCCGGGGTATCTGGGCACGCCGCATTGCCTCCTAGGAGACCACCTTGCCGTCCACTAATGTTATTGCAGCTTTGACCAGGGGATGCAAACCTTTGGCGCCTCCGGTCTCTCCGCTGCCGCCATTCGCCCCGTTCCCGCCGCTGTTTCCATCGCTGCCGTCCTCGCTCTGGCTGCCCGATCCCATCTCCGAGAGCTCCACCCCTATCTGGAGCTTCTTCCGGGTGATTTTGTACAGAAACTGCTCGACGACGCTCCTGTTCCTCGGGACCATGATCTGCTCCATGTGGGTTCCGAAGCGCCTCGGGTAGGCGAGGATGAGCTTCTTGCCGCTTTCGACCCTGGCCGGACTCGCGGGAATTAGGTAAGCCTTGGCGATTACGTTCTTGCTCTGGGAGAGAGACTCGAGGAGTTTGGGCCAGGAAGCTTTGACCAGTTCTATCAGGTCTTCGTCTGGCTCGCCGACCGGCGGTTCCCCGGCGGTTTCAGGGGCCGCCTCCGCACCGGGAGGTGC
>Ga0315279_10011809_pt1 | contig 10049 bp, 7 predicted proteins | sample YL17G06_20_MG_FD_203694 | JGI IMG/M metagenome (GOLD analysis project Ga0315279, IMG submission 203694) | Sediment microbial communities from Yellowstone Lake, YNP, Wyoming, USA - YL17G06_20 | ecosystem: Environmental > Aquatic > Freshwater > Lake > Sediment | place: USA: Wyoming | collected...
GCGCGATTGTGCTGGTGGCGGCGGCCACCGACACGCTGGATGGCTACCTGGCGCGCCGGCGCGGCCAGATCACCACCCTGGGGATGCTGCTGGACCCGGTGGCCGACAAGCTGCTGGTCTCGGCCGCGTTCATCTCGCTGGTGGAATTGCGCGCGGTTCCGGCGTGGATGGCGGTGGTCATCATCGGCCGCGAGTTCGCCGTGTCCGGGCTGCGCAGCATCGCCGCTACCCAGGGCTACATGATTCAGGCCTCGGAGTTGGGCAAGGCGAAGATGGTGAGCCAGATCATCGCCGTCGTGCTCAAGCTGCTGGGCATGCGCTACCGTTTCCTTGACCCCCTCGGGCAGGTTGCGCTGTGGATTGTCGTGGTGTTTGCCGTGGCCTCGGGGGTTGGCTACTTCATCCGTTTCTGGCGGCAAATCGATCGAAGCATCAAGGAGGGCCGGCGGGCCAGGCTCCGGCTGCGGCGGAGGCGGAAACGGGAACGAGAGAAAGAAAGGGAACGCGATGGGGCTTCCCAAGGGCGCCCTGCCGGAACTTGACGAGGCAGACCGCAGGCGGCTGCTGGAGATCGCGCGGCAGGCGATCACGCAGGCCGTGCGGGGGCGGCGCAGTCAGCAGCTCAGCGATCCGAGCGGGCGGTTGGGCCGCCCCGCTGCGGTCTTCGTGAGTCTTCACAAGCACCGCCGCCTGCGCGGCTGCATCGGCCATGTGACGGCGCTGGAGCCGCTGTACCGGGCCGTGGCCGACGCCGCCGTCTCCGCGGCGCTGCAAGATCCGCGCTTCCTGCCGGTTCGCGAAGACGAGCTCGAGGACCTGGAAATTGAAATCTCGGTCCTCTCGCCCATGGTTCCCGTCGATCCCGCCCAAGCCGAGAAGCTGATCCGAATTGGCCGGCACGGCCTGCTGATGTCCCGCGGCCGGCGCCGTGGCCTGCTGCTGCCGCAGGTCGCCGTCGAATACGGATGGACGGCGCGGGAGTTTCTCGAAGAAACCTGCCTTAAAGCGGGCCTGCCCCGCGATGCCTGGTGCACCGGGGCGCTCGTAGAGATGTTTAGCGCTGTGGTCTTCAGCGAGAAGAAGGCTGGCGCCGCTTACTGCAATTCGACGTAGTCGCCCACCACGATGGGTCGCCGGATGGTCGTAATCAAGCCCGTCGCCGATTTCCCTTCCACATGGATGATGACCAGTTCGCCCAGGATGTCCCGGGGCAGCTCCTTTTGCTGCTGGGGAGTCAGGTGCGGGCTCAACTGCTCGGTCAGGATGTTGGTCGCGTACTGCATTGAGGCCTTTTGGAAGACATCGTTAGGCCGGTCGAAGGGGCGGTAAACGCGATAATACTGGCCGAGCGCGACACCCTGCTTGCTGCCAATGTCCAGGTAAACCACGTCGCGCTGGCCGAGCAGCATGAGGAACCCTTTGCCGGCCACGATGGTTCCGCTGGTCTTGCCCGAGGGCGGAGCAAACGGGTCCAGGCGGCGCCCGGTCTGAATCGGCGGCTCCTGCTTGGTGTTGAACGGGATGCAGATATCACCAACGGAAATGGCGTCGCAAGTGTGCAGCACGGTGGCCGTGGCCGAGCCCTGGCGCACAATGTTGACCCGCAGCCGCCCACTCTCCAAGTACATGATGCCCAGTTCCAACAGCCGGCGGTATTGCCGCGGGTACACTTCCTGGCGCACCAGGTCCTGCACCCGCCGCAAGACCATGTACTCGCCGCCGGGGTTGACGATCCAGCCGGCGCCCACGTTCAGATACACGATGTCGCCGGGAACGAACTGGGTCTTGGCGCCGCTTTCCTCACCCGCCGCTACCCGCAGCCCTTCGTTCAGCGGGCCCTCGCTGATGAAACCGGCGCAGTACGTGATGTTGTAGCCGGCAGTCTTCGCCTCCGCCTGGGTAGGCGCGGGAGGGGCAGGCTGCTGCGCAAGCGCCGCAACGGGCCGGCCGCCAACAACAAACACAAGGATGGCCAAGGCAGATTTCCACGTCATACATCGGACAGTAGCAAACAGAGACGCGATAGTCAATCGGGCACCCGTTACTGGAAAGATACCCTTCAATATGGTAGCGTTAGGTCTCTCAATGCTGACCTGGGACGTGAGACCTGGGACCTGGGACCTGAGGCTTGAGACCGAACCGAGGACCGAAGACTGGAAACGGGAGACTGCGCCTCCCGAGTCTCAGGTCCCAGGTCTCAGGTCCCCGGTCTCAGGTCTCAGGTCCCAGGTCTCCGGTCCCAGGTCTCAGGTCTCAGGACTGAACTTCCATGGCCCGCGCGCAACAAACAGCCGGCGATCACCGCCTGCCGAGGATTTGCTGGAGCTTGGCGGCGTCCTCGGCGGAGCAGTTGCTGGCCGCGGCGCGCGCCATTCGCCCGCGAGCCGGCCGCTTTGTTGAAGCGCGGCTGGATTATCTGGGGCAGCCGGAACTCGGCCCGCAGGCCATCGCGGGCTTGCGCCGCGCCCGCATCCTGGCCATCGCCACCCTGCGCTCGGCCATTGCCGGCGGCAACTATGACGGCCCGCTTGAAGATCAACTGCGCATCCTGGCCGAGTGCGGCGCGGCGGGAGCGGCCATCATCGATCTGGAAATCGAATCGGCCGAGCGCGCCTCCAGGTCGGCTTTGGCCCGCTTGCGCGAGCACGCTCGCCTGCTCGTCTCGTTCCACGACTATCACGCGACTCCCGAGGCGCTGCCCGCGGTGCTGGGCCGGCTGAAGCGCTTCAAGGCCGACTACTACAAGGTTGCTACGCTCAGCGGCAGCCACACCGACAACGCCGCATTGCTAAAATTGAATGCCGAGGGGCGCGGCAGGGTGCTGGCCCTGGGCATGGGAGAAATCGCCATGCCCACACGCGTGCTGGCTGTGGCCCGCGGCGCTCCGTTTACCTACGGCGCGGTGTCGGCCGATCAGACGCTGGCCCCCGGGCAAATCACCGGCGAGCAGTTGCGGAGCCTCTACCGAATCGAGCGCCTGTCGGAGCACACCGCGGTCTACGGCGTGATCGGGAACCCGATTGCCCACTCGCTCTCGCCGGCGGTACACAACGCCGCCTTCGCCGCCCTGCGGCGCGATGCCCTCTACCTGGCGTTCCGCGTGGAGGCGCTGGACGATTTCCTGGGCGCCCTGCCGGCCTATCGTCTGGCGGGCTTCAGCGTCACCATTCCCCACAAGCAGGGCATGGCCCAGGCCGTTGATTGGGCCGATGCGGAAGCGCGGGACATCGGCGCGGTCAACACGGTGGTGGTGCGGCGCGGCCGGCGGCACGGGTATAACACCGACTTGGCGGGCATCACCGCGCCGCTGGAAAAGCGCATGAAGCTGGGGGGCAAGCGGGTGCTGGTGGCCGGCGGCGGGGGGGCGGCCCGCGCCGCGGCCTTCGCCGTGGCGCGCCGCGGCGCCCGCGTCTTTGTAGTTTCACGCCGGCTGGAGCAGGCCACGGAACTTGCCGATCAGGTCGGCGGCGAGGCCCTCGAGCGCGAGGCCCTCTCCTCGGCCGCATTCGACGCCATCATCCACGCCACTCCCCTGGGCATGCACCCGGACACGCGCAGTTGCTTCTTCTCGCCGGGCGAGCTGAACGCGCCGCTGCTGTTCGAAACCGTGTATACGCCCCTGGAGACGGCGCTGGTCCGCATGGCGCGCTCCCGCCGCATGAAGGTGATCCTGGGCCTGGAGATGTTCATGGAGCAGGCAACGCGGCAATTCGAGCTGTGGATGAACGCCAGGGCGCCTCGCCGCATCATGGAGCGGGCCGCCGTCCGCGCCCTGGGAAGGGAAACGCCTTGGAGCTGATACCCGACCTGAAGACCTTCGCCGAATGCGCCCGCCGCGGCAATGTGGTCCCGGTGTGCAAGCCGGTGCTGGCCGACATGCTGACGCCGGTCTCGGCCTACCTGCGGCTGGCGCGCAATCGCCCCTATTCCTTCCTGCTGGAGAGCGTGGAAGGCGGTGAGCGCGTGGGCCGCTACACGTTCCTGGGCGCTGACCCCTACATGGTGCTGCGCGTTCGCGGCCAGGAAGTGGAGCTGGAGAACGAGCGGAAGCAGCGCCGCCGCGGCCGCCTGCTCGACGTGCTCCGCTCCATCACTTCCGCCTACCGGCCCGTGCCCGTTCCCGGCCTGCCGCCCTTCGCGGCCGGCGCGGTCGGCTACCTGTCCTACGACCTGGTGCGCCAGTTCGAGCGCGTGCCCGAGCCGCCCCCCGACGACGTGGGCATGCCCGAGGCCGTGCTGATGTTCTTCTCCAACCTGCTGGTGTTCGACCACGTCAAACACCAAATCTTCATCATCTCCAACGTCTTCACCAAAGAGGGGAAGTCATCGCCGGAAGCGAAGTATCTCGCGGCAGCCCGGCAGATCGAGCGCATGGAGCAGGAGTTGCGCCGCCAGCAGCCGGCCGTGCCCCGCGTGCGCCGGGATGCGCCCATCGAGCTCGACTCGGCATTCCCCCGTCCGGAGTTCGAGCGGGCCGTGGCGCGCGCCAAGGAGTACATCGCGGCGGGCGACGTTTTCCAGGTCGTGTTGTCGATGCGCCTGCAGGCCCACGTCTCCCTGCCGCCCTTCTCGATTTATCGCGCCCTGCGCATGGTGAATCCCTCGCCTTACATGTTCTTCCTGCGCATGGGCGGCGACACGGTGCTCGGCTCCTCGCCGGAAATGCTGGTGAAAGTCCAGGGCCGCGACGTCGAGTATCGGCCCATCGCCGGAACCAGGAAGCGCGGGGAGACGGAAGAAGAGGACCGCGAGCTGGAGCGCGAGCTGGCGGCCGACGAGAAGGAGCGCGCCGAGCACATCATGCTGGTGGACCTGGGCCGCAACGACGTGGGCCGCGTCTGCGAGTTTGGCTCGGTGCGGGTCACCGACCTGATGTTCGTCGAACGCTATTCGCACGTCATGCATCTGGTCTCCAGCATCCGCGGCACGCTGCGAGCGGGCCTGGATATGTATGACGCGCTGGCCGCCTGTTTCCCGGCCGGCACCTTGACCGGCGCTCCCAAGGTGCGGGCCATGGAAATCATTCGCGAGCTGGAGCCCACCCGGCGGGGCGTCTACGGCGGCAGCGTGTTCTATATGGATTTTTCCGGGAACCTGAACTCCTGCATCGCCATCCGCACCATGGCCCTGCGCGGCGGGGCTTTGTACATGCAGGTGGGCGCGGGTATCGTGGCCGACTCCTGCCCCGCCCGCGAATACGAAGAGTGCATGAGCAAGGGCCGGGCGCTGCTGGCCGCCCTGGACATCGCGCAGAAAGGCCTATATTAGGCTGTAGGCTATAGGCTGTAGGCTGTAGGCTGAAGCTCGGGGCCTACAGCCTACAGCCTACAGCCTGTAGCCTTCTTTTTATGCTTTTCGTTCTCGACAACTACGATTCGTTCACCTACAACCTGGTCCAGTACCTGGGCGAGATGGGCGAGGAGCCGGTGGTGCGCCGCAACGACCAGGTGACCATCGACGAGATCGAGCGAATGAACCCCGAGCGCATCGTGATCTCGCCCGGCCCCTGCACGCCTCGGGAGGCGGGCATCAGCATTGACCTGATCCGCTATTTCGCGGGGCGCAAGCCGCTGCTGGGGGTCTGCCTGGGGCACCAGGCCATCGGCGAAGCCTTCGGCGGCAGGGTGGTGCGCGCGCCCTACCTGATGCACGGCAAGCTGAGCCGCATCCATCACGATGGCCGCACCATTTTCCGGGGGCTGCCGCAGGATTTTCCCGCCACCCGCTACCATTCCCTGATCGTGGAGCGCGAGGGATTGCCGGAGGCGCTCGAGATCTCTGCGGCCACCGACGACGGCCTCATCATGGGCCTGCGTCACCGCCGCTTCCCGGTGGAGGGCGTGCAGTTCCACCCCGAATCCATCCTGACCGAGCCCGGCAAGGCCCTGCTCCGCAATTTCCTGCAACTCTAGGGACTACGCCAGGCGCCCGCCCTAGCCCCCGGGGATCACCCTTGCAGGTGGTCAGAGAACCTGGAACCGGTCCTACTTGGACTGGTTGCGCGGCGACTTCTGGCTCAGCAGCTTGAGCAGCTTGCCGGCGACCGCCGGCGGGCGCACCGCCCCTTCGCGGACGATCTGTTCGGCGGTCAGTTTGCGGCCGTAAAGGTTTTCGTTGGCCCCGCCGTCGGAGCGCAGCGTCGAGCCTTCCAGGGAAACCCCGGCAAACAGGCCCCGCGAACGCGAGTAGCTGAGGATTTCGGCGCGCATCACGATGTCGGTCTCGGCGGCGACGGCGCGCCCTTTGGGGCCGGCGGCGGCCGAGGCGTCGGCGCCCAGCTTCACCTTGCTCTTGAGCACCGACTCGGCCCCCTTCTTGTTCATCACCAGCAGAATGAAGTCGGTGGCCTGGCCGCCCAGTTGGAAGCCGATGTTGCCGCCCTCCAGCGCAAACATGGCCGGCGCGCTCCAGGGACCGGTGAAGGTCTTGCCGCCCCGGCAAGTGATCGCGCCGCGGCCATAGCTGCCGCCGATCCCGATGGCGACCTTCTTCACCGACGGGAACACGATCACGCACTCCGCTCTCCCGAGCAATTCCCGGGGGATGCTGTCGGGAATCTTCAGGATCTCCTCCAGCACCTCGCCGCATTGCTCCAGGCGTTCCTGCTCTTTCTTCTGCGCCGCAAGCTGGAGCGCAACCAGCACGACAACCAGGACGATGGCGATAAGCCTCGGCATGCTAACCTCCCATCACCACCAGCTTACATCTACTATCCCGCAACATGAACCACGGATAAACTCGGACCAGCACAGCCAGAATCGACAGCGGCTTTGCCGGTCGTCGGCCCCGCGATCAGGGCGCTGGGCGCCAGTTTTCGGCTGTTTAACTGGCTGTTTTACTGGTTTATATGGCGATTGCGCCCATTTCTACTTCCTTTATTTTGTTGCGCTTACGTGACAGTAGCCATTAATTTAATGGTTATATACTGGCGAGAGCCGAAAAACCTTGAAATTATCACACTGTCCACATAATTTCATTATAGCATAGCGTGTCAAGTTTTTCGGCGCTCTCGCGCCGCAAGTCGTTCCGAACAAAGGGAATAAAGTTCGGACGTCACTTTCCGGCACACGGCCTTTTCTTCCAGCCCGACGCTAAGGCGCTGTAGGAGCACAACTTGCGGGCGCCGCGGTTTTGACCTTGGCAAAGAGAACCCCGCTCGGAGCCGAGAAGCCGCTGGCGCGGACCTGGATCTTTCGCCCCGGCTGGCCGGGGCTGGCCGAGTGCCGAGAAGGTGGTTCGTGAGCGGCGGTTTTGCGAGAAAATGGCGGTGCCAGCCCGCGAAGCGGGCGAAAGGTGAAAGCCCATGGCGCAAGCCGTGGGAAGCAAGCGGTTAAGGAGATGAAGCCCGCGAAGCGGGCGAAAGAGCGCTAAACTAAGCCGCTACACCCCGGAGGAAGCGTATGCCACACAGTCTCACCAACATCCTCGTTCACGCCGTCTTCGGGACGAAAGACCGTTCTCGGTTTATCGACGAGGAACTCAGAGCTCGACTCCTTCCATATCTCGGCGGCATTGTCAGGGAACTGGATGCCAGCATGCTGACCGGCAATGCCATGCCGGACCATGTACACCTGCTTGTTCGACTCCCTCCCAGCGTGAATGTGGCTGACGTTATGCGGGTGGTGAAGACGAACTCATCACTGTGGATACATCAGACCTGGGCGTCTCGCCGGACATTCGCCTGGCAGACAGGCTACGCCGCTTTCAGCGTCAGCCAGTCGAATATGGCAGCGGTATCCCAGTACATCGGCAACCAGGAAGAACACCACCGGCGCTTTACGTTCCAGCAGGAATTCATGATGCTCCTGCGGAAGAACGGGGTGGATTTCGACGCGCGGTATATTGGGGAGTGATTCTTTCGCCCGCTTCGCGGGCTTCACCACGCTGACGATTGATCCCACGGCTTACGCCGTGGGCTTTCATCTTTCGCCCGCTTCGCGGGCTTCACCACGCTGACGATTGATCCCACGGCTTACGCCGTGGGCTTTCATCTTTCGCCCGCTTCGCGGGCTTCACCACGCTGCCGATTGATCTTTTTCGATTGCGCACGGGGAGACGCGTGCCTTCCGCGCCGGCCTAGCCGAATGCTTCCGCCAGTCGTTTTCCAGCGCGAAACCACAGCGGACGGAAAGCGGCGAAGAGGGCCCACGCCAGGATTGCTCCCCATAGCACGTACGGAAGCCAGAACTGCCAGTTGCCAATTGGCTCAAACATCACCGTCAAAGCGTAGCCGTGCAGCCAGAGATGAAAGGTAAAGATCGCTACCAGCAGCGTGAACAGATCGAAGAACGCAAGAATCGTCGCGAAGCTCACAACCGTGGCAAACGTCAGCAGCCAGAGGTATCCATCAGGGGGCAGATTCCCGAACCGTAGATCAGTCATCGTCAAAATCCACCCCATCCCGCAGGCGATCACGGCGCTCACGGTGTAGGGAGTGCGACGGCGCGCCAGCACAAAGAAAAAACCAACCAAAAAGGCCGTGGCCGCCGCGAGGAATAGGTACTCGCCTACCAGGACCAGTGCAGGGGCAATTGAACGCCATTCTGCCGTGTAGTCCTGGAGTCGGGGCCAAGGGCCCAGGCTGCGCTGTCCCAGGCCCGTTTTCAACAGCCGGACACCAATCCGGACCAGAATCGCATAGAACCCCAGACAAGTCAGGCCGGAAGCGACTCCCCTGACAAACCCTAACGCAGCGGTCGCTCGATTAGCCCGGAGATTCACCAATGAAGAGTAGACGGCCACCAACTGGGGCCGTGAACGCTTAGCCAGGTGTGTCAGCGTCGCGGAGCATACGATGAATCCCAGTGCGGTCGTCACGCCGGAGGCGGCGAACTCGAAAGCGTTTTGGAAAGACCGCGAAAAACCGCTCACGCCGGTGGCGAAGCCAGCCACCCCGAGAACAAGTGCTTCACGCGGAGCCATCTGCACCATGATGCGCCGAGCTAGGAACACGAATAACACTAGCACGCCTATAGCGGCCAGCAGAGCGCGATTCAGCCGGCCCGGCGGCGGATATGTATGCCAGGTGTCATACCAACTATACTCACCCAAACTCGCGAGCCGGTCGTAGATCGTCGCCCGGTACTCCTGGCCGATCCTTCCGGGACGGTTCTTCACGAACCCGAAAAGGAACCCGCGCCCACCGAACATAGGGTCGTCCCTCCGCATTGCCATTTGTTTGACGTCGGCCCCCCAGGCCCGCTGGATTTCCCGCCTAGCTAGATCCAGAGCCTGGGAACGCGGCAGTCCGTCACCCGGTGGTCTCAAGAAAGGAAGACGAAAATAGCGCAGTCGTCCGTTTACGTAGTAAGAAAAATCGCCGGAACTCCCGCCAGCAGCCCAGCATCGCACGGAGTAGTAAGGTGCGAGGTCCCGGCCCAGCCGCTCCCGCGCCTCCGCGTAACCGTTGTTCTCCGCGACGCCGTCATACGAAACGCCGCCAGGGTCCAACGCCGGCTCCTCGAATGTAACGTCTAAAGTGGGTTCGCGGCTCGACAGCTCCTGCCGCGCCTTTTCCACAATCGTTCGGCGTGTGAATTGGAAACGTATCGCGGTTTCAGGAACGATCTGCTCCGCGCACGCCAAGAAAACTACCAACCCCAGCGCTCCCAGGATAAACAGCATGGCGTCACTGCGGCGGGGCGTTGACAGGTGTGTGGGCAATTGCGGAAGAGACTCCGCCCTGGGTGCCTCCTTCTCGGCCAGCGCAGCTTCCAACTCATCGATACACTGGAAGCGTTCCTTCTGGTCCTTCCGCAGGCATTTTTGGATAGCTCGATCTAGGAAAGCAGGCAGGTGCGGCTCGACCTCGATCGGGGTGGCCGGGGTCTCGTGGATCTGCTTGAGTGCCAGGGCCACAGGCGTCTCGGCCCGCAGCGCCGCCTTCCCGGTGAACATCTCGTACATCACGAGTCCGAGCGAGTAAATGTCGCTCCGCGCGTCAGCCTTCTTGCCTTGCGCCTGCTCCGGGCTCATGTAGGCCGGTGTGCCGATCAGGGCGCCGGTGGTCAAAGTGTCGGCTTCGAGCGACCGCGCGATCCCGAAATCCA
>Ga0315279_10011810_pt1 | contig 10049 bp, 8 predicted proteins | sample YL17G06_20_MG_FD_203694 | JGI IMG/M metagenome (GOLD analysis project Ga0315279, IMG submission 203694) | Sediment microbial communities from Yellowstone Lake, YNP, Wyoming, USA - YL17G06_20 | ecosystem: Environmental > Aquatic > Freshwater > Lake > Sediment | place: USA: Wyoming | collected...
CGTACGGCCGCGCTACATAATCCCCGGCCCAACCTTAACTAAGGATTACCCGGCCCTGCCAAAAAGTGTTGAAACTTCCCATCGCGGCTCCTACCATGCGCCGGTTTCTTGCCGGTTCGTTTGACTTTCACGGAAGAAGGGCATGATGGCGCACGATGTCACTTTAATCACGGGCGACGGCACGGGGCCCGAACTGGCCGCCGTGGCGCGCGCCTGTCTCGACGCCACCGGCGCGGCCATCCGCTGGGACGTCCAGGAGGCCGGCCTCGACTGCCTCCAGAAGTACGGGACCCCCCTGCCCGACGCCCTGACCGCGAGCATCCGCCGCACGCGCGTGGCCCTGAAGGCCCCCATCACCACGCCCGTGGGCACGGGGTTCCGGAGCGTGAACGTGCACCTGCGTCAGGCGCTGGGCCTGTACGCGTGCCTGAGGCCGTGCAAGTCGTACCCCGGCGTCCGCAGCCGCTACCGCGACGTCGACCTGGTGGTCGTCCGCGAGAACACCGAGGACCTGTACGCGGGCATCGAGTTTGCGCGCGGGACGGACGCCCTGCGGGCCGTGTACGCCGCCATCAACCAGGCGAGCGACAGGAAGATCGGGACGCCGCCCGAGACCACCGGCCTCAGCATCAAGCCCATCAGTGTGGAGGCCACCGAGCGGATCCACCGATTCGCCTTCGAGTACGCCCGGGCCCACCGACGCCGCAAGGTCACCACCGTCCACAAGGCCAACATCATGAAGTGCTCCGACGGCCTGTGGCTGGAGGTGGCCCGCGAGACGGCCAGGGCCTACCCGGACATCGAGTTCGAGGACCGAATTGTTGATAATATGTGCATGCAACTCGTCCAGAAGCCCGAACTGTACGACGTGCTGGTCCTGCCGAACCTGTACGGCGACATCCTGAGCGACCTCGCCGCGGGCCTCGTGGGCGGCCTGGGCGTGGCCCCAGGGGCCAACCTCGGCCCCGATGCGGCCGTCTTCGAGGCCACCCACGGCTCGGCCCCCAAGTACAAGGGCCTCAACAAGGTCAACCCCACGGCCCTCATCCTCTCGGGCGCCCTGATGCTGGAGCACCTGGGCGAGCGCGAGGCGGCCCGCCGCCTCGAGGCCGCCGTCGCCGCCGTGATCGCCGAGGGCACGTTCGTCACGTACGACCTGAAGCCGAGCCGCGACGACCCCACGGCCGTCGGCACGCGCGAAATGGGCCAGGCCATCATCCGCGAGTTGCAGCGCGATTGACCGCGCGGGTGGCATGCCCACGGCAAAGGCCAACATTTTGCATCGGATGTGTAACATGCTGCCGGAACTCGTTTTCCACGTAAGCCCCGTCAGGGGCGAATTGAACTCTAGCCCCGGCCGCAAGGCCGGGGTGGACGGAGGCAACAAACCACCTTCTTTTCTTCTCCCTCGCGGGAGCCCCGTAGGGGCGACTGAACGCCGCTCAGTCGCCCCTACGGGGCTCCCGAAACAGGGAAGGGGTCGCGGCCCGGGCGTTCCCCGGGCTCGCGCCCGGGGCTAGAGATCAGTATGCCCCTCCGGGGCGAGTAAGGTAAGATCATCGTCCCGTTCATGCAAAATGTTGAAAGGCGCCGGGGGCATGCCACCCGGCAAAAGCATGACCCAGAACCACCCACTCTCGTCAGGCCATCGCGCATCCAACCCGCAGGATACGTGGCTGGCCATAATCTCCGGCGAGCGGCGGGGCCTTGCGGCAGCCGCGGCACGCGCCAACCTCACCATCCTGGCGGGCCTCTACCGCGCCGGCCTCTTCATCAGCGACCGCCGGTTTGGCGTGCCCGGCGCCGTCCGCCGCGCGTCGCGCCCGGTGGTCAGCGTCGGCAACCTGACCGTCGGCGGCACCGGCAAGACACCCCTGGTGGCGCACCTGGCGGTGATGGTGGCCGAGATGGGCGGCCGCCCCGTCATCCTCAGCCGGGGCTACGCCGCGCCCGCCGGCCGGCCCAACGAAGAGGCCCTGGAACTGGAGCGCCTCTGCCCCGGCGTGCCGCATCTCCAGAATCCCGACCGCCGCAAGGCACTGGAAGATTGGGTCGCGCGGAACCCGTGCGACGTGGCGATCCTGGATGACGGGTTCCAGCATCGCGGCCTGGCCCGCGACCTGGACATCGTGCTCATCGACGCCCTGCGTCCGTTCGGTTTCGGCCACGTCCTGCCGCGCGGCCTCCTGCGCGAGCCGCTCTCGGCCCTGCGCCGGGCCGACCTGGCCGTTGTCACCCGAAGCGAACTCGTCGGGCCGGACGAGTTGGCGCACCTCATGGAAACGTTGCGCGGGTTGCTCCGGCCGGATACGCCGATTCTCCGCGCGCGGCATCGGCCGGTGCGCCTGCTCATGCTTGACGGTTCCAGCCACGACCTAGGCTGGCTTCGCAAGCAAGACATCGCCGCGGCCTGCGGCATCGGCAACCCGGAGGCATTCCGCCGGACCCTGGAGCGGGCGGGCGCGGCCGTCCGCCTGTTCGAGGTTTTTCCGGACCACCACGCCTACACGCCGGCCGACCTGGACGGCGTGCTGCGCCTGGCCGAGGCGGCGGGCCTGAAGACCCTGGTAACAACCGGCAAGGATTGGGTAAAATGGCAGCCGCTCCTCGCGGGGTCGCCCAGGCGACCGCCCGTCGAGGTGGCGGCGCTTGAGGTGGCGCTCGAGTTCCTGGAGGGCGAACAGGCCCTGCGCCGCGAAATCGGCGCGCTCTTGCACCGCTGAGCAGGTTGTCATTGTTCGGCCCCGTAAACGGGGCCTCAGAATGACATAGGAATTAGAGCGTGTTAAGAGTGTATGCACGCAATCTTAAAATGCTCTAACCGCAAAGAACGCAAAGAGCGCAAAGGGAAGATAGGTGAAAAGAAGCGATGCGCGGCTACGGCAGTATCTCGGTTGTCTCTTTGCGTTCTTTGCGCTCTTTGCGGTTAAAAGCATTTCCCGAGAACGGGAAAGCCTATGACGCCACGACAGCGCTACGATACGCACAGTGCCCGACGCGGCGGGTCAGGAGACCCGCCGCGCAAAGCGGTAGTGTCTGCACGCAATCTTAAAATGCTCTAGCGTTTCCGGCAGCGAAGGCACAGAATCGGAGGGTTTGGCATGCGCCGGCCCAAGACGTACCAGGCGATTGACCTGTCGGCCCTGCGGCTGATGCCCATCGGCAAGCGGCAGCACAAGGTGCGCCTGGAGGACCTGGCCGTGCCGGCCGCGCCCGAGGCCGACCTGGCGGAGTTCGTCGAGTCGCTCCCGTCGACGCCCGTCACGAGCGCCTTGAGGGAACTGGCCATCGCCATCGCCCAGGCCGCCAGGAAGGACGCCCCCGTGGTCATCGCCTTCGGCGGCCACGTCATCAAGTGCGGCCTGGGGCCCGTCGTCATCGACCTGATGGAGCGCGGCTTCGTGACGGCCATCGCCACGCACGGGGCCGGCGCCATCCACGACCTGGAACTGGCCTTCCACGGCGAGACGAGCGAGGACCCCGCCCTCTCGATGCGCGACGGCCTCTTCGGCATGGTCGAGGAAACGCCCGCGTACCTGAACGATGCGGCCCGCCTGGGCCGCCATCGCGGCCTGGGCCAGGCCATCGGCGACCTCATCAACGAGGACCCGAAGGATTTCCCGCACGCCGACCAGAGCGTCCTGGCCGCCGCGAGCCGCCTCGACTGCACCGCCACCGTCCACGTGGCCCTCGGCACCGACACGTGGCACATGCACCCGGAGGCCGACGGCGCCGCCATCGGCGAGGCCTCGCTCCTGGACTTCCGCAAACTCTGCTCCGTGGTCGCCGACATGGCCGAGGGCGTCTGGCTGAACGTCGGCTCCGCCGTCATTCTGCCCGAAGTCTTCATGAAGGCCTACACCGTTGCCTGCAACCTCGGGGCGAAACTCGACAAAATGGTCACCGCCAACCTCGACCAGATTCAGCACTACCGCCCGCGGCAGAACGTCCTCGCGAGGCCCACGCAGCGCGGCGTGGCCATCACCGGCCAGCACGAGGTCCTCCTGCCGCTCCTCAGGCACCTGGTGCTGCTGGAGGCGGCGGCGCCGTAGGAGGCCGTCAACTTTGATTACACGGGTGCCACGGCTGCGCCTTGTGCAGCCGTGGTCGTCGGCTGGGAGGCACGGCTGCAAACTGCGCAGCCGTGGCACCCGCAGATTCGATTGTGACGGAATACTAGGCCGACGGCGCCGGACGCCTGTTTGCGCGGCGGGTCGGAGTTTGCCCGTCTGGGCGGGTACCCGCCGCGCCAAGCGGCGCTAGTGTGGTAGGAGCGCGTGAATGTATCGTGAACTCATACGCCTGGTCGATCGCCTCGGCGCCCCGCGCATCGGCGTGGTCGGCGACCTCATGCTCGACCGCTACGTCTACGGCGACGCCGACCGCGTCAGCCCCGAGGCGCCCGTCCAGATCCTCCGGGCCGCACAGGAAGAGACCCGCATCGGCGGCGCCGGCTCGGTCGTCAGCAACCTCCTGGCGCTGGGCGCCCGCGTGGCGGCGTTCGGCGCGGTGGGCGCCGATGCGGCCGGCAGCGACATCGTGCGGCGGCTGCGGGCCGCGGGCGCCGCCACCGCGGGCGTCCTGCGCCTGAAGGGCCGGCCCTCCACCATCAAGACCCGCTTCGTCGGCCGCGCGCAACACCTCCACCCGCAGCAGGTCCTCCGCGTGGACTGGGAAGACGACCGCCCGCTCGACCGCGCCGCGGAAGACCGCCTCGCGGCAAAGATCTCAAAGTTCATCGGCCGGGCCGACGCCATCGTGGCCAGCGACTACAACAAGGGCGTCCTCACGCCGCGACTCATGCGCGAGGTCATCCGCCGGGCCCGACGCCGCGGCGTGCCCGTCCTGGTGGACCCCCTCAAGGGCCGCGATTACTCCAAGTACCGCGGGGCGACGCTCCTGACGCCCAACCGGCTGGAGACCGGCCTGGCCTCCGGCCTCCGCCTCACCGGGCCTGACGCCATCCGCCGCGCGGCACGCCGCCTCATGGACGCCCTGAACCTGAAGGCGCTCGTGATTACGCTCGACAAGGAGGGCGCCTACCTGGCCGTGCGCGGCCGTCCGGGCGAGAGGGTGCCCACGCGCGCGCGGCCGGTGTACGACAACACCGGGGCGGGCGACATGGTCATCGCCGCCCTGGCGATGGCCGTGGCCGGCGGGGCGACGCTGCCCGACGCCGTCCGCCTGGCGAACGTGGCCGGCGGCCTGGAGGTCGAAAAGTTCGGCGTCCAGACGGTCTCGCGCGAGGAGATTATCTCGGAACTCCTCAGCGAGGCCCGCCGCAGCGGCGACAAGGTGCGGTCCCTCGGCAACCTCCTCGTGGACCTGGGCCGGCACCGCGCCCGCGGCGAGAAAATCGTGTGGACCAACGGATGCTTCGACGTCATCCACGCCGGGCACATCGAGTTTCTGGAATTCGCCGGACGCCAGGGCGACGTTTTGGTGGTGGGCCTGAACTCCGATTCCAGCGTCCGCGCCAACAAGGGCCCCGGTCGCCCCATCTGCCGCCAGCAGGACCGGGCGCGCGTCCTGGCGGCGCTCGAGGCGGTGGACTACATCGTCCTGTTTCAGGAGCGGACGCCGCAGCGGCTCATCGAGACCGTGCGGCCCGACGTCCTCGTCAAGGGCGAGGACTGGCGCCGCAAGGGCGTCGTCGGCCGCACGTTCGTTGAGTCGTACGGCGGCCGGGTGGTCCTGGCGCCCCTGGTGAAGGGCCTCAGCACCACGGCCCTGGTGGACCGCATCCGCGGGACGGCCTCCGACGCCTCCCGGCATAAGGGGAACCGGTCATGAGCGAAGCCATCCGGGCAAGCCTCCAGGCCACGTCAAAGTTGTATGTGGCTATGTCTGAAGTCCTGGCCGAGCCGGCGGCCCGCGCCGCGGAACTCCTCATCGCGGCCCTCAAGGGCGGCGGCACCCTGTACGTCTGCGGCGACGGCGGCAGCGCCGCCGAAAGCCAGCACGTGGCCGCCGAACTCGTCGGCCGGTTCCTCATGAACCGTCCCGCCCTGCCCTGCGTGGCCCTGACCACCGACTCCAGCATCCTCACGGCCGTGGCCAACGACTACGATTTCTCCCGCACCTTCGAGCGCCAGGTCGAGGCCCTCGTCAAGCCCGGCGACGTCCTCTGGGCCCTCTCCACCAGCGGCAACAGCCCCAACGTGCTCAAGGCCGCCGTCCGGGCGCGGCAGCGCGGCGCCAGGGTCCTCGGCATGACCGGCCGCAGCGCCGGCAAACTGGCCGAACTCTGCGACCTTTGCCTCTGCGTCCCGGCCGACTCCAGCCCCGCCATCCAGGAGGGGCACCTGACCCTCATCCACATCCTTTGCCGCCTGGTTGAGGAGGCCATGTTCGCCGGGCCCGAAAGCGGCGCGAGGTGACAAGCGTGACCCAGCCCGCCGTTTTTCTCGACCGCGACGGAACGCTCATCGAGGATGTGGGTTACCCCACGCGCCCCGAGCAGATCCGCATCCTGGGCGGCGTGGCCCCCGCCCTGGCCCGGCTGGCCCAGGCCGGGTACAGGCTCATCGTCGTCTCGAACCAGTCGGGCATCGCGCGCGGCCTGCTGACGGAAGAGCAACTCAACCGGTTCCACCAGGCCCTCGATGAGCAACTGGAACTCCTCGGGGCCCGCCTCGATGCGTACTACTCCTGCCCGCACCATCCCGACCCGTCCCAGGTCAACCGGGCGGACCTGGCGGTGGTCTGCGACTGCCGCAAGCCCCGCCCCGGCCTCATCCTCCAGGCGGCGGAGGACCTGGGCCTGGACCTGGGCGCCTCGTGGACCGTGGGCGACTCGTGGCGCGACGTGGCCGCAGGCCAGGCCGCCGGAACGCGGACGATCAAACTGCCCTCGCCGCCCGGCGCGAGCGACCCGCGCCCGGCCGATGTATCGCCGCCCACGGCCGAGGCCGCCGACCTCGATGCCGCCGCCCTGTTTATCCTGGAGCATCAGCACGCGCCGCCCGCGGCGCCGCCCGCGCAGACTGCGCCGCTGCAACAAGTGGAAGAGCCGCCTGCGATAACCCCTCACCTGCCGGAGGCCGTGACTAGCCCCCGCCGTAAGGCGGGGGACGAAGTCCCAGTCGATGCTCAATCACCCGGCGCCCCCCTGCTTACACAGGGGGCTGGTCACGGCGCCTCCTCGCTTACGCAGGAGGCCGGCGCCCCCCTGCTTACGCAGGGGGCTGGTCACGGCGCCCCCTCGCTTGCAGAGGAGGCCGGCACCGGCGCACCCTCGCTTGCAGAGGAGGCCGGCGCCGGCGCCCCGGCCCCGGCAACTGAGGAGTCGCCGCCCGCGCCGGCCGCGCCGCCCGCGGCGCCGGCTGCGCCGGCGTCCGACTCCCGGCCGCCGCTCCTGGCCCGTGCGCTGGCCCTCGGGGCGGAGCCCGGCTCGCGGCCCGCGCGCGGCCGCGACGCTGCGGCCCCGGGGCCGCCGGAGGCCACGGCGGCGCTCCTCAGGGAGATGCTGGCGGAACTGCGGCGCCTGGAGCGCGCCCGGCATCCGCCCAGCCTCTCGCTCCTCAGGCTCCTGGCCTATATCGTGCAGGCGGGGGCCGTCGCGTGCGCGGTCTTCGCACTCGTGGGCCCCGAGCGGACGACGTTTCTCCTCGTGGCGATCCTCCTCCTGCTGACGGGGCTCACCTTGCTCGTTCTCGAGAGGCGCTCATGACGCTGGCCGTGGCGCTGCCGAACTGGGTGGGTGACGTCGTCATGGCCACGCCGACCTTGCGGGCCCTGCGCCGCCGCTTCCCCGGGGAGCGCATCGTGGGCGTCCTGCGTCCGTACGTGCGGCCGGTGCTGGAGCCGAACCCGTGGCTCGACGCCTACGTGGAGGTGGGCAAGTCGGCCGCCGACTTCAGGCGCGCCGCGGCGGCGCTGCGGCGCGAGCACGCGGACACGGGCGTCCTGTTGCCGAACAGTTTCCGCAGCGCGATGCTGTTCTGGATGAGCCGCGTCCGCCGGCGCATCGGCTACGAGCGCGGCGGGCGCGGCATGTTCCTGACGGACAGGCTGCGGCCGCCGAGGGAGGGCGGGCGGTTCGTACCCTCCCCCATGATTACGTATTACCTGCGCCTGGCCGAAGTCCTGGGCGCGGATGCCGCCGACCGGCGCCTGGAACTCTTTACCACGGAGGCCGACGAGGCCGCCGCCGCCGCGGCCTATGCGGCCGCAGGCCTGGAGCCCGGGCGCACGCTCCTCCTCTGCCCCGGATACGCCTTCGGCCCGTCCAAGGGCTGGCCGGTCCAGCACTGGGCGGCGCTGGTCCGGGGCGCGGCGGAGCGGTTCGGCCTGGCCTCGGCCATCCTGTGCAGCCCGGCGGAGGCGCCGCTGGCGGATGCGATTTCCAGGGCCGCCGGCGGATGCCCGGTGTTTCACGACAAGGGCATCACGCTCGCCGGCGCGCGGGCCATCGTGCGGCGCGCGGCGGCCATGGTGGCCATCGACAGCGGCCTGAGGCACTACGCGGCGGCGTTCGGCCGACCGGTTGTCGCCCTCTTCGGCCCGACGCACATCGAGTGGACCGAGACGTGGTATCCCAAGGAGGTCCGCCTCCAGGGCGTGGTCCCCTGCGGCCCGTGCCAGGAGCCGACGTGCCCGCTCGGGACGACGGAGTGCATGGCGAAAATCACGCCCGACGAAGGGCTCGACGCGCTGGCCGAGGCGCTGCGTCGCGCCTTGTAGGGGCGGCCCTGTGTGGCCGCCCGCTGTGGTCACGCGCGACCGATGGCAAAACAACAGGGCACCCACACAGGGGTGCCCCTACGGAGCGGCCCGTAGGGGCGGCCCTGCCCGCCAGGACTGAGGGCGGGCGGGTGTGGCCGCCCTGGTGACTTACGCGCCGTAGCGCGGGGCCTTGTGCCCCGCGCAGGAAGGCGCGGGGGATAAACCCCCGCGCTACAGCCTGCACGGGACGCCTGGGCACGGGCGAAGCGCGGCGGGCTATAAGCAACCGTGAACTGCTCTAGTCGCGACCCGAAGAGGGGCGCATTCCGGGGGCCGTGTGTATGCTCGACCGCAGCCAACTCGAGGCCATCCGCACCGGCACCGCGCTGCCGGACGACCTGGCCTCTATCGTCATTCCGCACTACCGCACGGCGGACCTGGTGCGGCTGTGCCTGCGGGCCATCCGCCGGCTGACCGACCACCCGTACGAGGTCATCGTCGTGGACAATCACTCGCAGGACGCATCGCTGGAGTACCTGCGGCGCGTCACCTGGATACGGCTGATTGAGCGCGGCCCGGAAACGGAGCCGGACCCCGTCTTCGCGCACGCCGCGGCGATGGACGCCGGCACCGCTGCCGCGCGCGGCCGCTGGCTCGTCAGTCTCCACACCGACACCATCGTGCGGCGGGACGGGTGGCTGGGGGCGCTCCTGGAGCGACTGCGCGGCAACCCGCGCGCCGCCGCGCTCGGCACCGACAAGATGGAGACCGACCCGGCGTGGTACCGCGCGATGAAGCGCCTGTGGGACACGCACCGGATGAAGGCGCTGGTCCGGCGGATGGCGGGCCTGCCGCCGGACCCGCGGCACGCGCCCGCGTGGTACCCGCGGTCGTTCTGCGCGATCTACCGGCTGGACCTGGTGCGGCAACTGGGCCTCTCGTGGCGGCCCGCGCCCGGGCATCCGACGGGCGACCTTCTGTATCGCGGCCTGGTGCAGGCCGGCTACGAGGCCGTGCGCCTGGCGCCCGACGAGATGCGCCAGTACGTGGAGCACGTTTCCCATGCCACGGCCCTGGTGGCGCGCGGGGGCCTCAGGCACTGGCACGGCAACCACAAAGTCCGCCGGGCGCTCGCGCGCGTGATGCGCTCCGACCTGGCGCGGGAGTTGATGACCGACGATTCGCTGGATACGTAAGCGCGCGTGCGGCGCGGCGGGTCTCCTGACCCGCCGCGCCGAAGCAGATGCGCCTCGGCTTTGACGGTTCGCGCGCGGCGGGTCAGGAGACCCGCCGCGCAAGCAGGGTCAGCGTTAGGCAAAATGGCAATCCTGGAAATCCATCCCGACTATCGTTCGCTGCTGGAGGCGGGCGGCCTGGCGACG
>Ga0315279_10011811_pt1 | contig 10048 bp, 8 predicted proteins | sample YL17G06_20_MG_FD_203694 | JGI IMG/M metagenome (GOLD analysis project Ga0315279, IMG submission 203694) | Sediment microbial communities from Yellowstone Lake, YNP, Wyoming, USA - YL17G06_20 | ecosystem: Environmental > Aquatic > Freshwater > Lake > Sediment | place: USA: Wyoming | collected...
TTCTTTCTCCTCCGCTGAGCATGAATGGCGAGGTTGTCCTGTATTGGGTCAGGCTTAACAGGTTCAGGGCCCATGTTACACGGTTTTTCGTGACGTCTTCTTTGAAGCCAAAGTTTCTCAGTGCGAAAGAGATTTCCTCCTCGACTGTTTCGCTGAAAAGCTGATGATCTGGGTTTTGAAAGACGAAGCCAACGTTTCTGGCTAGGGTGGCGACGCTTACTTTCTTCACGTCAACCCCATCAACGAGCACTCGTCCTTTGGTTGATTTGAGTAGACCGTTGAAGTGTTTGACCAGAGTTGTCTTGCCAGCACCGTTTTGTCCCATTATGGCCACGAATTCGCCATCTTGTACGGTTACTGAGACGTCTTTCAGGGCTTCCACGCCGTTTGGATACGTGAAGCAAACATCTCTTGCTTCAATCATTGGGCTTGCAGTGCCTCCTTCAGCAAGGTTGCCATTTCTTCAGAACAAAGAGGCACGGTGTCATCGAGGTTGATTCGGTCTTTTTTGAGTATCTGGTAGAGGCGTGTTGCTTTAGGGATTCCGATGCCTATCAGTCGGGCTTCTTCCGAACGCAGTATTTCTCGTGGGTTCCCATCTAGGACGATTTTTCCTTCGTCCATCACGATTATGTGGTTGGCGTATCTGGCTGTCAAATCCAGCCTGTGCTCGACGAGCACGATCGTGATTCCCAGATTTTTATTCAGGTGATCGATTACCTCAAAGATCTTCTTCGCGCTCAAGGGGTCTAGGAAGCTTGTTGGCTCGTCGAGGATTATGACTTCTGGCTGCATGGCCAAGACTGAGGCTATGGCCACTCGTTGTTGCTGTCCTCCTGAGAGTTCGTGTGGTGCTCTTTCTCTCAGGTCATACACTCCTGTGAGCTTCATGGCCTCATCCACTCTTCTGCGCATCTCTTCTCTGGGCAAGCCGAGGTTTTCCAGACCGAAAGCCACGTCTTTCTCGACAGAAAGCGCGAAGAGCTGATTTTCGGGGTTTTGGAAAACGAGTCCCACATGCTTCGCCAGTTCATAGATTGGATGTTCAGCGACGTTCAATCCTGTGGATGTTATTTCGCCTTTGAGTTCACCTTGATAAAAGTGTGGTATTAACCCGTTGAAGCATCGGCAAAGTGTTGTTTTTCCGCATCCGCTTGGTCCGGTGATAAGGGTAAATTCTCCTTTTTCTATTCGGAGCGAAACGTCTGTGATTGAGGGTTTTGTTGCGCCCGGATAAGTATAAGTAACCTTTTTTGTCTCGATTACCGCCATGCTGATGATGCCAACCTGTCTTAAGCGGGTTGCCGGAATCATTTAAGAGTAGCTACTTATTATTGGTTATCAGTTTTTCCTTCAAAAGAAATAGACAGCGTTTGAGGCCTGTTTCGATGTCTCCTACGCCGTTGGCTCCAGCGGCTGTCGAGTGTCCGCCTCCCATGCCGTGAACGTATTCGCCTAAGGGTTTGGCTACGTCTTTTCCTAGGTGCACGCCTGTTTGCTTGTGAAATTCCCGTGTGGCTCTCAGGCTGACTTCGATGCTTCCGTTTTTTTGTCCAGCCACAGCGGCCACGTCGGCACCTAGGTCAATTAGGGCTCGTGCTGCTGAAGCTTGGTAAGCGCTGACGTGCGACAGCGCGATTATCCATTCGTTGATTTTGAAGAGTTTGACTCTTCTGGATGCTTTTAGTCTTGCGACGCGTTCAGAGAAGTCCATTGGTAGTGAGAGAAAGGGTAAGGTTTCTTGTACGTTTACGCCTGCGTCGATTAGCTCTGCCGCGTTCTTTAGGGTGGATGAGTTGGCTAGCACGAAGTGGCGTGAGTCGAAGGCTATGCCTAGGAACAGGGCTTTTGCTTCGTTTGGAGCGGGTTTGATGCTTGCTTGTTTGTAGAAGTCGTAGACGATCTCGCAGGTTGATGAAGCTTCTTCATTGGTTATACACAGTGTTGCCAGTTGCAGCGTCTCGGGATGGGCTGCATGATGATCAATTACGATGATTGGAGCTTTGCCCGTTTTCACTTTTTCAGCCAAACTGTCAAGCTGCTGAATTGTGTTAGTGTCGAGTAGGACAATGACGTTGGCGTTTTCCGTGTTCGGGTGCTCTTTGACTTCTATTGGTACGTATTGGAGTAGGTGTTTGGATAATCGGCTTATGCCGTGGGCTGCGCCTATATCGATTTCCAGTTGAGGTCTAGACTGCTTGAGTAGGCTTTTGAAGGCGTAAGCTGAGCAGATCGCGTCCGGGTCTGCGTTATGATGGCACAACAAGACAACTAGTTTGGCGTTTAACGTGTCGATGATTTTGGTTATTTCTGTGTATGACACGTTAGACCCCTCAGGTATTTTTCAGCGCCTCTGAACGCTTCCTTAACAGCTTCGTTAGCCAGTTTCTGGACATTGAAACTCTCCATTGATGGAGACAGCTCGATGTCAACATCGACGTTAAGGTTCACTGGTTTGGTGCCTTCCACTTCAGTACACACGGTAAGCGTTTCGATGCTCTTCTTATCGAGTTTCGAGTGTATGTATTTTCTTGCTGCCTCTTCTGCTATAGTGCACAGCTCTTCGATCTGGTCGCTGGTTAACTCTGGTATGCCCAAGTCTTCCAATAAATGCTCACCTAAAGACTGTGCTTAGGGCTGGGATGAAGGCGGTGAAACTGGGCCCAAGTCTTGTTGTAGCCTAGTCTGCACTTCTTTGAGTTGAGCGCGTACGCGTTCTTCTTGTTTCGTGAGGATGGTTACTCTTGTGTTGAGCAGGTCTTTGCGCTCGTTCAGTTCAGCGGTTACTTTTGTCTTTTCAGCTTTTATCATAAGCGAACCAGTAGCCTTGTATAGGACTGCGTCGTCAGTCAGTTTCTCCAGTTCTGTTGAGGCTTGTCCGATCTCCGACAGTTCAAGCTCTACCTGCTGTTTCTGTGCCAAGACTGATTGGAGCGTTTGCTGGAGCTGCTGCAATCTGAGGAAGCGTTCCTGAACTTGGGGTGGGAGGTTTGAAAGTTCATCACTCAAGTGCTATCCTTCCATTCTGCACAGCAGTAAGTCCGGCTCCTAATAAAGCATTTCTCAAAAGTCTTCGGCATCTAGGCGCAATGCTTTTTAATGATATATTTTGATATAAAGAGAATATGACGTTAAGTAGCTGTATGCGCAGAGGTGGAGGGCGGTTTCTGTTATGAAAGAGGAGAGGAGTATAGCTAGAATTTACATTAGTTATCCTTACAGCGATGAACCTGGAAAAAGAATTCGGCAAGTTAAGAAGATAGTGAGGGAAATAATGAAGCATCGAGATGGTTTTGTGCTGTTTATCCCTCATTTTGCCTTTCATGCCTTCAATAAGGATTATGGCGTGCAAACAGCAGATGAGCATTGTCTGGAATTGCTTGCGGTTTCTGATATGCTTTGTGTATGTTTACCAAAAAGCGAACCGTTGAGTAGAGGTATGAAACAGGAACTTGTTTACGCAAGAAGTCATAGTATGCCTATTGTATATTTGGAAGATTTTCTTAAGGATCCAAAGGGAGCCCTGAAGGAAAGGCGAAAGTTAGTGCAAGCAGTAGCATCAGAATAATGATTGTGACCGCTAATATCCTCACACCCAATCGAACCCGCAGAAACCCTTTGGCAGCTCCATAATCTTTAAAGTGTCTCATGTTCAAATTTGGCACTATGGAGGACAACACTTCTTCTATCTTGCTACATCTTTCCTGTCTGACATCTCCATAATGATTCATAGGTTCAAAAACCATTAGCCACCACACCAATATACTTCCTAAAGACACAAAAGGAAGATAGGGTAGGTACAGTTTTAGCTTGTCTTCGAAGGAAAAGAAAAAACCAAAAACAGCTACGGAGAAAGTTGCAAACATAATTCCAGACTGCCAAATTGTCGCATAAGTATGTCTAAAACATTCTGCAGCTTCTTCGTATTCCTTAAGAAGACATGTAACTCGCAAGTTGTTTTCTTCTTCATACATAATGTAAAAGACAGTACACCATGCTTTTAAAACTTGCAGTTTTACAATTTAGTTCCCAAAGGTTTCTTGCAACAAGGATCATCTGACGAACTTTGAAGTATCGTCACCACAAAAGACTGACAGCGCCATTTCACCAAAAGCATTTTTACCAACTGGGTTATCATATATTATTTAACGTGCGTGAGAAGGCAAGGGTCCATGAAGCATCGGACGCTGTTTTTATTCTCTTTCGTTCTGTCTTTTCTGCTTCTAGGTAACGTGGCTTCGAGGTTTGTGAAGGCTGATGTGAATCCAATTAGTCATTTGAGTATTGATGGAAAGTTTGAGAAAATCGGAAGTTTCGATGGTGCTGATGAGCTTTTGGGAGCTTTTGACAGCGCGTTGACGCGACATGGGGCGTTTGCAGGTATGGGCAGTGGCGATCCGTGGGGTGATTGGGGGCATTATCATAATTATACTGAAATAGTGGATACCGTTTTGTTTCTGAATGCTACGTATCCGAATATTGTGGACGCTTTTTCGATTGGCAAAAGCTGGCAGAACAGAACTATCTACTGCATCAGACTAACGAACGAGTCCAACGTAGCTCCAAAGCCCAAGCTCCTCTTCATAGGCTATCACCACGCTCGGGAACCTATAAGTCTCGAACTGCCGCTCTATTTCGCGGTGGAAACGGCAACCGATTACGGGTTCAATGAAACTGTAACTCGCATGTTGGATCACAGTGAAATCTACATTGTCGTGGCATTGAACGTGGACGGCATCGAAGCATTTAGGCGGAACGAGTGGCAACGCAAAAACTCCCACCCATTCGACGAAGACGGAGACGGCCTACTCGATGAAGATCCGCCTGATGATGTGAACGGAGACGGCCACATAGATTTCTTTTATTATTTTGCGAACGGCACAGCTCCCAGATTTGAAGGCGTGGACGATGATCACGATGGCTTGTTCAATGAAGATTGGGTTGGTGGCGTTGATCTGAACAGAAACTATGGGTATCAATGGAACGCCACATGCGACAGCGGAAGCGATGATCCCTCAGCTGAAGATTTTCGAGGACTAGCCCCGTTTTCGGAGCCAGAAACACAAGCGGTAAGAGACCTTGCACTGCAAGACAGCTTCAAGTACGCCGTAAGCTTCCACTCAGGCACTGAAGACATACTGTACCCTTGGGGATACGCAGATGTACCGACGCCAGATGATGGTGTCTTCCGAGAGGTAGCTGGCAACTTGTCAGCCTTGACTGGTGCGCCGTACGAGCGATCAGCGGAAATGTACACAACGTCAGGCGTTTGGGATGACTGGATGTATGCCAACAGAAGCACACTGGCGTTCACGTGTGAAATCTACGGAAACGACAGCGCATGGCAGTATGGTTCAGGACCAGAGCCCGGCACTTGGTGGGAGAGAGGAATCACACAAGCCTTCAATCCCGATCCAACAAACATCGAACAGACAGTCCGACGCTGGCTTCCAGTATTCACGTACATAGTAGACAGAGCCATCACAGAAGCCCATGATATTGACGTTTCAAATGTTGCAACATCCAAAGATGGTTGTGTACCAAAACCTATCGTTTGCCAAGGATTCACATCGAAGGTAAATGTCACAATCTCAAACAGAGGAGTATACACGGAAAACGTCACCATCACAGCTTATGCTAACTCGACGATAATTGGAACGCGAACAGTCAATGATTTGGCACCTAGCATGCAAACAACGTCAACCTTCGTTTGGAACACCAGTGGCTTCAGCAAGGGCAACTACACCATAAGCGCCTATGCTTTGCCCGTTCCAAACGAAACAAACACGATAAACAACAATTCCGTGGATCCATGGGTTATTGCCGTAGTCATGGTTGGCGACATCAACGCCGACGGCCAAGTGGATGTAAAAGACGTTTACGCAGTTGCCAAAGCATACGGCACATCCATAATAGGACCAAACCCTCCCGGCTACACATACAATCCAAACTGCGACATAAATGACGACGGAAAAATAGACATAAAAGACCTCTATATAGTGTGTAAAAACTATGGAAAAGTAGACCCCTAACACTCTCTTCTTCTTGGAAGGAACCTAAAGAGAGCTTTGGAGTTCTGGTTCAATCTGTATGGGATGGTACAGTGGACAGGTTCCACCTCCAAGCGCTGAAGGCCTTCCAGTTCAGGTGATGTAGCTTGAGAGAGAAGAGGCAAGAGCGTAAGGGCGAGTTTGAGTTTCTGCCTCACACGCATGTCAGGTTGACGGTTACAATTGATGAGAAGGTGATGGCGCGGTTGAGAGGAATTCGCCAACGGATATCAAACGGCGTCTTTTGGTGGCGTTACAATTGATGAGAAGGTGATGGCGCGGTTGAGAGTTATACATGAACAGGAATTAAAAAGAGCTGAGGATGAGGACAGAACAGAACCGGACTGGAGCAACACCGTTGAAATGATAATAAGAAAAGGCACAAAAACCTATTTCTCGAGCCAAAAAACGTAGAACAGAGTTCTGTTAACTTCTCATGAGACGGCTCAACGTGTAGACTGTCATGGGATAGCCCATTAAGACGTGTACGCTGGAGATATCTCCCCCAAAACCCCCTTTTTTCCAATGCGTCAACCCCGTTTCTTAGGCAAAAACGTTAAGGTTGAGGCTGAAAAAGGCTTGAGGGTTGACGGCAACTTGCAAGATATTCTGTGAGCTATCATCTGGCATTGTTAACTAGGTCAAGAAACTGAGGAGATAGAAAAAGGTGGGTTATGGGTCTGTTTTTCCGTAGTTTTTGCAGACTATGTAGTAGTCTTTCACGTCTATCTTTCCGTCGCAGTTTATGTCGTTGTTTGGATGGTAAGTCCTGTATGGCGGGTCTGGTCCTTCTTGGGATGTTCCATAGTCTTTGGCAACGGCATAAACGTCTTTCACGTCTACTTTTCCATCAGCGTTTATGTCGCCGAAAATGGCAACAGAAACCATGCCATCAGTGAAATCGTTATCCGTTGTTTCTGTTTCGCCTTGAACAGGCCATGCGTAAACGCTTATGATGTAGTCGCCCTTGGTAGCTTCTGTAGTATTCCAGATCGATTTAAAAGTGGTAGAGTTCTTGCTTTCCAAGACTACAGTTTTTGATTCAATTAGAGTTTCGTTGGCATATACAGTAACGTTGAATGTTTGAGTGTAAGCTCCATAATTTGCAACAGTTGTGGTGATGGACAGGTTGCAATCTTGTCCCACAACAGTTTTCGGTTGGACCACTTCAGCTACTCCTATGTCATATTCCGAATTATATGTGCTTCTTTCGGGTGTAAGCTCATAATCGATTGCCCCGTCACCGTTCTCGTCTATTTGTATTGTATAGTTGGCATCGAATGGTAACAAGTCGAAATGGGCTTCAGTTTTTTCAGTCACGTTAAATGTAGCCAACGAAATGACGCTTTCATAGATGGACTCTGCAGGGGTTATCTGGCAGATCGTGCAATTTCCTGCATTGTTGGCGTATATATGAACATTATACTGAAGATCTGCAGGAAGGAAGAATATTCTGGCGTCTGTCGTATTATAATGTTCAAATCTTGCGCTAGGTATCTGATTCTCAGACTCTGATATCATTCTGCCAAACTGATCAGTGATTGTTATGTTCACAGGACAATAAACAGGCATTGTTCTCCCGCCTTGATTTCTTAGGCCTTCTATGGAGTCCTCTATGCCTTTTTTCGCTTCGAAGGGATTAGCTGGCGGTGCAACAGCTGCTTTTTCTATGTTACCATAGCGAGGCATTTGTGAAGAGATTGTGTTGGAATCAAGATGGAATGTAAAAACGACTGCCATACCGAGCTCTTCGCTGTCATATGCAACTATGTTCTTTCTATCACTATCAATATCGAAGTAGTTGAAAACTGTAACTGCATGCAATTTCTTTTCTCCGCTTGGGTATTTCAGAAGAATGCCCATTATGACTGGTGTTTTTTCGTCTTTAATATAGTAAACAATCTTGTTGTATTCCTGCCTCAAGTTGATTGTCTCTTCAAAGACAATTCTCATAACGTCACTTGCACCTTGGTAACAATGGTAATCTTCAATTTCGTTCTTGATATCGTCTTTCAACATGTTGAAGGTCTCTTCTTGGCGAAGTCGTTGAGGTTTGTTTTTATTGTCTTTATAAAATGCGGCAGAAGCCGCAGCCATGCCATAGCAATGCCAACCACCTACGACGTTATATATAAAATCCGCAGCAGTCGCGGCAAACGGTCCATTAAACAACCTTCCTATGAAGTTCTTCAGTCTCTCACTCATGTCCGACTTCCAATTCTCGAATGAGAATGCATGCTTACTCATGTCAAAGCCTACGTTAGCGATCTTGTTTAGATGCACATATGCTACATTATCTTCAGGATGGGCATCTCTTGGCGAATGCGCGACTACATACAGCCGTTTATTTGGGTCATCGTTCACTATTTGGACTGCGTTCCAGACGAAATTAACAGTTTCTGACTTCCCGGGGCCAATAGACCCAAGTGGCTTGGAATCTATTTCAACTTCAAGCGGGGGACAAACAATTGGTTGTTGGTATGCCGGTTTTTGATTGAGAGAAATATAGCTTTTTATTGAGTCAACGTTGCCATTATTAGTCACTCTTGCACTTATCGTAACTCGCTCACCTTCATCAGGTGAAGGGTCTGAAATCCAGTCTATACTTGCTGACAAATCGGGTCGCGCTATCCAAGGGTACATAAGTGGGTAGCAGTCTGTGTTATTTTCGGCTATTACGTATTGATGGTCCCAAATGCCATCGCTACCAGTCTCATTCTGAAATGGGCCACTGTACAAGTCTACGCCAGTATAATCACTCCAATAGTTACCTCCATAGGGATAACCATTATCCCAAACGTTCGTCTCATTGCGGAAGAGTATCGTTTCAACTTGCTTTGTGTTGCCTATGAAGTCGTTATGGAAGATAACATTATCTGCACAACCTCCGAACGGACCTGAAAGCAGGATGCCAGACATGTTATTGTTATCTATGATGTTCTTTGCAACAATATTGCAGAAAGAACTAAGGAGACAGATGCCGAAATTGTTATTCGTTACGATGTTGCCGTCTAACTTGTTGTTTGAACCACCAGAAACCACGATGCCAAGAGAGTTATTTGCTATTCTACTTCCAAGAATACTGACATAACTTGAAAGAAAGAGATAGACACCCACGTCGAAGCTTTCGACTTCCAAGTCTATGATTTCCACATTGCTACACGCGTATACATACAACCCCACATCGATACCATTGATAAAAATGGTGCCGGGTCCTTGAAGAATGTAGCCTTCTCCAACGAGCATAATGTTGTCTTTCTCTATCAGAATAGATGAACCATCAATGTTGCCAGTTAAGTAGTAGATGCCCCCGTACTGGTACATTGGCGCTGTCGGCGGGTCAATGCTTCCATCAGCCCTAATGTAAATGGTTCCGCTTGCCTTGACTAGTCGAATATCAAATGCCAAAGTTAACATGCTCACTAAAAGCAGTGCCAACATTATTCCTGAAACTATTTTCCTTTTCATGTCCATTTCTCCTTTTTCTTTTCGGTCACTTTCAGCTCTGCATCTTGAGCTAAGCAGTCTCCCGCTTCCTTGACTTCAATCAAGGCTTATCATACTCACTGAACTACTATTCAGTGTGAATCATTTATAAGTTCTGTGAAACAATGTTTCAGCGAACTACAGAAAAGCAACGATTTTTCAACCAAAAAAGGCATCGTGCAGTCGAATCTCGTTCCTCAAATGGAAACGTGGCCATAGCGTGATGCTTCAAGGCAGCAGCGATTGAAGGCTAATGCTGGAAAACACATAAAAATAGACTAACATCACCCGACTGTAAACACTAAAAACAATCACCTACCAAGTTAACAGAACATGGAATAATATCGTATTCTGTCGTATTTTGTTGAATTAGCCTTAAAACAGTCTTCTTTCTGAGTTATCATCATTCAGTTGTTGGGGTTTCGTTGTGGTTAGTGTCACGCCTGACAGTGTCCGCGAACGCATCAACGTTTCGGCAGCCCAAGCGCCAGACGATGTTGTCAACCGCTTCA
>Ga0315279_10011812_pt1 | contig 10048 bp, 14 predicted proteins | sample YL17G06_20_MG_FD_203694 | JGI IMG/M metagenome (GOLD analysis project Ga0315279, IMG submission 203694) | Sediment microbial communities from Yellowstone Lake, YNP, Wyoming, USA - YL17G06_20 | ecosystem: Environmental > Aquatic > Freshwater > Lake > Sediment | place: USA: Wyoming | collected...
CATCCGCGGCTAGGTGCTGGTCAGGTCTTGATAGGGCACCCTTGGCCGAATCGCAACGGTGCGGTAAGATCGTGAAGTGACGATCCAAGGATTCGTCTGGCCGCAAGACAGAATCGACCACATCGCGCGGCATGGTGTGACGCCCGAGGAAGTGGAACAAATGTGCCTTGGCCGTCCGCTGGTCCAGCGCGCAAAATCGCAGGGCCAGCATCCCATCTACTATATCCTCGGGCAAACTGAGGCCGGTCGATACCTGTTCTCGGTCGTCATCCGATTTCCGGACGGCAAAGGATACGTTGTGACCGCGCGGCCCATGACCGACAAGGAAAAAGGCCGATACCGGCGTTGGAAGGAACGATGAAAACTCGACGATTGCCACAGACCGATTCTATCCAAGAACTGGCCCGTTTTTGGGACGCGCACGACCTCACGGATTTTGAAGGCCAATTAGAGGAGGTTACCGAGCCAGTTTTCGAGCGGGAGACGGTGATTCCGCTGAACCTGGGATCGACGGAAGTCGAAGCCGTGAAAAAGATTGCCAAAGCCAGGGGCGTTGCGGAGGCGGAACTCATTCGCGGATGGGTTCGGGAGAAGATACACGCGAACTGATCGCGGCTGAGTGAGGGGCGTCAGCCGCGCTTGAGATGAGGTCAGTGATGTCGGAAAGAGTAGGCCCTCCCGCAGTATTCACGCCTGACAACGAGCCCTATCTGGGCCTGCCGTCGGTCCTCTGGTTCGATCGGATCATCGTCTGGGCAATGTCAGCCAATCAGCGGGTAGCGGCCTATACGCACATGCACCAAGATTCGCTGACCGACCTCCAGCACGCCGCCTGCCAGATCATTCCTCAGGGAATCAACATTGCCCTGAGTATCCGCGAGTTGCTGAGGCAGGCCTATCTCTTCCCCGCTCAGGTTCTGATACGGCCCCTGATCGAGCGTGCGGCTGTCATCTCCTATTTGCATCTCCACCCCGAAGCCGTTCCGCTCTGGCAGAATGGCTGGAAACACCGTGAGCGACCGTCCCTGGCCACGATGATGCATGCCATGGCAGGCGCCCGGGCCGATCCCGAGGAGGCGAAGAAGATTTGCGCGGCGCACAACCATATTGTGCACGGTGACCCTATCGGCGCCAGGAACTCTTCGCGCAGCAACTCGCCAGGCGTCACGGGCTTGAGCTTACTCGTGGTACTCCTCCGCCAATGATAGTGGGCGATTTCAACGTTCTCCGCTTGCGTGATTAACGTCAAACGTGATGCTCCGATAGCCCGTCGGCGCGGGATTTGGGATTCACTGGCCGGAGATCGACGAGGACATCAGCACCGAGGGCCTGCTGCGCGGCGCTCCCGCGCCGCGTGCCCCGGCTGCGGTGCGGGGGTAGCTTAGCCGAGGTGGTTCAGCAGGCGGGTCCAGGTTGATCCCGCATGGGCAACGATCCCAAGATTTCCGAGGTGGACAAATACTGCCGCGTGCACGACTTCGACAACCTTTACGTGATCGACGGCAGCGTCCACGTCACCAACGGCGGCTTCAACCCGGTCCTCACCATCATGGCCGTTGCGTACTACGCCTCCGATCACCTGAAAAAGCAATGGAAGGGACGCGTTTGATTCACCGGCGATGGGCCGAGATGGAACGCCGATGAACGCAGATAGACGCGCATCGGACCTGCGCTTCATCCGCGGCTAGGTGCTGGTCAGGTCTTGATAGGGCACCCTTGGCCGAATCGCAACGGTGCGGTAAGATCGTGAAGTGACGATCCAAGGATTCGTCTGGCCGGAGGACAGAATCGACCAAGGAACGATGAAAACTCGACGATTGCCACAGACCGATTCGATGCAAGAACTGGCCCGTTTGGGGGATGCGCACGACCTCACGGATTTTGAAGGCCAATTAGAGGAAGTCACCGAGCCAGTTTTCGAGCGGCAGACGGTGATTCCGCTGAACCTGGGATCGACGGAAGCCGAAGCCGTGAAAAAGACTGCCAAAGCCAAGGGGGTTGCGGAACGGACACCCTCGAAACTGGGCGCTCGCACCCTGCCAGGGCGCCCGGCGACCTATTCCAAGAGGCGGAACGTGTACATCTTGCCGAGGGAGCCGGAGGCGTGGGTGGAGCCGATCGCCCCCGGCGGTAGAAAACCATACTCGCCGGCGCCGAGGTTCGGCAGAGTAAGCGCGAAGGTGCGGCTGACGATCTTCTTGCCTTCGAACGGAACTACGTCGCGCATTGCGCCGCCGGAGGCGTGAAAAACACCTCCGGTCGTCACCCGGAACTCGCGGGCATCCTTCTGCGGCCGCAACCGCAGGAGTTGGTATTCCGTGATGGCCACCCCTTCGGCGGCGATGACCAGGAATTCCAGCGGGGTCTTGACCAAATTGCGGCTATTTGGTCCGTTAATTCGGCCGTTCACATCGCCTTTCACGATGCCGTGGGACGCGATGCCCTTCAGAACCCCGCCGGTCCTCCAGTTGACGAGTTCGGGGAGCATCTCCTCCCATTTGTCGTTCTTCTTGTAATAGACACCCATGTCTGTCGGCGTACCGGGCGGGACGGAGGCCGCCGGCGTAGCCTGTTCCTGCGGCTTGGCAGCACTAGCCGCCTGCGCCCGCTCCAACATTGCCGCGATGATTTTCTCGCTTACGCCCGCGTCCTTCAGCTCTATAAGATCTTTCGGTGTCAGCGAGTATTTGGCGGGTTGAAGCTTGACCATGCCGAGGACAACTTCTTCTCCGAGCCCGGCCTTAAGCAGTTTGACGATGGAATCGTTCGTTAGCGGTTCCTGGCTATGCAGCATCAGCGGCATAAGAAGTATTACAAAAATGCAAGCAGAAAGGAGCCGGCGCATCATTCTTACCTCCACCTGCCCGGGCGGGCAGCTATGTTCTCCCAAATCGTTCCCCAATGGTGCCCAATTCTCGCTCCCGCACGAGAAGTATGTCAAGCCGAAAATTAGGGCCACCGACCACCGGGGAAAAGGTCCAGCCGGTAGCTGCCCCAGTATCGGGGGGGCGCAGCGGAGCATTCACCGACAAATCCCGCTGGTTCCTCGTTTCGAGAGGCGCTCAAGTACCAGGGCAACAAAGCCGACAAGCTTGTCTTCTTTTCGAGGCGGAGAGACACGGCTCTCGTGCTTGACACGGTGGGGGTTTGACGGCTTCAGCGAGTGCGCGGAACAGCGGTACCGCTTGGGGCGGTCACCCAAAAGACGGGGGGTTGGTCGCCTTCTTCACCAGAGCCGGCCTGCCCCGGCGATTCACAGCATAAGCAGGAACACGTTCGCGTCTCCGGCAAACTCGGAAGGCTCAAAAACCAATAACCGCCGCCGGCGCGCTGCGGGCATTGCGGGTCGGGCGTCTACGTGGCGGAGGCGCACCGGATTCATTATCGGGTGGGATAGCCCATGATTCGCGCTGTGGGCCCTCGCTCCTCCGCATAAATCGCCGGCGGGAGCCGCGTCTCGCCGCCACACTTCGACCGGCCCTTCCTGGCCGCGAGGACGAGGCTCTCCCAAGCCCGATTCGGGTATACTGGGGCCATGGCAGCCTCCACCGAAGAACGGATCGTCAGGCTACCGGGTGTCGGCGGGGGACGAGCCACCATTGCGGGCCACCGTGTGCGGGTGCTCGACATTGTCCTGTGGCACGAGCATCAGGGTCTAGCACCCGACGAGATCGTGTCCCAAGTTCCGTCCCTCACTCTCGCCGAAGTGCATGCCGCTCTGGCCTATTACTTCGACCACCAGGAGGAGATCCAAGAGGAGATTCGAGCCGAGCGAACACAGGCCGAGCAGTACGGCCATAGTGCCTCCTCTCTCCTGGCGACGAAGACGAAGTTGAACCATCGGCAGGCCGAGGAAACCCCTTGACGGTGCGCGTTCGCGCGGATTCGCCTTTATTGCACCAGCTTCATGCCGAATTGCAGGCTGCGCGACGTGTCGGCGCTATGGTGGGTCCTGTGAGCCCGGCGGGGACCGAGGCGTCTCCTGTGGTCACTTCGATCTTGCTTTCGAGCGGCGAGTGGTTGAAATCGGTTCACCCGGTCCCACCACTCTTGCCGAGAGGCTGGCTTGCGGAAAGTCCTTCTTGTTCAGGGTCACAATGAAATCGGCTTGGCCTTCTTCGGCACAATCGCAGAAAGGTTCATCACCTGGGTCGGCCGAGATCTGCTTCGACTGACGCGGCTCAATCAGTTCCCCTTCTTCCCGCAGGACGTTGATGATCCTGCCGATCAGGTGCGGCCGAACATTCCGGCGGGTGAGGACATGCTTATACTCGTGAAGAACGTCCTCGTTGAACAGCCATGTGAAATGGCCGTGCTCGATCCAGTCTTTGACCAGGCGCGCGCTGGCGTTCGCCGGCTGGTGGCTCTGTTTCAGGCCGGCAATGCCCGCAACGAGCACCGAAGTATCGACAACGCCTCGTGGGCGGCGGCGTCCTGAACTAGGCAATGGTGATCTCCGGCTCGCAACGCCGCTCGTCACGGTAGGCTCGGACGGTCTGCTTGATCTGGTCTTCTGATACCTCGCCTAAGTCGGCCGCGGCCTGCCGGACGGCCTCAAGGAACTCCGCCTTCCAGCCCGGCCGCCTGCGCCCTCGGGGCAGGTCCCGGTAAACGCCGGCAAGCGGCATCTGCTCGTTCAGTTCTCTTCTCAGTCTGCGGACGGGAACTTTCACCTGAATTACCACGCTGCTTCCTGGCATGCGAGAGGAGATGAGCAGTTCCAGCTTCGCGGCGTTCTCGACCTGGGCCTTCGAGACTTTCGGCACGATCCTGGAGAGATAGGCGGTCGACACACCCAATGATCGCTTCAGATACCATGCCACTTTGGCCTCGAAAAGCGCGTTCTCGTCAAAGCGGTATTCGATGCCGCGCCTCTTGGGACGCACCACTCGGAACTGCACGAGGTTTTGCAGATCCTTTGGGGGCATCCCGAGCACGGCGCTGGCCTGCTTCAGCTTCAGTTCAGTCTGTGCCATGGCTCGCTCCCGGATTTCGGTTTTCCATCTAAAGTTTAGACCAGATTGGCACGCAACGCAAACGGAAATCGAAAGATCCCTGGTCACTACCGCCGGGAATCGGCTTCCGCACCGGGAACCGGGCCATGCGCCGTTTGGCCCGATGAGCGAAAAGTCCCAGCGTGCCTGTCCGTCGGCGCGAACTCCGCTGAAGCGCAGCGGTGAAACGCGGATATTGTTCGCCAGAGCCTGCGCGGAGTTCCTGTTGAAGCCGGCGTCGGTGTTGAACCAGCGGTCCACGCTGCGCTGGTCCGTGGGCAGGACGACGTTGTCGGGATTGCCGGTGAACAGCGTCCACACAGCGCCAAATCCAATACTGCGCCGGGGTGCGGAAGGCTCCAGAACTGATAACCGCCGCACGCCCCAAGCAATCCATGTACGAGACTGCCGGCAGTCGTGGTATGGTGAGCCGTTCTTGGGTCCGAACGGCCGTCCGGGTTTAGGGCCGGAATGGGACGCAGACGAGCGCAGATAAAGACAGATCGAGCGGGTCAGAGCGGTGGGAACGAATCAGGCGCGCATGCGATTGAACTTCCGATCAACTCGAATGCTGGCGGCGCTGGTGGCGCTGCTGGCGGTGTTGCTCTTCCTGCCCGCAGCCACCGTTTACTATGAGGCGGCGGGGGATTCCTGCGCGCGGTGCCATGAAATCCGCGAGAGCCGCGACGCCTGGCGGGTCTCCACCCACCGCGCGGTGCGCTGCGAGCAGTGCCACGGCGGCGTGCTGACCGCCGACCTGGGGTTTCACCTCAGCAACGCCCGCCGTGTGCTGGCCCACTTCCGCGGGAAAGTGCCCGGCCGCGTCCGCATCAAGAGCGACGACGCCTTCCGGCTGGTGGAGCTGTGCCGCTCCTGCCACCAGCAGCAATACGCCGACTGGCAGGCCAGCCGCCACAGCGCCACCTACGAGCGCATCTTCCTGGACAAGGACCACAACCGGAAAGAGCTGCTGATCGACGATTGCCTGCGTTGCCACGGAATGTACTACGAAGGCAGCATCCGCGACCTGGTGACGCCGATCAATACGCGTGGGCCGTGGAAGCTGAGCGATGCGCGGCTGGCGGCCCGACCGACGATCCCGTGTACGGCCTGCCACCAGATGCATCGCCAGGGAGAGCCGGCCGTGAAGCCGCGGCCGGAGACGGTCCCCGTCGCGGCCAACGAGCCGGTCAGCCGCCCGTCGCTGGGGGCCTTCAACCGGCGCGAGATGATGCACGGCACGGTGCGCATCCTGGCCATGCCGCAGATGCGCGACGGCCAGCGGGTGGCGCGCCTGAGTCCGGACCCGCGGCAGGGGCTTTGCTATCAATGCCACGCCCCGGAACCCACCTTCCAGGTGCGCTCCGGTGATGACCGCACGCCCATGGGCGTCCACGAGGGGCTCAGTTGCCTGGGCTGCCACTCGTCGCACGGGCAGAAAACGCGGGCCTCCTGCGCCACCTGCCATCCCCGCCTGTCCAACTGTGGCCAGGACGTCGAGAAGATGGACACCACCTTCAAGTCACCGAAAAGCCCGCACAACATTCACTTCGTCAAGTGCCTGGATTGCCACCCCAAGGGCATTCCTCGGAAGAAGAAGCAGGACGGCACGGGCTGGACCGCCCGAGTCGCGGCGGAGTAGACGGGCCTCCGGCCTGTCACCGTGGCCAGATGCGATGCCATGAAAATGTGTTCCGTTACATCAGAAAAGTGCCAGAATCGGCTGAAACTAAAACGATTAGTCCTTCACCACTCCCCTGTGTATTCAGACGCGGCAACAGACTTCTGGACGGGGGCTGGTTGCAGGCAGCCGAGAACCTGGGAGGGCTTGTTGTACCGCCGGCGGTACAAGAGCGGCCTTACGGTTTCCTGGCGAGCGCCTGCGGGGGCGGGGCAGGCGCAAGCGCCAGCATCTGGCGGAGCACTTTCTGCTCCTCGTTGGAAAACTGCTTGATGAAGGTGTCCTGCACGAAGCGCGAGTTGCGCTGGGCCGGCCGCATCCGGGCCAGCAGCCGGAACTCCTGCAGAACCATCTGCCGGCGACGGGGAGCCATGTGGTTCCAGACCGGGAAGATCTCGGTCCGAATCGTCTCGCGCGCCGAAAAAGGCAGGCTGTGAAAGATCTCGAATCGCTCCTGGAAGAGCCTCCGCTCCTGCGGGGTCATGGTAGTCATGCGCCGCAGGTTCAGGCGGACGTCCTGCTGCTCCATGGGGGACATGGCCCGAAACCGGGGGCTAGCCTGCAGGATCTTTTCCTGTTCTTCCCGGGGCTTTTCCGCCAGCATGAAGAGGAAGCCCATCAGCGGACCACCGGGCCAGGGAGGCATGGGGTGGCGGTGCCCGGGAGGTGGAGGCATGTTGGGCGGCCGGAAATCGCCGGGATGCCCCAACGGGCCAAGCATGCGGTCTCTCTGCAACTGCCGGGGGTCAGGCGGACCAAGCAAGGGGTTCCCCGGTGGCTGCCGGGAGCCAGGCGGCGAACCGAGCAGGGGATTCCCCTGCAATTGCCGGGCGCCAAGCGGCGGTGGGCCCGGGGGCCTGCCGGGTGGCATCTGGCCCGGCCTGGGCCCAGGACCACCCTTGGTGTGCCGCGGCGGCATGGGACGCCTGGGCTGCGGCGCGGCGCTGGCGCCGGGTGGCGCCGCCGGCGCGCTCTTGTCATCCGGCTGCGTCTGGGCCACGAGCAGGCCGGCGCCGCACAGCAACCAGATGCCCGCGATACCCCACCACCGCTTCATCTCACTCGCGCCCTTTCTCCAACGCCTCGCGAGAGCCGGGCTTATTCAACTCGCTCAACAGATCGAAATCGGACAACAGATTCACATCTTCGACCACGTACAGGGCTATGTCGGTTTTCTCGACGGTCACGACCTGCGCCGGAGGCAACGCCGACTGCCCCCCGCCGGTCCAGATGACCAGCGCCGCCAGGAACAGCAGGGCAGCCACGCTCAGCGGGAAGCCGGGTGAAAAGGCGGGCAGCCAATCCCACCAGGCGCCGCGCGCCGGTTCAGCGGCGATACGCCCGCGCAGGCGAACGTCAAACCAGGCTGAAGGCGCCGGGGCTTCCCATTGTCCGAGCAACTCCGAGACGGCGCGGAACTCCCGGAGGCGGGCGGCACAGGCGGCGCATCCGGCCATATGCGCCTCCAGGCGCGCGCGCTGCCGGGCCGGCAGTTTCTGGTCCAGGTACGGAATCCAAAGCCCTTCCAATTCGTGGCAGGTCATCTTGTCCTCATGAAGGCGTTTCGCCGACAGGCCGTACGCCGAAATGCGCCAGCTTGCGCCGCAGAGTTTCGTAGGCACGGAACAGGAGCGATTTCACAGCCGATTCCGAACAACCCAGCACCCGGGCGATCTGCGCGTAATCCAATTCCTGGTACTTGTGCATCAGCACCGCGGCCCGCTGTTTGGCGGGCAGGGCCTGCACCGCCCGGCGGACTTCTGCCAGCCGGGCATCCTCGAGCATGGCCTGTTCGATGGTGCGCCGCCGGTCAGGCAGCTCACCGCGCTGTGCGTCCGCGTCATCCATGCTTTCCACGCCGCGCTCACTGCGGCCGTCGCGAATGGCGTTGAGAGCGATGTGGGTGGCGATGCGGAACAGCCAGGTGGTGAACTTGGCGTTCGGCTCGTACCCCTTGCGCGCCCGGTAGACGCGCAGGAAGACATCCTGCGCCAATTCCTCGGCAATGTGCTGGCTCTGCACCATCCGGTAAATGAAATGGATTACCGGGGCGCGGTATCGTTCCAGCAGCGCAGCGAAAGAGGCATCATCGCCCTCCTTGACGCGCAGCATCAGTTGCGCGTCGCGCTCCAGCGCCATTGCCCTCACACTCCTTTGAACCCCGTCAGAGCGGGGAAGTTGCGGACCAAAGCGGCGGGGACAGGCCGCGAATTTCTGTAGTTATTGCGCAAAGCGAACTTCGGGGACGGCTCGCGCCCGGCCTTCGGCCTTGAAGTAGGCGTCGTTGCGCTCGAAGCCGCCAAGGCCGGCCACCAAGTTGTTGGGGAACAACTGGATGTAGGTATTGTAACGCTGGATCGCCTCATTGTAGCGGCGGCGTTCGACGGCGATGCGGTTCTCGGTGCCGGCCAACTCGTCCTGCAGGCGCAGGAAATTCTCGTTGGCCTTCAGGTTCGGATAATTCTCGGCGATGGCCAGCAGTCGGCCGATGGCGCCGTCGAGCCGTTCGTTGGCACTGATGCGGCCGCGCGGGGTGCCGGCGCCCAGCAGGGCGGCCCTGGCCTGGGCCACCTCCTGGATGGCCTTCTGCTCGTGCCCCGCATACCCCTTGACCGTCTCGACCAGGTTGGGAATCAGGTCGGCCCGCCGCTCCAGCACCACGTCCACCTGCGCCCAGGCTGCCTGGATGGCCTCCTTCTGCTTGACGATCTCATTGCGCCGGCTGAAATACAGCGACCCGAAAACCAGGGCCACCAGCACAATCACAACCAGGACGATCACCAGCGTTCTCATCTTTGTTTCACCTCTTAAAGGGCGGCTGTAGGCCGTAGGCTGTGGGCTGTAGGCCGACAAGCTTGCCGCCCACAGCCTACAGCCTATCGACCGCGTCGCAAACGCGGCTGACACCAGAGTAATACGCTTCAAACGTGGGCCGCGGTTCCAATTGGCGGTGTTTCCGCTTTTCTTCCCGAACTTCCAGGATGGCGAGGAAGGGGGTGGGGTCGAAGCCGAAGCGCGCGGCGGCCCGTTCCAGCACCTCCCGCTTGCGCAGCGGCGCCTGCTCCCCGGCCAGGATCAGCGCATGCCGGAACAGCGCCGAGAAGCTGGGCAGGGAACCGACCAGCAGAGCCAGCACGGCCTTGCGGTCGCGGTGCATGCCGAGGTAGCGCTGGCGCAGCGCCAGCAGCTTGGCCCGCAGCTCGTGCTCGACCTGCACCCGGTGGTAATGCCGGTCAATCTCCACCTGCGCGAACGGATCGTCGCCGTAGAGCACCCGGTGCTGGTCGCGAATATCGAGGAATTCCAGCGGGAAGGCATCCGTCGAGCTTTCCAGCTCGTGCTGTCCCATCAGCAGCGGCGCGGGGTTGCCCAG
>Ga0315279_10011813_pt1 | contig 10047 bp, 8 predicted proteins | sample YL17G06_20_MG_FD_203694 | JGI IMG/M metagenome (GOLD analysis project Ga0315279, IMG submission 203694) | Sediment microbial communities from Yellowstone Lake, YNP, Wyoming, USA - YL17G06_20 | ecosystem: Environmental > Aquatic > Freshwater > Lake > Sediment | place: USA: Wyoming | collected...
GTTCCCCGTGGACGGCTGGTGGCGTTCGCGCGAGGGCCGGAAGATCTTCGTGACCGAAACGGCGAAGCTGGCCTATTCGCTGATTGAGTAAGGCGCGCCCCTGCACTAAACTCTCCCTTTCATGCTCCGGCGGAAGGCGGCCCGGGCCGGAGCGGCGTCCCCATCCATGCCAGGCGCGAAAGCAGAAGGCGGAAGGCAGAACGTGGTGAAGGCGTGTCCCGCCGCCTTCTGCTTTCCGCCTTCCGCCTTGCGCGTGGCCATCGCCGTCTGCCTCCTGGTAACGCTGTGGGGTTGTTCCTCGAAACCAGTGGGCCGCGAACTGGCCTTTGTGGCCGCCGAGCGCGCCAACTCCGTAACCGTCATCAACGTGAACGCCATGAAACCGGCGGCGTCGATCCCGGTCAGCCCGGCGCCGATCGCGGTGCGCGCCTGTCCGGTTCGGAACGAAATCTATGTGGCCACGCGGGCGGGCCGACTGGAAATCATCGACGCCGAGCACTTGCGGATGGCGGGCAGCGTCCGGGTATCGGGCAGCCCCGCCGCACTGGCGCTATCGGAGGACGGCAACACGGCGTTCGTGGCTAGCCGGGTGCAGCCCGCCGTCCACGTTATCGACCTGCGCGCCCGGCGCGTGGTCCGCAGCATCCCGCTCCCGCGGAACTCGGACCCGGTTGCGCTTCAGCTTGCCCCCAACGGCAACCTGCTCTGCGTCGCCGATGCCGCCGGCCGCCAGGTGCAGGTTATCGACCTCGGGCGGCGGGGCGTAGTGGCCCGTGTCGGGCTTCCTGCCGCTCCCGCGCATCTGCAGATCCTGCTCGACAGTTCCCAGGTGTACGCCGCGGTGCCCGAGGCCGGCGTGGTTTCGGTGGTCGAGCTGAAGCAGATGAAGCTGCTCACGCACCTGCCGACGGGTTTCCGCCCGCTGCACCTGGCGCTGAAGCCGGACGGCGGCGAGATGCTGGCCTGCAACGCCGGTTCCAACTCGGTTGCCATCCTCAGCAGCTATACCGATGAAGTCTCGCTTACCATGCCCGTCGGCGCCGCGCCGGTCGAAGCCCTGGTGACGCGGGACAGCACCCGCGGCTATGTGGCCAATTCCGGCTCGGATAACATCACCGCCATCGACATAGAGAACCGCAAGGTTCTGGCAGCGGTTCCGGCGGGGTCAGGACCCTTCCGCATGGCGCTGACCGCCGATGAGCGGTTCCTGCTGGTGCTGAATTCGCGTTCCCAGGACGTGGCCATCATTCGCGTGGCTCCGCCGGTCTCCTTGTTCACGCTTTTGCCGTCGGGCATGGGGCCGGCCGACATTGCCCTCAAGGTGGTCGAACGGCGGAGAAGGTTCTGACGGGACTGTCTCATAAATAGCCAGGGAATGGCGAAGGCAGAAAGCGGAAGGCGCAGAGAAAATTGCTGAAACTACGGAAGGGTTGATCCGTCTAAGCTGTGCCAGGCAAAAAAGCCTTCCGGCGAGGCGACGCCGGAAGGCTGGTGACACATAACCGTCAGGCATGTGGGTGCCAGGGCTGTCGTGTCTTGACCACCATAGAGCATGGCTGCCGGCGCTGTCAAGCGCCGTCCTGCACCCATCTGCCCGATTAATACGGTCGCGACCGCGACCAAACATGGAGGAATAGGATGCGAAAAGCAATGGGATGGATGCTGGCGGCTGTGCTTGTGTGCGCGCTGCCGTTGGCGGCTAAATCGAAGCAGACAGTGAAACTTTTCGACCAGAGCGTCATCGGCGGAGCGACTCTGAAGGCGGGCGAATACGAGGTCAATGTGGCGGGCAGCGACGTGGTCTTCTTCAAGGGCAAGAAGGAGGTGGCGCGCGCGCCGTTCCGCCCGCAGGCCGTGGACCGCAAGTTCAGCCGCAATTCGCTGCTTTACGAGGGCCAAACGGTGACCGAGATCCGGCTGGAAGGCAGCGACCAGAAGCTGGTGCTGGAGGGCGGCGCGACCACCGCCAGGCGCGACTGACAGGCCCTGGCCTCAGTTGGACCTTGTCCATTGTTGTACCGCTGGCGTCCCGCCGGCCGGCCCCTTGTGCCGCTGGCCGGACGCCGGCGGCACAACACTATCAATCCTCCGCGGCGTCGCGGAGGCAGGCACGGACGCCGGAGCCGGGGCGATCATACCTGCCGTTGGTCTCGATTTCGTCCCACATGGCAAGAACGTTGCCGACGTTGGCGGCCGGGTGAATCTCGGTGCTGGAGCCCAGCCAGAGCCGGCCGTCGGCGCCGGCTTCGGCCATGGTGGTGCGCACCGTGCGGCGGACCTCCTCCTCGCTGCCGAAACACAGCAACTGGCTCACATCGATGCCGCCCATCAAGATCCAGTCGGGGTAGGCCTTCCGGACATCGCCGGCGTACATGTGGGAGAGCGGCTCCAGGGGATTGATTCCCTCGACGCCAACCGCCTTGTAGTCTTCCAGCAGCGGCCAAAGGTCGCCGTCGGAGTGATAGATCACCTTGATTCCGTGCGAGTGCCAGGCATCGACCAGCCTGCGCAAGCGCGGAAAGAACTCGCGCCGCAGAAACGCCGGCGAGAACAGCGGTTGGTTCTTGTCGGCCAGGTCGGCGTAGACCAGGGTGACGGGCGACAGTTCGGCGTCGGCCGTCTCGTGTACCCGCTGGATTTCGGCCCAGTTCAGCGCTTCCAGCCAATCGGACACCAGTTCCGGGTTCTCGGCGTAGGCGTAGACGAAGAGCTCCAGGCCGGCGCGGATGTGGGCTGTGTCCAGTCCCACCGGGCTCTCGTTGGGGAACAGGACGGTGTTTTCGCCCACCTTCTCTTGCAGCTTGAGGAACTGTTCGCGGGGCGACTCGTCGGCGCGCCCCCAGACGTTCCCCTTGCCGGCGAAGGTCCACATGTCGCCCTTCTCGCGGCCGTAGAGTTCCTCAATGTTGCGGCGGATGTAGTCCAGCAAACCGGCAGCGTCGTGAAAGGGGCGCCCGATCAGCCAGGTAGTCCACCATTCCTGCTTGTACACAAAGCCGTCGTCGTGGCGAACGATCTTCTCTTCGGCCGGCGGCGCGATGCCCCGGGTGATGTCGAGCCGTTCGCCGATTGTCCGGCACAGCAGCTCCAGGCCGTTCTCCGGCGTCAGCTTCTCGCCGGTGATCAGCTCCATCAGCTCGATGTTCTGGATCAGATCGAAGATAGGCACCCGGTCGGGCAATTCCCCGCGCAGCGTGGCTTCAACCCGCTGGCGGGCGGTCATCGTATCTTGCGGCAGTTTTCGCATGGCGTTTTCCTGAGTAGCCAAAGCGTGAGCGATGCCCACTTATTGTACCGCCGGCGCTCTCGGCCACGCATGGCGGCTGCGCATGGTGGCTGGATGGAACAGGTTGTGAGTAGTGTCCGAGGCGGGAATCGAACCCGCACGGCCCTCACGGATCAAGAGACACCCGGCGGGAACACCAGGGGGATCATTTCGCGCCGGTAGCGGCGGTAAACACGAAAATCCGAGACATCGACCGTGATAACCGGGTAGCTCGGATAGAGTTCGCTCAACCGAATCAGGCAGATATCGGCGAGGTCGGGCTTGCGGTCAGCGAAGCGCGCTGCGATCTGGACCAATCGCGGTAAATGTTTCGCAACATCGAGCGCCGGAGCCGCCAGGCCCTCCTCAACCAGGGCCAGAACGAGCGCTGTGTTCTGGAGGTGGAACGCCGTTTCGGCCAGCACCGCGTCGCAGGTCAACAGCGGCCGAGAAACGTCCTGCGCCAGCTTTACCGCCCAGTCGTGATGGCGATCATTGCGGTTGGCGAAGGCCACCAGGAATCCCGTGTCAGCAATGCCTTTCATGGGCGCGAGAAGCCTTTCCGGGCAGAGAGATCGCGCGCCCCAGAGACGGTCCCCGCCAACCGCAGAAAACGCTGCTGCTCAGAACCCCTGGCCTTTTCCAGTTGCTCGCGGATAATCTTTCCTCGAGCCAGGCCGGTTTTCTTGGCCCTGCTTGCCAGCCACTCAGCAAGGTCGTCTGTAAGACGAAGTGTGATTGTATGACTCATCGCGCACAATTGTAACACAGCATCAGTGCCTGAAGGGCTCGAACACCGCGCTTGCCTGAGGCGCCGGGGCGGGAATCTGGAGAAAAAGACGAAATGAAGCCGGCACGGAATCCGTGCACGGCCCATCTTTTAGCCGCCGTGTGATAGCATCCGGGCCGAAGGAGGCAGCAATGCCGGTACTCCTCATTCTTCTGGCGGCCGCGCTGGCGGCGGCCCAAACACCGCTCAATCCGATCGCAGGGCTCGATCAGCCCAAAAATTACCGGATGCAGCGCAGTTCCAGCTCGAACCCCGACTGGCGAAATTCCAATGACGACCGCATTCCGGTAGCTCCCGGCCAGACCGTCACCATTGCCGAGCTGGCCGGTCCCGGCCGCATCGTGCACGTATGGTTCACCGTGGCCAGCGCGCAACCGAGTTTCCCGCGCCTGCTGGTCATGCGCATTTACTGGGACGGGGAACAGGACCCTTCCGTCGAAGCGCCCCTGGGTGATTTCTTTGCCGCCGGGCACGGGATGGAGGTGGATGTCAATTCCCTCCCCATCCGTGTGACTTCGGAAGGACGGGCGCGCAACAGCTATTGGCCCATGCCCTTTCATAGGTCGGCGCGCATCACCATCACCAATGACGGCAAGCTGCCCATCCGCTCGCTCTATTACCAGGTGGATTGGGAGAAGCTGCCGTCGCTGGCGGGCGACGTGCCCCATTTCCACGCCCGCTACAAACAGGAATTCCCGGCGCGGCCCGGCAACTACGTCATCCTGGAAGCGCACGGCAAAGGTCACTACGTGGGCACCATCATGTCGGTCCATGCCCGCACCAATGGGTGGATCGGAGAGGGCGATGATTTCTTCTTCGTCGACGGAGAGGCTGAACCGTCGCTGCGCGGGACGGGGACCGAGGATTACGTGGGGGACGCCTGGGGTTTCCGCCGCTTCGACGGCCCGTATTACGGCGTACCGATCTGGGAAGGGCGCCAGAGTGAGGACCTGACCACCTATTATCGCTTCCACGTTCCCGACCCGGTGCCGTTCACAAAGTCCATCCGGGTGGAAATCGAGCACCGGGGACCGATGGCCCCGCCGGAGAACAGCAAATATGGCGAGCGCGGCGATGACTACGCCAGTGTGGCGCTGTGGTACCAGACCGAACCGCATAAGCCCTTTGGAGCGATCCCGCCCGCGGCAACGCGCCTCCACTACAACCTGGACAACCTCATCGACGGCGCCACGCTGCTGGCTGCCGCGGCAGCGCAGGGCGGAAAGATTCTCAAGAGTGCCGCCGCGGTCGTGTTTGCCGCGGAAGGTCCGGGCGCTACGCTGGACCTGCCGTTCGAGGCCGCAAGGGAAGGGAATTACGAACTGGCCGCGTACCTGACCTATGGTCCCGGTGGAGGCAGGTTCCGTTACCTGCTCGACGGTCAGCCCCTGGAGACGCGCCACACCGATCTGTATCAGGCCACAACGTACGCGCCGGCGGCGCGCCGCCTGGCCGCCGCGCGTCTGAGCGCCGGCAAACACAGTCTCCGTTTGGAGTGCACCGGCAAGAATGCGAGTTCCAGCGGCTACACGGCGGTGGTCCGTGGATTGGTCCTGAAGGAGAAACCGAGCGAGCGGTGACTGCGCCGCATGATCCATAATGAGCATTATCAACACGTTACGGAGCCGTCACCTGCTAAAACAGGTGGAAAACAGGCGCAGGCCGTAAGTGCCTGAAAATATTGGGCCATCCTCGGACTCACCGTGCAGGAACAGGCATTCCAGTGCGGAATGCGGAATGTGGAATGCGGAGTTCTTCACTCCGCACTCCGCGTTCCGCACTCCGCATTTGGAGCGGCCGCAAGTCGAATTGTCAAATAAGGGGAGCGGCGTCCCGGCGCCCTCCCGGCCGTTCATTATTCCCATTTGCTATTATCTCACGGCTGTCAAGTGTCAACGTAGTAACTCCCGTTAGCTATAGGCTGGAAGCCGGCTGGCGCCATCGGCGTCAGCCTCCCGTTTGGGCTCGTATCCCAAAAGTGTAACGGCGCAAGGCGCAGCCCGCGAAGCGGGCGGAAGAATAAAGCTCATGGCGCAAGCCGTGGGTATCAGTTGCGGGCGCTCCGTCAGCCCGCGAAGCGGGCGAAAGATCCAAGCCCGCGCCGGCGATTCCTCGGCTCCGAAAAGGGTTCTCTTTGCGGCAGAAGGCTGTCGACGCCGCCCCTCCCCGCTGCGCACAAACAGCGAACGCCGTGGGTTTCACTCTTTCGCCCGCTTCGCGGGCTTCACCACCTTAACGCTTTGCCCCCCACGGCTTGCGCCATGGGCTTTCATCTATCGCCCGCTTCGCGGGCTCGCCCGCATTCGGGCTCGCCCGCATTCGCGCTCGCGCCCCCAACCTTCCTGTAAAACCGTCACTCAATGGCTGGCGAGTAGTCGGGAAGAATGTGGGAAACGGGGTCAACTTGAACTACGTGATCTTACGGAGCGTCCGCCGCGGCGGATCCCGCCGGATGTCAGCGATCATCCGAAAGCGTCAAAATCTGAACAAATGCCGGCAGAGGTAGTCCGTATCATCGAACCCATCATCCAACCGTCATCGAATCCATCGTTTGCTGCCACCAGGCGACCCGCGTGACGGATCAGGGTTCCCCGCCAGGGTCATCTGTTGGAAAAAGGAAGGAGGGGGCGAGGGAGAGGTGTATGAGAAATCGCTTGATATGAGGCACTTCCGGGTTTCTCCGCACCCGGAGGAGGCAGAGCCGGCCTCTTCCTGGGCGACCGCAGTCGCTCGGGATGGAAAGAAAGACACCGCTCCAACGGAGGCGGTTGGATGTACAATCGATGGCCGCCACGAGGCCCAAACGGAAATCCTGAATAGAAACTTGAACAACTTCAGGAGGGGAAAGTGGTCATGCGAGAAGAAAGATTTCTGATTCCATTTAATCTGGCCATTTCGGTGGCGCTCTTCATTCTCCCTGCGGCATGTGCAGCCCAGGGGACTTCCTCGGAGACCACGGCGCCCGAGGCCGGCTCTACCACCCTGCACAATGAGGATGAAGAGCGATTTAAGCTTCCTCCAAATGCTTTGGAGGTGGCCCGAATCATCAACGTTGAGCCCGCCATTGTCAGGCTATCAAGATTGACTAGCACGAAAGACCTTAGTGCCGACCCCGGCGCATCTCTCGAGGCACTGTTGCTGCGACAGCAGATCACCGAGGCCGTCGTTGCCGCCTCTCTGAATGTAGATTCCGTTCTGGACGAAATCGACCACGAGCGGGCGCTAGCCGAAGAGCTGCGAAACGTGTTGCGCTCGCAGCGAGACCGCGCAATCGGTACCACAAACGTGGCCGTTCTCGCTGTTGGTACGGGACTCGGCATCGTCAGTGGTGTTCTGCAGATCAGCAAGACCACTTCAACGGCAGGCAACGCAATCGGCTTCGCTGCAGGGGGGATTTCTACTCTGTTTTCGATCCGCAGCTTTCGACAAGTACAAGGCGGGAAGCGGCCGCCGTGGGTTCTCCCCGACATGCTGGCGGCCTTCCTCGGCCAGCCGGAGGGGCAACACAACCACTACCCTGACGACATCTGGGCCTATCTAAACGGGGTTTCACCAGGAAAAGCTTCCCAAGCCAGTAGAAGGGAGCAGATGCTAGCGGGATGGGTGGCGGAAGGTCGTATTGGTATCCTGGATTCTCCTCAGTCGAAGCGGAAGATCATGCTGCTCACCAACATTGACGCGATGGACAAAAATCTCAAAACTGAATTATTGAACGAGCGCGCGGAGATGCTTGCTGATGTCCGGAATCGAGTCTCTTTGATGAAACAGGATCTGAGAGATCTCATTCGGGGCTTGAGACCATAGCGACGCTATCTATCCATGAGGCGGAGAAGGGCGGGCGCGTTGCATTTTACCAGGACATGGTCCCAATCCGCTGGGGCCTCACGCCGCCGCCATCCCATCCAGAAGCCGAAGGGACCGAGCGGATCCTCATCGCAAGTGGGGCAAGTTTCGCGGTGCTCTCCCCGCGCCGGGTGGTGTGGCAAGAAACCCCGGCAGCAGGCATCGTAAACCGGAGCTCCCTGAAAAACTGCGCTGTTCAGGCTGGGCCCATTCCCCGAATCGTGCCATGTTCAATGTCCTCAGTCAGATGTGTAGTCAGCTCGATCCCGGTCGATCCCGCGCCGGCGAGGTCAACGAGGTGCGAAAAGTGCGGATAATATCATGGCGAATAAAAAGGGGGCTGGTGACGCGGGCTGCAGCAGTTGAATCGCCCGGCGTGGCGACATCCGGTGGTACAATCTCCCACGGCTCCGAGAAGAATGGAGCGTAGTACGGTCGGCAGGTTCATCTGCCTTCCTTCTGAGGCTGTGGGGGCGTCCTATTGTGTCCCCATCACTCCGGCCAGGCGGTTCGTTAGGGGCATCCCGAATGATCGAAGCTTATCTCGCCAGGGATGAAGGCAAGGCGCTCGAATTCAAGGAGAATACCAGACCGCTCGATCATATCGTTCGGACCGTGGTCGCCTTCGCCAATACAGCGGGCGGCACCCTCGTCATCGGGGTTCGCGACCGGACCAAGGAAGTGGTGGGCGTGGCTGACCCGCTGAAAGAAGAGGAACGTCTGGCAAACGCCTTTGCGGACAACATCCGGCCGTTGCTGGTGCCGGACATCCAGATCCATTCCTGGCGCGACCGTGAGCTGATCGTCGTGTCTGTGCCGCACATGGTGGGTCCTTACTACGTTCGGGCAGAAGGCCCCGAGGCCGGCGTCTACATCCGTCTCGGTTCCACGAACCGCAGGGCGGGTCCCGAGATGAGCGCCGAAATCCAGCGTTTGGCGCGAAACATCTTTTTCGACGAGCAGCCGTGCACGGAAATGAACTCGGAAGGTATCGACTTCCGAGCAGCTTCCGAGTTGTTTGCGGCTGTCTCGCGCCCGCTTTCACCGCCCCAGCGCCGGTCACTCGGCCTGGTCGTGGAACTCGGGGGCCGAGAGACCCCGACCCAGGGCGCCGTACTCCTGTTCGGAAAGGACCGCCGCCGCCTTTTCCCGGATGCGACCATTCGCTGCGCTCGTTTTCTCGGGAGCGACACCGCGCGTTTCGCCGACCAAACTGAAATCGACGAGCATCTCCCAAAGGCTGTCGAGAGCGCTATTTCATTCATCGAGCGGCACACCCGGCAGGGCTTTACCATTGGGCGTGTGCGCCGACAGGAACAGCCCGAATATCCCCGCGAAGTCGTCAGGGAGGCCATCATCAACGCCGTCGTGCATGCCGACTACACGATTGGCGGCGCGGGAACGAAGGTGGCGATCTTCGATGATCGCCTCGAGATCACCAACCCCGGATTTCTGCCTTTCGGCCTGACTCTGGAGGCGGCCCTTTCGGGCGTCTCCCGGCTTCGAAATCGCGTGATCGGCCGCACTTTCCGGGAACTCGGACTCATCGAACAATGGGGCTCGGGGATTGGGAGGATGCTTGCGGCCTGCCGAGCAGTCGGCCTCGCGCCCCCCAGGTTTGAGGAGATTGGCACGAATTTCCGAATCACGCTCTTCAACCAGCGGGTTGCCGCTGCTGCGCAGCCTGAGTGGCAAACGCAACTTCTGCGCCAGTTGACCCGCCAGGGCCGGATATCCACGCAGGCGGCTGCACGTCTCTGGAAAACCTCTGATCGTACCGCCCGGGCCCGCTTGCGCAGGCTGGTGGCCGACGGGTTCCTTGCTGAAATCGGCACGGGGCCGAACGACCCCCGTAGGAGCTACATCCTGAGAGAGCGCGTCCATGGCTGACCGACACGAGCCTATTGCTGGACCACAGAAGCCGAAGGGACCGAGCGGATCCTCATGGCAAGAGGGGGAAGTTTCGCAGTGCTCTCCCCGCGCTGGGTGATGTGGCAAGAAACCCCGGCAGCACGCATCGTAAACCGGAGCCCCCTGGAGAACTGCGCTGTTCAGGCCGTCCCCGTTCCCCCATTCGCCGATTGATCCTGCCTGAATTCGCTTAGATCGCTGTTCGGATCAGCATCCCGGCGATGTATGCTGTGCGCCT
>Ga0315279_10011814_pt1 | contig 10047 bp, 11 predicted proteins | sample YL17G06_20_MG_FD_203694 | JGI IMG/M metagenome (GOLD analysis project Ga0315279, IMG submission 203694) | Sediment microbial communities from Yellowstone Lake, YNP, Wyoming, USA - YL17G06_20 | ecosystem: Environmental > Aquatic > Freshwater > Lake > Sediment | place: USA: Wyoming | collected...
AGCATATACCATGATGCTTTAAAGATAGCCCTAGAGGACCAACGATTAAAATATCAGACTGAGAAAGGTTTTAATGTCTTGTTCCACGGCAAGGACGTTGGTAGACTAAAGTTAGATTTAATTATAGAAGATAAGGTCATAGTTGAAGTTAAAACCCTAACAGGCAATATCCCTACTGTGTTTGAATTACAGGTTTTATCTTATTTAAAAGTATCAGGGTATAAAATCGGATTATTAATAAACTTCGGTAACAAAAATTGTCAAATAAGGCGGTTAATAGTTTAATCGCTGTAATCTTTAATTAATCGCAGTAATCAGGTATAATCCTTAAGATTTATACCTGTGATTATACCAGGAGGTATGGATGAAAGTAAAAGAGATAATGACAAGGAAGGTTACCAGTATTTTCCCTGACCTTAATGCCAAAGAGGCTCTAGGGTTATTGCTGAAGATGAAGATCAGCGGATTGCCGGTTATCGATGATAAGAATAAACTAGCGGGCATGTTCACGGAGAAAGAGGTCTTGGCAACGATACTGCCGAGTTATTTAGAAAAAGTAGGCAGGTTTATGTATCAAGAGAATCCCAAGGCCGTTAAACAGAAGATAGCGACTTTTAGCGATATGAAAGTAAAAGACGTAATGCGTAGTGAGGTAGTTACGGTTGATGAGGACACCACGCTTTGTGAAGTTGCCCGTATTATGCTTACCCAAAAGGCAAGAAGGCTCCCTGTCATTAATAAAGAAAAAGTGGTTGTGGGGATAGTTGCGAGAGGAGATGTGGTAGAGGCTTTATTTGCAGAATATAAGTAATACCATGAAAAATTTTGTTTTTAAGCTTATATTATTGATTTCAATATCGACTCTTTTAGGTTTTTGCTCAAAGGCCTTAGGCCTAAATACTCATCAGGCTTTATCTATAGCTATATTTTCCGTATCCATATTAGGCACATTGTTTTTCTGGGAATTCCGCTTAAGTTTTGCTTTTTTGGGGGCTGCGGTATTGTTGGCCACCCATACAATAGACTTAGACCACCTGATTAAATTCTCCTCTTTAGAGATTATTCTATTTTTGGTAGGGATGATGGTTATCATAGGCTTGCTTAAAGATGCCGGATTCTTTGCCTGGATTGTAAGCCTCATAATACGCATTCGCAATCTCACTGCTAAAAAATTTGTCTTTTCTGTAGCTATAATTTCGGCACTGCTGTCTTGTGCGATAGATGAAGTGACCTCAATAATATTTATGGTAGCGGCGGTGTTAGAGATTTGCGATTACTTTGAGGTCGAGCCGGTTCCTTACATTATAATTTCGGTTCTTGCAACCAATATTGGTTCTGCGGGTACAGTACTCGGTAACCCCATCGGTATATTAATTGCGACTAAGTCGGGCTTGACTTTTGAAGATTTTATTTTAAAGGCATTTCCAGTAGCAATGCTCTGTCTTTTAGTGATGATATTTTTGGTTTTATTTTGGTACAGGCATTCGTTGCGAAAATTAGACCAAAAAATAAAAGAGTTAGGTTCTAATGAAATGCTCATTCGCCTAATTTCTGTGCCGCCAGATAGACAAACTCGAACTGCTCTTACTATCTTTGCAATAACACTTTTATTGATCGCTTCCTCGCATCGTTTGGATATATTGTGGGGGTTAGAGAACAATACTATTTTGCTGATTGTGCCGTTAGTGGTTGCTGCTTTAGTGATGATTTGGAAGCATAATAAAGCGCGCGAATTTATTGAAAAGGATGTGGAATGGTGGACGCTGTTATTCTTTCTGCTGCTTTTTGCCCAGGCAGGGACACTGAAATATACCGGCGCAACTGATATCCTGGCGAAAAGATTGGTAGGATTAGCCGGCAATAGTCTTGAAGTACTCATCGGAATTGTGCTTTGGGTTTCTACCATTGGTTCCAGCATTCTGGATAATGTGGTTTTGGTAGCAGCCTTGACCCCAGTTATCCAGAGCTTCCAGGGTCTAAATTTAAACCTGCAGCCTTTGTGGTGGGCGCTCCTTTTTGGCGGCTGCTTAGGAGGAAACATTACCCTGGTCGGTTCCACTGCCAATATCGTGGCCCTGGGGATACTGGAGAAGGAAAAAAATATACACGTAAACTTTTTTAAGTGGTTTTGGGTGGGACTTATTGTAGGGATAACTACCACCTGCGTAGTCTGGCTTGCTTTAATATTTTTGCCTTTTTATAAATAAAAGGTTACTGCTGTGTGAAGAATGAGATTGCTGAAAAAATCCTAAACCCCGTTAGAAATAGTTAGAAATCTAAACATTAGATTTCTAACGGGGTAAACAATGCAGCAATCTCTGATTAAAAGATTAGAAGCCGATTACACAGATTAAATGCTCGTCGGAAAAAATCTGTGTAATCTTAAATAATCTGTGTAATCAGAGAGCGCTGATTAGTTTTTAAGATTTTTTCAGTGCTCTCAGAATATTGCCTTGACAAAGCATTTATTCTATGGTAAATTAGTGCCCAATTTAAGGAGGTGTTCGATGGGACTAAAAAAGAGTTTTGTTTTACTAGTTGCAGTTTCTTTAATATTAATAAGCACGGGTTTAATTTTTGGCCAAGATGATACCAATACTACTACTATTCCGCCTAGTATGACACTGGAGCCAACTATGCCGGAACTCAACCCCATTGAGCCAGAGGCCCAATGGGTTTGGGGAGAAGTAGTTTCTGTAGATGCGGCTAATAATCAGATAAATGTCAAATTCCTGGATTACGAGACAGACGTGGAGAAAGAAGTAGCTATTAATGTAGATGATAAGACTACCTATGAGAATGTTCAATCCATAAATGAGATAAAGCCAAAGGATACCGTAAGTATTGATTATATTGTTAACCCTGATGGTCAAAACATTGCCAGGAGTATCAGTATAGAAAAAGCTGAAGAGCCTCCCAGGGAGGGACCAGAAAATTTACCTCCTCCTATAGAGAAAGAGGAATCAGCGCCCGTACCACCAAGCACGCAATAATAATTCTTAAGGTTGCAACCTTATAGATTTTGCGCATGTGACAAAAGGCAGGGAATTAATCCCTGCCTTTATTTTTTTAATGAGCACATAATTTACGGAGCAACTGGAAGAACTTATAGCGACGTAAATTATCTGTGCGAATTAACCCCGCCCTTTTGCTAGAGCAGGCAATAAAATTACTTTTAGCAAAAGGGCGGGGGTAAGTTCAGCCTAACAACTTATGTCGTTTTGTTGAACTCCATAAGTTGTGACTTCACTTAGCATGAAAGATATCAAACTAATTATCTTTGATTTAGATGGAACTATAGTTGACGCTTACCCGGCGATAACCAGGAGTTTTAACTATACGATGCGCAAATTGAATTACCCCTTAAAAGATCCCCTGACTGTCCGCCGGGCAGTAGGCTGGGGCGATAAAAATCTCTTAAAACCCTTTATTAAAATAAAAGACTTAGAAAGAGCACTTTCTGTATATCGCAGGCACCATAAGATAGCCTTAGTTAAGCACTCCCGTTTATTTCCTAAGGTAAAGATGGTTTTAAGACGACTTAAAGATAAAGGTTATAAACTGGCTATAGCCAGCAACCGTCCGACAAAATTTTCCTGGATTTTAATTCGCCACCTTAAATTAAAGAAATACTTTTCGTATATACTTTGCGGCGATGCATTAAAACACGGTAAACCCCATCCAGAAATTATCAATAGAATTATGCGCAGATTCTCTTTAAAACCTCAGCAGACTCTATACGTAGGGGATATGGCTATAGATGCCCAGGCAGGCAGACGCGCCAAGGTTAAAACTATCATTGTCACTGGTGGCTCAAGCACAAAAAGAGAAATCGAGAAAGAAAGACCATATCGTATTCTGGAAAGCATTACTGATTTGTGCAAAGTATTGTAGAATAGCTTTTATCTTGACCGGCCACCTTTTTTGTGTTAAATTAAACAGTATCTTAAAGAGGACAGGGTGGCCAGAGCGGTAATTTTGCATCTATTATAGGTAAAGGAGGGGCAATGAAGAGGTTTCTTTTTATTTTCTTGTTATTATTGTTAGTTTTTGCTTTGGCAGTGTCTTATGCCAAGGATGAAAAAACTAAGGTTATACTTTTGCTCACCGAGCAAAATATCGCAGGCCCACAGCGCGCCTGGTGGGCAAGCGAGATTGATCTATCTACGACCGAGGCGAGGGTTGCCCAGAAGCTCATAGAGACGGGTTATGAGGTTCTTGAACCTTCAAACCTGACTAAGATTATTAAACAAGACCGGGCATTTCGTATGCTTAATCTCTCGGAAGGCCAGTCCGTAAAGTTAGGCAATCTCTCTAAAGCAAAATATGTAGTTTTAGGTAAGGCCATTGCTTCTGCTGGCGGCAATGTGCCGCAATCGAATATGCGCTCCTGTTTTGCTAATATTACCGCCAAACTTATTCGGGTCAAAGACGGGAAATTAGTTGCGTATTTGGATGCGGCAGGGAATTCCGCGCACATGGATGTGGTCACTGGCGGCAGAGAGGCATTAACTAATGCGGGAGACGACTTAGCTTTAAAGATAATAGATGCATTAAGTAGAGAAGGAGGTAAATAAGGTGAAGAGAGCATTCTTTATTATGGGTTGTGCTTTATTGGTTCTGGTCTTAGGAGGCTGTGCTTCTATGATGCAACCTACAGCCAGCGTGGATAATACTGCGGGCGTGGCTCCGCTTCCGCCTTATTCCGGACCCAAAGCAAGGATTGCAGTAGCGGACTTTGATGTCAAGGCAGCTAAGGCCACAGGTGAAATTGGCTCAGGCCTACGTGAAATGCTGGTAACTGCACTGATAAATAGTAACCGTTTCTCCGTAGTGGAGCGACAGGTGTTAGGTGCAGTAATGCAGGAGCAGGAATTGTCTGCTTCGGGTGCGGCTGCAGCAGGTAGCGGCGGACCGCAAAGAGGCAAGATTAAAACAGCAGATTTAATAATTACGGCGGCAGTTACTGAATTTGAACCTCAGGCATCGGGCGGTAGCGCAGGTATCGGCGGAGGTGGCGGCGTTGGTAGCGGCATCTTAGGCGGATTGTTAGGTGCAGCCTTAAATAAGGCGCATATGGCCCTGGATATCCGCATTGTGGATACCTCCACTTCTGAAGTTTTAGCAGCTACTCGCGTTCAGGGTCAGGCCTCGGATGTTGCCGGCGGTTTTATGATGGGGTTTATGGGCAACTGGGCCTTAGGCGGAGGATTATCTGCTTATGCCAACACGCCTATGGAAAAGGCAATCCGGGTTTGTATTATTGAAGCAGTACGTTATATATCGGGGACTATCCCGGCGAATCTTTATAAGTATTAAATACTATGGGAAAACGTAAACGTAGAGGTAAACTTAATTGGCGCTCCAAAAGAGCCAATAAGGGCAGGAAGCCCTGCTTGGGATAAGAAGTACACGCCAAATCCGATAAGTATAAGCGCACAAATCAAGACTATGCTTTTGTAAACTTTATTTGAGATAAACTTCCTGCCTTTACTTATCGCCAGAGAAACAAAACTATACCAGCCAAAATCAGCCAGGATATGCCCTATAAAGAAAACCCCAATAGCAATAAAGCCTTGCCTTTGCGCTGCCAATACCAGTCCTAAACCAATAGTTAGCCACCATATAGTCCAGTAAGGGTTGGCAATACTCATGGTTATGCCCATTAAAGTAAGATTAGTTGATTTTTTATAATCATTTTTCAGGTCCAATGATATGTGACGCACAGATAAAATCATATTTATCCCAAAGCAAAAAATAACCAGCGCCCCTAAAATAGAGATTATTTTCAATACTAAAGGGTTATGAATAAAACGGGTGAAGCCTAAGATAATAAAAGCCACCATCAATATTTCTAATAGGGCATGCCCCAGAATTATAAGCGGCCCGGTTTTAAAACCAGTTTTTGCACTCTCATAAATTACTGTCGCCAAAAGCGGGCCCGGCATTAGCGCTCCAGAAAGGGCAATAGTAAAGGAGATTATGAATATAGACAGATAATCCATGTTATAATTTTATCATCCAATCGGGCAACAGTAAATTATTTTTATTGAAAAAACGTCGTAGAAAGAGTAGAATTTCCTTAATATGGAGATCAAGACCAGACTGAAGGAAAAAATTGTCATATTGGATTTATATGGTCGCATCGACGTAGATTCTGCGAATCTCATTGAAGTCATAGGCCAATGTATCCGCGATGGTTACTGTGAAATAATCTGCAATTTCGAAGAAGTGGATTTTATTGATTACTTAGGGATTTCGGCATTAGTCCTTGCCTATAAAGAAGTGATTAATAATAACGGCAGGATGAAATTTATCAATATCCCGGCACACCTTAAGGGCCTATTTTCGGTTGCAGGATTAGACAGGGCTATCGATATTTATGCCACGGAGGACTTAGCCGTAAATAGTTTTAGAGAAGACAAAATCATAGAAGAGATCAAAAAACTACAACTACGACGCAGATTTAAACGTCTGCCCATAGATATTAAGATAGAATTAAGGGATAAAAGACAAAAGAGCCCTGTCTGTTTAAAGCTTGATATCCTGAATTTGAGCGCAATCGGTGCTTATATTTACGGCTGCGATAAATTTAAATTGGGAGATGAGGTTATTTTAAGGCTGAAACTTTCGTCTAACCCTCAAGAGTTAGAATTAGAAGCCAAGGTGGTCTGGTTACCCGATAAGCAGATCCAGCCGCACCTGCATCCTGGAATGGGGGTTGAGTTTTGTAATATCTCTAGTTCTATCCAGGAAAAACTACTGGAATTTATCGAAAGAAACCTTTCATTTATGTCCACGGATGAATAAGTAATGGGCGGTAGCAGTGGTAAAATATAAAAAAATAAAATTAGGCAAAAAGATTATCGAAGCAATATTAGTTAAACTCCAGCACAAAAATCTCATTCTCCTTAAAGGCAGTAAAGGCTACGTGATGTGCGGATATTTAAACTTAAAGGCAGCCCAAAAATTTAAAGAAGCAGCAGTAAAGATTGTGGGAGTATCTACTATAAGCGAAGCCCTGAAGACAAAGGTCTTCTCCTGTACTAATGCAGCCAAAAGATTAGGAATATATAAAGGTCAGCCCGTAAGAGAAGTCCTTCAGATTATAGCCTAAGTAATCAAGCGGATTATTGCAGAAAGCCAAATTAGTAGTATAATATATCCAAAATGGAGAATATAAAGCGGCTTTTGATTATATCCTCAGATAAGAATTTAAGAGAAGTACTTAATTTCTGCTTTGATGGCTGGGGATATGAGGTTTTTCTTCAGGATAAGGATACGCTGATCCACGATATTTCTCCCATAAAAAAAATATCCCCTGATGTGATTGTAGTGGATGTGCATTCTGCCAGTAAGGCCCACCTTCAGATATGCCGGCTGCTTAAAGATGATTTTCAGACGGCGTTCATACCTGTAATTACGCTGATAAATAAACGCCAGTTGCGGGCACAACTTTTAAATTTGAAGCAAGGCGTAGATGATTATCTTATCAAACCACCCGACCCCTTGGATTTGCGGATACGCATAGAGATAGCTATGAGGCGCTCGCAGTATAGTTTTTATGCCACGCCTTTAACGGGTCTGCCTGGAGGTAGGATTATTGAGGAGGTTATTACAGAGAGACTTAAAAAAGAAGCTTCGTTTTCTTTCGGCTATGTAGACATAGATAATTTTAAATACTTCAATGATGTCTATGGATATCTGAAGGGCGACCGTGTCATTATGCAGACTGCCTATATGCTGTATACGGCGATAAAAAGATTCGGGAACGCCGGAGATTTTATCGGCCACATCGGCGGAGACGACCTTGTCTTTATTACTTCTCTGGAAAAATATAAAGGTGTATGCCAATATTTTATCCTTATGTTTGACAGGGTCATCCCTTTCCACTATTCCCTTGAAGATAGAAAGCAGGGTTTCATTGTCGCTAGAGACAGGACCCATAAAATAAAAAAGATGCCCTTAATGAGCGTGTCAGTGGCGATAGTCAATAGAAAGAATGCCGCTGAATTCAAAAATATTATTGAGTTAAACGAAAGGATGGTGGAAATAAAACAATACCTTAAAGGTATAGTGGGAAGTAAATTTATGGCAGACCGCAGGAATCTTCGGGTTGAAGAATTACATGACCCGCAAATTTATAAGAAAGATGAAGACCTCGCCAGTAACTACAAACCGCTCGGCCAGATTTTACTTGAGAAGAATGTCATTTCTTCGGAGCAACTTGATGAGGCATTAAAGGTTCATTGGAAGAGAGGCATTGTCTTGGGTGAGGTTGTTAAGGAACTGGGTTTTGTTAAAGAAGAAGATTTACAAGAGGCATTGAGTGCGCAGAAAGCGAGAGTTACAAATCAGGCGTTTTTAGACACCGTTAACTTAAAATGAAAATCAAGTTTAAGGGTTAGCAAGGGACAGTAGGGGTCAGGAGGGGTGAGTTCGGGAGTTTAAAATCCCCTTTCTATCCCTTACTAACCCACACTATACCTTCCTAACCCTTAAACGTGTATCGGGAACCAAATTTATAAGGAGGATAATATGGAAAATTTAAAGGTTACGCTTAGCGAAAAAGACATCCCCTATAGCTGGTATAATTTACCACCAGATTTACCTTTCAGATTACCCCCTCCCATGAATCCTGCAACACATAAGCCTTTAGAAAAAGATGCCTTAAGGGCCATATTTCCCTTAGGGCTTATTGAACAAGAGGTCAGCCAAGAGAAGTGGATTGATATACCTGGTGAGATAAGGGATATGTATCGACTCTGGCGACCAACGCCTCTGAGGCGGGCAAAAAGGTTGGAGGAGTATTTAAAGACAAAGTCCCGAATTTATTATAAAGACGAAAGCGTATCTCCGACGGGTAGTCATAAGACTAATACTGCGCTTGCCCAGGCTTATTATAATAAAAAAGAAGGGATAAAGCGCCTGGTAACAGAGACCGGGGCAGGACAATGGGGTTCGGCATTGAGTTTTGCCTGTAATGTCTTTTCTTTAAAATGTCGGGTTTATATGGTTAAGGTGAGTTTCCATCAAAAGCCTTTTAGGAAATCTTTGATGCACATCTGGGGCGCAGAGGTGATACCTTCGCCTTCGGAGTTAACTGAAAGCGGAAAGCATATTTTAAAAGAAGATCCGCACTGTCAGGGAAGTTTAGGGATTGCAATTTCTGAGGCAGTGGAAGATGCGGTCAAGAATAAAGATACCAATTATTCGCTCGGCAGTGTCTTAAATCATGTTCTTTTGCATCAGACCATCATTGGTTTAGAAGTAAAAAAACAGCTAAAGTTAGCTGGCGAAAGCCCTGATTATTTAATCGGTTGCGTAGGAGGGGGCAGTAACTTCGGAGGGTTCGCCTTGCCTTTCGTAAAAGATAAGCTCAAACGGGAAGCTTTAAAAATGATTGCGGTTGAGCCTGCTGCTTGTCCGAGTCTCACCAAGGGCTTATACGAGTACGATTTTGGAGATACCGCCTGTCTTACACCACTACTTAAAATGTTTACCTTGGGACATAATTTTATTCCCCCGGGAATACACGCCGGAGGTTTGCGCTACCATGGCTGTTCACCTTTAGTAAGTGCCTTGGTTAAAAATAAGATTATACAGGCAGTGGCTTATCAGCAGATAGAGGTGTTTAAGGCAGCGGTTATCTTTGCCAAGACTGAAGGAATTGTCCCGGCACCGGAAACCGCCCATGCTTTAAAAGCGGCAATAGATATTGCCAAGAGAGAAAAAAAGGCAAAGTGCATTGTTCTTAACTTTAGTGGCCACGGCTTACTGGATTTATCTGCTTATGATAAATTCCTTGCCGGAGAATTGAAAAATTACGCCTATCCGAAACATGAGATCAAGAGGGCACTGAAGGATTTAGCTAAATTGTAATCACAGTATATAAAAATATATTCTTTAGATTTTTTATTTTATGGTATAATATTTATATTCAGAATAAAGGAGGTGGGTATGCAAGAGAAGGAGATCGGCAAGATCGCCCATTATTATGGCAATATCAGCGTAGGCATAATCGAACTCTCGGATTCCTTGACGGTA
>Ga0315279_10011815_pt1 | contig 10046 bp, 4 predicted proteins | sample YL17G06_20_MG_FD_203694 | JGI IMG/M metagenome (GOLD analysis project Ga0315279, IMG submission 203694) | Sediment microbial communities from Yellowstone Lake, YNP, Wyoming, USA - YL17G06_20 | ecosystem: Environmental > Aquatic > Freshwater > Lake > Sediment | place: USA: Wyoming | collected...
AGCCGGTCGAGGATGGAGAGATACACCCCGCAGGCTTCCTCCGCGTGCCGCGCTTCGTGCACGCTCTCGCCCAGATAATCGAGCGTGACGGCGAACCCGGCCGCGGCCAGCCGGCGGACAGCGCTGACGGCGTCCTCGAGTTCTTCCCCGGCGATAAACCGCGCGGCCAGTCGCCGTCCCAGTGAAGAGCGAAGCAGAAGCTTCTTGGGGGCCTCGCGCTCGGACAGGTACAGCAGGAAGGAACGGAGCATGAAACCAGGTGTCGGGTGTCAGGTTCTAGGTGTCAGGCAATGCCAGTCGCGCCCCAGGGGCTGAGTCCTGAATCAGGTCGGCCGCGAGAGCCTGAAACCTGACCCCTGCCACCTGTCCCCTGCTCTTCAGTGTGCTGCTTCCAAGAACCTCTCAGCGTCCATGGCCGCCATGCAGCCCGACCCCGCAGCGGTGATGGCCTGCCGGTAAACAGGGTCCTGGACGTCGCCCGCGGCAAAGACCCCTGGCACACTGGTCTTCGAGCCGTCGTACGTCTTCAGGTACCCCACTTCGTTCATCTCGAGCTGGCCGCGGAATAGTTCCGTGTTGGGCGAATGCCCGATGCCCACGAAGACTCCGTCACAAGGTTTGACGGTTTCCTCGGCGGTCTTGGTGTTCCGGAGCTTCACTCCGATCACTTCGCCCTTGTCGGGGTCGAGGATATCCACCACCACCGCATTCCAGACGAACTTGATCTTCTCGTTGCGAAAGAGTCGCTCCTGCAGGATTTTGGAAGCGCGCAGTTGGTCGCGGCGGTGGATGACGTTCACCTGGCTGGCATAGCGCGTCAGGAACAGCGCGTCTTCCGCCGCCGTGTCGCCGCCGCCCACCACCACGACCTCCCTGCCGCGAAAGAAATAGCCGTCACAGGTGGCGCACGTGGAGACACCGTGGCCCAGCAGCTTGCGCTCCGCTTCGAGCCCCAGCAGCTTGGCCGAAGCCCCAGAAGCAATGATCAGCGCGCGGGTTTCGATGCGCTCCTTCTCCACCTCGACGCCAAACGGTCGGTGAGAAAGGTCTGCGCGCGTGACGTGGCCCTCCCTGAACTCCGCGCCAAAGGCCGCCGCCTGCCGGTGCATCAGTTCGATCAGCTCCGGCCCTTGCACGCCCTGGGGGAAGCCCGGGTAATTCTCCACCAGGGTGGTCAGGGTCAACTGGCCGCCCGCCTCCAGGCCGCGAATCACCAAAGGCTGAAAATTGGCGCGAGCCGCATAAATGGCCGCCGTCAGGCCCGCCGGCCCCGAACCGATAATCACCACATTCCGCATACCTTCAGCCTCTTGACTCGTCCTTGCCGTGCGGTGCCTATCTTACTCGATGGTCAAGCATTCGTACAGCCGCCTTGCGCGCCGCCGCGGCCACTACGCGCCACCGGCGGTGGCGACACCCGTTTGGTCTGAGAGGCAGGGGATGATAGTATCCGGCACGCGTGGTCGTTCTCACCGACTACGCGGGGCGCAGATATCGCTTCTTGATGGCTCGGAATGTTCACATTGTCGTAGCACGGCCGTCCCGGCCGTGCATTTTGCCTCTCTATCTTCGGGGGCGGGACGCCCGTGCTACGTCAGTGGCGCGGCCTTGCCGGCGGTTCTACACATGGAATCCGCTTGGCTGATCGCGGATATGCCAAACCTCGGCACGTTTGCGCCACCCGCGCTTGCTATCAACCAACAATCGGGTTAGATTTGCTAGGCATCAATTGGGGGAAGTCATGTACGAAATACGTATAAGCCACTCCGGACTCCACAAGTTCCGCATCGTTAAGGGTGAAACTGAGTGGGACGCTCAAGCAAAAGCTGCCATGCAAACGAAGGCGTGGGACGAGCAGTGGCAGAAGATTCTGCAAACACGCGCTCGTGAAGGGCATAGGCAACAAGCCGCACTGAACAAGGAGCAACGGAAGCAACTAGCAGAGGAACAAACCAAGGAGGCGGAAGATCGAATTGCTGCTCTCGACAGTTTACTATGCGATGCCGTGGGAAAGGACAACCGTGTTGCATGGTCAAAACTGAAGGACCATTCTCGTTATCCGGTGGCTCAGCCCACAAAACCTCAGCCGATACCGGTGTCGGCTGAACCCCGCCGTGATTCGTTTCAAGCTGATCTAAACTGGTTCACTCGCCTGATTCCATCGATACGCGATAAGCGAGTGGCACAAGCAGAACAAGGGTTCCGCACTGCGCATTCCGCGTGGCAGCTTGCCAAGGCCGAGACTGAAAAAAGAAACAGAGCCATGCATGAGCAGCATCAACGCGACCTTGAGGACTGGAACTCAAAAAAGGCAACGTGGCTGGAGGACCAAAGGAAGGGTCATGCGGCAATAGATGATAAGCAAGCAGTATACATGAGGTGCGAGCCGCACGCCGTTGCCGAATACTGCGAAACCGTGCTGCATGCCTCCGATTACCCTGAAGGTTTCCCATCGAGCTTCGAATTAGACTACGTTGCCGATACCCGCATACTGGTGGTGGACTGCTCACTACCCCCCATTGAAGCCCTACCGACAACCAAAGCCTACAAATATGTTGCGACTAGAGACGAGGTCCAGCCCGTCGCAGTTTCAGAGTCTTGGTTGAATAAAACCTACGATTCGGTGCTGTATCAAATCGCGCTGAGAACGTTATATGAGCTCTTTCAGTCCGACGAAGCTGGCGCGCTCGATTCTGTAGTGTTCAATGGGTGGGTGAACTCGGTCGATAAGGCGACCGGCAAGGAGGTCAATGCCTGTGTCCTTACCATTCAATCAAACAAGACGGAGTTTCTCGAAATGAATTTCGGTCAAGTTGAACCGAAGGCCTGTTTCAAGAAGCTAAAGGGTATCTCCGCCTCGAAACTTACGGCGTTGACACCCGTCAGGCCGATCATGCAGTTGAACAAAGAGGACAAGCGCTTCATCCCTTCTCGCGAGGTTGTCGACGGGCTTGACTCTTCCGCGAACCTCGCCGCAATGGACTGGGAGGATTTCGAGCACCTTATACGAGAAGTGTTCGAAATGGAATTCAGCGCCGGTGGTGGTGAGGTGAAAATCACGCAAGCCAGCAGGGATGGTGGCGTGGATGCGGTTGCATTTGACCCCGACCCGATTAGGGGCGGCAAAATAGTCATCCAAGCAAAGCGTTACACCAACACAGTGGGCGTCTCGGCTGTGCGAGATTTGTTCGGGACGATTCTCAACGAGGGGGCGAATAAAGGCATCCTCGTCACTACAGCGGACTACGGCCCGGACGCTTATGAATTCGCGAAGGACAAGCCCATTACCCTGCTAAGTGGGAACGAACTGCTGTACCTTTTGCAAAAGCACGGTCACAAGGCGCGCATCGACCTGGCAGAGGCACGAATGCTGGCGGCGGAAAAAGAAAAGGCCAACGCGAAGGCGTCCGGCTAAATTTCGCGCGTGGGGCAGACATACCTTCTTGCTGTCTGCGAATGCTCGGCTTGTCGTAGCACGACCGTCTCGGCCCGTCAGCCGACGGGGCGGGACCCCCGTGCTACGCGGGTGGCACGGCGAATCTGCCATCACAAACCTAGTGGATGAGCTTTTTCCCTATCCCCTGTTCCCTTGCGCAGTCACTACGGCTTGACTGGCAGAAAGCGAAATGAGTTGATGATCTTACTGAGCAAGGCTTGCTGGAACTGGAAGGTTTCGGCCGAAGTCAGGCCCAGGATGCCGAAGATCGTATTGCCCTCCGCCACGCGGATCGAGACACCGTGCCACTCCACCCCGTCCATCAGTCCGGTAAAATCGCGGCGCACGGTCGGGCGGCCATCCAACTGAATGAGTGACTCGGAAAGGCGCCGATAGTCCTGATACGTACTGCGCAGGTTTGTTTCTGTGGTGTCGCGCTTCAAGTCCGGTGGACCACTCCACACCTCCCGGTCCACAATCAGGAGGGTTTGTTCATCTTCCGGCCCCATGGCCACGATGGCGCGGCCCGTCTCGCGGGGAACGTCCTCATGAATCCTCCAACCCGGTGGCTTGTACATGGTGAAGTGGAAAGTGTCGTTGGTGTAGCTGTTCCCTTCCACGCGTTCCTGGATCTCGGCCGGCAAGGGCTGGTCCAGCGGCCGGCTGACAGGTGGCGGAGGTGGTGCCTTAGCTGGCGCGGGCGCCGCAGCCGGCGGGGGCGGAACGACGGCAGCCGCAGGCAGTGGGGTGCTCGCTGTCGCTGGCTTCACGGTTTCAGGTGACGCCGGTTTTGGCGATTCGGATGATGCCGCCGGGGCCTTCTGCGGGATGCTGGGCACTGGTTTGGGCGCCGGGGTTGGGCTCTTCGGCTCACTGGGTTTTTGGCCGGCTTCTTTAGATGTCACAGTTCCAAAGCTGATGGTTCGAACTCGGTCCTTGCGGACGAGGGCAAAACCAAATTCCGTCTCCACGCGGAACATATCGTTCTCGAACCCGACGATGGTTCCGACGATCTTCTGACCGTTGTGGAGCGTGATTTCCTCTGCCGGCGCGGGCGACACCACCAGGGAGAGCAAAAAGCTCAGCCACAGGAGAGCGCGCCTGGGAAGCTGCTTCGTCATTTCTTCTCCGTCTGCCGCTCAGTACTTTCTCAGGACCCCAATGACCCGTCCCTGAATCTTCACGTCGCGCGCCGGCAGGACGATGGGGTCCATCTGGGCGTTGGCCGGCTGCAATCGGACTTTGCCGTTAGGTTCGCGGAAGAGTCGCTTGAGCGTGGCGTCGGTGCCGCCGGTGAGCGCCACCACTATCTCTCCGTTCTCGGCCGTGTCGGTGCCCTCGACCAGGATGTAATCGCCGTTGCAGATGTGGTCGTCAATCATCGAATCGCCCTTGACCCGCAGCACGTAGATGTTGTCCTTGCCGCTCGTGAAGTCGCCCAGCGAGAGGGTTTCGGGATTAGGAATAGCCTCGACGGGCTGCCCGGCAGCGATCCTTCCCAAAAGCGGAAACTCCAGGTTGCCCAGCAGGGCGGGCGGTGCCTGCCGCGCCTCGGTTGGCTTGGTCGCAGCCCTTCCACCCGGAAGCTTGGCGCGCCCGAAAGGGCGGATGGCTGTCTTCGCAAACGGCACCGAGCCCGGCACAGCCACCACTTCCACCGAGCGGCTCTGGTTGTAACCGCGGCGAATGAATCCCTTCCTCTCCAGAGTCTCAAGGTGCTTGTGCACCGTGGCCAGCGAGGAAAGCTCGAGCGATTCGCCAATCTCCTCAAAGCTCGGCGAGTAACCCCGCCGATTGATGAACCCGACCAGGAAATCCAGGACCTGCTTTTGCCGACGCGTTAAGGCCATAGCTCCAACCTCAATTCCGTGATAGGTCGTTCCGTTCCAAAGGCGCGAAAAGCCATCACGGGGCTTGCACCCCATTCTAGGCGAACAAAAAGCGAAAAAGCAAGCAGAAAGTCATTTTGCAGATCTTTTTGTGACTGTGACTCTGCAGAATTTGTGCGAAATATGCGGAGTATTTGCGAAAGCTACCTTCCCGGGCGACGCTGGATGGAGAGGATAATCGCCACGCAGCCTATTTGCCGGTCCAGATGTAGTATCCGGGTTTTGAGGTAACGGAGCGAAAGCGTTCGCGGGGGACGTTGAGCTTGCCGCGCAGTTGCCTGTGGCGGGGTTTGAAGGCGGTCTCATCGTCCGGCACCGTCTCTTCCTCGACGGCGTCTTTCAGGATCGCCTCAAACTGTTTGGCATTGGCGAGCGGCGAGCCGCGAAAGACTTCTGCCGCTGCCTGCACGCGCGGGTCTTTCCACAAAGCGGCGGCCCAATCTTCCAGCGACACGGGGCCACCGTCAGCCTCCTGCTCCAAATAGAACTCTGCCTTCTCGCGGAGCCACCACTTGAAAGCCGCGGCAAATTCCTTCTCGTAATCCGGCGGCACCCAGCGACGCTTGTAAACCGCCTGCTCGATGCGCGCGATGTGCTCGTTTGTCCGAATCGCCTCCAGGCGCGCCTGCCAGAGCCCTCTGCGCTTGTCGTCCCAGTCCGCAGGTGGCCCGGCGCTAATCGCCGCAAGCTCGAAAGGCCGCTGGCCCAGCGCCACTTCCCAGGGGTGGACAGCGTCCATCACGCCCAATCCCACCGCTGGGTGGTCCTGGGGCAAGAGCCCGTAGGCCGCGTAAACCAGCCAGTCCATTTCTTCCTGAAGGGCGATCATCTCCCGGCGCAACCGCTCGCGTTCCCGCTTGGCCTTCTCCTTCATAGCGAGCAATTCTTGCGCACTGCCGAACGGGTGCCCGATGAACCTGTGCGGCGTGGCATATCCCGCTAGCGCGCGATTCCAGCCATCGTAGGCCTCCCCGACCTCCTCAAACAGCTTCGTGGAAGAGAGGGGGCCTGCGTCATTGCCCCGAAAACTGCAGGCCGACGACCTAAGGACCAGCATCTTGTGAACCAGTCCTCCGCTGGATATTTCTGTGGGAACCCACAGCTCCTGAAGTATGTTTCCTGAGAATTCGTACCGGTCTTGCTCTCCGCGCTTCCCGGGTCCCTTGTTGAAGCAGACCTGTTTGAGAATAAAAAGAGCGGTGCTGCTATTTAGAAGCGCGGCAAGTGCGGGCCATGTTTCGCCTGGAACGCTATCCCCTAAGACGGTCGCTTGCGCCTTCTCCTTGAATGCAACATTGTGATTGGAGAGGTACGCGTGGTTGTACATGGAGATCTGTGGGAAGATTATGTTCAACTTCGCGCGCAGTTTAGCCCTGGCTAGGCGTCGATATTCGAACCACGTCAGATGAGTTTCCTTCTTAGGTGTCGTACCTGAGATGACCAGATTCTCCAGATGCTGTCGATACCGCGAAAGAAATTGGTCGAGTGAAGGAGGCAGAGATTCCCGCAGCGGTTGAAGCGCCCCATCGTAGGGAAAGATGATCACTGCACTCGGCCAAACCTCCCAATCGCGGACATCCTCACCGGTCGAATAGCGACGTAGGTATTCGTTGGGGATGCGCAATCTCCTGGCTAGGTGGGAAGGGAGCACGTAGACGTCATCCGCTCCGGTGATAAATTGTGCGCCTATGGGCTCTGCACAAAGCGATTCAAGCTTTGCACCAGGGACTTCGTGCAGCCTGGTGAGCGTGCCCCGTGCAACCTCCGAAAGGATCCACGGGTGTTCACGCAGTTCGGCTCCAGGCCGCTCCGTGACCGAGACCCATTCATCCCGATACCCTGGTTGCATGTGATGCGCGACGGCGGTTTGCCAGAGGGGACTGTCCTCGGGCGGGGTACGCAAATCGCCCTTCATGGTGGCCGTCACCCGGATGATGTTCTTTAGCGGAGCACCTTCACGGTGCTCCGGGGTTGGTAGGGGAGCCTTTTGGGCTCCCGCGGCAGGCCCGTGAAGGCCCTCCCCTACCCCCGCTTTGGTGGCGCGGGCAAATACGATGCACGTGGGGGTCCCGTGACCGGGGAACATCAGACCGCTGCAATCGACAACTTCCTCCAACTTGTACTGGGGCAGGAATTCTTCCACCAGCTTCTTGCCGAACTCCCGCTTGGCGAAAGCGTTCGAAACGATAAAACCCAGTCGGCCGTTCGGTCGCAAGATCTCGAACGCGCGCTCGAAAAAGGGGACCAGCAGGTGAAACCCTTTGACAGCGGTAGTCCATCGTTCCATGTAAGCGCGGCGTGCTAGTTCATCTTTGGATATCACAAATGGCGGGTTGCCCAGGATGACATCAAAGCCGGGTGAAGGCTGCAGCGCAAGTCCCGCACTTCGGACTTGCGGCTTTTGCACGTCTTGAAGAGCCGCAACATCAGCGGGCGGATGTTGCGCTACAAGTGGCCGCCCATACTTGTCCCGCCAGACCTCCGGAAATTCCAATTCCCAATGGAAGAACCGATACTCCGAGGCGATCTTCTCCACCTGTTCCAACCAAGCTGGCAATTCCTTTGGGACGGGCTCCATAATGCCGTCGAGCCAGGCATGAAATTCTCCGGCGATGTCGTGCCCGAAAAGCGGCGCAAGTTGGCAGTCATAAGTCAGGCGAAAGCGCCGAAGTAATTCGCGCGCCACCTGCAAGCGTTCCTCTTTCTTCCCGACGTCCTCCAGGGTCTCCGTGTAGAGATCGTTGATCAGACGGATGTGGCCCACGGCCAGTGCCATCTGCTGAACGAGTTTTTGCGCAAAGAGGTCGTGGTGGAACTCGTCCGAAAAGACACCCAAAAGGCTGTCCCCGCAACGCAAGTGGTGGTTCAAGAAGCTCAGCGGCACGCCCTTGGCGGCGGTTGCGACCCAAAGGGAGAGTTTGGCGAGTTCGACGGCCAGCGGGTTGATATCCACACCATAGACGCACCGCTCGGCAATCCGCGCGCGGATGAATTCGATGGGCGCATCGAGAGGCAAGGGCAACTCTTCCTTTTCAGCCTTCTTCTTGCTTTTGGCGTTGCGTTTCGGTTGCGCCCGGATTTTACCAAGATGCTCAAAGACGTAGTCGGCCAGGTATTCCACCGCAAAGACGAGGAAGTGGCCGCTGCCCATGGCGGGGTCGAGGATGCGCTGGTCGAGCACCCGGGAGATGATCTGGCGTGGGTCACCGTGGCATTCGTCCTCGATTTCCTTCAGAAACGGCTTGAGGACGTTTTTCCCGATAAATTCCACCACATAGTGCGGAGTGTAGTAGCTTCCCGTGGCCTTGCGGTCAGCCTGGTCGGCGCGCAGTGTGTAGTCGCCCGGCTCGACCTTACGCGTGATGCGCTTGTCGCCGAGCAGCTTGATGGAGCCTGCCTTGAGATCGGCGGTGGACACTGGTTCGAGTCGCCATTCGAGCAGTCCTTCATAAATGGTTCCCAGCTCGCGGACTCGGAGCGTGGAATAGTCCACGCGCACGGCGTGGAACTTGTCGTTTTCCTGATAGACGCGCAGCAGGCGGTCAATGGCATTGGCGATGGCCTGGTTGGGCACGGTCACGCTTTCCAGTAGGGCGCGCGCGGGAGCAAAGTAGTCGGTAGCTTCATCGGCTGCGGGGCTAGAGGTGGGTGGCTTACCCTGGAAGAGATGACCGTTGTATTCCTGCGCGATGGCTTCGAAGATGTCGTGCAACTGGTGCCACAAACCGGTTCCGTCCCATTCACCGCCCCCGATGGAATCCCCGTTTTTCTTGATGATGCGTTCGGCGATTTCCTCAGAGAGTTCGCGCTGGACGAGCAGTCCGTCGGCCTCGGCTTTAAGGATGAAGAGGAGCCGAAAAAGCTGGATCAGCGCGGCCTCGTAAGCAAGGCCGGGCGATGTTTTCGGGCTCGCCTGCATGATGGCCGAAGCGATCAGTTCCACAGCCCCAAAAGCCTGACGGCGCAATTCGGCGGTGATCGCCGCCGCGTGCCGCGTAGCTTCCTCGTAGATTTTGTCTAGGCGGCCGCCGCGCCGCAGAGCTTCTACGCTGAACAAGTAAACGAGGAATTTGAAAGCCTCCCGTTGCTGCTTAGCAAAGAGGGAAGGCGCCGTGGGAAGTTCGATTTCCAGGAAATCGTGGCGGAGCGGGTCGGAATCGCCACAATACAGCCGCCACGTATGGCCGTTCGTCAGGATTCCCCAGCGCGGGCCGCCGCTGCGCCGGGCGTTCTGGAGGTAGAACTCGATTTGAAAGACGGGATCGCTCAGGTCGGACTTCTTAGGCTTGGGGCCGAATTCCTTACCCCAGCGTTCCGCCTCGACGATGGCGCAGCTTAGCCGGAGGGCATCTAACTCTTTCCCTTCCGTGATGAGCCCTTGCCCTTTCTCGAAGCTCTCCTCATCGTGATAGAGCGCATAGTCCAGCTCTTTGGCGAAGTATTGGACAGACGGCGACCACGGCAACCCCAGGATTTTGAAAATCGGGTTCAGGAGGTGGTCGCGCACCGCATCTTCGTTGCTTCCCTTGCTTTCCGGCTTGTCCTTGGCAAGCTGCGGCTTGACTTTTTCAAAGAGTGCCTCGATTTGCGCGGGTCGGGGATCACTCTCGAGTGACGTCCAGTCAGCGCGGTTCACAAGCTGGGTAGTGAGGTAATGCTGCGAGATGAGCTGCCCGCGCACCGTTGCCAGGATGGAATCCGGTGGGTCAGTTTGTGCCATC
>Ga0315279_10011816_pt1 | contig 10046 bp, 10 predicted proteins | sample YL17G06_20_MG_FD_203694 | JGI IMG/M metagenome (GOLD analysis project Ga0315279, IMG submission 203694) | Sediment microbial communities from Yellowstone Lake, YNP, Wyoming, USA - YL17G06_20 | ecosystem: Environmental > Aquatic > Freshwater > Lake > Sediment | place: USA: Wyoming | collected...
GGAAGATCCTGTCGCTGACATTCTGGACGCCATACGGTGCAAGGTCCTGCTGCCACCAGCCTTTGTCCATAGCAGTAATTTCTGCCATCTGGTGCGTGCTGGGCTGGTACCCGATACGGATCTCGGTCACTTTGGCAGTTGTTGCTGGCTGGGTACAGCCAGCGGTAAACAGTATAAGCGCGACAGCCAGAACGACAAGCGCTGCAAGAAAAATTCTTTTCATACGGGAAATGTTGCACACGCACTATTAATAATATATCCGATTTGGACAACTTCTATCTCTTTTTGTGTTAGTTTACATATATGAATTTTATAATTAGACAATTTTTGTATAATAATTGTCCACACACACTGATCATCAATCAAAATGATTTGACACAATTCGGAAAAATTTTTTAGGAATTAACCCAATTGTATCTATGATATGGCACAGGTAGACCCAATCGACCGGTTGATGCGCGCGGCACTCATCTCGGATGAGATGTTTGTGGAGACGCTCAGCAATCTCATGAAACATGACCTCCGGATCAGTGTGCGCGAGCTTGCCGAAAAAAGCGGGATCTCTTCAAGCTCGCTCTATAAACTCCTGCATGGCAGGCGTTCACCGAACTTAAGTACGCTCCGGGAGATCATCCGCACCCTCCGCCAGTTCTATCACGTCGCCGATGAGGACTTTATCGGGCTGATAGCAGCCCGCTCCGTACTCGAAAGTGTCGAAGAACGCGTTGCCGATGTTGGCGGTCGCCGCATGCGTGTGCGCGAATATCCCGTCCATACGATGGAAGACGCGATCGTTGCCGCGGTGCGGGCAGAACGTGAAGGGGCGATTGCGATCGTGTGCGCCCCGATCGTGTCGAGTATTATCGAGCAACTGGTCCACGTCCCGGTGGCAACAATTATCCCCCGGGAATCTGTACAGAGGGCGATCGAGCTTGCCGCACGCAAGGCGTGGGTTTAATCGCATGACAATCAATAAATTACACAGGAATGGGATGGTAAACGGATGCGAACGGACGTGATAAGGTTAGGGCGCCTTTCCGGAGAGAGAACGGTGAAGATGATGCAGTTCCTCTCATCGATGCGTGCTGACCGCTGGATCGCGGACGCGGATGTCCTGGTTGATATCGCGCATGTGCTGATGCTGGAGAAGCAGAAGATCATCAACCGCGACACTGCAAAACAGCTCCTGACGGCACTGCTTGAACTCCATGACGAGGGAATACCGGATGAGGCTTTTGATGACAGCTTTGAGGATGTCCACGCAGGCATCGAGGCGCTGCTGGTGGAAGCCGTGGGTATGGATAACGGGGGGCGGCTCCACATCGGCCGCTCCCGCAACGATGAGGTTGCCACCTGTATCCGGATCAAGCTGCGCGATGAGATTTTAAAACAGATGGCGGCGCTCCTCAAGGTCCGGGAAGTGCTTGTCGCCATTGCCGAGCAGAATATTGAGACGGCAATGCCGGGGTTCACCCACCTCCAGCACGCCCAGCCGACAACACTCGCCCACCATATGCTTGCCTACGAACAGGCATTCTCCCGTGACTTTGACCGGCTCAGCGAAGCGTATGTCAGGGTGAACCAGTCCCCTCTGGGTGCGGCAGCGTTTGCATCCACCGGCTATCCCATCAACCGGGAATTCACCGCCCGCCTGCTGGGATTTGAGGGTCTTGTAACCAATACGATGGATGCTGTGGCGACCCGTGACTTTGCGCTCGAGACACTTGCCGATCTTGCCATCCTGATGGCGAACGTGAGCCGGATCTGCGAGGACCTGATCATCTGGAGTACCTCGTTTGTACATTTCGTAACGCTTGACGACGCGTTCTGTTCGACCTCATCGATCATGCCCCAGAAAAAGAACCCCGACACTGCAGAGATCATGCGGGCAAAGACCGGTTCGGTCCTGGGCGCCTATACCGGCGCTCTCCTCACCGTAAAGGGACTGCCCATGAGTTATAACAGGGATCTGCAGGAGCTTACTCCTAACATCTGGCGGGGCATGCGGGATGCTAAAGAGAGCCTGCGCCTGTTGATTGACATGCTCTCGAGCGCGACCTTCGATACCGCACGAATGAGGGAAGAGGCAGGAAAGGGATTTTCTACTGCGACCGAACTTGCCGATTCTCTTGTTCAGGCCTACGATATCCCATTCAGAACCGCCCATAACATAGTCGGAAGGGCGGTCCAGAAAGGATACCTTAACCTTGAAACTCTGGATACGGCGGCAAAGGAACTCGGTGTGGAGATATCATTTACCGAAAAGGGTCTTTCGCAGGTGAAGATCAATGAGGTACTGGATGTGAACTACTCGATTGCGCTCCGCAAAGCCCCCGGTGGCCCGGCACCGCTCGCGGTAAAAATCGCGCTCGAAGAGAATAAGAAGCAGCTCGATACCGACTCGGCGCTTATCGATGAGCGGCTCGCAAAACTTTCCAAGGCAAAGGATGATCTGATTGGACTAGCTCGGAGGCTGGTAGCATAAGCACACGGTTCAGATCCGGCGATATCGTCCAGTGCAAATGCGGCGGGAAAACAAAAAACGGCATCTACATCACCGACCGCGATGGCATGGCGGTCGTGAAACTGGATTCGGGGTATAATATCGGCGTGAACCCGGGTTCATGTATATTTCTTGAACATCCGGTCGTTTCACCAACAAGACGGCCCGAGGTTGTACAAAACGCTTCACTCCCCACCCTCTCCATTGTATCAACCGGTGGGACCATTGCCAGCCGGATCGATTACCGGACAGGCTCAGTCACCAGCCAGTTCGATGCAAGCGATATCCTGACCGCGATCCCCGAACTGGCGACAATTGCAAATTACCGGACAAAACCCATCGCTACAATCCTCTCTGAGAACATGACCCCGGCAATCTGGCGGGAACTCGCGCGGGCAGTCCATGCAGAGATCAGGGCAGGAAGTGCCGGCGTGATCGTCACGCATGGCACCGATACCATGGCATACAGCGCTGCGGCGCTCAGCTTCATGATTGACACGCCGGTGCCGATTGTCTTTGTCGGTTCACAGCGGTCTGCCGATCGACCGTCGAGTGACAACGCGATGAACGCGGTGTGTGCGGCAGCGGCGGCAAAGAGCGATCTCGGCGAAGTGGTGGTGGTGATGCATGCAACGACAAACGATGACATCTGCGCGATCCACCGGGGAACGCGGGTACGGAAGATGCACACATCACGCCGCGACGCGTTCCAGAGTATCGGGATAGAATCCATCGGCACTGTAAAATATCCGTCCCGTACTGTCACACTGAAGGATAGTGCAATACGGCGTGGAAAATACGAGCCCGCCCTTCATGATAATCTGGAAGAACATTGCGGGCTCCTGCAGTTCTATCCCGGTATGTCCCCCGATCTTCTCAATGGATATCAGGGTTACAAAGGCCTCGTCCTTGCCGGTACCGGTCTCGGGCATGTGAGCACAACGCTCATTCCGCGTTTGCGTAAACTCATAGAGACAGGTACGATGATCGTGATGACCTCCCAGTGCATGCACGGCAGGGTCTGTGACCGTGTGTATGACACCGGGCGTGATCTGATCAGTGCCGGTGTCATCGAAGGCAGTGATATTCTGCCCGAAACAGCTCTCGTGAAACTGATGTGGGTGCTCGCAAACGAACGGGATCCGGAGAAAGCATGTGCCCTGATGCAGACAGACCTGAAAGGAGAATGCAGCGTGAGGAGCCCCCATGGACTATAATGCAATCGGGCTTGTCGCGGGCATCGAGATCCACCAGCAGCTCGACACACGGGAGAAACTCTTCTGCCACTGCCCCACTGCACTGCGAAATACAGCGGAGCATTCCGGTGAATTTTTCCGGTACCTGCGGGCGACCGAGAGCGAGATGGGCCAGATCGACCGGGCAGCACAGGAAGAGATGAAGCGCGACCGGAAATTCGTGTATTATACCTACGATACCACCTGTCTTGTCGAAAACGATGAGGAACCACCGGCGTCCATGAACGATGAGGCTCTTTCCCTCTGCCTCATGATCGCGAAGATGTTTTTTATGAGCCCTGTCCCGCAGGTGCACCCGATGCGCAAGCTCGTGATTGATGGTTCGAACACGAGCGGGTTCCAGCGGACAGCACTCGTTGCGGTAAACGGGGCACTTCCAAACAGGGGGCAGATCGAGACGATCTGTCTGGAGGAGGAGGCTGCGCAGCGCGTGAAGGACGATACCTTCTCGCTCGACCGGCTCGGCATCCCGCTGATCGAGATCACCACGTCTCCCTGCATGCACACACCGGAAGAGGTTCAGCAGGTCGCAGAATACATCGGCATGGTGCTGCGATCCACCGGGAAGGTTAAGCGCGGGATCGGGACGATCCGGCAGGATGTGAACATCTCGATTGCCGGCGGCGCCCGCGTGGAGATCAAGGGGGTTCAGGAACTTGACTTAATCGCAGAAGTGGTCAGGCGCGAGGTGCAGCGGCAGGTAAATCTCCTCATGATACGGGATGAACTGAAAAAACGGGGTGCATCTGTTGATTATAATGATCACTGGGATGTAACCGAGCTCTTCCGCAACACAAAATCCTCGACTCTGAAAAAGGCAAAGAAGATCTATGCAATAAAACTCCGGGGCTTTGCCACGCTGGTCGGGCGCGAGATCCAGCCGGACCGTCGACTCGGGAGCGAGATATCCGATTATGCGAAAGTGTGCGGGGTCGGCGGGATCTTTCACACGGACGAATTACCGGCATACGGGATCACTGCGGATGAAGTATTACAAATTCAAAAGTCCGCCAGTGCCCTTGATGGGGACTGTGTGGTAATTATTGCCGGGGCAGATGAAAAACAGGCAGGCTGTGCCGTGAATCAGGTAATCATCCGGGCAAAGAAAGCGCTTGAAAAAAATCCCGTTCCTGAAGAAACCCGGAAAATGCTCGAAGGCGGGAGCACCGCGTATATGCGCCCACTCCCCGGTGCCGCACGGATGTATCCTGAGACCGATGTGATCCCTGTTATCATCGATGACGCACGGTGGAATGCAACAACAGTCCCCGAGCTCCTCACGGTTCGGGCGGAGCGGTTCATAAAGGAGAACGGGCTTGACCCATCGATGGCACGGCAGATAGCGTTTTCTGAGCGACTACCGCTCTTCGAACGGGCGCTGCAGGAGGGGGTGAAGGCAAATCTTGCCGCCCGCACGCTGATTGCCACCATAAAAGAGATCCAGCGGGATGGTGTTGCTGTTGAAAATATCAGCGATGATACAATCCTTGCCGTGCTCCATGCGGTCGAAACGGGCAGGGCAGCAAAAGAGGCAGTCCCGGATCTGCTCAGCTCCGTGGCATCAGGCAGCACCGTTGACGACGCCCTTACACACCTTGCCCCTTCTGTTTCCCGTGAAGAACTTGAATCGATCATCAAAAAAATAATTACAGAGCGGGCGGAGTTTGTGGCGCAGAAGAAAAAAGCTGCTCTCGGTCCGCTCATGGGCGTAGTGATGGCAGAGGTGCGGGGTTCGGTTGACGGGAAAGTGGTGAGCGAGATCCTGAAACGCGAGCTCGAGCGGGCCCTTGCCAAAAATCCATAGTCATTATTTTTGTCTCGCCGTGTCATCCCAAGGGTTGGCGCGAACATTTATCATCAGCACGGCAGAACTAGATAAGGAGTTTAATTATGGGCAAAACAGGCACAACCATCTGGGCGCAGGTGAAAGGCGTCAAGGGACAGATCCGGCTCGTCCCGAAAAAAGAATCTGAGCTCAAGACCCCGGGACCGAACCAGCGGTTCAAGGCAGGGGCGACAACAAAGAAGTTGGACCAGGCGAACGAATCACAATACGGCGGCAGCCGAGGCGGACGCGGCGGACGGGGACGCGGCGGACGGGGACGCGGCGGTAGCCGGGGCGGGGACCGGGGCGGCACCCCGGAAAGGACCGGAAACCCGCTGATCAGACGGCGTATGCGCCGTGCAAAGGTCTCTGCGATGGGCACCAAGCAGAAATCCGCACGGTAAGTACAGCACCTGAATAACCGCCTGTCTTAGGGTGAGGTCCCGGGGAATGTCTTCCCCACGGTACATCATCTCCTGACTATTGATCTATCCCCAGTTTGAGAGACTGGTGATAGTAATAATGATAACTATCTTTTATTGTGAATGTCTATGGTGAGTATGAATCTCTCGACCGCAGTAAAGAGTTACCAGTTTGGCGAACGGGCAAAGTCAGAACTGATTATTGCATCCCAGCTTGCGATGGCGCTTGTGAGTTTTCCCGAGCAGGAGCGGGCTGGTGGAAAGAGGATGCTGCTCATGCTCATGGAGACCATGCGCTCCGAGATTCAGTTTGCCTACAATAGCACGAACCAGCAGGACTTTATGCGCGCGATCAATTCGCTCAATGAGGCAATCTCGCTTGTCGAGAGCAACCAGCTGGATCAGGCATCAGAAAAAATTGCCGTTGCTATCAGTGCTTCCACAACATCGGCACAGCAGGCATGGCAGGTACTTGCGGACCATGGACTGCTCTGATTTTCTGGGATTTTTAACAAGCCGTTCTTCGGTACGGGAATACGTAAACGACCCCCTGAGTGATGACGAGATCACCTACATCCTTGACTGTGCCAGCACGGCGCCAAGTGCCGGTAACCTTGAGGCATGGGACGTTGTCGTTGTGACGGACGAGGTTGTAAGGATCGCGCTCAGGGACGCTGCGTATGAACAGGACCACATCAGGGACGCAGCTGTAGTATTCGTATCGTGCGCAAACTACGTCCGCTCGATGTCGAAGTATGGCGATCGGGGTATTCTCTATGCGGTGCAGGATGCGACGATCGCGTGCACGTATATGATGCTCGCCGCCCACGCACGAAATCTCCACTCATGCTGGACCGGCGCATTCGATGAAGACGAAATCAAAGACATCCTCCGACTGCCACAGCATATCCGCCCGGTCTCGCTCCTTGCGATCGGAAAAGGTCACGCACCCTCATCACTCACAGAACGGATGGCGGTTGCCGAGCACGTACATTTCGAACGGTGGTAACAAGAGGGAAAAACAGTGCCTGACTACGTGGTGACGCTGGAATCGGCATGGATTGTCCGCGACGTGAAATCGCTGGACGATGCGATCGGGATTGCGATCAGCGAGGCGGGCAAGCGCCTTAATCCTGCGGCAAAATACGTTGATGTGGAGGCAGGAATGACCTCCTGCCCGTTCTGTGAACAGGACCTGTCCAGCGCAATAGTTGTTGCTGACACTGCGCTCGTCGGGCTTGTGCTGGAGATGAAAGTTTTCAGGGCAGAGTCCACGGAACACGCGGGACGGATCGCAAAGTCGGTTATCGGCAAAGCGCTGCGGGATGTGCCGCTCAAGATTCTGGATGTGCAGGAACTATGATTCACATCGTCGGCCACACGGCAATCGATCATATCTCGCATGTGCATCATCTGCCGGAGCGGAACGCTTCAACCCATATCACGGACCGCCGGATCTTTTTTGGGGGTGGGGCGGCAAATATCGCTGCAGGAATTGCCCGGCTTGGTGAACCCTGCACGCTTGTGTCCTGCGTTGGCAGAGACTTTGCAGGATGCGAGTACGATTGCTGGCTGAACACTCTCGGGGTCCTTCAGCAGTTCTTTGTTATCCCGGATGCAAACACCCCCACAGCGTTCATGTTCACCGATGATGAGGGTGACCAGGTGACCTTTTTTGAATGGGGGGCATCAAAAGCGTTTGCATCTGCTGATGCACCATACCTTCCCTTTGTTCATATGGCAACTGCGGATCCTGAATTCAACTGCCGCGTGGCGGAACGAAGCGAATTCACCTCGTTTGATCCGGGACAGGACGTATTCTGGTATACAAAGGAACAGCTTGAATCGATCATCTCAAATACGGATATCCTGTTTGCCAACCAGCATGAGATTCTCGCCATGTGCAGCACCCTTGGCACCAGAAAAGAAGACCTCATTGGGCAGGTCGGCATGGCAATTTTCACCATGAGCGGTGAGGGGAGTACGCTCTATTCGCAGGGCACCGAACACGTCATCCCTGCTGTCCCTGTAAAGCTTGTCGATCCAACCGGAGCCGGTGACGCGTACCGTGCCGGATTTCTCACTGCATTTGTGCGCGGCTATCCACCACTCGTCTGCTGCAAAATTGGCGCTGTGACAGCCTCCTTTGTCGTGGAGCACGCAGGGTGCCAGACACACCTGACAGGCTGGGAGAGCATGCAGACCCGGTACCGGCAGCATTTCGGTGAAATCTCCGCCCCGCAGGAACGGAGATTTTGATGAGCTGGGCAGCGCTCACTTCCGGCGGCAAGGATTCAATCCTTGCATGCCAGAAAGCAATTGACAGTGGAAAAAATGTCAGATATCTTGTAACCGTCCGTCCCAAAAACAGAGACTCGTATATGTTCCATTCCGCAAACCTTGATGCGGTAGTAGTGATTGCAGAGGTCACTGGAATGAAGTATGTCGAGATTCTCACGCATGGACGCAAGGAGGAAGAACTCGCTGACCTCGAGCAGGGGCTGTCACGCCTTCCCGTTGAGGGGATTATCGTAGGTGCGGTTGCATCTGCCTACCAGAATGACCGGATAAGGGCGATCGCAGACCTCTTATCACTCAAGGTATTTGCGCCGCTCTGGCAGATGGATCCCGAGAAGCTCCTGCATGAAGTGGCGGAGAGGATGGACGCGATGATCGTTGTCACCGCAGCCGACGGTCTCGACACCAGTTTTCTGGGTGCCCGCATCGACGACACCCTGATCAAGCGGCTCAGGAGGGTCGCAGCAAAGACAAGGATCAACCTTGCCGGTGAGGGCGGTGAATATGAGAGCCTGACGCTCAATGCACCGTTCTACAGCCGTCGGATTACGTATACAAAATCTGAGGTGCGTATGAAGGGAAATCGTGGTGAACTCATCCTCGGGGGGTTTGCCTGATGGCGCAGGGCAGTGATGTCAGACTGGGGCAGCTGACACGTTTTCTTTTTACTGCCCCGTCATGGCAACGCTCTCTTCTCACCATCGTTATACTGGGTGTAATCATCGATCTCGCGAGTGCACGGAACTGGGTCCGGCTCCCGTTCCCGTTCTCGGGCACGGTCGCGTTCACGATACCTGCAATTGTCGGATTTGTCTTAACCAAACCGATGATCGAGTTTAGCGGGAAAGCCATGACGTGGAACCGGTCCGCACTGCTTGCTCTCAGCTGCACGGTGTTTGCCGTGATCATTACCCTCTCATCCTTTGTGTCGAATGTCGCGCTCATCCCGTTTTTTTATGCGATCTCCCTGGGTTTCGTCTTTGGAATCCGCCTTTTTGTGCTGGTTGCCATTGCGGACTACCGAGTAGTAAGGATGATCATACCCGCATTAACCCAGAGCGGCACGGGCATTCTTGCCGGCATCCTGCTCTTCTCCATATCCTTTGGACTCTTTGCCCTTGTCCTCCACCTTGTATTCGGGCTTGTGTTCATCATCCTGATCTGGCTGATCGAACGCCCACTCTACCGGGCATTCCGGATCCGCGGACTTGCCTTTGTCAACGCGTTCATCGCATATACCACCGATGGGTCCAAGGGGATGGAGGATTTCTTCCGCGAGATCGGTGAGGAGATATCTGTCCCGCAGGTCTGCCTGTTTTTCCGGCAGACACAGGGGAAACAGGTGCTCTTCACCGTACCCAACCTCCATCCCGGACCGATGGGAGAGATCGGCGGGGGCAATCTTCCCAAGATCCTCCACGATAACTTTGAGGAGGAGACGCTTGTCGCCCATGGGAGCGCAAGCCATGATTTCAACCTTGTTTCCGAGAGTGAGATTCTCAAGGTGATCAGTGCAGTACGGGACTCAAAGCAGGGCCTGACCTACCTTGGCACCGCAACGAGATCTGAAAGACTCGATATGGGATCCGTGCACCTGCTCTACCAGCGGTTCGGCGACGTGCTGCTCATCGTCAGTTCGCGGTCGCCAGAGAGAACAGAGGATCTCGATTACGGGATCGGAATGGCGATCATGGCAGAAGGGCACCGGTTCTTCCCGCACATTGCGTTTGTTGATGCACACA
>Ga0315279_10011817_pt1 | contig 10045 bp, 6 predicted proteins | sample YL17G06_20_MG_FD_203694 | JGI IMG/M metagenome (GOLD analysis project Ga0315279, IMG submission 203694) | Sediment microbial communities from Yellowstone Lake, YNP, Wyoming, USA - YL17G06_20 | ecosystem: Environmental > Aquatic > Freshwater > Lake > Sediment | place: USA: Wyoming | collected...
CGGCTAGCAGCAGGAATAACGACGGACGGTCACCTATAGACCACGCAACTGGGCTGTTTCTTGTTGCTCAAGAACATCGCCAACCACTCGAGCGCCTGGCAGACGACGATTTTCGGGCTGGACGCCCCGGCCAGTACGCCGATGGTGAGCGGCTCAGATCACCCGCAACTCATATCTGGTCGAGGATGTGGTGCAGGTCCACGTATTCGCGCACCAGCCGCGAGGCAAGGGCCGTCTTGGCGGAGTCGGCGGGCTGGATCTTCACCTTTAGCGAATGCACGGCCGAGGCGGCGGAGTAGCTGTCGTCCTTGGTCATCATGACGGGGATGCTGGTCCTGCCGATCATGGACAAGGTGCTCTTCTGTGGCATTACCCCGCCGGTCAGCAGCACACCGGCGACGTCGGCGTGTCCGGCGGCGCACGTGCTCAGGACGGCCAGGATCAGGTCGTCGCGGTCGCCGGGGGTTATCAGCAGGCATCCCGGGCGGACGTACTCCAGCGCGCGGTGGGCGGCCATGGCGCCGACGATCACGCTGTCGATGACGTTGCCCAGCGACTCGGCGCCGTTTATCATCTCGCCCTCTATTTCCTCGACCACCAGGCGGACGGACGGTTTGGCCAGGTCGGGCTCAAAGGGGATGCAGCCGAGCAGGTCGATGCCCTTGCGCCGCAGCCCGGCGGTGACGGCCTGGCGGATGTCGTCGAGCTTTTCCGCGACCACCTTGTTGAGGATGACGCCGATGAGCTTGACGCCGCGGTCGGCGAAGAGGGACTGGTTGAGCAGCACCTCGTCGATGGGCTTGCCGATCCCGCCGCCGGCGACGAGGATCACGTCGGAGCCCAGCAGGCGGGCGACGTCGGCGTTGGACGTGTCGAAGACCGACCCCACGCCGGCGTGGCCGGTGCCCTCGATGACCGCCGACTTTCGGCCGGCGGACATGCGCTGGAAACTCTCGAGTATTCGCTTGTTGAGCACGTCGGGGTGGGGCTCGCGGATGTAGTCCCGCGTGAACGACCGGCCGACGGTCACCGGGCTCATGTCGGCCAGGCCGCAGTCGCAGGGGAAGATCGCGCGCATCAGCGCCACGTCCTCGTCGACGCGGACGCCGTCGCACTCGACGTAGCGCTGCCCCACGGGCTTGATGAAGCCCACGGGCGGGCAGGCCTTGTTGAACGCCGCCATCAGGCCAAGGGACACCGTCGTCTTGCCCTGGTCCTGCCCCGTCGCGGCCACGAAAACCTTCTTGACCGAACTCATGCGAATCCTTGCATACTTGGCCTTTTCCATCCCGCCCGGCCGGGGCGCAGAAGTCCTGCGCCGCCGCTGTCCGGGCGTCCAGACGGGTAATGTACCACGAATTCTAGTCCTTCGCGCCGTCGAGGTGCGGGTCGAGCTTTTCGTTTGCCTTGATCATCTCGTCCCAGGTGATTTTCCGGCCGGTGTAGGCGGCCATTCGGCCGAGGATGGTTGTCAGGTTGCTGCGGACAGACGGGGCGAGAGTCGGGTTTTCGGCCTTGCCGGCCTTGATGGACTCGCAGAACGTCGCGATGTTGGCCGTGGGGCCGTCCACGTAGATCTTGCCGGTGTTCCCGCCGGGGTATGGCGCCTTGCCGTGGATCTTCACATCTCCGCCGTAGTGGGTCTCGATGGCGCCCTTCGTGCCGTACATGACGTTGTCGATGCCGCCGGGCCCTGCGCCGAACTGGCGGGAGGCGAAGGACACCGCCAGGCCGTCGGGGTACTCGAAGACCAGGTTGAAGTGGTCGAAGATCACGTTGTCGCCCGTGCGGAGCTTTCGCCCGCCGGTGCCGACGGCGGTCAGCGGCTGGGCGTCGGCTATCCACGAGCAGACGTCAATTGAGTGGATGTTCTGCTCGGTGATGATGTCGCCGGAGAGCACCTTGTCCATGCCCCAGTGTCGCAGCCGGCCCTCGGCGTCGGCGGGAAGTTCGGTGCCGAAGATCAGCCCGCAGAAGTACCCCGCCGTGCCGTTTACGAGCCGGCCTATGTCGCCGTTCTGGACGCGTTTGACGGCTTCCTGGTAGAAGGCGTTGGCGCGGGTCTGGAAGTCGACGAGGAAGACGAGCTTCTTCGCGGCGGCCTTCTTGCCGGATTCTTCGATGCTCGCGCAGCCCGGCACGTCGACGGCGATGGGTTTGGCGACATACACGTGCTTGCCGGCCTCGACGGCGGCTGCCGCCTGCCCGGGGTGGAAGTATGGCGGGCTTATGATGGCGACGGCGTCGACGTTGTCGGCCAGGACCTTCTTGTAGTTCGACAGCCCGCTGTGGCAGTGGGCGTCGTCGAGCTTATGCTTATTGCCGACGCCCTTGGCGCGGTCGGCGAAATAGTCCCCGCAGCTGGCGAGTTGGTATCCGCCGTGCTTGGCGAACAGGCCGGCAATCATGCCGCCTCGCCCGCCGCAGCCGATCAGGCCCAGCGCGATCTTCGAGTTTGCCTCCGTGCCGCGGACGAGCGAGGGCCTAAGGATCGTGAAGGTGGCGGCGGCCGCGGCGCCCGCGAGGAATTCCCGCCGGCCCAGTTGGGTGCTCTTGGATGTCTTGGATGTCTTGTCCATGTTGCATGCCTCCCGATTGTCAGGGGTTTGGGGATGGATTGGGTGACTTTGGTTCGATAATGACTCGCAGGCCTAACCGATCCAACGGATAGGCCGGGTTGAAACTCGCCCTGGCGGCGCTGCGGCAGGCACGCGCGAAATTGTCCCACGAGCCGCCGCGGACAACCCTGGCGCCGGTGCCCTGGGCCGGGCCGGCGGGGTCGACGGCCGGCGCCGAGCCGAGGTCGCGCTGGTAGAAGTCCCGGCACCACTCGGCCACGTTGCCGTGCATGTCGTAGAGGCCCCAGGCATTGGGCTTCTTGCCGGCGACCTCGTGCGGTGCCTCGCCGCTGTTGTCCATGTGCCACGCGACTTCATCGAGTTTTCCGCCGGAATAGGCGCCGCCCGAGCCGCTACGGCAGGCGTATTCCCACTGGGCCTCGGTTGGCAGGCGGTACGAGCGCCCCTCCGCCTTGCCGAGCTTTTGGCAGAACTCCGCGGCCTGCGGCCAGGAAAGCCTGCTGGCGGGAAGGTTGTCGCCCTTGGGCTCGCTGCGGTTCAAGCCCATCACCTTCTGCCACTGGGCCTGGGTGACCTCCGTGGCCGCGATCCAGAATCCGCGGGTGATCTTCACGTCGTGGGCCGTCTCGTCGTCGTGCCGGCCTGGCTCGGCCGGGTCGCTGCCCATGCGAAACTCGCCCGGCGGGACGTAGATCAACTTCATGCCGATGGAATTCACCAGCGATTCGCCGGGTTTGGGATGTGCCGGCAAGGCCGGGGTGGCGCCCGCAGCCGGCGCGGGGCCGGTCGCCGGCGCGGTGGCGGCCGCCGGCGCCGGCGGCGTCTTGGGCACGTCGCGGCCGCATCCGCAGGCCAGGAAACCCGCGCCGGCCAGGATGCCCGCGATGCCGACACGGAATGCTCTCTGTCGCTGATTCATGTGAATACATCTTATAGCGTTTGGGTGATGATTGAACAATCGCTGTGGCTGGCGGAGGCGGCGGAAAACTCCCGGCCGGCGCCGCGCGTAAAACGGGGCCGCCCCGCCGGCAAGGCGGAAGCGGCCCCGAGGGTCGTGTGAGGCAGGTGGTTGGCGGACTACCAGGTGAAGTTCAGTTCGTATCGGAAGAACCCGGCCACCTCGTTGTAGTCGTTGTTGTAGAAGTTGCCCGGGAAGAACAGTTCGGCCAGCAGATGCCCGCTGACGTGCTTGTTGAACTGGTAGATCATCCGCGCGGTGAGCAACTGGCCGCGGAAGTTGCTGTCGCTGGAGAATATTCCCCGCCCGCCGTAGCTGTTGTGATTGGCGAACAGCAGGTTGTAGTCGGCCCCGAGGGTGATCTTCTCGCAGGGCACGCAGGACATGCCGACGTTCAGCCGGTGGAGGTTGGTCGCCTCGCCGGGGCGGTTTTCCAGGGCGTGGGTGTAGGCCAGCAACTCGCTGAAGCGGGCCCAGCGGCCCCAGAGCGGATCGAACTGCTCGGTCCGGCCGTCCGTGCTCGAGTGGTCGCCCGATAGGAACTCGTAGCCGACGTGGACCTCGTGCTTCAAGGCGTCATTGAACTTGTAGGTCGCCAGGGTGTTGGCGCCCATTGCGCAAAGGCCCTGGCCGTTCTTGTTGCCGAACTGCCCGGCAATCTCGCCCATCAAGTTTATGTTCGCGCTCAGGTCGTGGACGGCCCTGGTGCCGAGGGTGTAGATGTCGGCGTTGTCGCCCGCCTGCCAAGGGGCCATGTGCCCAGGGCCAATGTCGCCGGGTTCGGTGCCCAGCACGGCCTCGTCGTGCTTGTAGATGAAGTAGCCGTCCAGCTCGGTCTTGGCCAGCGACTTGTTGGCAATCCAGACGATCACGCCCTGCTCGTTCTGCTCGATGTTGTGGTAGTCCTTGTCGCAGAACGGCTCGATCCAGCGGTCGCTGTCGGCGTGCTGGTTGATGTAGATCGTGTCGATGGTGGTGTTGCAGGCCGCCAGGTCCCACGTCAGCCTGACGGCGTCAAAGAAGATCGTCCGCGAGTTGTCCAGCGGCGTGCCGTCAAGCACGAGCCATCCGTTGCCCAGGATGATGTCCTGCCGGCCTATCACAGCCCGCAGCGGCAGGCCGCAGGGCTCGCGCCACGTGACGCTCATGCGGTCGAAGATCGCCTCGTTGGTGATCCACTCGTCGATGTAGTACTCGCTGCGGCCCTGGAGCTCGCGGTCCGGCTGGCAGAAGTGCTCCGGCTCGTAGACCAGGCGGAAGTCCAGGTCGATGTCCTTGACCGGCGTGACCGTCGCCCCGACGCGGGCGCGGTAGCGCTGCCAGTGCCGGTCTTCCTGGTCCAGCAGCAGGTTGGGCGTGAAGACCTCGCGCAACCTCAAGTCGGCCGACAAGGCCAGCCAGGGCGTCTCCTGGTGCACTGTCTCCTTGGCCTGGCAGAAAATGCAGTTGCATCCAGCCCGATCCGCCTCGGCAGCCTTGGCCTTTTCGGCCGCCGCGTCGGCGGCCTTGTCGGCGGCCTTGTCCGCGACTTTGCCGGCCGGGTTATCCGGCTGCTTCTCCTGGGCCCATCCGGCGGCCGGCAGAGCCGCCAGCAGCCACAAGGCCAGCACCATCGCCGATACTTCCATGACCTTTCTCATCATCGTTGTGCTCCTTCATTAGAATTATGAGCCAAGCAACTCAACGACTGCCGCCGCCCGAGAAATGATTCGCACCGCGCGCACGTTTCAGCGGGCTTCAAACTTATCGGCATTGCCCTGCTTCACGCAATAGGGATTTTCCGAAATTGCTGTTCCGAAATACAAACTCAAATCCCGAATGTCGAAACCTGCCGGCCGGCAGGCAGATTCCAGGCAAGCACCAAGTCATACGCATTCCGATTAATTCTCGCGCGAACATCCTATATTGCCTGGTGTCGGGCCGGGCGAAGGGGACTGGCTCCGCCACGCTGTTCGGCGGTCCCGGCGCGCCGGGATCCCCGCTGTTGCCCCATGTACAACGGTCGAACCGCGGGGACAGGCACCTTCGTCCCGATCCCGATGTCCATCGGGATCGGGACTTCGGAGCCAGTCCCCTGATACCGTTTCCGATGTTATCCACGATCTTGCGGAGCGGACCATTACGTGCGCCGGCGGACTCTGGTGATGGCCCACTCGGCCAGCATAAGCGCGACGGCAACAGCCAGCAGCGCCGGCCAGAGATCGGTGCGCCGCGCCGCGGCAAGGCGCTGTCCGAAGTCGCCCAAATCCTGGGCGCTGACTATCCGTCCGCCGGTAAGTTCCGCCAGGCGGCTTAGGTTGGCGGCGTCGGGGCCCACGGCGGCCAACTCCGCCGGCGCCGTGGCCGACAGTGCGTCCTGCCAGACAACCCGCCCGCTCGGCTGGGAACTCGCGGAATCCGTTTGCGGTGAGCGATCAGTCGAACCGTCGCCGGCCAGGACCTCCACGCCTGCCGGCGTGCCGCCGTCGCCCGTGGCGCCCTCGTACCTTCCGGGGGCGGTCTGGACGAGCGGGAAGCCGGCCCCGGCCTCGCCGGGCGACGCGACGACGGGCACGATCCGCCCGGCCAGGTCTAGGCCGTTGATGGGACCATTGGCGTCGCGGGCCTCGATTGTCACTCGGATTCGCCCGTCCTGGCGCCTGGCCTGGCCGTCGAAACGCCCGTCCAGGGCCGGTCGAAGCGACCATCGGACGGCCCGGCCGACGACCCGCGCCAATTCGCCCGACTGCACCCACGTGGGATTTTCGCCGGCCCCGGCGGACATCACGAGCGTAACGCTCCGTCCCAGCCCTACTTGCCGCACGGCCAGCAGCGGGTCGTGCTCGCCGGCCACCTGCGCCACCACCTCCGCGCCGCCTTGCGGAGCAGCCAGCAGATACGCCTGAACCTCCGGCAGCGGGCCGGTGGCCAGGCCAATCAGCGGGCGGATGACGGCGGCGGGGAACTGCCCGCGTCGCATGGCGTCGCCGCGGGTGCGGCGAAGCAGGCCGGCAAAGACCTTGGCAAGGCCCGCGAGGTTCTCCTGCCCCGCCACCAGCGGCCCTTTGAGCAGTCTGGCCAGGGCCTCCAGCGGGGGGGCCTCGGCCGGCGTTGTCTCGCCCGCGCTGGAAATGGCCACCACCGCAAGCGTTAGCCCGCGCCGGCGGAACGACTCCGCCATGGCTTGTGCGTCAAAAAGCTTTGTCCGCAAATCGCTTACAACCAGCACAAGCCCATCCCGCCCAACGGGGACGGCCTGCCTGGCGGCCAGGTTCAGCGCTTTGCTTACATCAGTCGAGCCGCCGGGGCGGACTTTCGAGAGCGCCTCGCCGAGGGCGCCAAAGTCCGGCGGGCCGGAACTGCTGTCATATACACGGTTTGCATCATCCGAGAAGGTTATCGCCGACAGGCTGTCCGCCGCCGTCAGGTGCTGGCGGAGGGTGCCGACGGCCTCGACCGCCTGGTCGAACTTCACCCGCCCGGCCGCTCCGGACGCCTCGGCCATCGAGCCGGAAGCATCGAGGATGACTATCAGGCGCAACCGCTTGCGCTCATAGGGATTAGCCACAAGTGCGGCGGCGAGGTTCAGGGGGTCGTCCCGATCAGCCGGGGAGCCGTGAGGCCCGGCGCCCAGTAGAACCAGCCCCCCGCCGGAGCGGACGTACTGGGCCAGGGCCGCACGGGCAGGCCGGGCGAGCAACTGCCCCGTGGCGTCGGCCAAGACCACGGCCGAGAAGTCCATCCACCAGTTCACGTCGGCGCCGGCCTGGTCGGCCCGCACCGGCCGGACTTCCAGGCCTTGCAGGGCCGCCAGTGCCCCGCCGCCGGAAGGCAGGCCTTGGGCAAACGCCGGCCCGATCACCGCCACGGCCCGCCGGATGGGAAGGGTCGCGGCCTCGGCCGAGTCGTTCTCGGGGAAGATGTCAGCCGGCATCAGCTCGGCCCTGTACGCGGCGGCGGAACCGGCGGGCGGAGAGTCGGTGATGGTAATCGTCGCGGGCTCGTCGGCAGGCAGGTCGAGCTTGCGGTCCAGCAGCGCCGCTGCGCCGGATGAAGGGTGGATTCGCCGGACCCTCAGCGTGCGGCGGTCAATCGCGTTGGCCAGGACGGTGACGCGGAGCTGGACGCTGCCGTCCGGCCGGCGGCGGGCGTCGAGGGCGCCTATCCGGGCGTCGGGCGGCGGGCAGTCCATCGGCACGATAGCCACCGGCAATCGCGTCTGGGCCAGGGCCTCGGCGGCTGGGGGCCAATGGTCGGTGAACCGCCCGTCGGTGTGGATTACCACGCCGGCCAGGTCGGCCGGCCGCGCCGCGGACAGGCGCAGCGCCGGCGAGAGGTCCGTCCGATTGGGGTCCAGGTCGGCGGCGTTTGCGCCCACGCTCGACGCGAAGGCCAGCCGCTGGACCGGCACGTCCGGCGGCAGTTCAATGGCGCCGTCGCGCTGCACGCGGCAACTGGACGAGACATCCTGGAGGATCAGCACGCCCTTACGCTCACCCGGCCCGAATGGCGCGGCCAGGCCGGCAAGGGCCAGGGCCGCAAACGCCGCGGCGCCGCACTGGAGCGCCAGTCCCAGCGGCCCGGCGCGATGCCCGCGCCTTGCCGCCCATCGCGAAATCAGCACCGGCACGGCGATAGCCGCCAGCGCCAGCAAAAGCGCGGGCCTGCTGAACGTCACGACAAGAGCCAACGGGATGGAGCCGGCATACGCCACGCTGGAGGTCCTCATGTCCGCATAACGTTTCGTCCCGACGGCCATTAGACTCCCCGGCAGCCTCACAATGCAAGCGCGGGCTTGGCGGAGCCTAATGCCCGCCGCCGCGGCGGTCGATAAGTCAATGGCAGGGAAATTCCCTGTACCGTCCTCGCGCGCCAAGTATGATTGCCGATGCCGGGCCTTTGCCATGATCGCGCGCAAAAGGGACAACGGAAGCTGGCGATGAAGTCGGACAGACCGAAAGAAGCAAGAAGCAAGAAGCCGCCCGTGCCGATCATCCCGGATGACGATTTTCGGGACCTGCTGGGCCGGCGCGCCAGCCAGGCCCTAAGTATGGCCCGATATCTCGTCGGCAGGCAATGGGAGCGGACGAGCTTCACTCGTCCCCTGCTGGGCGAGATACTCCACCAGGCCACCGAACTGGAGGAGCTGCTGGACGCCTACGGGGCGCGCAACAACGACCGCTGGCGCCTGCTGCGCTCGACGGTTGCGGCCGCCAAACTCTTCGCCGACGTCAACTACGTTCTGCTGCACATTCAGCACTCGATACCCGCCTACAGGCTCCTGAACGTCGAGGGCGACTTCGCGGCCTCGACGGACGAGGCGATCCTCTTCACGGGCCAGACGCTGCTGCGGATTTCCGATCGCTTCCTGCACCACGCCCGGCAGTTGGGCCTGACAATCCCCGAGCAGTCGCCGGCGGAGCATTTCCAGGAGCGGCTGCCTCCGGGCCGGCTCGCGCACGACTACCGCGCCCACAAGAAGGTCGACGCCGGCGAGACCGTCGCGTACCTGGCGACGGCGTTTCTGAACCAGGCGGCCGAGAGCGAACTGCTCCACGTGCCGGCCCGCGTGGACCCCGGCAAGTACCGCCAGTGCATACCCGGCTCCGTGAGCGAAGAGCAGGTCCGCCGCCTCCTGCACCAGTTCCACAACCTCCAGTCGATGTACGACACCTTCGTGGCCGACACCGACACGGAACGCGAGAACCCCGACCTGCTCACGCTTCGAGGCCACCTCAGCGTCATCTTTCACCTGCTGGAGGCCGCGACGGGATTCGTGCACTACTACGAGCGTCACGTGATGCCGGCCACCAACCGCTCGGACGACAACAGCCTCGGCCCGATGGTCGACGGCGAGCGGCTCCTGGACGTGCTGATGCGCTACGCGCTGACCTTCGCCAGCCGGTACCTCGTGCGCGCCCGCGACCTCTGCCAGGAGATGCTGCGGCGCTACGCCGAGGTGGGGCAGATCGAGGTGCCCGGTCCGCGGTATCGCGGCTTCCACGTCCGCCCGTCCACGCTGGTGGCCAAGATCGTCCACCACTACGGCAGCGAGGTCCGCATGGAACTCGATAACGGCGTCTACGACGCCTCGAGCCCCATGGACATATTCCGCGCCAACGAGACCATCAACCGCCAGAAGCGCCACTGGCTCGTCAGCCAGGTCTCCGACATCGAGTGCATCCGCCAACTCGACGGCAACGCCGACCTCCCCCAGACCGTGCGCCGCGTCGTGCTGGCCCTGGCCGAGCAGGGCAAGGTCGTCATATACCAGCGGGCCATCCCGGTCCAGCCGCCGGATGAGTCCGACCCCAACAAGACGCCGCTCCAGTACGTCCTCGACGAGGTAAAGCGGCTCCAGTCAACCGGCATGATCGACATCGAGACCGAGATCAACGTCACCTTCACCGGCGACAAGCGGGTCTTGAGGGACCTGCAACTGCTGGCCGAGCACGGCTACGGGGAAGACAACTTCGGCAACAACATCCCCCTGCCGAAGGAACTGTCGTATCTGAGAAGGTGAGTGCGG